>Ga0207695_10000223_pt1 | contig 151749 bp, 111 predicted proteins | sample KBSC54metaG_FD_184354 | JGI IMG/M metagenome (GOLD analysis project Ga0207695, IMG submission 184354) | Corn rhizosphere microbial communities from Kellogg Biological Station, Michigan, USA - KBS C5-4 metaG (SPAdes) (version 2) | ecosystem: Host-associated > Plants > Roots > Rhizosphere >... | reverse complement strand
ACCCGCCGTTGCCTTGCCCTCCCTGGATGATCAGCTTTCCGTTCCCGCTCGCGCCAAAACTGGTATCGAGGGAGCCGTCGGCGTTATAGCGAGTAAAGGCCCATTCCTGCGGCCCGGCCTGTCCCTGCGTGCCGCCGGCAACGACGATCTTCCCATCACTTTGAAGCGCGGCGCCGCCGACCGTGTCAGCGGTGGCGCCTCCCTGAACGGGGCAAAGATCGGTGCTTACGACGCCGCCGGTGCCAAAAGAAGTATCGAGCGATCCATCGCTGTTGTAGCGAGCGACCGTAAAGTTATCGTTGCCATTACCGACCGCCAGAATTTTGCCATCGCTCTGGATGAGAACTTTAATGATGGAATTACCGGCAGTTGAGGTGACCAGCCCGCCGGTTCCGAAGGAGGTGTCCAGCGAGCCATTGATGTTATAGCGGGCCAAGGCGAAATCGGTGGTTCCACCGACGCCGGCACTTCCCGCAGCAATGATTTTTCCATCGCTCTGAATGGCCAGGGAGTTGAGGGTGTCCCCAGCACCGGCGATATCGGTGATGGCATAGCCGGTTGAATTGAAGGTGGTGTCGAGCGCTCCCGAAGTGGTGTATCTCAGAAGCGCAAAATCGGTGTTGAATGCAATTGGGTCCCAGGCGTTGCCACCCTGGACGATCTTGCCGTCGCTTTGAATAACAATGGCCTTCGCGCCCTGGGGGCCGGGAAGGTTGGGTGAAGCAATTCCCGCACTGCCGAAGCTGGTGTCGATGACACCGCCGCTGAGCATATAGCGGCTTTCCATTGCCTCGATGGCAGCGCGCATCCCGCTCTTCATTTTTTTGGTCTTGCTGGCCGAATATTTCGGCTTGGATCCAAATTGCGCAATAGTAGTAGATCCAACGAATGAGAAATGCGCGCGCACAGGAGCTCCTTTCCTATGAAGGGATTCGTTTCGGCTCAAACCCCATCCGAGAAGTCGTTAGGATGTGAAACGAACCCGCAACCCTGTTATCGAAAACAGCCCATAACCCAAGAACGGAGCACATTATTCTGGATTTGATGGAGTGCTGCAAAAATTCCGGAATCTCGCAACAGGCTTTGATTAATGGATGTCAGATGTGTTCGCGACGATTCGCAGCGCCACGTCCGATAAACCGCTCGGGCAATGCAGGAGCGCGGGCTCCGATGACTGCTTCAAATCGGCTTGATTGAGCGTCTTTCCAGTGACGGGATTGATCCATTCGATGCGATAGTTTCCCGCTGGCAGGTCGAGTTTGAGATCGGCCATTTCCTTTCCGCGCACGTAGATCGCGTAGGCCTTGCCCGGCTCCGAGAGCGCGCGAACTGTCACGCCTTTTGGAATTGGTCCCTTCAGGACGTGAGAGTCGGGATTCATGTGAACGAAATCAAAACTTCCGAGAAACGCTTTGAGGATTGCGAACTGCTTGCGCAGCGCAACACCGCCGCCCCCGGGTTGTTTGGGCGGAAGCGCAAAGGTGCCGTCTTCATGGCCGGCGGTGAAGGAATAGTCCAGGTGGTCGAAAATTCCGCCACCAGCCAGAAAAAAATCCCACGCCTCCATGCGGTAGATATCGTCGCCGGTGCCTTTGAAGCCGGTTTCATCGTCGGAAATCACGCGGTCAAGGCCGTAATTCATTGTGACTGCATCAGGGGGCGTCGCGTAGTGGAAGTTGAAAATTGAAACCAGCGGATCCGGTTGCTCGATTTTTTTGGCGCCATTGGAAATGTTCTGCGCGATCAGGTGGGCATGAGGCAGTGATTTCTCACTTTCATGGATGACACTTGCGATGTGCTTCTGCCAATCCAGCGTCACGCCGCCGAAGTAAGGCTCGTTGCAGATTTCAAAATAGACATTGTCGAAGCGGGCGAGGGTCGTGACGATTTTGCGAACCATCGCCTCCTGGATCGGCAGAAGATTGCCGTTTTCCATCGTGTTGGCTTTGAGCCGGGAGATGTTGCCGATTTCATTCACGTTGTTGCTGGCATTGAGCGGGCTGAGTTTCCACTGTGCCTCGTCGTAATACGGGCAAAACAGCACCATTTCGACGACGATGCCGCGCTGGCTGGCTTGCGAGACGAAATCGCTGAGCCGTTTGAAGTAGTCATCATCCCATTTCGTCAGATCGAATTTGTTTCCGCCTTTCGCGTAGCCCGGCATCTGGCTGCGCGCCCAGGGAGCGATCAGCTTTTCCGTGGCCGGGGCCAGCGTATTATGCGAAATATTAAAAGCACCGTCCGGCTCCATATAAGCGCCGCTGAAGGTACGCGTGATGTTCATTCCCTGTTTCTGAATCGTTTGTAGATATTTCGCGTAATCGAAATCGCGATTCATCACGGCGCCGTAGTGCTCAGTCGAACCCAATAGAAACACCGGCTTGCCGCGAAAAAGTAGGTAATGGGGATTGACGGGATCGAGTGCGATCGGGGCGGATTGCTGTGCATTCGCGGCGCGATTGAAAGACAGTATCACGGTGGCGAGGATCACAGCCAAACGTGCGACCAACGGTGCGCGGGAGGCGTTTCTCATTGCCGCATCTTCTCCCGCGCGCCCGCAGGCGGCAACCTGCTCTCCAAATGTTTGCATGCCATTGGCGCGCGAGGATGTCGCGTTAGGATGCGAAAACCGTGATGCGTTCACTTCGATTTGCAGGCAGAAGAAAACTGCTCGGGATGCTGCTGCTGATCCTGCCGGTTCTTTTTGCGCGGCCAGCACGGGGCCAGTATGTGCTGGAAGACATGCGCGATCCGAATCGTTACGCGCCGGGGCCGGTCTTTTTGCCATTTCTTTTTTACACCAGCTCCTATCGCCTCGGCGGGGGAATGGTGTGGAGCTCGACAGGCTTGCTCCAGCCGCAGACCGATACCTTCGCACTGGCTCTGGGGAGCGTGAACGGTTCGTATTCTCTGCAGGCGGGCCTTCACAATTTCCAGGTGGAGCCCATCGATCGCCTGTTCGTGGGCTTCGAAGCCGGCTTTTCGCAGCAAAACCAATTCAATGCGTTCGTCAACGGCAATCCCGAATTTCCTCACAACGGTTCGGGAAGCAATGAGTCGTCGAAGGAGAATTTCATTACGGTTCTCGACGACGATGGGTGGGGCCAGGTGTCGCTCAGCTATTTATTGCCGATGGGCGGCGGTTTAGAAGCCATCGTCAATCGCTATGTTCTGGAAGATGGTCTGGTCAAAGAAGGGATGACGGGCGGGTTCGGCTGGAATCCTCTGACTACCGGGCGGACCTATCTTCAACTCACCCCCAACTATGAATATCAGACACTGGAAGTGGCCACCGGCGACGCTCACTATGACACCAATGGGCTCCAATTCAATGTGCTCTATGACAACACCGATTTCCCGCTGAATCCCAGCTCGGGAAACACCACACGGCTCAGTGTGGAGCGCGATTTTGGCCTGTTTAACAGCACCAATACCTGGACCACATATAGCGGCGAATTCAGCCAATTCATTAACCTGGGGCAGTCGCGGTTATTTCGCCAGCAGGTGTTGGCGCTGGATGCCTGGACTTGCTATTCGCCCACCTGGCATGGCCCAAATCGCCCTGGCCAGGGAGTGCGGACAGCGCCGCCGTTCTACGACGGCGCGGTGCTGGGCGGGTCGCAGCGTTTTCGCGGTTTCGAGGACAACCGCTTTCACGACCGCGCTGCGATTTATGCATCGGCCGAGCTTCGACTCGTGCCGACATGGAATCCGTTCAAAAATATTTCGATTCTCAAGGATGCCGACATCACCTGGATGCAGTGGGCGGTTTTCGGAGAAATAGGGAGAGTGTCTAACGAATATTCGCCGGATCTCCTGAGTCATCTGAAGGGTGATGTGGGGTTTGGACTTCGCATTCTCGCAAAAGACACACTCGTTCGGTTCGACATCGCAGCATCAAGCGAAGGTTATCAGCTCTGGGTGGGGCTGTCGGAACCGTTTTAGCAAACGAGCACGATGGATCATCGCCGCGAATTTCGTGGATTCGCTCTTGCGCCATTTCCTTATCCGACGCGTTCAGTAACGGCAGCGCCTTCTCGTACCAATACACCGCTCGTTTTTTCGCTTGCGATTGCCGGACGATGTTGTCGCCTTCGTATTTCCACCAGTCGTTCGCGACAAACAGCATCCCCCTGGCATCTTTTGGATCTTCAAGATCATTGCGCGCCAGCACCGACAGCATCGAATCCTTGAGCCGCGCAACGCGAGGCAGGCCCGCCTTCCATTGGCCGATTGAGCAGAGAAATGCGCCGAGGTCGAAATTCAATTGCGGATCATCCGGATTGCTTTTGAGCTTTTTCTCAGCAGCGATCGCCTGCATTCGGGCGCGGTTGGCGTTGGCCGTCATCTTATCGTGCTCAGTCGCCCTCTGACGAAGCTCCGCGTTGGAAGGGTCTTTGCGCAGGCAATCGTGAACCAGCGTCATCGCTCGATGCGCGGAACCCATGTCTCCGACATCAAGAAAATCTTCGACCACCTGCAAATAAGCCGACGCCAGCTCGGCAGGCGTGCCGCTGGCTTTATCCATCGCGACTGCCAGGGCCGATAGCTTCATGTCGATCGTATCGATGCGGTAGACACGACTAAGATCATCGACGCAGTACATCGCCAGGCGCAAATGCCGGCAGTCAATCGCAAATTCCCGGGCATCGCGGAGCATGACGAACTTCAGGGCGGCTCGATCCGGGTTCTCCATAGCGTCAATGTCCCGAGCTTCTTTTCGGAGCTGCCGGGCCAGGGCAAGCTGCGCTTCGGGATCGCGCCGCGCATCGGCAAACTCATTGGAATGGCTCTTTCGCAGCAGAAAATCTGCATGGTTCTGCGGGGCCGACTTGGGGACCGGGAGCAGCGAATCCCGCTCGCCTGCAACGGTGCTGCCCACAAGGCAAATCGAGCAAAAAAGCGCCAGGATGCACAGGCGACCTAAATTCACGGTTCCGATCATACCACCTTGCCACGCATCCGGCGGCGGGGGATGATCCGATTCGAGAAATCGCTTTGCCTTGAAGCGGAACGTAGGCAATATTTTCAAGTACAGGAGCGCGATGAAATCGGCCAGCAGACGATCAGCGGCATGCATTGAAACACTGGAAAACCGGATGCTGCTGAGCGCTTCGACAGCATCAGCTGCGACGCTTACTGCGAGCCTTTCAGGGGCACTTCCTACATCGGTCATCGCGGGCCAGAAGGCGACGATTCGTCAGAAGGTGACGATCAGCAGCGATGAAGCGATCAGCACAAGCGTGTCGATCAACGTCTCGCTCTCGACCAGCCCAACGTTCGATGCGACCAATGCCGTTTCGGTTCCGCTGACGCTCACCAAGCCGCTCCATCTGGCGGCAGGAAAGAGCACGAGCATCCCGATCACGCTCAAATCTCTGCCCAGCACCGTTCCAGCCGGCGCGTATCACCTTCAAGTGGAGGCGACGCCCGCTGCTGGCGCCACCACAGCTGATGCAACGTCTGCCTCGACCATGTCGGTCGTCGCGCCATTTATTGATCTGGTGTCAACGTTTGCAAAGACGCCGGCGACGGTGAAACTTGGGCATCGAGTGGTCGTCGGGTTCTATGTGACCAACAATGGCAATATTCCTGCGATAGGCCGGCCGGAATTTCAGGTGGGGGCGTCACCTGATGGAAAGGTGGACAACAGCACCGTCATCATCGGGACGTTTCTACATTCCATTAGCATCAAACCCGGCAAATCCACACTCGTCAGATTCGCTTCGGTCCCCAAGGCCAAGGGAACTTTCTATCTCGTTGCCGCTGCCGATCTCAATAACATCTTCAACGAGACGAATATCGACAACAACGTGATTATCGCGAAGTTCACCACGTCGATTGTCTGATTTAGCTCTTCTAAAGGCTTGCCAGACATTTCTCGATGCGCGCGATCGTCGATGGCTTGCCGAGGAACTCAAGCGTCTCAAAGATCGGCGGGCTGACGGTCGAGCCGCTGACGGCAACGCGAATCGGCTGCGCGACTTTTCCCAGTCCAAGCTGGGTGCGATCGCAGTAGCCTTTGACAGCCTGTTCAATTTCGTGCGCGGTCCAGGAATTGAGCCCACTCAGAATCGCCAGGATTTCCCGCAGCGCATTGGCTCCCTGGTTCTCATTTTTCTTCAGTACCTTCTCGACCGCTTCGGGCTGAAGCTCGATCTGATCATCCCGCATGAAAAGGAATCGCGATTTTTCATCCGCTTCGCGCAAAAGATGGAATCCATGATTCATTTTCAGCACCTTTTCCAGTGCCGCATCATCGGCGCTGTTTAAAGGCGAATCAGGATTAACCGATAGATAATCGCGAAAAGCTTTCAGCATACGCGGCATCGGTGCCGCGGCGCAAGCCTCGGTGTTAAAGGCCAACAGCTTATCGCGCGCGAATTTCGCGTTGCTCTTGCCGATCCGGTCGAGGCTGAACAGCTCGACCATTTCCGCGACGCTCATGCGCTCGCGATCACCGCCGGGGCTCCAGCCCAGAAGTGAAAGAAAGTTCAGCAGCACCTCCGGCAAATATCCATTCTCGCGGAAATCGTGAATCAAGATCTCCGGCAAGTCGCCGCGCCCCATGCCCATCATCTTCATGAGCGACGCCTGCTCGCCCAGATCCAGCTGCAGTGGATTGCTGTCGTTGCCGGTTTTTTCCGGCAGCCATGTTGAAAAGCGTTGCGGATCGATGCCGGCTTGCTGCGCCATCTGCTCCACCGTCTTCTTGCCCGACCGAATCCATTGGCCCACGCGATCGCGGATTTTCTTGTCGCGATCGCGCTTGCTCATCTTGCTGCCATCGGAGTTCATGATTATCGGCAAGTGGCCATAGGTGGGCCGCGCGTATCCCAGCGCCTCCTGCAGCGCGATGTGATTGACCGTATTAAGCAGATGCTCCTGACCGCGCAGGATGTGCGTCACTCCCGCTTCGGCATCGTCCACCACGACGGCAAAGTGATAGGTCGGCATTCCATCGCTTTTGCGGATGATGAAGTCCTGCACTTCGCCCGGGCCGACGCCCTGATTGGGCCCCAGCACGACGTCATCGAAGCGGTATTCCTTGACCGGCATCGCCAGCCGAACGACATGCGCCCGGCCCTCCGCCTCGAACTGGCGGATCTGCTCATCGGTCAGCCGCGGCCGGACATATCGATACTGCCGCTTGGCTCGCTGCGCCGCCTGGCGCTGGCGATCCAGCTCCTCTCCGGTTTCATAGGCTTTGTAAGCAAGGCCACGGGCCATCAGGTCGTCGATAATGCGGTTGTAAATGTCGATTCGCTTGGATTGATAAACCAACTCCGCGTTGTCCCAGCCCAGTCCAAGCCAGCGCAGATCATCGATGAGCTGATCGCAAGCCTGCTGCGTGCTTCGGGCCACATCGGTGTCTTCGATGCGCAGCAGAAACCGCCCGCCGGTGTGACGGGCCAGCAGCCAGTTGAACAAAGCGGTGCGCGCTCCGCCAACGTGGAGATACCCAGTCGGCGACGGGGCAAAACGAGTCACGACAACGGAAGAATCAGCCATAGAGCCTCAAGTAAACGCGGGGCGGCGAGACTTTTCAACTCAGGCTGACGTTTCAACTCCGCGCAAAACAGCTTACACTGCCGCCGTCAGGGCCAGTAAATGGGTTTCATCAATATCACTTAACAATTGACGGCCACACAAATGATCGAATCGCTCAGGAGATTCGCCTTCGATTGGACCACCTGGCTTTGCAGCCTGGCCTGCTCGGCAGCGTTCTGGTTTTGGGCTCATGCGGTCAATCCCAGCGTCGGCCTCTCGGAGGCGGTGTTTTTTCTGCTGATGCCAATCGGCTGCTATTGCCTCGGATATGCTGCATTGCGCTGGGTGCGATATCCGATCCGCTCGGGTCATCCGTTTCCAATCGCATTCTTGTCCGGCACGGTGGTCGCGCTACTCCTGCTGTTCGTTCTTCATATGCTGCCGATCTCGCTGCGCGTCGCGGATCTGATCGTGCTGGTGCTGGGCGTCGGGGCCTATGCGCTGGCGCCAAAGGCTGAGCGCGGGGAGCCAGCACAATCACCTGCCTGGGTCGCATTGTGTGCGGTCGTGCTGATCTTGGGTGCCGGGACATTGTGGACGCAGGAACTCCGCCCGTATTCGACGAAGCAGGGCGAGCAAATCGTCGTCGAGCCCTGGGCCGACATTTTTTATCATGCGCAGTTCGTCAGCCAGCTTCACGATGACATGAGCATTGCCCGCCTGGGGAACCCGGACATGTCTGGCAAGCCCATCGCCTTCTATCACTATGCCAGCTACATGCTGCCGGCTTCGATCGAGGTTTGGTCAAACCACCTCACCGCGATGGACTGCGTGGCATGCTCCTGGATTCCATTTGCATTTGTGCTGATCGGATTCGGGGCCTTCGTTTTAGCCGCCGAATGGTGGGGGGACGTAGCGGGAATCGCGGCGATGGCCGCTGTTCTGCTGATCCCGGATGCGCCGGTGTATGCGATTCCTTTGAACTGGTATTCCTTTTATTGGCTGCTCGCGATATCGGCCGGGCTTGCTTATGGAGTTGCCGGCGCGGCTCTTGCGCTGGTGCTGATCACCGAGGCCGTTCAATCGGATCGCATTTGGCTGCTGGCCTGCGGATTCGTTCTTCTGGTCTCAACCGTTTTGCTCAAAGCACACGTGACGATCGTCGCGATGCCGCTGGCGGTGGCATGGGTGCTGATGTTCAAGCGCGGATGGACGGTTCGCAGGCGCTGGTCTACGGCAGTAATTCTGGGCGCCTGCGCATTGCTTGCACTGTTGGCGCTCGAACGGCTCCAACTGGGGCCGAGCATTCTTCCCATCAAGCATCGCCCGGGCGCATTTTATTACTTATCCGGACTGACTGATCGGATCGCGCCGGGCAATTGGCATCAGCTTTTGGCATCGCATTTCCATGGCAGGAATCCGCTTCGCCTGCTCATCGCATTGTTCGTCGGCGTCGTAGCGCCGCTGGGCGGGTGGCTGGTACTGTGGATTGTACTTTTGCTCAGCAATTCACGAGGCCGATGGTTCGGTCGCCGCGATTGGATACCGATTCTCGCTCTGGCAATTTACGTGGGTTGTCTGATCTTTCTACCCGCCAACGAACGGGGGACGCTCGATGAACTCTGGCATCGCCCCTTTGTCTGGCTCTACTTTATCGTCGCCGCATGGTGCCTGGGCCGATCGGTAGAGGTAATTCAAAAACGCACCAATGCCTCACCCGCGCGGGCCTCGGCCATCGCGGTGATCCTTGCGGCCATTCTGCTGGTCGTTCCGTGGACGAAGGGAAAAACGGTTCAGCACGCGTGGACAATAGATGCGGCGGGCATGTATGACATCCCGCTCGATAAAGGCTTCGTCGATTGCGCCGATTTCATTCGTGAACATTCCCCGGAAACGGACATCGCCCAGACCCAGGTTTCCACGATCTTCCCATTCCTGTCGGCATACAGCGAGCGGCGGTGCTACCTCGGGCTGTCGACCGTTTACTGGCAGCGATTCAGCCATCTTTCCACCGCCTTCAACGAAAGCCTTCGGCGAAATCAGATCGTCGAGCAACTTCCCAAGGCGGCCAGCGAGCAGGAGCTGCGAAATATCGCAAAAGAAACTGGGATTCGCTGGTACATCGCGCGGCCTGACGAAATGCTGGCGTGGCCAAGTGCGCGCGCGGAGAAGCCAGTATTCAAGTCGCATGGTTTCCGACTGTTTGAGTTATCAGAAAAGCCGAACAACGAACGATAGATCGCACAATCAATATGGTCGCGGTTGCCCAGAGCGGCTCATTTCCATGCGTTTTCGTCAATCCGGCGCTGTTCTGCCAGCGACTTCTCCAATTCCGGATCCTCGACCCACGTTCCGATGAGAAAGTCCAAATCGTGATTCGGGGTCACCGCCTGATCGATTCCAAGACCGCGCGCTAACGCTTCGATGGCAACTTGATTCAGGCTGCGGCCTTCATCGCGAACCTTCTGCCGAAGCGCCTGATCTACAGATTGTGGAATATTTCGAAGCGTGTGTTTCATAGGTGTAGTTCAGACGGCGAACACCCGCACGCTGAGCGCGCATCAAACAAGAGACGCCAAAACTTCTGCAACTTCGTCGAGCGGCATTCCCAAGTGCCTTGGCAAGATTGATTGCCGCGCCAGCAACAAAAAATGGAGAGGACGAATCAAACGAGTCATCGGCACTCGTGCAATTATACATCGCTTCGCAGCACAACTCTTCAAATGCGCGCTGCCACTCGAGTGCTGTTGGATTATGCGCCTCCAGCACCAGTTTGGCAGACAGACGTCGGCTGCGAATCTGATCAAAGACACAATGCGCAGCTAACCAACGCTGCGGTGTGGCCGCGAGTTCGATTACCTTCGCGAAACTCTCGGGATCAGGGACATGCCCTTCGAAGTGCTTGAGCAGATTTAAGATCACCCGCCCCATGCTTTCTTCATAGGGGCCGGGGTTGCTCTTGGGAAATGAATGAATGTCTGGAAAAGCCACCAACTTTCCTAACGATTCTGTGGTCGTCTCAAGGTTTTCGGAGCCACCCAGCGTGTATTGTATCTGGCTTCCCAATCGGCCGGCGCCTTCGGCGCAACATCATCACCATACGTCTGATCATTCATCCCGTGATACGGCATCGGCTCGACCGTATCGCCGAAGGCGACATGGTAGTCGGCGTCTTTGTCCCAGCCGTCGGTGTAGAGGAAGAAATCGCGCTGCATGCCGGGTGCTTTGGGTGGAAGGGCGGCGGCATCGAATGAGAGCTTCACTTCGTCACTGGCATCGAGAATGACAAGAGCGTCATCCTGTTTGGCAAGAAGCTCGCGCACGTCGCCATAGCGCGTGCACCAGCCTGAGGGCGTCACCACCCAAGGCGGCGTCTGCGCGACGCGATCGTAAATGGGCGTCAAAGGCTGAGTCCACGGTCGATCCTCATATTGGCCGAAGCCATGCCAGGCGAGGACTGCTTCGGTCGGGGCAAAACTCTGCTCGGTTGCCTGCGTTGGCGATTTTTCGAAAAGGGCGATGCGATCCCAGTGAATTTCGAACGCGGTGGAGAGGCGCAGCTTGTGCGAGCCGGCCGGAAGCTTGCCGGTGAGATCGACCACGATCGTCTTGGTTTTGCCGGAAGGCGCGCCGACGGTGACTGCAACGGGTTTCCATCCATCCGGTGTTTCAACTTCCAGTATCGGAAACGGAAACGGCAGATCAGGATTATCCGCAGCGGCGATATTCGCCATGCCACCTCCAAAATGCAGCCATCCGCTGAGAGCCAGCACCAGCGGCCGATCGACCGGCAGCGGCCCAAAATCCAGCGTCACGCTCCATGGCTCGGCCAATCCGCGAAGCTCAGGCGGGCGAAGATGTACGGGTGAAGCCATCTGTAAATCACTTTCCTGTAGCGCCGCCGACATGTCGGCGCCATCGCTGCGAATGGCAGAGATCAGCGCATGTCGATTGGCGAGCGTGATGGTGCCTTTGGTGGGGAATGGCTTTCGCGGCACAAGCTTGTCCAGCGATTGGACTTCGGTGCCGGCGGGATGATCCACGACAATCAGCTTCGCCTCATCCAGATAAATCACTTCCCGCAATTCGTCGGTGATGGTCACCTGATATTTTCCATCGTGTGGCGGAAACATCGCCTCATTGCCCAGCCAGACGCGCTCGTTGGTGTCGGCGTCGATGTAACGGCCGGGTGCGACCGGTAATCCCATCGGCGAACTGCCGAGGATATCGGTGACATAGCGGAAGCGGTGGCCGTCCCAGGCGTAGAGATTGGGACAGGAGCCGGTCGGAAGCTGCGGCTCGGTGATGGTCGTCGGCCGAGTTGCAGTCACGTCGATGTCAGCGGAACTGACGGCCAGATCGAACCAGTGGACCGTGAGGCGATCGAGCTTGGAGTGTTTGCCGGTGCCAATTGTCAAGGGATTTTGATCGTACGTGCGGATCGTCCGCCAGCCGTCGGCGACCAGCTCGACTTGCGAGCCCAGTGCATTGGCATTCGAGCGCGTCCCTTTAAGACGAAGTGAAATCGAATGGTTGGCGGAGCCGCCCTGGTTGTGCAGAAGCTGGAGACGGCCATCCGCATGCGCGAGGATTAGGTCAACCGCGCCATCGCCGTCGAAATCGACGGGAATGACCTGCGTCACATCATTGCCCACCGAGGCAACGCTAAGCGACTTGGTCACATCATCAAACTTTCCAGAACCGAGGTTCCGCCACACATGCAGGCCATTGCTCCCGGCGGCAATGATGTCGAGCCAGCCGTCGTTGTCGAAATCGAAGAGGGCGATGCAGTGCGTCTCTGGATCGGATGGAAGAGAGACATTGCCGCCAGCGATTCCGGCCAGGTTGATATCAAGCTTCCCATCGCCGGCCGCGATCCGATCGAGCCGCAGATCATTGTTGAGATTACCGATGGCAACCTCGTTTCCGGCCGGCCAATCCTTGGCCGATTCGAAGCTCGTCAGCGGCTGCCCGCGCCGATTCATCGAAACCAACGGCGGCTGATTCTTTCGACTCAAAATCAGGTCAGGCAGATCATCGCCATTCAGATCGGCGACATACGTCGAGCCGAGGCCGTTCAAGTTTGCGGGCAGCGGTAGATTCGTCTGCTCTTTGAAGGTCAGGTTTCCCTGATTGTGAAACGCTTGGATGCCGGTCGCGTCGGGCCGAACGACAATCAGCCCGAGCTTCCCGGTGAAATCCAAATCGGCAAGGATGCCGCTCTTGGCTTCGATCTTCGCGATGCCGGATGAATCGCTAATGTCCACTGCCTGGCCATCAGGATGAAGAGCAAAGGCGCGCGATCCTTTCTGGCCAAGCAGGACGAAGTCAGGCGTGCCGTTGTCATCCAGATCGCCGACGAGAATCTGTTGATATGTCGAGTCGGCCGGAAGGGGAATTACCTGCGGCCGCGGCTCAAATCGGCCATCCTTTTCCATCAACAAGCGAAGCCCGCTGGAATCGCGAACGATCAAGTCCGGCGTCTTTCGCTGCGGGTCAACATGAATGACGCCAACGGGCGCGCGGAATGAACCGCCGGTTCCCAACATCTTGTCCGTCACGTCCACAAACGAAACAGGGATGCCGCGCGCTTCCGGTTGCTCGGTTGCAGTAAATGGAATCACTGGCTCGGTAAATTCACATTTTTCCAGACGGTTTGGATCACCCGACAGATTGCCGGCTGCGGAGACGATGTGCTCGTGATGGGCCAATTCGATTTGAGCAGACTGTGAATCTCCCTTGCGCAGCAGGAGCTGGCCGAGCATGTAATGGGCGGCAGGATGCTCCGGCTCAAGCTCAACGGCTTTGCGAAGCTCGGCGATTGCCGGATCAGTGTGCCCCATGCCCTGCTGCGCCCTGCCAAGCTGAAAATGCACGGCTGCGATTTCCGGAGAGATTGTCGAGCAAGCGGAGAGCGATTTGACAGCCTCTTCGCTTTGCCCCAGCCGCAACTGGGCCGATCCTTCAATGTAATAAGCGGCTGCCGAGTTGTGATTGAGCGACAGCACTTTTCCCGCTGCGTCGATGGCTGATTCGCTCTGGCCAGCGTGGAGATATGCATCCGCCAGATCGCGCCAGGTGTTTTCGTCGGTCGGGGCGATTTGCGTCGCTTTCTGAAATGATGCGATGGCGTTGGGGTAATCAAGATGATCGAGCTGGGCTTTGCCCTGGTTGAGGAGCGTGAGATAATCGGCGGGCGTGGAGCTCGCAGTGGTCTGGAGCAATTGCGCGGAATGGCGACCGACCGCGTGAACGATCAGGATGATCGCAACGATGATGATTACAGCCGCGCTTCCGCCAGCGATGAGCCACGTTCGATGTTCCCGCCAATGAACTTGCATTGAGGGGATTGTAAGGGACGATAGCCGAAGTGCTAAATCAGATGCCATCTCAAGCACCTGCGCGCCGGCGCTATGTCCCGGCGATAGGCCCCCGGCTGCGCAAATTGCTGTGGGTCGTCTTTGCTCTCGCCGCGCTGATGGCAGCCAATGCGGCTTATCTTTCCAGCGTGACTTTCCTTTCCTGGCTGCGCGGGATTTCGTATCAGAATTACTTTTATCTGTGGATGGTCCTGGCGCACCTGGCGGTGGGATTGGTGCTGATCGTTCCATTCATCGCTTTTGCGATCGGCCATTTGAAAAACGCTAGAAATCGCCCGAATCGGGCGGCGGTTCGCGCGGGATATGCCCTGCTGGCCATCGCGATCATCCTGCTCGCAACCGGCATCGCTCTGCTGCGGCTTGGCCCATTAACGCTGCGCAATGCGACGTTGCGCAACGCGACCTATTGGGCGCATGTCATTGCGCCGGTGGCCGTAGTCTGGCTTTATGTGCTTCATCGATTGGCTGGCCCGCGCATTGCCTGGAGAAAGGCAGCGCCATGGGCCGGGGCGACGGCCGCCATCATCGGCGCGATGATCTATCTCAACTTTCGCGATCCGCGCAACTGGAATGCCGTCGGCCCCGTGGAAGGGGTGAAGTATTTCGAGCCTTCGCTGGCCCGCACCGCTTCAGGAAAATTTATCAGCGCCAGCACGCTGATGACCGATCGATACTGCCTGGAATGTCACAGGGATGCATATCAAGGATGGTTCCACAGCGCTCACCATTTCAGCTCGTTCAACAATCCAGCTTATCTGTTCAGCGTGCGCGAGACGCGGGCGGTGCTGCTGCGGCGGGATGGAAATGTGAAGGCCGCGCGCTGGTGTGCCGGGTGTCATGATCCGGTGCCATTTTTCAGCGGGGCGTTCGATCATCCGGATTACGATGACGTGCGCGATGTAACGAGCCAGGCCGGCATTACCTGCGTGACGTGCCACGCGATCACGCACGTCAACAGCACGCGGGGAAATGCAGACTATACGATCGAGGAGCCGATCCAGTATCCATTTGCCTCAAGCAAAAATCCCCTGCTTCGATTGATCAATCGCCAGCTCATCAAGGCAAAGCCGGAATTTCACAAGCAGACGTTTCTTAAGCCAATGCACCGCTCGGCTGAGTTCTGCTCAACCTGTCATAAGGTGAGCATTCCCGGGCAGCTCAATCATTACAAGGAATTTCTGCGCGGGCAGAATCATTACGACACATATCTTCTCAGCGGCGTCTCGGGGCATAGCGCGCGAAGCTTTTATTATCCGCAGCATTCAAAGGAGAATTGTGCTGCCTGCCATATGCCGGCTATCGCTTCGGGCGATTTTGGCGCGCGGCCTCTCGATCCAAATCACCCCGGCGAGCTGATGATTCATGATCATTTGTTTCCCGGTGGAAATACTGCGCTGCCGGCTTTGCGAAATGATCAGGCGACGCTGAAAGCCGAGCAGGCTTTTTTGAACAATTGCGTGCGGATCGATCTGTTTGGAGTTCGCGACGGTGGCGGCGTCGATGGAACATTGCACGTCGTAGAGCCAGGGATGGAATCGCTGCTTCCGGATCATGATTATTTGCTGGAAGTAGTCGTGCGGAATCTGACGACCGGGCATCCGCTGACGCAGGGCACGGTCGATTCCAATGAACTGTGGCTGTCGGTTCGAGCATCCAGCGGCGTGGAAGTGATCGGCCAGAGTGGGCAGGTCGGCGCGGATGGGCGCGTCGATAAGTGGGCCGATTTTCTCAATGTCTACATGCTCGACCGCGATGGCCGGAGAATCGATCGGCGGAATGTGCAGGACATTTTCACGCCGCTTTGCGATCATCAAATCCTGCCGGGTTCGGCACGGGTCACGCACTATCGGCTGCATGTGCCGCGTGAGGCGCTTGGCAAAATCCATTTAGATCTGAGCGTCTGCTATCGCAAATTCGATGCGGACTATTTCCGGAAGATTTTCCCAGACAAGTCAGTCGATATGCTGCCGATCACAGCCCTTGCCAGCGAAACGGTGGAGTTGCCGGTCGGTCATGGTGGATCATCGACGCAGGAACGTCCTGCGTCGCCCATCCCGGCGTGGGAGCGATGGAACGATTACGGCATCGGCTTGATGCTTGCCGGCGCGGGCGGAGAAGAATCGGAGCTTCGACAGGCGGCTGACGCGTTCGAACATGTGCGACAATTGGGGCACGTCGATGGCGCGCTGAACTTGTCGCGCGTTTTCATCAAAGAAGGGCGGTTGGATGATGCCGCGCGGGTGCTGGCGAATGCCCGGTCCTTCAATCCGCTGCCTCCACGCTGGACGCTGGCTTGGCTCAGTGGACAGGTCGAGCAGCAGAACGGAAATCTCGATGCGGCCATCGCTGATTTCCGTAGCGCGTTGGAAGATCGAGATAACACGCGCGGCTTCGACTTCAGCAAAGACTACATCGTGCGAAATCTGCTTGGCCAGGCGCTGTTCGAGCGATCAAAACTGGAAACGCATTCGGTTGTGCAACGCCATTGGCTCGAGCAGGCGGCTGCCGAGTTTGAAAAGACGCTGGCGATTGACAGCGAAAATCTTGCGGCTCATTACGCGCTATCGCAGATCGACCAAGCGTTGGGCGATGTTGCCGAGGCGGCTGCTCATAGGGCTGCGCACGAGCGATATCGCCTGGACGATAATGCCCGAGATCGAGCCGTGGCCCTGGCGCGCCAGCGCGATCCGGCGGCCGATCATGCTGCTCAAGCGAACGCGATCTACGAGCTTAGGCCGCCTGCATTGCAGGCTACTTCCGGGGCGGCGCAATGAGCGATATCGAATCGCAGGACGAAGCCAAAATTGGCCGGGCGGCGCGAAGGTCGCTGGCGGTCGTCGCAATTATTTTGATCGTTGTAGTTGCAGCGGTTCTGTTATCGCATCGGGGATCGCGCCAGGAAAATCGAGCAAGCGATTTTGCGATTCCAGTAATATTGCCGCCGAAAGATCAGCCGCCGCCGGCGGTTCATTTCACCGACATCACACTGCAGGCCGGCATCCGTTTCGTCCGTGAAAACGGAGCCGAGGGCGAAAAGCTGCTTCCCGAAACCATGGGCGGCGGCGTGGCGTTTTTTGATTACGACAACGATGGAAAGCCGGATCTGATATTCGTGAACGGCGGGAATCTGCCGGGCCACAAAAAGCAATCGGCTGCATCTTCTAACATCGCGCTCTATCACAACGACGGAAACGGCCATTTCACCGATGTCACCGCCGGCTCCGGGCTGGACGCGCCGTCACTTTATGGCATGGGCGTCGCGGTTGGAGACTATGACAACGATGGCAAAGTCGATGTGCACATTACCGGCGTCGGGGGCTGCCGGCTTTTCCACAACGAAGGTGGTGGCCATTTCCGCGATGTCACCACCGAGGCCGGCGTCGGCGGATCGAGCGACGATTGGTCCACCTCCGCTGCCCTCGTCGATTATGACAACGACGGACGGCTCGACCTCTTCGTCTGCAACTACGTTCGCTGGTCTAAAGAGCTTGATTTCGCCGCCAATTACACTTTGACGGGTGTGGGGCGCGCCTATGGGCCGCCCATGGGTTTCCAAGGCTCCTTTTGCAAGCTCTATCACAACGACGGCGCCGGCCATTTCACCGATGTGTCGGCCCGTGCCGGCATCCGGGTCCGCAACAAAGACACCGGCATGCCGCTCGGCAAGGCGCTTGGCGTCTGCCCGATCGACATCGACGGCGATGGCTACATCGACTTCATCGTCGCCAATGACACCGTCGAGAATTTTCTCTTTCACAATCGTCGCGATGGAACCTTCGAGCAGATCGGCGCAATCAGCGGCGTTGGTTTTGATTCCGAGGGGCGGGCGCGCGGAGCCATGGGAATCGACGCTGGTTATTTTCGGAACGACCCCTCGATAGGCATCGCCATCGGCAATTTCGCCAATGAAATGCTGGCGCTTTATGTTTCCCATCCAGCGCCCGGCCGCCAGATTCTTTTTACCGATGATGCCATCGCACGGGGCGTGGGAGGTGGCAGTCGCTTGCCGCTGAAATTCGGCGTGATGTTTCTCGATTACGATCTCGATGGCGATCTCGATCTTTTTGTCGCCGACGGGCATATCGAGCAGCAGATCAATTTGGTGCAGTCCGCCGAGCATTATGCGCAGCCGGCACAAGTTTGGTGGAATGGGGCGAGTCGGGGGAAGGGGTTCCTTGGTGCGAGCCCGACACAATGTGGGCCCGATTTGTTCAAGCCCATCGTGGGCCGAGGCTGCGCTTATGCCGACATCGATGGCGATGGCGACCTGGACCTCATCGTCACGCAGATCAACGGCCCGCCTCTGCTTCTTCGCAACGATCAAAAGACACTACATCACTACCTGCGCCTCAAACTCGTCGGCACGACCTCCAATCGCGACGCGATCGGGGCGCAGGTCATCGCCCACGTTGGCTCGCGCTCCATCCGCCGGGTCGTCATGCCCACGCGCGGCTATCTATCGCAATCGGAATTGCCCCTTACCATCGGCCTGGGAAACAGCGATCATGCCGATCATCTCGAAGTGATCTGGCCCGGCGGAAAGACGCAAGTCATCGAGCATCCGAAGCTCGATGGATTGACGATCGTAAGTCAGTCGCCCTGAGCACGGGCCATCGGCAAGTCAGTCGCATGTGCCGGCTCGTAGCACAGCCTTCCAGGCTGTGAAATGAACACAGGCTGGAAGCCTGTGCCACGCATCGGTGGGTTTTGATCTTTTAAGAGGCTCGAATGTCGTTTTGCGAGGTTCATTGGAAAAGTGCGGTGTTGATGAAGCAGGTGGGGACGAATGTGATCCTGCCGGACACTGGGCAGCCGCCGTTTGACACTTATTACCTGTTGCATGGCCTGTCGGATGATTACACCACCTGGCATCGCCGCACGCGCGTGGAGTGGTATGTGCGCGAGCTGCCGTTGATCGTGGTGATGCCCGATGGATTCCGCGGCTTCTACACCGATAACCACGCCGGCCCGGCTTATGGCCGATACATGGCTCAGGAACTGGTTGCATTTGTAGAACGGAATTTTCCGGCCCGGCGCGAGCGGGCCGCCCGTCACATCGGAGGCCTTTCGATGGGCGGCTACGGAGCGGTACGCCTGGCTCTGGAATACACCGACGTTTATTCCAGCGCCAACAGCCATAGCGGCGCATTCCTCCGTGGCCCCACGACGCCCGCGCCTGGCCAGCCCGATCGCTTCTCCAGTTTTCCCGAGGAGATGGCGCAGATCTTCGGCCCGCATCCAGAAGGCTCCGCCCATGATGTGCACGCGCTCGCCAAGCGCGCCAAAGCTGCCGGCACGCTTCCCCGTTTGCAAATTGATTGCGGCGTCGATGATTATCTGATCGATGCAAATCGCGTTTTGCATGCAGAGCTGAATCGGCTGGCCGTGCCGCATTCTTATGCAGAGTATCCAGGATCCCACGAATGGGACTACTGGGACCAGCATCTGCCGGAGGCGATTGCGTTTCATCTGAATGGCCATTAAGCATTTGGCGTTTTGCGCGGTATGAAAGGAAGCGAATACCGTCTTCAACCTGACTTTCGAAAATCTCTGCGGAGGAATCTCCATGCGTAAAGGCGTCAATCGTCGGCAATTTATCCAGGGGGCAGCGGCGGCGGGATTGGGCTACTGGGTGGCGGGGAGCTTGAGCGCCCGCGGCGCGGTATCGGCCAACGAGAGGCTCAGCGTCGCGATCATCGGCACGCACAACCGCGCGGCCGACAACATCAAAGAGGTCGCACGCGTTAACACCGCCAACATCGTTGCCCTCTGTGATGTCGATGAGAATCTGCTGGCCGACACGATGGGGCGATTCCCCCAGGCGCGCGGCTTCACCGATTTCCGCAAGATGCTGGACGTGATGCACAAAGGCATCGACGCGGTGGTTGTGGCATGCCCGAATCACACGCATGCGGTCGCCACCTGTGCCGCGCTGCATTTGAAGAAGCATGTTTACTGCGAAAAGCCGCTGGCTCATACGGTTTTTGAAACACGTACGGTTGAGAATCTGGCCAAGAAGCAGGGCGTCGTGACGCAGATGGGCACGCAGATTCACGCGCAGAGCAACTATCGGCGAGCTGTCGAAATCGTGCAGGCGGGTCTCATCGGGCCGGTTCACGAAGTGCATGTCTGGTGCGACAAGACTCACTCGGCCGATCCACCGATGCCCACCGAGGCGATGCCGGTGCCGGCGGGATTGAATTACGACAATTGGGTTGGCCCCGCCGAGTTCCATGCCTACAACTCCGCCTGGCTACCCGCGAAATGGCGCCGGTTCTGGCCTTATGGTGATGGGACTCTGGGCGACATGGCCTGCCATTTCCAGGACCTGGCCTTCTGGGCGCTCGGCTTGAAAAGTCCAACCAAAATCTGGGCCGAGGGACCGGCTCCCGATCCGCAGTGCTGCCCCAAGGCGCTGGTGGTTCATTGGGAATATGCCGCGCGCGGCAGCCAGCCCCCCGTGACATTGAGCTGGTACGATGGCCTTGGCGCGCGACTGCCAAAAGATCTGATGCAAAAGTGGGGCGTCGATCCGAATTGGAAGAATGGAGTGCTGTTCATCGGCGACAAGGGCGCACTCTTCTCCGATTACGACAAGCACAAGCTGCTGCCGGAAAAGGAATTTGCCGATGTGCAGATGCCGAAGAAAACGATTCCCGAATCGATTGGCCATCATCGCGAATGGATCGAAGCCTGCCGGGCAAACGATCCTGATGCCGCACTGTGCCACTTCGATTACAGCGGGCCGCTGACCGAAGCCGTGCTGCTGGGCAATGTCGCCTATCGCACCGGCCCCGGACAGAAGCTGGAATGGGATGCGGCGAATCTTCGCGTGACAAATATCCCAGAGGCCAATCGCTTCCTGCAGTACGAGTACCGCAAGGGCTGGAAGCTCTAATCGCAGGTTTCCTTGACCGTATGTCGCGGGAGCCGTTATCTTTTCTGGTTAACAGAACTTTGCGGTTCGCGTCCGAGATTGAGGGAAAAAGCCTATGCGAAAGGGAATGATTCGGTTGGGCTTGGGTGTGGTCTGGTTGTTGGCCGTTGCGGGATGGAGTTATTCCGCGTCGGCATCACCCGTAGTAACCCGGCCCTTGGCCGTTGGAGAGAAAACCACCCAGGTTCAGCAACTCCAGCAGGCCTATCACATCCTGGAAGTGGCCGACCATGATTACAAAGGCCATCGCAAAAAAGCGATGGGTCATATCGAGCGAGCCTGCAAGGAACTGGGCGCCAAGCCACATGGTGACGGCAAAGGCAAGGAGCCGCAGGGCACGTCTGATGCGCAGCTCCGCGAAGCGCAGAGCATGCTTCAACAGGCTCGCGCGACCGCGTCGGCAAACAATCTCAAGCAGGTCGTGAAGCACATCGACAATGCTCTGGAAGAAATTAATACGGCGCTGAAGATTAAATAAATTCGCGTCGTCCAATCGGTAGAGCGCATGAATTCGGCCGCTTCTCTTCATGAAAGAGAAGCGGCCGAAAGTGTTTTTAAAAACGACAACAGAGCTTAGCTGAGCTTCACTTCACCAATGTTGACATTGGTGACGCTATGGCCAGGCAGCACGTAGGCGTACGCTGTTGGCGTGGTCTGCTTCCATCCGTCTGCCGTGGTTGGGCGGATAACATAGGTGCCTTGCGTGAGCCCGCCAAAGTAAAAAGTACCCTGTACGCTGGCGCGGGCGAGTGTATCGCCGGCGTCGTACCTGCCGTCGTTATTGGCATCGATGTAAACACCCCAGAGCGGTGAAATCCCTTCGCCGCTGTTCCAGACGCCATTGGCATTGGTGTCATAGAAGAAGGTGCCGCTGATGCTGTCGGTGGGCGCTGTGTTGACGGCGGCGTGAATCACACCGATGTTCGCGCCGCTGTAGGCCTGGCCGCTCTTGATGGTGACGACTAACGGGCCGCCGTTGGCCGGGTTGGTTTGGGTCCAGCCGACCGCGGTCGTGGAACGAATGTAATAGGTACCCGCTGCCAGATTCGTGAAGTTGAATCGGCCGCCCGAATCACAAATCTGCATCGTGTCGCCGGCGTCATACCGGCCATCATTATTGGCATCAATATAAATGCCCCAAGACGGCGAAATGCCTTCACCCGCATCCCATACGCCGTTTGCATTCCCATCATAGAAATAGGTGCCCGCGATCGAACCTGTCGATGCGGCGGAGGTGCTCTGGGCGGCTGCCACCGAGCGGCCAAATCCGGCGCTCACGTATGAAACAACCGACGCGGCGTCATAGTTGGCATTCCACGACAGCTCATTCTGCCCGCGGACCCCGCTCAAAAACGCCGTGTCGCTGTTACTTCCGCCAAGCTGCGCGTTGTATGTCGCGGCGGTTCGCTGCGGGTTGGTAAAGCCAAGATACGTGTTGGGCTCCGGAGCCTGGGGGTAGCCGGCAATGCAAGGAACCGCAACGTTCTGGAAGTAGTTGCTATACCAGTGTTCCTGGCTGCTGATCGGATCGTCGTGATTGATCACGTTCTGCGGTATGTTTTGAAAATCGTTACCGGTGAACGTGACATTATTGATGGCGGTGATTCCGGTGCCGCCCGGCGTCATGTCGCCGTCCACCTGTACGCCGCGGTTCCAGCCGTAAACGATGTTGTTCTGGACCATCACGTTGTTCAGGCCAACTGAATCCTGCGGGTCGGTCTGGTTCTGACCGAAAGTAAGGATGATGGCGGCAGGGGCATTATCAACGCCGCTGGCAAAAATATTGTTCGCAACATTCACGCCCGATTTGGAGATATTGGCAATCTGCAGACCGCTGCCGCCCTGAACGTTGCCGATGTTGGCTCCGCCGAGGAAGACGTTGTTGGTGACCGATCCGGTCACGCCGCCGACGTGCGTCATGACTCCGTTGACCAGTCCATAGCTGCAGCCGACCGGGTCATCGATAAACACATTGCCGGTGACGATGCCACCCGATCGGGCCTGCAACCCGTATCCTGCTACGCGGGCGATGATATTGTCACGAACGACGCATCCACTGTTCTCGGCCGACAGGTAAATGCCCTGGTTGTACCAGGTGGCCTGACCGCCCGGCACCGAGTCGTTATATCCATCGTGATCAAAGAGGTTCCCTTCAATCAGCAGATTGTTGACATTCGTGGCATACATGCCCTGGGAATGGCCGCTGGTGCAATAGGAATCCACATCCACATTTCGACGTACCGAAATGTTGTATTGAGGCCCCTGATAACCCTGGAAGTTCATATTGACCGCGTAATCCTGGACGTAGCAATTCTCCACCAGGATGTTGGTGGATTTCGACAGGATGTTGACGCCCGTGGCGTAGGCCGCACCATTCGGGCTGGAAGTGAGCGACGGATCGCGCCCATCGGCCCAGAAATGGATATTCATGATGTAGAGATTGTCGACCTCCGGCGCGGAGCTGGCTCCGGTGGTGATGCCGTCGCTCGATCCGCTCATGATGGTCGGCCGCGTGCTGCCACCGTAGGAGCTGATCACCATCGGGTCCTGGGCCGAAGCGCCGCTCAGCTTCCAGTAAACCAGGCTGTCGTGCCACACGTCCCCCGACTTGAGCAGTAGCTCATCGCCATGCCCGTTGCGCATCAGGGCTTCGCCCGCTTCGATCGTCTTCACCGGGCTGCTGGCAGAGAGGCCGGAATTGGAATCGCTGCCAGCCGAGCTGCTGACGTAAATCACTCGATCGCCTGACTGCGGCGTCACAACGGTCGCGCCGGCCGCGTTCATGCTGACCGACAACATCTGTCGCGTCTCCAGCAGTTCCACTGGGCTGACCGCGACTGGCGCGAGCGGTGCGGTAGACTCCTTGATCCACCGGCGCATGGCGCCGACGATCTGGCTGATGGCCGCAAGTAGCATCTTCCCTGACGATTGCGGCGCGCGGAATCGGCGCGTCGCCGAAGCGTACAAATTCGGCATTTCATGCTCCGAACTTAAATGGAGAGCCAAAATTGGCTCAATGGGTTAAGAGTTTCGAAAACAAGCCAGTTTTTGAAACTCGTGTTACGTTTCAACGACAGAACAAGAAACTCAGTTCGCCGCCAAATAATTTTCGGCGAAAAAATCTGTCCTGAACTGTTGCGAAGAAACGTGCCCGGGAGTCTTTGCCCAAGACTCCAACACTGTCGCCCATGCGACGCATCGCACCCTAGCGAGTTGAAGTAAGCGATTCCACCGAATGCAAGTCTAAAAATAAGTTTTTCTCAGCGCGCAGAAAATCTTTGTGACCCATATAACACAACCTTGATCACGTACAATATAATTTGTCAATCAATTTTATGATAATGCGGTCTGACGGCCGATAAAAGGCTCATTTTCGCCCGGCATAGCCGTGCGGATGGTCTTTAAACCAGTTCCACGCCGATTGGATGATGACCTTCGGATCCTTCAACATCGCTTCCCAACCCAAAAGCGTTCGCGCCCGTGAAGGGTCGGCAAACAGCGCAATCGCATCGCCCGCGCGGCGGGGGCCATACGTCACCGGCGCTTTTTTCCCCGTGACCGCTTCAGCCGTCTGAATGATTTCCTTGACCGAAAATCCGCGCCCCGTTCCCAGATTGCAGAAGATCGGTTTGGCCGGCTGAAGTTTTTCCATTGCAGCGATGTGCGCATCCGCCAGATCATCGACATGAATGTAATCGCGCACGTTGGTGCCGTCCGGCGTCGGATAATCGGTGCCAAACACTGTGATGCCCGGCCGCGTCCCCAGAATTGCCTGCAAAATCACCGGAATCAGATGCGTTTCCGGATCATGATCTTCCCCCAGCGTTCCATCCATCGCGCAGCCGCTGGCATTGAAATAGCGCAGCGCCGCGAATTTGAAATCTTTCCAGCTTTGCGCCAGATCCTGAAGGATCCATTCCACCACCAGCTTGCTCCGCCCGTACGGAGAAACCGGCGCCTTCTTCTCTTCCTCGGTAATTGGAATCTTGTCCGGATCGCCATACACCGCGCAGGTGCTGCTGAAGACAAATCGGCTCACGTTCGCTTCCTGCATCGCGCGAAGTACGTTGAGCGTCGTCGCGACATTGTTGTCGTAATACATCAGCGGCTTCTCGACGCTCTCGCCCACGTAGGCGTAAGCCGCAAAATGCATCACCGTATCGATCTGATACTCCCGCAAAGCCCGCGCTAGTGCCGCTCGGTCGTTCAAGTCCGCAATCACCGAGTGAACCTTAAGAATATCTGAAACTTCCCGGTGCCCGCGCGAGACATTGTCATAAATGACTGGCTTATGCCCAGCGGCCTTGAGCCGCTTGACGGTATGAGAGCCGATATATCCCGCGCCGCCCGCAACCAGAACGTTCATCGAATCGCTCCTTCGTTCAATCGCAAATCGGCTGGAGTATAGGGAAGCAGGTCCGACCGGGATATGGGCAAAAGATGGCCGGACCTAATGCAACTCAAAATGAAGCGCGAGCTGGGCGACCGATGTCACCGGCTGACCATTTTGAAGCAGCGGCGGGAAAACTTCTTTTTTCCGAACTGCATCAACCGCCGCCTTCACCAGCAACGGATGATCCTGCCCCTGAACCACCGAAATATTTCCCACATGCCCGTCGGCCTGCACTTCAATGGCCAGCACGATAGTCCCTTGCTCGTGGCGTCTTCGGGATTCTTCGGGATAGATCGGCGCGGGGGCATGCGCATCGACAACGCCGCCCACGATGCCGGGCTTGCCGCCGGATGTGCTGCTGCCAGTGCTGGTGCCAGTGTGAGTGGCTGACGGCGCGTTGAGGGCCAACCCATTGCCCGAGCCCTTTGCGCCAGCGGCTTTTCCCGGCCTCGATTTACCGGGAATTGTCGGTTTCCGTCCGGAAGCGTCCGATCCCATTCCGAAGATTGCCTTGCTATCGGCCAGATCCGGAAGATTCAGGTTCACCCGCGCCGGGCTCCAATTGCGCGCTTCGTCATTGGATGGATCAACGTCCGAAACCTGGATTGGAGAATCGCTGGCAATCGGCGCAGGCAACGATCGCAGGATCGGCCCCTCGTCAGCCTGCGATGCATCATCCTGCACCAACCCCTGCCCTGCGCCGCTGTTGCCATCGGCCCATGTAATCGTCGGTGCCTGCATCCAATGAGCATGCGCAATGCGCAAGCCAATCCAGAGCAACACCACGTGCACCAGCACCGCGAGCGCTAAGGCGCCGCGATCGATGATCCGAGCAATAGCGCGTCTGACGCGGATAAACCGCGGCAATGCCGGGCGATGCTCGATCAGCTCCCAGTCCATATGTCGATTTTACCAGTCATACCCCACTACGAAAAACGCCTGGAGTGCCGGCGATTCATGAGTCAATCCAACGAGCGGAGCAATATCGATATGCACCTGCGGCATCGGACGGATCTGCATGCTGGGGCCGAGAAACAGGTTGACGGTCAGGTGGCCGCGATGATGATGAACCTCGATAAAGGCCGCTTTCTCTTCTGCGCCGATCGACAGCTTCTCATCAATCACCGTATAGCTGACGCCGGTGTTGAATTCGTACGAATTGGCCATGTCCTCGGCCGTGTCGTGTTCCCATACCAGGTTCGCGCCCCAGTGCCATCGCGGCGCGAGTTCATCGCCCAACAGCAGCTTTCCTTCGATGGCATCGGGTGAATTATCGCCGAAGGTATATTCGAGGTAGAGCGTCGGATTTCCCCAGATTTTGCCCCAGTCGGCCAGCGCGTAGCGTACCTCGACCGAATTATTGATGAACGTGTGGCTGTCGCTGCCTTCGCGGATCGGGATCAGATAAAAATCGACCTGGAATCGGTGAGGCAAGCCCAGCTCCAGCTCGAATTGCTGCTTAATTTCCGAAGCGCCTTTGCGATTGACGGTCGGGATAAACCAATACTCAAACTCAACCGCGCCCTCCGGCCGGACGTAAACGTGTGTCTCTGAGAATCGCCGATCGGTCGTCCAGCGCGGCTGCTGATATGAACCCACACGCTCTTCTTCGCCCAGCGACGAAGGCGCCTGGCCGACCACGGTTACCGCCGGCAGTTCATAACTGGGCAAATGTTTATTCGATGCCGGCTGCGATGAAGGCGTGTTCAACCGCTGATCGTCGGCCGGATTGACGATGCCCTGCTGCATGAAAAGCGGCCGATCCAGGTCACACAGGAACGACCGCTGCATCGGCCCCGCCTCCGAAACGCCTTGAGCCCGCGACGTATTCGCCACGGCCATTACCGCAAAAGCAAAATGCATCCAGCACATTGCCGCCCGAGAAACAATAAACGCATAGAGACTTTTTCCTTTCCTTCCCAAAATGAATGCTTCCACCGTTTATAAGGAAGGATGGGAAAACCGGGCGCTTTCGTGCAGTTTTTACTCAACGCGGCCCGTTGCCTTTCACATTCTCGAGCGTGCTTAAGCATCTTCAGGATCTAATGTTGATGCACGCCAAGGGAGAGACCTGACAACTGAAGACAACTGAAGGGGGCCTTATGGAGCAGCGAGAGCACCGCATTCCGGACATCGGCCGGGCGTGGCGCGCAGGTCGTATCCGCAATTCGGGCAGGTGTGGGGTCCGTGGTGCTTTGCCTTTCGGCGGATCCACGCAGCAGGGAGCAGGGCGGCCAATGCGACGCAGGGCCAGAGCGGCATGACCAGCAGGGTCATGCCGATCCAGCGCGTGCCGCTTTGGTCGCGAATGAACAGGCGGGGATTATGAAAGAGGCCAAAACCCAGGACCGTTTGCACGCCGGATGGATTGGAGGGAGGAAGGATCTTCCAGCCGGTTCGATGATCCTCGGGCCGCGTGCTGGTTCGAGAGGTGAACTGGATGCTGCCGCGCGGAAATTCGATCCAGAAGGCACGGTAAGGGCTCGATTGAACGCCGAAAATGTCACGCGCAAAGTAGCTGCGTGCCGCGATCGCGAGAAGGGCGGTGAAAAGGACAAATGAAATGGCCGTCGCGATGTTCGAACGGCTGGCGCGCATCGGTTCATTTTAGCAATGCGAATCGGCAGTGGATGCACACATGCATAGATTGCCAAATCGGGCGGAAATCTCAGCCAGTGCGATTCTGCAGCGAGCGATAGAGGGCGTCATGATCGGCGGCAAGGTCATATGCGGTGCGCGGGGTGGGCAGACGCCAGGTGCGCCAGCTATCGGTTTCGATGAACCAGTTCATGACATTGGCCAGATCATCGAAGTCTCCCGGCCGGAACTTTCGTCCGTTGATGCCATCGATCACGCGATTGCCCAGCGCGCCGATGTCCGAAACCGCCGATGGCGTTTGGGACTGCCAGAGTTCGGAAAGAACGATGCAAAAGGTTTCGGGGAAGGTCGAGGGGATGATGCCCACATCGAACTCCGAGCAAATTCGAGGAAGATCAGCCGAGCGATAAACGCCAGACACCGATATCCCAGGAGGCGGCTGGCCAATCGATCGGTTAGCGCCGTAAAGATGAAGCTGGGCCATCGGATGCTTCTGTCTTACCTTTTGAAACGCTTCCACCAGCGTCGGCCAGCCTTTTTGTTTTACAAGGGTTCCCAAGTATCCAAATCTCAGGTGCGGCGATGGAGTTTTGGGAAGTGGAACAAACGGAGCGATCCCCGGCTCAATCACCGTGAAATCGGCGGAGAACACCTGCGACATGATGCGCCGCTGGTATTGCGAAAGAACCACGCATCGATCAATCGAGCGAAAGCTTTGCTCCAGCAATGCCCGGCGGTGCTCGAGATATTTCAGACCGTCTGGTCCCAGTTGCGCAGCGTAAGCCTGCGTAAAAATCTCCTTCGGATCGGCGATGCCTTCCATCGTGTAATAGGGTGTGATGGCGTAGTAGTCATACAGGCTGACGACGACCTTCGCGTCGCTTTCGCGCGCCTGATCGATGATGCCCAGCGGCCACTTCACCAGGTGCTGGAAGTGAATCATGTCAGGCTGAAAGGATTTAAGAAGCTGCGCGAAGGATCGCTGCGTGGTCGGCTGATGGTCCGGCGTGAAAGGAAAGACGACAGGATCGGCCGGGTAGGTAACCAGCGCACCGACGGGCGGCTGCATGACGATCACGTTGGCTTTGGGATCGATCCAGACGACGCCAATCTCATAGCGACCGGCCAAGTGCTCGACCAGAAGCCGGGTCTGCAGCTCGGTGCCGCCGAGATGCTGGTATTCATGCAGAACGTAAAGCAGGCGAGGCACGTTCGATCCGCCGAATCTGGAACAGAGGTTTATTCAGAGCCTTTTGCGTCGTGTCGCGCGCACCACTGGCGCCACATCTGCCGAAAGGCCGACTCCACATCGCGTGCAAATGAAGCGGCGTCCATTAAAGGTGAGCCCAGCATGCGCTGGCGAAGCGTCTGCCGCAATTCCGAGAGTCGTGGAATATCACGCGCGAAGCCAGATGCAATCGAAATATACTGCTCGGGTGCATCTGCTACCCATTCAGGCATACCAAGATTCGAGAGGATGCTGAGGCCAGCGCGCGAGACGGCCGTCTGTCCGGCACGACTCACCACCGGTGCGGCCATCCATAGCGCATCACATGTCGTCGTCCCGCCGGCGAAGGGAAAGGTGTCCAGAGCGATGTCGATTTTGTTGTACTGCTCAAAATACTCGTTCATTGGCAGGCGCGCGACAAAATCGAGGCGCGACGGGCTGACTCCCAGTTGCTCCAATTGTTTTCGCACGCGATCGCGATGGCTTCCTTCAAATGAATGGAGCAACAGTCGCGAATCGTTAACCGCGAGCAGGAGCTTGCCCCAGCACTCGATCATGGCCCGTGTTACCTTCGCGAAATTATTCAGGCAGCCGAAGGTGATAAAGCCGTTGGTTTCGGCAGGAAGGGGGCCGATTTCCGGCGCTTCTGGTGGGGCGGAATAACACCAATAGGTGCGAGGCAGCCGGTATGAGCTTTCGGAATATAAAGCGTCTCGCTCTGTATCAGATGGATCGAGGTACGGATCGGTGAAGCGATAATCCATGGCCGCCATGCCGCTGGTGCTGCAATAGGCGAGGTACGTCACCTGCACGGGGGCGGGTTTGCTTGCGAAGGCGGTAATGCGAGTACCTGCCGTAAAAAGCGAAAGGTCAACAAGAATGTCGATGCCATCATCGCGGATTAGTCGGGACAGCTCGTCGTCGGGGATGCCGACGGTCGTTCGCCAGGTGTCGCCAAAGCTTCGAAGCTGGTCGGTCATCGCATCAGGCGTTGTGACGCCGATGTAGCAGAAGATCTCAACATGCTCACGATCATGATTTGCCAGGAGCGGCAGCATGAATCGGCCGACGGAATGGTTTCGGAAATCGGAGGAAACATAGCCAATGCGTAGTCGTCGATCAGGATCAGGAGCGTTGGGGTAAGTTGGCTGTGAGGGAGTCAGAGGGTCCGCGTGCCTGTGCGCCCAATCGCGATGCGCTCCCAGAAGCTTTTGGGGATCGTCAATGGACAGATGCAGCGTGTACAGCAGATTGCCCGAGATGACTGGATCATCTTTGAGCGAGATGGCCTGTTTTAGCAGACCGATGGCCTGCTCGACATCTCCCGTTTCGGTCATGAGCTTCGCTAGATTGGCCAGCGCCGGCGCGCTGGGTGCGAGGGCAATCGCCTGGCGGCAGGCGGTTAAAGCCTCGTCGATTCTGCCGGCTCCATGGAGTGCCGTTGCGAGATTCAGAAAGGCCTCGGGAAAGTAGGGCCGGAGGGAAATTGCGTGCTGAAATTCGACAATTGCCTCATTGAATTGGCCGGCGTCCATCAATGCGGAACCGAGGTTCAAATGGGTGTCGGCATCGCTCGGATTCAGCTTCAGCGCGCGCCGGTAAGCTTCGATCGCGCGCTCCGATTCCCCTTTGCTCTTCAATGCATTCGCCAAATTGCATGTGGCGTCAGCATAGTTGGGATCCAGAGAAAGAGCCCGCTCGTAGGAAGCGATCGCCGCATCGATCTGTTTCATTTCGCGCAACACATTTCCAAGGTCATTGTGCACATTGGGAAGAGCTGGCTGCGATTCGCAAAGATGCTTGACAACCGTCATCGCTTCGTCCAGCCGCCCGAGTTCACGAAGCGTGTTGCCCAGGTTGGCCCGGGCTTGGACAAAATCCGGCTGGAGCTTAATCGCTGCACGGTACTCCGTAATGGCGGCATCAAACTGATTCTGCTGCTTCAGCGCGTTGGCCAGGTTGAAATGCAGCGGGGCGATGTCAGGACGAAGGGCGATCGCCTGCTGGTATGCGGAAATCGCGGCATCGAATTGCCGCAGGCTCGAATGAATGACCCCGAGGTTGATATAGGAATCAATTTGCGACGGGTCGATGGCGATCGCCTGTTTGAGCAACGCAATAGCCTCGTCGCTTCGCCCGGCACGGAACGAAAGGAACGCGAGCAATTGAATAGAGGGCAAATGACGCGGATCGGCCGCGAGAATCTGCCGGCACAATCCCTCGGCTTCACCAAGCCGGCCGGCATGCTGCATCTGCACCGCAAGTGCGTAACCCTGCTCGACAGTCATTCAACCCCCGCTCACCGGCGGCAGCACCGCCAGCTCGTCGCCATCGTGAAGGACGCTCTCGGGCCGGGCGTAACTGAGATTGATCGCAAAGGCGACGCGATCCATATAAGAAGCGATCGCGGGCAGCGACTCCATCAAATTTTTGCGGGCCTGCTGCACCGTGGCGCCTTCGGGCAATTCAAGCGACGTTTCGCTTTGACCCGCCTGGTCCCGCAGTATGGCAAATAATTTGACCCGAATTCGCATGATACGTTTTGCATCCACCTTATTTTTGTATTGGCGCCAATGTATCCCAGTGAGGCGGATGCATGACCTCCAGCAGCTCCTCTCGCTGTCTTACCGCAATCACACTGCACTGGCTGGGGCGCTGCGGATTGGGTGGCAGCGTGGCGCGATGCCTGTTCTGGAACAGTTGCGCCTCCGCGGCCCATTGCTGGTCATACTTCCCTGGCGAATGGTGAATGATCCCAAGGTCGCAGCAGACAGAAAGACGATAACCCGCAAGGAAAGCCCGGTAGGTCAAGTCAATGTCGTACAGGTGGAAGCCGCGGAAGGTGTCTTGATCAAATTTCAAAGCATTGAAAACCTCGCGTCTGCCGCACAGGAACAGCCCGTCCAGGGCCTGCATCCCGCTGATTCGCCGGGAAGGCGCCGACCAGATGGCAACCTCCAGCCAGCCGCTCCTGGGATTTGGATGGACCACCTGCCCATAAGAGTAAGGCGGTCCTGCTTCATCCCATCGTCCGGACACGAGTCGCGCGGTTCCTGCGACGCCAACCAGGTCGGCATGCTCCAAATGTCCGACAAGCCTTGCGTGAAAGTCCGGCTCGATCACCTCGATATCGTCATGGCAAAAAAGAAGGGTTTCGCCGCGGGTGCGCTGCATCCCGCGGTTGTACCCTTCCGCAAGGCTGCTGGCGTCGGAGATGCGAACTATTTCAAATGGAGTGGAAGCGAGCACCCGCTGATAGCACGAACTGACAGCCTGATACCTCGCATCGTCGCGGCTGCAAATAATGACCGAAATCATAAAAAGGTTGACAAATGGCGCGCCTAGCGAGGCAGCTTCACGGTCCATTCCAGCCCATTGCCCACAGGAATCTCGCTGCTGGTCGCATCCTTTCGCGAGCGCACGTGGGCCACAAAGTCGCTCAGCTCCTTGCGATGGGTGGTGGCGTTGTCGGTCAGCACCGATCCGCCGGGCCGCACCTTGGGCCAGACCAGGTCAAAATACTTTTGCGTCATATCCTTGTCGGCATCGAGGAAGGCGATGTCGATCATGTCGGGAATCGTGGGCAAAACTTCAAGGGCATTCCCATGATGGCTGACGATCACATCCTGCACCTTTGCTTTGGCAAAAGTCTGGCGGGAGGAGTCATACTTCTTTTGAGACAGGTCGATCGTGTGCAGCTTGCCGCTGGTGGATTGAAGGGCCGCCGCCCAGAACAGGCCACTGAATCCGTAACTCGTGCCGACTTCGACAATGAGCCTCGCCCGAACGACCAGGGCAAACTGATAGAGCAACTGTCCCTCGATCCGCGGCACCTGCCAATGGTCATCGCGCTGGTTGCGCAGGCCATCCAGCTCGTCGATCATCGCGAGGATGTTTGGATCGATTCCCATTGTGGCTCAGGTTCCGTCGTATCCGACAATCGCGATCTTGTACCGATCGGCCATCTCCAGCACCTTCTGCTTTTCCAGCATGATCGTCTTGCCCGGCTCCAGAACCAGGCAAGCCGCCCCGGCACTGGCGAGCTTTTCGATGGTGGTGGTGCCGATGGATGGCACATCCAGCCGCATGTCCTGGGTCGTATTAGAAACTTTGATGAGCGTCCAGCCGCCGACTTTGCAGAGCTTTCCGGCTCGCTCGATCATGGCATTCGTTCCTTCGAGCGCCTCGACCGCAATCACATCGCGGTCGCAGACGGCAATCGATTGGCCAATGTCCAGCCGGCTCACCGTTCGGCAAATGTCGTAGCCAAACGCAATGTCTTCCCACTGCGTTTCGCTGGGCTGGCGGCGCGTCATGACGCCGGCCGTCGCCATGTGTTCGCCGCAGTATTGAGTCGAATCGACCAAGGTGACTCCAGCCGAGCTCAGCTCATCGATGAGGGCAGAAAGAATCGCTTGCGGCCGCTTGTCCCGTCGCAGCACATTCCAGATGACTTTGACGGCCCGGCTATCAGGAATATACCGGAAATATCGCCAGCGATCATAGAGCTGAGATTTATCCACCCGGCCGACCATGATCGCTTCTTTGCAGCCGGCATCGCGCAAAATGCGAATCCATTGATTGAGGCGGAGCAATCCGACCCAGCGAAAGGTGTCGCATTCTCGAGCCAATTCCGACCAGGCATGCCCCGCGAGCCCAACGCAGATGACCTTCCGGCCGCGCTCGCGCGCCCCCCGCGCTACCAGAAGCGGAAAGACTCCTTCGCCTGCGATCAATCCCAGTGGCGCCATTACAGCCGCGATTGTAATGGACCGGCTTGCCATGGGCCAAGCTCCAATCGCCTCGCATCAGTTTGTCCCGTTCAAGGCCACCGGCGGACATTGCCGAATGTCCTGAGATTGCGACAATCGGTTGCAGGCGTTCGATTGTTGCTGCACCGACAAAGGCCCCCAGCTAAAGGTCAACGAAATGAAAGTTGGCGTTCCCAAAGAGATTAAACCGGATGAATACCGCGTCGGCATGATGCCCGTGGGGGCCGAGACCTTGTCGCGCGCGGGGCACGAGGTGCTGATCGAAGCTGGCGCGGGGATGGCCAGCGGCTTTGCGGATGAGGATTATCGGAAGGCCGGCGCGACCATCATCAGCGGCCCCAAAGAAGTGTTCGAGAAATCGGACATGATCGTGAAGGTGAAGGAGCCGCAGCACAGCGAGATCGGCATGTTCCGTCCCGGGCAGATTGTCTTCACCTATTTCCATTTTGCCGCCAGCAGCGAGCTGACCAAAGCCTGCATGGAATCGGGGATCATCGCGATCGCGTATGAGACGATCGTCGATCGCAACGGTCGGCTGCCGCTGCTGACGCCCATGAGCGAAATTGCCGGCAAGATGAGCATCCAGGAGGGGGCCAAGTACCTCGAAAAACCCATGATGGGGCGAGGCATCCTGCTGGGCGGCGTGCCGGGTGTGGCGCCGGCACATGTCGCAATTCTCGGGGCCGGCATCGTCGGTACGCAGGCAGCAAAAGTGGCCGCGGGACTGGGTGCCAACGTTGTCTTAATGGATATCAATCTCGATCGCCTGCGCTACCTCGATGATGTCATGCCCGCCAACGTCAAGACGATCTTCAGCGATCCGCACACGGTGCGCGAACATCTGCTGCTGGCGGATCTGGTCATCGGAGCCGTGCTGATTCCGGGTGCAAAGGCCCCGCGCCTGGTCACGCGCGAAGATCTCAAGGCAATGAAGAACGGCAGCGTGATTGTGGATGTCGCCATCGATCAGGGCGGCTGCATTGAGACGAGCCGGCCCACCACACATCAGCATCCGACTTATGTCGTCGAAGGCGTCGTCCATTATTGCGTGACCAATATGCCTGGCGCGGTTGGGCGAACCAGCACGATTGCCCTCTGCAACGCCACGCTTCCCTATGCCCGGCGAATCGCCAATAAAGGTTATGAACAGGCGGCAAAGGAAGATCGTGGCCTGGCCGAGGGAATCAACCTCGTGCGAGGGAAAGTGACTTACGAGGCGGTCGCCAGCTCGCTCTCGTTGCCATACCACCCACTGGGCAATCCCATGTAACAGTAGACACGCGCGGGCGCTCTGGAGGGCGGCAGTCCTCTGCCGCCGCGAATTCACCATAACCGACACGCGCGGATCGTGGATGATCGAAAAGAGCCGCGCACGAAGTAAGCGGATTGGCGCCGTCTCGCGTTAATCCGCTTACTTCGTGCGCGGCTCTTTTAATTTCATACCGCTCGCGGCGTTGGAGGAGCAACCACCTCCTGTTTCGCTGCATGTGCAATTGTCCTGTCATCACCCGCTGGCCGGCGCATGAAGCTTGGATGGGCGTCCATGTGTTGATTCCACAAAGTTTTTCCCATTGCCGAAATCTCCGATCTGTTGCCACACTAAAAGCTCCGGTCATTGCCTGAATTTTTCAGGCATCGGCGAAGGAGCAAGTACCATGAGCCAATCGAGCGAATCGCCTACCCATGCGAAGCTTTACGACATGCCCGAGCCCTACAGTGTTGCGCTGCCGGAGCAGATCACTCATGTGATGGTGGTGTCGGTCGGAACGATATTGTTCGGACTGATTGGCCTGGCGACCTTGCCCTTCCTGGTCCAGCCGATGATCGCAGACATTTCCGGAATCCGCGGCGGTGTCTACGGTGCGCACGATGCCATTACGCTATGGGGCATTTTCGCGCCGATTGTTGGAACCGGTTTGGCTGCCGCCGCGCTCGTGGCCGGAGCAGCTGCGATGCGATTCAATTCCTGGGCGCGCATCGTTCTGCTGTTCTTTGCCGTCTTCGAAATCCTCAAAGGGCTCGCCGGGATTTATTTTCATCTGGAGATCATCAACCTTGTGACCAACGGCTACGCGATCCCCACCTTCGGCTTCCGCCTGACCGCGTTGCCCGAATGGGTGGATTGGTTCGTGGGAGGCCTGTTGGGCATCTATACGCTTTACGTGATGATGCTGCCGGAAGTGAAAGTCGCCTTTGCCCGCAAGAAAGCGGTCGGATGATCAGCTCACGCTGACAACTGCGGTTGTTCCAAATCGCGCGATCGGACGAGCTTGTGAAGATGCGATCGTCTGAAGCCGGACGACCACCCGAATATGCCGCCGGCCTTTCTTTTCGAAGGTGTGCGAGCCGGCGATCTGCCAAATGCCTGAACCATCGTCGGTGATTGTTCCTGTCGATTGCGAGCCATCGCCCCAGGAGATGGTTACCGCCAGCGATTGTCCGGCAGCGAGCGCGGGGCCGGTGAGAGTTCCTATCGCGCCTTGGAACGGGACTCCGACAACGGCCGAGACTGGACTTGCCGTGGCGTGATACTTTACGACTACGGCTTTGCCGGAGACACGCGCGGAGGTGTGCACCCCCGGAAGCGCGATGGGTGGATCCGGGGACGAAGTGCCGTTGCTGATGTTCTGCGTGAGCGAAACGGTGACGGAGCGCTTCCCGCCGATGGTGAAGCTGTGCGTCGCGCGAACGATGATTTCGCCTTTGGGCCCGCTGATAAATTGCGCTGCCGAAGGTGCTGATCCATCGCCCCAGTTCACGCTCCCCTGCAACTGGGCCAGGTTCGCATTGGTTGCGCTAATCCCTTTGAGAATCGCAACGTTCCCCGCAAAGGCCTTATTCGTGGACGCGTGGATGGCGAGCGGTTTGACCGATGGGTGTTCAGATAGCGCCGGGTTATGCGTTGTCTTTGAACCGGATGCGCTCGCGCTGCTTGCCGCGCCGAGGGGAATTGGACGGAAGGGCGTATCCACAATTACCTGCCCGTACGCGGCTCCAACGATTGCTGAATCGGTACTGCCGAGCCGATCATCTGAAATCAGCACTTGGTAATGGAACAAGCCAAACTGGGTGAATGATGCGGTCGCGGTGACATTGAACCCGCCTTGCCCGTCGGAAGTAATCGTGCCGGTGCTGGTCAAGGTGCTGGGCAGCACAAACCAGTCGCGCGCGTTGGGATCCTGCCACTCGATCACCGCATGGAAATGGCTCAGATCAGCCGACGGATCGGTGAGGGTAAAGTGCGCGACGGTGCCGCTGAATGGAGTCTTGCTGGAAGCAAGCAGGCTGAAACCGCTTCCGTTCATGACGCCCGCGCCGACGGTCGCCGTTCCAGTGACTGAGTTCTGTCCCGGCAAAGGCCAGCGAATTGGAATGATCGAAATGGGCGGCTCGACGCCGATCGGAGTGCCTGGGTTTGCAACGCCGCCGCCCGTTGAACCAGTCCCGCCGCCCAAACCGACGGAATTGCTGCCGGGCTTTCCCCAAACGGCTGTCGTCGGAACACCTGAAACGGTGCTCCCTGATGCGCCCGGCACCGCTCCGCCCGCGATGGGCACGATGGGCCAGAAATTGAATGGGCTGAGCGAGGTGGTGATGGTGAAGGTGCCGGATGATGCGTATCGATTGCTTCCGCTGATGCTCACGCCGCCCTGGCCGTTGTCGACAATGGTGCCCGTCGAAAAATGGCCATCGCCCCAGTCGATCGTAGCCGAATAGGAGGAAAGGGAATTGAGCAAAACGCCGGTGTAATTGGCGACGACGCCGTTGAACAATTGCCCGGCCACCGCGTTGATGTTGACGGCCGTTCCCTCGACCGGTGGAGCAGGAGCGGTGACGCTGCTGTACGCAACAGCCGTGCGCCCGGCCAATGCACCGGGATCATCTGCCGCCGGCCGGACGTCGGTGATCGTGACCGTCACCTGTGAGCTACCGATGCTCCAGGTATGCGTGCCCGTCACGTCGAAACCGCCGGTGCTGTTGGCGGCAATCGTTCCTGCCGAAGTGCTGCCATCTCCCCAATCAATCATTGCTTGGTAATCAGCTGCGGCAGAAGGTCCCGACAGGTCCATGAATGAAGCGACGGTGGAAGTTACCGCCGAACCCGCCGTCGCCGTGACATCCGCTCCGCCGGCGAGCAACGCATTATGAATGTTGAGCGAGGCAATCGAACCGGAATCATCGGCATACCAGAGCTCTCCATCGCTACCCGCAAGGAGGTCGCTGACAGAAGCTGGCGCGGTTCCTTGCGGAAGATCAAATTCAAAGGCCGAGCCGGCGGTTGTCATCCGACCAATGGCGTTCGTGCCATACGTCGCGAACCAAAGCGCGCCGTCGGAGCCGCTGACGATTTTGAATGCGCTGTCGCCGCTGGAAAGCGAAAACGAAGTATCGACGCCGGCAGGCGTCACGCGATCGATCTCGCCGTCACCTGCTATCCAAAGATTGCCATCGGGTCCCGTTGTTAAATCGTTGACGGTGGTCGGGAGCGAGAAGCTGCTGGTCTGGCCTGTCGCGGTCATGCGAAGCAGAAGACCATTCCCTGAATCATCCTCCGCCGATGCCCAGAGGTTTCCATCCGGCCCGAGCGTGATCGAGCCGTCGAGCGTGATGTTGGAATCGATGGGATTTTCTGTAACCTTGCCGGCCGGCGTGATCTTGCCGATTTCGTTGTTTCCAACATCGACGAACCACATGTCCCCTAAGGGTCCGCTGACGATCGCTGTCGGACTGCTGTTATCTGAAGGCAAGGCAAATTCGCTGACGCCGCCGGTCGGCGTGATTCGCCCGATCTGATCGGCGTCATCTTCGATGAACCAGAAATTGCCGTTTGGACCAGCCGCGATGGCGTCGGGCCACGCATTATCAGTCGGGAGGTTGTACTCGGTCACCGTTCCGGATGGCGTCTGCTTTCCGATCGCGTTGTTGGATGGATCGGTGAACCAGATGTTACCCGCTGCGTCCATCGCGATCGTCGTGGCGTCGGCGCCGGAAGGCAGCGGAGATTTAATGATCGGCGCAGGCGCGGAGATGTTTGCCGACAATAGAAGTCGAGCTTCAATCGCTTCGATTGCCGGGCGTGCAATGGCGCGAAAGCGCGCCTTTCGGCGCCTGGATCGACGCTCGTTGTCGGAAAATTGAGCAGATGGGGTAGCCACGGTGCGTGCCTCGAACGTGTTGTCTGCCCGGCATTGCCCAATACAAACCACACATCCGGGCAGGTCCTACCAGCGAGCCTGCCAACCGCAATAACATAACATCAAACGTCGATTGACACCCGATTATTTTGTGACCTGGCTCCAACTAGCCGGCGGCTGGCGGGTCAGCAGGAAGCTGACGAGATCGATAAACTCCTGCTGCGTCATCGTCTTTTCCAGCCCTTCAGGCATCATCGAAAGCGTCGTTTCCTTCATCTGTGCGATCTGGTCGCGCGGGATCGTGACTTGCTGAGTATTGTCGCGCAGCATCACGTGCTGGTCGGTCTGCTCGACCATCAAACCGCTGGCGAGCGTCCCGTTTTTCAGGCGGACCATCCATTGGTAATAAGGCTTGCCGACGACCAGATTCGGATCGAGCACGTTGCTGAGGATCAGATCAAGATTGTCGCGCCCGACGCCGGTGAGATCGGGGCCGACATTTCCGCCTTTGCCGTAGATCGTATGGCACTGCATGCACTTGGCGGCAAAGACTTTCATGCCTTCGACCGCGTTGCCAGATGAATGGCTCAGGATCAGCTTCTTGTATTCCGCCGCCACCTTCACGCGCTCTGGATTGCGCTCGGTGCGCACCGTGCCCCATTGCTCAGATAGTTCATGCGTGAGAGTTGGATCATTCAGGCCGAGGATCCGTCGGGCCTGGTTTTCGTTGATATCGCCGGTCGATAGCGTTTTGGAAGACAGTGCATCGAGCACAACCCGCGCGCCCGCGCGCGTGCGAACGAGGGCATTGAGAATGATCGGTTTCAGGTCGATCGGCTCTACGTGCGGATAGGCTTTCAGCAGCTTTGCCGAGGCCTCCTGATTGTCCATCGCTCCGAGTGCATCGACCGCCTGCTGCCGCAGCAGAACCGGAGCGTTGTTGTCCGAAATGAAAGCGGCAAATGCATCGATGTTTCGGCTGTCCTTCTGCTCGGCAAGGCCGCGCAGCATGTCGGTCCGCACATTCGATTTCTGCGACGGGTCGGCCAGGATCTTTCTTGCTTCGTCGACCGCGTGCGGATCATTCCACCAAAGGGCAATCAATGTAGCAGGAATGCGCGCGGCTCCATCTTGAGCGATCAGGGCGCCGATCCGCTGCCGAAGCGAATCATCCAGCAGCTTGGCGCGCTCGGCGGGCGAAACGCCATTGGAAACAAATCCATCGATCGCATCCTGCAGGGATGCAGCCAGGTCAGCGGGCGATTCGTTCCCTGCCCGATCAAGAGTGCGCTTCATCGATGCGACGATCTGCGCCGGCGTGCGCGCCAGCGTATTGGTTGCCTGGCGCACCCAGCGAATCACCGTGCTGCCAAAGTTCTTCTGTGCGGCGGGGTCGTTCTCCATCGCGTTGGCGATTTCGTCGCCGCGCTGAAAGATCATCGGCTTGATGTTGTTGTAGATGATCGTCGGAATCAGCGGATCGGCAGCGTTGGCCGGGTTGTCGAGCATCGCCTGCAGCAGCGGCAGCGGATCGGGCCGCGTAATCCGGCCTGCTGCTACCGCAATTTGCAGTCGAACATCCGCCGACGGCTCGCTGGCGGCCATTTCCTTCAGACGATTAAAAACTTCCGGCGAAACCTCACCCATTTCCCCCGCGCCGCGCACGCCCCAGTTACGCGTCGGTTCATCGGCGCCGGCCAATACTTTCAAATGAAACTGCGGATCGAGCGCCCGCTGGCTCACCAGCAGCCACAGCGCATGCATGTGCGCATTGTTGGCGTCGCCGGTGTCCAGCGCCATCTTCTCCAGCTCGCTCTTCGTCGATGGCTGGAACTTCTCGTTGAGAATTCGCTGCGCGGTCCTTCGCCACCAGACGTTGGGACTGGAAAGAAGCTTCAGCAGCGCTTCGGTCGAATCCTTTTGCAGATCGAACGCCTGCGGATGAGCGGCATCGCCATAGGAGATCCGATAGATCCGGCCTCGCTCTCGATCGATGCCCTGCGGATCGCGCTGCGAATCCTGATAGCAGTGATACCGATCGTACCAGTCGATCACATACAGGCAGCCATCCGGCCCGATTTTCTGCGACACTGGAATGAACCATGCATCATTCGCCTGGGCAAAATCCGGCGCGTTGTGTTGAACGTATGTTGAACCATTGCGCGTCAGCACGTCGCGATTGATCGCGCTGCCATGCAGGTTGCCCATCAACAAAGTGCCGCGATATTCCGCAGGGAAATTGTCGGCATCGTAAATGCATAGTCCTGCATACGCAGCCGCCTGATGGCGCTGGGTGGTGATCGACGGGAGCTTATGCGTCTGCGGCGGATAGGGGCCGCCTTGGCGCTCGTAGTAGCCGCTCTGCGTGATGTGGAATAGATGATCGATCACGCAGCAGGAAACGAACCAGTCGCCCTGGCGGTTGTAATCGAGCCCCCAGGGGTTGCTGGTGCCTTGTGCGAACAGCTCGAATTTTTTCAGTGTGGGATGGTAGCGCCAAACGGCGCAGGTGAAGTCGAAGGTCTTTCCACCGAATTTCACGCGCGCGTCATTGAACACGCCGTTCATTCCATAGAGCCAGCCGTCGGGTCCCCAGGTCAGGCTGTTGGGAAGTTCGTGGCGATCGTACCGGCCAAAGCCGCTGAGAATGACGGTGCGCTTGTCGGCGCGGCCATCGCCGTTCGTGTCCTGAAGGAACAGAATGTCGGGAGAATTGGTTACGTAAACGCCACCGTTTCCGATTGCGATGCCGCAGGGAATGTTCAGATCGTCGGCGAAGGTTGTGACCTTGTCGAAATGGCCATCGTGATGCGTCGATTCCAGAACTTTGATTCGGTCCCGCCCTTTGCCCGCATCCGCGCGCGGGTATTCGATCGATTCGGTGATCCAGATTCGTCCCTGATCGTCGAAGGTGAACGAAGTCGGATTGATCACGTCCGGCTCATGCGCCACGCATTCAATCTTGAAGCCCGGCGGAAGCTGCATCTTGGCCATCGCCTGATCGGCAGTGAGCGCCGGCCCCGGCGGCCGGCTCTGGTGATAGGGAACTTCATTGGTGCCGAGCGGATGTTTGTCAGCACCGAGGCCGATAGATGCGGTCCAAAGCATTGCCGCAGCGCCGAGACGCGCAACGAAATTAAATCGTGGCATTCTATGTCCTCAGATTGAAGGGCAACCAGAATCTCTATTTATTCCGATAATTCAAGAATTCTGCTGGCGTGTCCGATAATCCTTCGCAGAGCCGGGTCATGGAAGGCCCGTCAAATGAGTTGCCCGATCACCGGGCGGATGGAGCCGGACATGCGAAAGATGATTATTGGCGGGGCGTTGACGATGGCGCTGGCGGCAGGTTGCCAGCCTCAGAACAAACAGGATCCCAATGCCTCGGCGTCGGCCGTGCAGCCCGCGGCCCTGAACGTGAGCGCGGCGCCGGCTGGGACGCCGATGTATCGCCCCGCACCCGTTCGCGCGATCGCGGTCGTGCCGCCCGCGGAGCCGACCGTCACCCAAACGCCGGTGCTGGATGCGCCGGCCAAGGTCGAGGCAGAAAAACCCGTAGCTAAGCGATCGGCCAAGCCATCGACCGTTGCCAAAGCGGCGCACGCTTCCAAAGCGAAGTCCTCCGTTGCTTCCGGCGATTCCTACAAGGTCAAGAAGGGCGACACGCTCTTCGCCATCGCCAAGGCCCAGTATGGCGACGGCAAGAAGTGGGAACGCATCGCCGCCGCCAACCCTGGTCTGACGCCCGGCACGCTTCGCGCCGGCCAGACCCTGACGATTCCTCAATGAGCTATGTTCCGCCTCGCGCGGGTCATGCCTTCGCGAGTGTGTTAATCAGGCCGGATCGGAGATCCGGCGCAGCCAGAAACGCCCAGGCTTCGAACGCCTGGGCTTTCTTTTTTGAGATTAATGCGCCTGAATCATATTCGGATCATTCTTCTGTGACTTGATCGGCGCATGCGTCAGCGGATCGTGCGGCGGCTTGGGGTCTTTTTCCCACGCATCCAAGTCGGGCACGACCAGCATCACGCCGTACATGCGCACCCAGTGGCCGGGGAAGGTGCAAACGAATGGATATTCGCCGGGCTGACTCGGGGCGTTGAAGCTGAGCGTTTCGCTCTCATCCGGCTGAACCATCTTCATCGCGTGCAGCACCTTGGGCGTCTTGGGTACATAAGGCGGCTCATTGGGATCGGTCGGCGGAGGCATCGAGCCCCCCGCGACGGCCACATCTTGCAGCGCGCCGGGCGCAGTGATCACGAAATTGTGCGGCATCGCATCGTCATTCTCGACGATGATCTCGACCGGTTTGCCCGCTGGAACCACAAAATACTTCTGATCGAAAGCCATCTGCTCGCGGAGTGTGCGAATCGCGACGACGCGCACGCCCAGATCGCGCAGCGCCTTGCGAACCGGAGCCGCCTTGTCATCCGGCAAGGCACCGGTCAGATCATCCCCGAGCTGAATCGCCTGAAGGATTGGTGGCGTGGTGCGCTGATCAGTGGGCGTATCCTTGAGCAACTGGACGATCGCATTGGCCAGGGGCGCAACTTCGCCATCGGGCCATTGATCGTCGGGAATCCGTCGAATTGAGCGGATGGCGGCATTGCGGACTTCGCCGGTGCCATGCTCGATCAGGCCGGCGAGAATCTTGAACGCCTCGCCTTCATGGCCCGGAATGTTTCCAAGCGCATCGATCGCGGCCACCTGCGTTGCTTCATCAGGTGCTTTTTGTGCAAGTGGTTTTGCGCGATCGTAAAACATGCCGCGGAGCTTAGCGTCGTTGATCATCGAGACGCCCGACAACATCGCGGCCAAGCCATTGGGCGATTTGCTGGCCAAATCCCATGCGCCATCAGGCTTGCCATCGGCGGTGGCGAGGGCCGCATAAGCTGCCGATCGAAGCGTTGAATTGTCCGAATCGGTGGCGAGAGATGCCAGCTTCTCATGCTGTGCCGCAAGATCCGCCGGCTTCTGGGCCATCAGCAGGCCGACCAGCTCGCGCACGGTGGCCTTGTCATCGGCATTGATGGAGCCGATCGCAGTCAGAAGCTCTTCGACCGCATTGGAATGATCGATCTGCGCCAACGCCTTGAGCGCCTCTTCGCGATATTTTCGATCGAGCCCTTTTCGCGAAAGAATGGCCGCGTAGACCGGCTTATATTTGGCCTGATCGGGATGGCGCTCCAGCGCGATCAACTGCGGGTTATTCAATCGGCTCAATTGATACGCGACGATCCGCGGGTTTTTATCCAGCAGGATATGCGGCGCGGCATTGTTCTCAGGCTGCTCGGGCGTTTCCTGTGCGCGGACGGTTGCGACAGATGCCGACAGGAACATCACCGCCGGTATCAGGCGGAAGAGATTATTTTTCATGGGGCTCCTTACATCAGTGCGATGGCAGGCTCGGTCCGCTGCCATTTTGAAAACGATCAATAATCAGCACGGCCCATTCCGACGCAAAATCGGAATGGGCCGGCTATCGAATGTATCGGCATAGGCAAAAATAGCCTAGCGCATACGCGTGAACCGATCCAGAGTCTTCATCGTTTCATCGAGGCTGTACTGGAGGTACTTATCCATCGGTTTATTGAGCACCTCCAGCACCACATCCGCCGCCTGCGGATCGGTGAAGAAGCTGCATGCGCGAACCGCTTCGAGACGAACGCGCGGCTCGTCATCCTTCGCCTGCGTGCGAAGCAGATCGAGCGGCTTGCTCACGCGATCGCGCCAGTAGCACAACACGCGCGTCGCCGCCGCCCGGGCATGGTAATCAGGCGATCGCAGCATCTGCTTGAGTAGCGGCTCATTCACCACGTTGTTCCACTGATAAACCCACAGGCCTTCCATCAGATTGTGCTGATAATTCGCATCGTTCTTGTCGAGTCCCGCGATCCACTTCTCGAGGACTGGAATCACTTCCTTGGTCGGATGATTGGATAGTTCGATCTTCGCCCAATAGCGAACGCGATTTTGCGGGTCCTTGAGCAAATCGAGCAATTGCTCAACCGAATCGCCCGCAATCTTGTGCGGCTTGAGCAGCGGCCGCTCGGGATACGTGATGCGATAGATTCGGCCATGCGTATGATCGCGCTCCGGATCGCGCAGGTGATGCTGAAGGTGGCCGATGAGCGGATTCTGCCAATCGAGGAAATAGATCGCGCCATCGGGGCCGATGCGGATGTCGGATGGCCGGAAATTCGGATCGTCGCTCTGCACGATCGGCTCCACTTCAGTGCCGACCACTCCCGCGCCTTTTTCCGTCAGCTTGTAATTCAAGATGCCTTGAAAGCCGATGACGTTGCCCACCAGCAGATTGCCCTGGTATTCATCGGGGAACTGCGCGCTGGAGAGAATCTCCGCGCCCGGGCAGGGGCGGGTGCGCTGTTTGTAAACGGTGGGGGCCCTGTTGTGCTTCTGTGGGTAATACGTCAAGCCGGTGAAGGTCGGCCCGTAGTAGGGAACCGCGCCGGTGCCATCCATCACAATATCGGTGCCCCATTGATCAAACACATGGCCGTGCGGGTTCGCAAAAGGATACGCCGCATACACGTCTACCTTGAACGTGCGCGGCTCAAAGCGATACACCGCCGCGTTGGCCGACCGCACACTTGCGGTCCAAGGCGTTTCAATCTGCGTGTGGCTGAAGGTGCCTTCCTGGAAATAGAGCGCCCCGCCCGGATCGTAAACGAAGCTGTTAGCGCAGTGGTGACTGTCGGCTGAGTCGATGCCTTCGAGAATGCGCTTCGAATAATTGGCATGATCGCCGCCGGTGGTGTCTTTGAGGAAAAGCAGACCCGGCGCCTGCGCGATCAGCACGCCTCCATTCCAGAAGGTAAATCCGGTCGGGCAGTTGAGATGGTCGGCAAAGACGGTGACCTTGTCGGCTTTGCCGTCGCCATTAGTGTCTTCAAAAATCAGCAGCTTATCATTCATCGGCGTCTTGGGTTGCCAGTGCGGATAGTTGGGCCAAGCCGCTACCCACAGCCGACCCTTGGCGTCGAACGCCATCTGCACCGGCTTTTCCAGCACGGGGAACTGCTCTTCCGACGCGAAGAGATTCACTTTCATCCCCTGCGCCGTCTTCATGTGCTTGATAGCTTCTTCGCCCGAAAGAAACGTGTAAGCGCCTTCGGGACCGGGGCCGGGTTTGTTGCTGGGCACTTCGATAAAAGGCGGCGTGTTGCTGTCGTCCACCTTCAAATCGCCGCCCTGCGCCACGGCCCACACGCGTTTGTCGCGATTGGCCGCCTGCACATCCAGCACTTCCATTTCGCGCTGAAGGACGGTGCGATTGTCGATGCCCTTGGCGTATTTGACGTAAGACCGGCCACCATAGACGTTGTAGCCGTCCGGCGTGCGATAGCGCTCGAAGAAGTAGAAGTTCTTATCGAGAATTGCCTGACGGAGCTTTTCAAGCTGCTCGGCATCCGTATTGGCTTTCCCCTCATCTCCGAAAAGTGCCTTGACAATGATCGGCGCCAAAGCCTTATCCCCGGCTTCGTTCATATGAATGCCGTTGATCGTCAGGGGCTGGGTCGTCTTTGAATAAAGCTCCTGCGACGGCTCATAAAGATCGACATACATCACGTTGTTGGCCTTGGCGACTTCCGCCATCGCGTCGGCATACATCTTGATGTTCTTGTTGTGCTCCACGCCATCGGGAAGATTCGGATCGTGCAGGTTTTCCTGGGCGATGGAGGAAAACAGGACCAGCGTCGGGCTTTTTTCTCCGTCGAATTTCTTGTCCAGCGTCTGCTTGATGAACTGGTCGAGCTTCTTCTTGAATTTCTCGATGCCCGCCTTGCCGGCGTAGGATTCGTTGTAGCCGTAGAACGCGAGAATCACGTCGGCCTTGCAGCGCGTGAGCCATTCATCCTGGCTGCCAAATCCGTCGGTGCGGAAGGGGAATTCCACTTCGTCGCCCGAGAAGCCAAGATCGCGAAACGTCAGCTCCTTGTCGGGGAATCGGCTGTCTACCAGCGTTTCCAGCCAGCCGAAGTGTTGCATGCGGTCGGCCAACGTGTTGCCGACCAAGCAAATATGATCGCCTTTCTTCAAGTCCAGTTTGGCAGGTGCGTCGGCCCAGACGCGTTGCGACAAGCCCATCGCGACGGTCAAAGAGGCCGCCGCCGCGATCCAACGTCGGTTCAGCTTCATAGATGCTCCGCAAGAATTTTCCAGGTATAGCCCGCCCAAGCCGGGCAGGTGCCGCGCCGTGCCGGCGCAAGCCGGAAGTATCGCTGGCAATTGCAACTACGCGTAGAGCCGAAGCGCGTTTAAGGAGGGTCCAAGGCCGCTCCCAAGGCCGATAAGCGCTGCAGCGCCACCTGCCCTGAGCTTGTCGAAGGGGCCTCGCCCTGTCGTCGCCCATGCAACGCGATGCAACAAAATGCAACAAAACGCAACATTTTTGGCATTTTGCGAAGATGTTGCATGACCTTTAGCACTGCCATGCTGGTTGTGACTTCCACTCCATCTGGTTTCCAGTCTCCAATTTCCAGTTTCTAGAATGGCCTGTCCCCAAATGTCACAAAAGGAAGCGCTTTTCGTGAAAATGAATGACATTCGACTGCAATTCCAGTTCTAACCCATTCGATGGTATTAGTTTATGAGTAAACCGAGCGATGTCACACGTGTGACATTCCGTGACATTCATGTGGCAAGGGGTGACATTCCCATTTTTGGACGGCGGCTCCTGCGACGCTGTCAAGTTCAAGCCGCGTAACCGCGTCCTGTGCCCCTTAGCGGCATTCGCTTGCGCTGCACGTTCGGACCCGCGCGCGGCGCGCGACACTTACGCGCCGCGCGCCCTGCTTAGGAGGCTCATCAGCCGCAACCCGTTGACCGTACAAGGCTTGCAATTCCGTCCCGCGCGCGGCGCGCGACCCCAGCGCCGCGCAACGATTGTCAAACGATTTTTCATATTTACTTGCATCCATTGGTTCTTCCCGCCTTCCGCTTTGAAGGAGCCGCGCACGAAGAAAGTGGTCAGGACGCGCTGCACGAAGAGTAAAATCCATCGATACCTCCATAGCACGAAGGAATCTACTGCAAGCCGTATACCATACATATTGCGAACATACAAATTTGGACGCTTTTGTTTCTTGTCCATTCGCGCACGAGGCGTAAGGGGAGGCCGGAGCGTAGGTAAGCGTCCGCGCGCAGCGACTTGGAAAACCAGATCAATCGCAGCACCCGCTACGCAATGGCTCACGGATCGCGACAAAAAGTTGAGAGGTGTCCGCTTAACCCCGCAGTGTTGTCATGACCACAAGAACCCCGCCCGCTCCAGCAGGACCGCCTATTTTCTATGAATGTGATCCCTTTACACAGAACCACTTACCATCGTCGCAGCGAAGCGGCGTCTGGTGCCGATTAGCCGCAGCGCATGCGCTGCGCGTTCGCGGACCATCCTTCGCGCGAGCAAGTGCCAGAATTCTGATGGACCTTGGAATTCTTTTTCGTCCGCGGGTCGCGATGAAACGCGCGTCGCATGCGACGCGGCTAATCGGCAAGGGACGCGGCTGCGCCACGGCAGTTCAGGAGCGATCAAGAAGCTTGTCGGCCCGGCGCCAGCCCTACATATGAACCGAAGTAACGGACCTTTAGTTGAATCCAATGGTTCTCAGTCCCGAGCGGGAAAGACCAGGAAATGCACGTCATCAGGATATTCACCCGTCCATCCATAGGAAAAATATCCGGCCCGGTAGATCTGAAATAGATCTTCGAACAGTGAGGGCTGCCTGCCGGATAAAAGTCGCTTTCGCAGTATGTCGGTCAGGTCGGACAATATCCAATCCGTATAAGACCGCATCCTTATCGGTAACGATTTCTCAAATGCGGCGAAAACCACACGGCCAATTGCCGATACGACGTCGCTATAAACCTTGGCGTCCAGCTTCAAGAACTGACCGCGCTCGCGATCGAATATTTCTCCATAATTGAAATCCTTTTTGGGAGGTCTCCCCGTTTCTTCCCAAGGCGGGACATTGTCCCTCAAATTGACGGATTCCGCCTCATCAGTATATGGCATAATCTTCGCGCGCGATGGGAGAAGGCTACTATCGATCCGCTGGTACAAATGTTCAAACGTATTGATGACCTCCAGCGTTTCAGGTTTTTGGAGCAAAATCGGAGGCAGTTCAGATTCCAGCAAACGCGGCATTCGGATCCTCCCAATTGAAAGGCTGCCGCACTCGGAGACTTCAGATTTCCAATGTGCAACGGCCTCTATTCCCGAGCGGGAAGGACCAGGAAATGCACATCGTCTGGATATTCCCCCGTCCATCCATAGGAAAAATATCCGGCGCGGTAGACTTGGAACAGATCCTCGAGTAACGAAGGAGCGCGCCCAACTGCCGCGCGCTTGGTGAGAATATCCCCAAGGTCACTGTCGATCCAATCGCTATACGATCGTAGGTGGGCTGGCACAATTCGCTCGATATGTCCGATGATCTCGCTCCGGCTGATGAAAGCCGTGATAGGACGTCGATCACTCAGATCCAGCATCCTTTTATACTTGCTTCGCTCACTGTCGAATATTTCGCTGTAGCTAAAATCGCCTTCGGGAGCCAGCCGCGTACCTTCACATTGCGGCGTATTATCTCTTAGGTTGACCATCTCCGCATCGTCTGTATACGGCATGACTCTATCGCGTGGGGGCAGTAGCGTTCTGTCAACCAGCTTATACAAGTCTTCGAAGGTCTTTAGAACTTCAATTGCTTCGGGTTTCCCCACTAACACTGGTGGTAATTCGGATTCCGGAAAAAGCGGCATCCCGGAGGCCCTTATTTACAAACCATTTAAAGCGGCGCGAGTAATGCTCACAGTCGCTCCGGCCTGCCGTCTTTAAGCAGGCTCAGAGCGTTCGAGAATAGTACACCACCATCTTGCCTTCGGGAAACTTCCCGTCCCAGCCGCAGGGGTACCCGCCGCTGCGGTACATCATGAACAGCGTGTTCATCATGTGCGGGGTTTCGCCTAAGACACCTCGAAAGCGCCGGATCATATTCAAATCCTGCTCGATTTCTATGACGAATTCCTCTGGTATCTGACCGAGAATCTGCTGCTCCATCAATGGATGGAGTTGATCGTCGATTACTTCCATGTCCAATTCATATTGTCTGCCATCTATCTTCTTCTCTCTTGTGAAATCATAGTAGGCGTATAGCTGGAATTTACGGAGGTCACGCCAATTTGTGTAGTCCTCCAATTCCAATGACGGTTCCCGGTAGTCATCAGAAATGTCCTCGATGGAATAGATAGGCTTGACGCCTAGCCAATCAGGAGCTACTACGTCCCGACGAAGCAGACCTTGTCCTTCGATCAAGCGGATTACATCATCCATTGCGGAATTATTGAAATTAGAACCAGGGTTCACTGAGCAAAACCTCTCGCTGAATAAACTGCCCACGAAAGGTGCAACAGCGCGGGCTCTTGGACGGGACAGGCGCGTATTTGATGATCACATGATGATCACATTTTGCATTGTGATCATTCCCGAGAATATCGCCCCCCCGGCTCCATTGCTCCATTTCGCAGGAAGAAGGAAATGCCCTGGGGGATGCCTTCGCGGATCATGGAGTTGTAGTGGCCGCCGGAGGGGGCTCGGCGGAACTCGATGGATTTGCCGGCCGATTCCATTTCATCGACGAACCGCTGCACTTCCCCGTTTGGAACCGTGCGATCATCGTCGGCATGGAAGATGAACACGGGGCAGTTGAACTGGCTGACGTGCTGGATCGGCGAAACCTTCGCGGCCAGCGCAGCCGATCCGGGGACGGCACGGTTCAGGTCATCGAGATGATTGCCCCAGTATCCGACGACATCGGTCGCCGGCGCGTAGGCGGCGACGGCGCGGATTCGGTTATCCGCTGCGGCCAAGTCGAGCGCCATCGTAGCGGCCGAGCTATGGCCGGCGGCATAGAGCCGATTCGGATCGACTTGCGGGACTTTCGTCAGGACGTACTCGATTGCCATGCGGGCATTGGCCAGGCCGCCGTCGGCTGCGATGAATTGGTAAATCGGATTGCGGAGGTCGCGGTATTTGACCGGCGCGTTTTGCGGGAGATTGAGGTTGCCGCTCAATTCATAAGCCATGACCGCAAAGCCGGCGCGCACGTAAGGCAGATGCTCGGGCGAATCGTCGTTGCTCAGTGATGCGCCGTAAACCAATCGCGTGCCGGCGGGGGCGATGAAGACGCAGGGAAGGGTTCGAACCGCGTGGTCACCGGCCGGGAGATAAAGCCGGGCGTGCATCGGCAGGCCGGCGCCGGTGCCAGTGAATTGCAGCAGGTAAAGATCCACTCCATTAGCAAGATGGACGGGCGAAGGAAGCTCAGGGAACTGCCAGCCGGTGGTGTCTAAAGTGGCTGGCACCGGCGCCGCCGGAATCATCGTGTTCCGAATGACGGCCACGGCCATGAATGCCTTGAGCAGAACGAGAATCAAGGCAATTGCCGCTGCCAAGCCGAATGCCTTCAACCCTCTTCTACGACGTGGAGCAAACGGCGGGGGAGTCAGCACAGGAGGAGGCGTCGGCGCAATGACGGGTTTGACGGGAGCCGCGCCATTGGCGTTGAGCACAAACGGAGCGACCATTTCGCGGCCGCATCGCGGGCAGCGGACGGATCGGCCGGCAAATTGCTCGGCGACCTGGATGGGCCGGCCGCATTGCGTGCAGTAAAAATCGATCATGACAGCAGCCTCTTTCTTGGCCGATTGCCAGAATCGTCCCTCTTCTCCTTCACATTGTATGCCAAGGCGTTTATCACGTCATCTAAGAGCTTTGGAGCTCTAAGGAAGGAATGACATGCAACTGATCACCGCGCTTCCCGAGCTTCCGCCACGGCCGGCCAACGGGCATAAGGGCATGTTTGGCCGGGTTCTGATCGTCGGTGGCCACGATGACATGATCGGTGCGCCGGCGATGGCGGGTACTTCGGCGCTGCGCATGGGAGCAGGCTTGGTGCAGGTCGCGGTGCCCCGGGGGATTCTGCTTTCGATTTTGAGCATCACCCCTGAATTGATCGGCCTCGGACTTGGTAAGGGAGTCGGAAGTGAGTTGATTGAAGCAGCGGAAAAGGCGAATTCCATCGTGCTTGGGCCGGGGTTGGGGCAAACTGCGGATGCGAAGGCACGCGTCGCACGATTGACGCAAATGGACAAGCCGATGGTGATCGATGCGGATGGGCTGAACATTCTTGCGGCAGGCAAGAAATGGCCGGCGAATTTCAAAGCGCGGGCGGTGCTGACGCCGCACCCAGGTGAGATGGCGCGGCTGGGAAAGCTGTTTGGTCAAACGAAGGTTCCCAGCGATGACGAAGGAAGAATGAAAATCGCGCTCAAAGCCGCAGAGGAATTCGGGCAGGTGATCGTGCTTAAGGGACAGCACACAATAGTCACCGACGGCCAGCGCGCCTACGTCAACCAGACCGGCGACAGTAGCCTCTCCAAAGCCGGCACCGGCGACGTCCTCAGCGGCATCATCGGGGCGCTGCTGGGGCAGAAGATGGAGCGATTCGAGGCAGCATGTCTTGGGGTGCATCTTCACGGGCGGGCGGGAGAAATCGCGGGGAAGCGTCTTGGGCAGCGATGCGTTCTGGCGCGCGAGGTAATCGACGCGTTGCCGCAGGCGGTCAAGGAACATGAATCGGCGCAACATCAAATGAAGTGAACGGTAGGCGCCCCAAAGTTCACGACAAGGATGGCCGTTATTACAATGCCCATCGAGCGACCGCGCGGGCGTTGGTCGCTCCAAAACATGTTTATTCCATTTGACCTAGATTTTGGCCCGTCTCAGCGCTCGTCGAGCGCGATTGCTACGTTGACCTCCGCTCAACTGGATTCAGTATTACATCCCGCTGGCAGTTTCACGGTTAGTTTCGAGCTATCTGATGGGATGGGAAAAGACGGATCGCTTCACGTCGAGTCATTCCAAATCCAATCGCTAATCGACTATTTGAACAACCAATCTTCGATCTGTCGTTTGGCCGAACAGATGTTGATGGAGGCGCGCACGGATTGGTTACGGCGATGGGAAGTACAGTTTGGAGACATCTGGTCAGATTCGATTTTTTCCGAGCTCTGGCTGCCCTGCGCGAAGCACAACCTGTTCGATGGAGGCGGGCCGCAAACGAGGTCGATGTACATTCTCGTTTTCAAAGTTCAGTGGGATGATGAGCACGTTACACGAACGCTTAAGTTTAGAGATAACGAGTTTGTCAGCCTGGGCATCGAAGGGGACTGATTCCGCGATTGCTCAATATCTCGTCCGCGCACGGGACTTACGAGCTTCGTCATGGTATGCCTCGTGGGTTACTCCAGCGTTCCGCGGGTCACACCGAGCTGATTGAGCACGCGAAGCTGGCGCCAGGTGGCTCGACCATCTTCCATCCCGGCGATGACGCGGGCGTAGCGGTCGAGCAGTTGCGTCGATTCGTCCGGCGTTTCTCGAAGCAGTTCAACGCGGAAATGGCGCAAGCCAAGCTCTTTCATGCGTGGCAGAAATTCGGCAGCGCTCTGGGCGGCGGCATTGAAGACGGTGTTTCGGCAGCCCACATCGGCCACCAGCGCATGAGCCGCCCCGGCGCGATCGCGCAGCTCAACTTGATGGTGATCGCAGGGGCGGCCGCAGGTGCGATAGTCGGAGCCATCGGAGAGCGTGTGGGCGAAGACGCAATGCTCCATATGAAACATCGGCATGTGCTGATGAACGACCGCCTCGAACGCGGCAGCGGGGAATCGGCCCAGCAGCGAGCAAAGCTGCTTCCAGTTCAGGTCGTAACTGGGGACCATTCGTCGGACCCCATTCTCGGCCATGATGGCTGCGGTCAGTTCATTTGCAATATTAATTGCATAATCGGCAACCAGCGGAATCTGCGGAAATCGCTGCTTGAAATAAGTCAGGCCGGCAAGATTGCGGACCAGTAGCAGATCAGGCTCGTTTGCAGCGAGTTGGCCGAGCAGACCTTCTTCGCCGGGCTTGATGATGCGCACGGTGACCAGGCCGATGGGGATGCCGGCTTGTCGCGCGGCAGCGACCGCCTGCTTATATTTCCGCACGTTTTCGAAATCGCAATAGACGGTATCGACGGGAGCGCCAGTCGCTGGATTCCGCCAATCTAGGATGGCGCCAAGCTGTTCGAGCGATCGCACCAGAACATGAAGCTGCGGATGGGCCGGTGCCGCAAAGGCATCTTTCCAGTTCGCGTCAATTGATGCCCGCGAATGACTGAGCGCATCAGCATCGGCTACATCGGCCCGCTGCTCACTCTTCCGCTTCTCAAGAAGGATATCGACGGCCTTGCGTCGCAGCTCATTGAGAACAGATTTCGGCACCATCGCATCGCAGCCATTTTCCAGGCCTGATACTCGGCGCAATTCAAATGGCGTATCGCCCAGCCGGCCAAACTGCTCGCGAAAGGTGGCCTCGGTCAACGGATGCTTCTGGGCGCGTTGGAGCGGCGCATCGGATGAAACGATTACGTCGTGACCTGCCTCATCGCACACGCGAATCTGGAGCGGCTGATCGACATTGGCGATGAGCTGGACGTCGATAGGCTGCCGATGCAAAACGCGATCACGACTGTAACTCGTCTCAAGCCTGCGCCTGCTGGCGGGGTCATCGGTTTTCCAGACGATGTCGCCGACGTTTACTTGTTCCAGGTCGACCCCGTCGCGTTCGAACGTAATCTCGACTCTTGCGGATCTATTCCCGCCTTGAGTCCGAACGGTGGCGATGCGCCCGCCTTGTTCACCCAGTTCCGGATGTCCCTGATCGAAGACGACGCCATCGCCGACGTTCAACGTGTCGGCGCGGGTAAATCCGTCTTCATTTCCGGTCGGATTTGAACGGGCAATTTCGATCACCACGCCGCGCGGCGTAATCGCCACGACCTGGCCGGCCAGTAGTCCGCGACTTTTGGGAAACCGCGCATGAACCAGTTCCTGATGATCGACGCCATCTAGGAAGCCGTGAGTGAAACCGCGCGAGAAAGTCTGTGCCAGATCTGTTTCCTGCTGGCGAGGAAGCTCAAATCGACTACCGGTTTCCAACGCATCGATGGCCGCGCGATAGGTCTGAGTCGTCGCAGCCACGTACGGCGCGCCCTTCAATCGACCCTCGATCTTCAGGCTGCACACCCCTGAGTCGGCCAATTGATCGATCAAGTCATACGAAGCCAGGTCCTGTGGACTGAGCAGATATGCGTGCTCGCCCAGTTCTCTTTGCTGCCCATCGACGATCAGCGCATATGGCAATCGGCAAGCCTGCGCGCATTGCCCGCGATTGGCGCTACGGCCGCCGAGCGATTCGCTGGTCAGGCATTGGCCGCTGTAAGCGACGCACAGGGCGCCATGCACAAAGACTTCGACTGGCATGTCGGTCGATTGGCGGATCTTGCGAATGTCGGCAATCGACAGCTCGCGGGCCAGGATCACGCGCTGCACGCCAAGCGCCTTCACAAATTCGATTCCCATCGGCTCGGTCAGCGTCATCTGCGTCGAGCCATGTACGGCCAGCTTTGGGCAGAGCTTTTGGATCAGGCGAGTCAGGCCCAGGTCCTGCACGATGACCGCATCTACTCCCGCGGCTCCGACTGCGCTGATGAACCGCGCCGCCTCTTCCAGCTCATCGGAAAAGATGAGGATGTTGAAGGCGACATAGCCGCGGACGTTATGGCCATGCAGATAGGCCATCACCTCCGGTAGTTCTTCGAGAGTGAAATTGTGGGCGCGATGGCGGGCATTGAATTGATTGAGGCCGAAGTAGACGGCATCCGCGCCGTTGGCGACAGCCGCGCGCATCGCTTCCCAATCGCCCGCGGGGGCGAGCAATTCGGGTCGGCTTTTGGTCGAGCCCGGCAACTTTGAAAGGGCAACTGGCGCGCTTTGCATCCGCAAAGGATACGGAGGTGCGCTGCCTCAGTTCAAATGAAGAGATCCGTTGGTTGCAGTCATTGCCCTATAATTGGCGTGCGCATGCGCCCGCTTGGCTGAAGCCCTGATCCGGTGTACGTTAGCCTTCGGCCCGGGCGCAATTCCGACGCTGCTTTCTGGCCCCGTAGCTCAATTGGAAGAGCAGTCGCCTTCTAAGCGACCGGTCGCAGGTTCGAATCCTGTCGGGGCTACTTCCGTTACAATACACGTTGCATCCGCTTTAAATTCCTTATGGCGAAATTAGAGATCAAGTATCGACTCGAAGGTAAGGCGCTGCCTCCCCGTCCGATCAAGGTGGCCATCGGGGACTGGGGTGGATCGGCCGAGAACAGGAAGGAAAACGGCTCGGAGCCCGAGCCCTGGCATTGCCCGGCTTTTGTCGACGGATGCACTCACGGATTTGAGCTGCTGTATCAGTATGACACCGAATGCCATGTCTTGAACGTCAATGGCGTGCCGACGTTTCAATGGAGCCAGGAGACGGAGCCGGGCGGCGTGGACCCGCGAAATGATTTCACGCTGTCCAATCCTCCGCCGCCGACGGAATATCTGTTTATCACGTCGATCGATATTCAGGCGCCACCGGGTTATGTGCTGCGGGTTGAGCCGCACCCGCGCTATTTCCGGGATATGACCTATACAGTCCCCGCGTGTCACTGCGGCCATCTTCTAACCGAGTGGTGGCCCAAGCGGATGTTCATGGTCTTTAAAGCGCCGCCGCCCGGGCATCGACATATTTTCCGCAAGGGCGATCCGTATGCGCAGGTGCTGGTCATTCCGCGCGATCAGTATGTCTTGCAACCGATGACGCCGCAGGAGCGAGCCAAACGGCTCAAACTGGAGGAAGACATCTGGTTGACCAAGTCGTTGATCGCCAAGCGCGTCTGGAACAGCTCCAGCGGCGTCGAATTCAACGATCACTACAACGTTCTTCTCCGCGCCTTCGAGCGGCAGGGGATCGAAGGGGTCGAAGCGGTCGTGCGCGAGGGCGTGGCGGAATATCACCGCATCGTGCCCGAAGGAAAGACGATCCCGGAATATCTCGATCTGGCGAAAATAGCCGCCGATGAGAAAGAGTTCGTCGCGGCCAAGGAGCTGCTGCATCGCGTTTTGAAAATGGATCCACGCAATGCCGAGGTGTATGCACTGATGGCGGTGCTCAATTGGGAACAGAAAGTTCCCAAGGGAGCCGTCGTCGCGATGCGGCAGGCGGTGGCGCTGCAGCCTGATTCAATTCGCTATCGAATGACCCTTGCCGATTTATACCGACGCGTCAATCGGCCCGATTTGGCTCAGCGCGACATCGAAGCGGCACTAAACCTCTCGCCTAACGATCCACAGATCCTCATCTCACTGGCGATGGTTCTTGCCGATCGCGGCATGACGCAGGAAGCCATCGAACGTTGCCGGGCAGCAGCGTCGATCGATCCCAAATCGCCGGTGCCGCTTTATTCGATTGGGGTTATTCATACCAAGGCGGGACAACGCGACGAGGCGAAAGCCGCGTTCGAAGCCGCGTTGGCAATCGATCCAAATTTCGTGCCGGCACGTCAATCCTTAGATCAGATGCTTGGATGAGTGGCGCGGTCGCACCGGCACACGCCGATTTTTGATTGTTTCGGGCCGTACGATCCGGTAGACTCCGCACATCAAAGCGAGCTCATGAAAACGGGGGTTTGGGGCGGGTGCTTCAGGATCCCCTTCATGCAATGATGGTTTGGATTTGTTTTTGTACCGCTGAAGCAGGCGGAGAGGGGTTTGAAGCAATGCGCGCGCTCAGATTCGTTTGTGCATCGATACTCGGTGCGTCCATCCTTTGCGTCGGCGCTTCGCAAGCTAACGCAGATTCATATTCGGTGACAGAAATCGCGGGCGGCGGAAGCTTTGGATATGCCATTAACGCATCGGGCGAAGGGGCCGGCTTCCTGTTTGTAAATAACAGGCCCATTACCTATCACACGTTCTTCTACAGTAATGGAACGACGACTGACCTCGGACCGCTGGGCGCGCGGTCCAGCGTTGGCATGGCTTTAAATGGGTCAGGACAGATCGCGGGATACCTCACAATCAGTGGTGGCGTCGAACACGCTTTCGTTTACAGCAATGGCACCACTACAGACCTTGGAACGTTCGGTGGAACCTCCAGTTTCGCGACGGGCATCAATTCATTGGGTGAAGTCACTGGTTATGCAGACACGACTTCGGGCACTCTCGGGTTTATCTACAACAACGGAGTGATGACCCAGATTCCGACACCAGCCGGGGGCAAAAGCACCGGCAACGCTATCAACGATGCCGGGCAGGTCGCGGCCGACATTGGCGGTCGCGCCTTTATTTACAGCAACGGTGTTTTGACGCAATTGGGAACGCTTGGTGGCAACGGAAGCAGCGCACAAGCCATCAACGCATACGGGCAGGTTGCGGGATATTCGTATCTGAGCAACGGCATCTTCCACGCTTACCTCTACAGCAACGGCACGATGACGGACTTGGGATCCCTCGGCGGTAACAGCTATGCCTATGCTCTTAATGGTTTGGGCGAGGTTGTTGGCGAGTCCGACGCTGCATCGAGTCAGGGCGACGCCTTTATTTATCGCAATGGGACTATGACGGACCTTAATTCGCTGATCGCGAGTTCCGGCGTCAGTCTTTGGCGAGCGTCGGGCATTAATGACGCTGGACAAATCATAGCGAATGGTTTCGATTCCTCTGGAGTCAGCGGAACGTTCCTCCTGACTCCTTTGCCGCTGCCTTCAAGCGCATGGGCAGGGCTGGCGTTGCTTGGCTTGCTGGGAATCAACCAACTTCGTCTCTGGCGCGCTAAGGCTAAGGCGTAGCCACCCCTTGTCCGCCTTCATTTTGAATAAACGCTTGTCGCGGTTTTGAGAAACAAATCCCGCGCGGCCCATTGGTCGCCGCTGGTGCATTGGACCATGAAGACGGCAACCATGCCGGTTTTGGGATTCACCGACAAATCTGTTCCATACGCGCCGTCGTGGCCGAACATGCCATTGCGGAGGTGGTAGCCGAGGCTGTAGTTGACCTTGGTTTTGCCGGTTTGCTCTTTTCGCAATTCATCCATGGCTGCGTGCGAGAGGTATCGTTTTCCATCGAGCTGACCGTCGTTGGCGAGCATCAGGCCGTAGCGAAAGATGTCGTGCGTGGTGGAAAATAATCCGCCGGCCGCTTCGGGATAGCGGTGAATGCGGTCGCTGTATGGCTTGGAAAGAAAAGTAATGCCGCCGCGGGCGTAGCCGGTCTTCTGCTTGTTGGGGCCATAGGCGCCGGCCAGGCGCGCGATCTGCGCGTCGCTCGGCCAGAAGGTGGTTTCGGTCATACCGAGTGGGTCGAAGAAGCGGTCCTGCAGAAACTGCTCATACGGCATGCCGCTGACGATTTCGACGACGCGGGCGGCGATGTTCATCCCCTGATTCCCATATTGATATTTCTCACCGGGCTGCCATTGAAGGGGGCCGGTCACCGAACTGATTGCTCGCGCCTTGAGTGGCGTGCGATCGGCGCCAATCGTCTGCTGCAATTCTGACATCCCGGTCAACCCGCTCGTGTGGCTCAGCAAATGCCGAATGGTCACCGGCGTCGATACGGGTTTGAGCAGCACATGCGATTCATCCTTCTCCTCGATGACCATCCATTTATTAAGCTGCGGGATGAATTTGGTGACCGGGTCATCCAGGCTCACTTTGCCTTCGTCTACCAGCATCATGATCGAAGCGCCGACAAACATCTTCGACATTGACGCAACCCAGAAAACATTATCTTCGCTGATCGGCTTCTTCGCCTCGACATCCGCGTAACCAATTAAGTTCCGGTAATGAATCTTCCCCGTCTTGTCGCCAATGATGGCGATCACGCCCGCCAGCTTGTACTGGTCGAAATAGGGCTGCAAAGCCGCCGACACCTCGGGGCTGGCCGGTGCATCACTTTCAGCGGCGCTCGCGCGGTTGGATGAAATCAGCAACAGGAACATCACCGCGACGCTTGCGAATCTGCTTGTCATGAATTGGTTTCCCTTTCACCCATGCCGCGTTTCGGCTTTGAAGTTATTCCCGGCCTCACAAGGAAAGAACAACGTTGGCGGCAAGAAGTTTAAAAGCGCTTCGCCCGCCCAAAATCTTCATCGAAGAAAAAGTGTTGACATGGCGCGAATTATTTATATAAATAATTAAATCGAAGCGAATGCTGCATGAAATCAAAACGGAAAACATCCAGCTCCGATCCGCTGTTCGACCAGCTCACGATCCTGCTCGATCAGCTTGACAAAGACCCGCCCGCCAAGCGGCGGAAGGGGCCGGGCAGGCCAACCAAGCATCAGGCCCACACGACCCCCGTGATCGTCCACCTGTATACGTCGCAGGTGCAGTGGCTCGATCAATACGCGGACATGATTGCTTCGATGCGTCCGGACAATGCGCAACTGAGCCGCGCGGAGATTATCCGCGGGCTGCTGCTTGGGCTGGGGCGTTACGCCATCAGCGTGAATTTGCCGCTTCCGGATGATCGCCCGATTCAGTCGGAGCGCGATCTGCAGCATGCGCTGGCCCGGGCGCTGGGAGCGCCGCCGAAACGATAGGAGGCACCATGCCTCATGCGATCAACTGGTGCGCAGGCTGGATAATGATCCTCGGGGGTGCTGTCAGTGGCGCGGCCCTGGGGCTGGGGTTTGGTCGCGAAGATTTCCTGGGCGGTTATTCCGGTTGGCGCCGGCGCCTGGCGCGACTGGGGCATATCGCTTTAATTGCACTGGGCCTGCTGAACATTGTCTTTGCGATCAGTCCTGTAGTAGTGCGGCCTTTCGCGGGACCGCTGCTCATTTTCGGCGGCGTTGCAATGCCGGCCATCTGTTTCCTTTCGGCTTGGAAAAAAGGTTTCAAGAAACTGTTTTTCATTCCCGTCGCCGCGCTGATGGCGGCGGTGATTCTCGTTCTGCTGAGCTGATTCTTACCAAAGGGGTAAGCCATGAAAATCGGCCTTCTTGCGATGAGCGGCGTGCGAGCGCATGACAAAAAGCTGACAGATTTTGGACTGACTTTGCCGGGGTTTGTCGAGCGATCCAAAGTGATCGCATCGCTCCCGAGCCTTGGTCTGCTCTATCTGGCCGCGGTCACGCCGCCGGGGCATGAGCTACGGTATTTTGAAGCCGAAGGGGATCTCCGCGAGCCCGCGGCGGTTTACGATTGCGATCTGGTTGCGATCAGCACTTTTTCCGCGCAATCCTTCGAAGCGTACGCCATTGCCGATCGACTTCGGGCGCGCGGCATTAAGGTCGCCATTGGCGGACTTCATGCAACGGCGCTGCCTGAAGAAGCAATTGATCATGCCGACTACGTAGTTGCCGGGGAGGGCGAGCATGTCTGGCCGCACGTTGTAGCGGCTGCCGACCGCGGCGCCGGTTCTCGAATTTTCCGCGGGCGCGAATTTGGTCCGGTTGATGTAAAGCGGCTGCCGATTCCACGCTACGACCTGCTGGAAGACCGGCCCTACAACCGCTTCACCGTACAGACCACGCGCGGCTGCCCGTGGCACTGCGAGTTCTGCGCTTCGACGGTCATGCTCTCAAGCAGCTATCGCAAGCGGCCCGTGGCCGATGTCGTCCGCGACATCCGCGCCATCCTGGCGGTGCGCCCCGGCGCGTTCATCGAATTTGCCGACGACAACACGTTTGTAGACAAGGAGTGGGGCAAAGAGCTTTGCCGGGCGATTGCGCCGCTGGGCGTCAAGTGGTTCACGGAGACGGATATCACTGTCGCCGAAGATTCGGAATTGCTCACATTGATGCAGAAGGCGGGTTGTCGGCAGGTGCTGATTGGTCTCGAAAGTCCTGGGCGCAGCGCGTTGGAAGGAATCGAGCTTCGAAAAAATCGCAAGGCCATGTGGAACGATCGCTATGCCAACGCGATCGAAGCCATCCAATCGCATGGCATCACCGTCAACGGCTGCTTCATCCTGGGTCTCGACGGACACGATGAATCGATCTTTTCGGAAGTGCTCGAATTCTCGCTGGCGCGGAGCCTGTATGAAGTGCAGATCACCGTCCTGACCGCCTTCCCCGGCACGCCGCTCTATAACCGCCTGCTGAAAGCCGGGCGCATCATAGAGCCGGGCCGGTGGGATTTGTGCACCTTGTTCGATGTGAATTATCTCCCCAATCCGCTGACGCCCGACGAGCTGCGGTCTGGCCTCTATTGGCTGGCCGAGCATTTGTACTGCTCTGAAACGACTCGGCGGCGACGCCAGGGATTCTTTGGACAAATCAAAGGCGCGCGGCGCGCTGCCCTGGCCGGTTAATCAATCGGGATTGTCGCTGACAACGAAAATCTGGTTGAACGATTTCGCGCCAACGGGAATGTTTCGCACGAATGCGATCTGCCGGCCGTCGGGCGAGAAGACACAGGCTTCAGGGCGGGGGGCGCTTTCATCGGGATATCGCGGCGTCAGGCGAGTGCTGATGCCGGTGTCGGCGTCGGTGATGAAGATGCTGTTGTCCATGGCGTGCGCAATCGATTTGCCATTGGCACTCCAGGAAAAGGCGGAGGCGATGGGCCAGGGGTTGCGGGTGAGCTGACGCAGTGAGCCGCCGAGGGGAGAGACGGTCCAGAGCTGAACGATGCCGGCGTCGTCTTTCAGGAGCACCGCGATGCTCGAACCATCGGGTGAGCTGCGCAGCCAATGGCGGGGACCCTGCAGGCCGGGGAATTTGCGGCTGGCGGTGAAGGTCAATCGGCGCTGCACGCAACCTTTAGGCGAAAACGGTGCGCGAGTTTCGGTGCCGGCGAGGGGGCCGTCGCCGGGTTGCGTGAGGTCGTCAGGAAGATCCACGATGAAGGCTTCGCTGATCGAGTGTCCGTCGGCCGTCGTGACTAGGCCCTGGAATGCAATGGCGCGACGTTGGCGCCTGCCGTCGCTTTTCAGATATCCATCAATTCCCACCCAGCCTTCTTCGCAAGCCCGGCTGATGTCGTCGGAGCCGGGGCGGGGAGTCGCGGTGGTTCGCGTGACGAGCACGCTGAAGAATTCGCCATCGTGACTGCGAGGATGATTGCTGCGGACGTGCACTGGTCGGCCGGCGATTGAGACACCGATATTCCGCTGGTTCACATCGTTGCCCGCTGAAGCATCAGCGAACTGCGCCAGCAGATGATCTTCATAGGTAAAGCTGACCGACTGGCCATCGGGGCTGAAGACGTGGACGTGACTGCCGCCTCGTAGCGCGCCGGGCGTGAATGGGGGAACGATGTCGCGGGCGTCCATGTGAATCGCAACGTCGGGAGAGCCAGCGCTGATGATCATGCCGTCGCGGTGGAATGCAGAGTACTGCCAGTCCGGCGTCGGGTCCTGCGGCCCAAGAATGAAGATGACCCGATCATCGATTTTGCTGCACGTCGCCACCCCGCAATGCGCACCGCGCTGGGGGCGGTAGAGCACGCGGACTTCGCCCGTCTCGACATTCACCTGCTCAATCGTTGAGCCGTCGAAGATCGATCCGGCGGGATCGGTGCGCGTGTCGTAGACGATCCATTTTCCATCGGGCGACCAAACGCCAATGTTGGTCAGGATGTGATTCTTCTGGTCATGCGTGATTTGCCTGACGTAAGCCATGCTAACGGTCTTCTCAGAATACTGCCGCGAAATGCGTCCTGTTTGGAGGGCGGCAGTCCACTGCCGCCGCGAGTTCAACATAACCGACACGCGTAGATCGTGGATAATTAGAAGAGCCGCACACGAAGAAAGCGGATTCGGCGCGCGACGCCCCACAGCAAATCCGCTTACTTCGTGCGCGGCTCTATCAGTCTTGCTCCGCTCGCGGCATCGCGGGAGCAACGCCCACCGATGCGCCGTTTTGCAGCCATTCTGTCCCCCCCTCGATTCAACTTTCCCTTACGCCGCCTACGTGCCCGTCGCTATGCGTATCAATCGGAAGCCGATAACGGAATTGCGGGTGGAGGGTTCCCAATAGGAGTCCCTCCGGTAACAGCATTCAGGTTTTCCGAGGCTTGAGTTACCTCCTCGGCACATTTTGAATTCCCCTTCCGTAGGCCCCTTTGGATCACGCACCACGCCTGGTTGTTGCTCCGGGCGGTCATCGGACCACCAGTCTAGGCACCACTCGAGCACGTTCTCCCACATGTCTAGACATCCATAGGGGGTGGCGCGCTCAGGGTGCTGTGCGACGGGACCGGGATCCCGCACTTCTGTGTCCTCCGCGATCGACAACCGGTTGTTGCCCCACGGGTAAATTCTTGATTCGGTTCCGCGACACGCCTTCTCCCACTGGGCTTCCGTCGGAAGATCCCACCTGTCGCCCGAAGCTTGCGAAAGCCATTGGGCGAACTCGGAGGCGTCATACCAGGAAACCCACACGGCCGCGTGATTGTCTGCGAGCGACAATACCGAAGCGGGTGCGACATTCATCCACTTCGCGTACGCGGAGCTTGATTGCTCGCGTGCATAGGCGCGCACAGCGCCCATGGTCACGGGCGTTTTCATGATCTCATATTCCGACAGCCACACCGCGTGTTCAGGAACCTCCTCACCGTTCACGCCCGGCGCCGAAAAGTCCGCGCCCATGCGAAATTCGCCTTCGGGAACGCGAACCAAATCCAACCCAAGAGAACGGACGTGAAGCATTATCACACCATTTTCGCATATTCCGTTGCGCCGCGGATCGCGTCCACAATTTCATTTTTCATCACTTCGCTGTGAGGTGGCAGGGGCGATCCTTCTTAATTACTTCGCCAGCGTGGCGACCAATCGCCAGACCAGATGCGGCGAGAGGGGCCGGGGCTGGGTGCGGTTAAATTCATCCACGAGTTTGTCGAAGCGCGACGAATAGGGAAGGCGATCGCGCTTGCCAAGATCGTCGCCGAGCATTTTTCGAAGGGCCTCCCGATCTTCGGGAGAGACCTCGGGCGGCTGGCTTCGCGCCTCACCGAGCTTCGGAAGCTTGCCGGCTTTTCGCAGGTTCAGCAGATGTCGCCACACCTCGGCTCGCGTCGGCGGCGGATCGCCAAGGGCGTTCACATAGCTCGAAAACAGCGATTCGAAATGAGGCGTGTAAGGCAGATCGTCGGCCGTCCGCCCGATTTTCTGATAAGCTTGGATCAGCGCCTCCCGCTTGACCGGTACTCGCACTTCCATTCCAGCAAACAATGACCCGGCGGGCTTGCCATCTTCAACCGCGTCGGGATTTGCATTCTGCGCGCTTCGATCCAGCAGAAGCAGCACTGTTCCGAAGGGATCTTTCACCGTCGCCCGGTAGCCACGCGCAACTTGTACCGGTGGCGACGTAAAAGTCAGCTTCAGTTCATTTCGTCGGCGATGAAGATCGCGGACATCCTCAACCAGCCAATAAATTCCTTCGGCCGGCAGGTCCGGATCATCGTGCAGAACCAGCTCGGTTTTTCCTTCACTAAGACCGAGGCTGGCCAGGTGTGTATCATGACGATGGACCTTCAGGCCCAGCACGTCGCGGTAATATCGAACCGCGCTTTCCAGCGCGGGCACTCGGATCAAAATGCGATCGACCCGTTGCAGCATCGATGAGTGTCTAACCTCTTAATGCATAATTTAAGGGGCAATGCTTGCGTCAGCCCGGGTTAGCCGCGACGCGGTAGCGGAGCGCTTTCTGCAACCCCAGGGGGAAAGCGCTCCGCTGTCGCGTCGCGGCTAAACCCGGCTGTACTTGCATTTCCCTCTGTCCCATGCGCATCCGGCTCGTCGTCGTCCTGCTCCATCTCTTCCTGTTCGCTCTCGGTGGGGGCGTGATACCCGCCGCGAAGGACGAAAATGCCCGCGACCAGATTCCACAGCATCTGCGCGATGCGAATCGACATCGCCAGAGCAATGGCCTGGCTGACGGTGACTCCTTGCCGGGCAGTGAGCACGACGGCGAAGCTTTCCATCACGCCCACGCCCTGCGGGCTGATCGGAATCGCACCGACCAGCGCCAAAACTGGAACGACCGTCCAGTAGTAGAGCAGGTTCATCTTGAGCCCAAACGCCATGCCGGCCAGCGTGGCTGAAATGATCGTCGTGATATGAACCGGAAAGGTCATAACCAGCGCGGTGCCGGCGGCGACAGGGCGCTTGCCATACAGCTCCATTGCCTCGACGGCATGATGCACGTGGCGCTGCATTGGCAGCTTTTTGAGAAGCCAATCGAGACCGGTCAGCCGCCTCCAGGTCGGATGGTAAAAGACGATCAGGCCGACGATCGTCATGAGGATCAGCAGCCCGCATACGATGGCGACGCGCCGACAATCCGGGACGTGCCATTGAACCGAGGCCATCACCCCGCCCAAGAGCACCAGCGCCAGCAGGCCGATTACACGATCGACGATCACCGAAAGCACCGCGCGCACCTTATGCGTCGTATGCTTGGCAGCGTAGTAGGCCTTAATCAGATCGCCACCGGTGGAGCCGGGCATGAAGGTGTTGTAGAACGCGCCGACCATGTTGATCACGAAGGTGCGCGACTGCGTGAGGTGAATGTCCATCGCCTCCAGCAGTAAATGCCAGCGCCGGCTGGTGATCAGGTAAGTAAGCGGCATCAGGAGCAATGCCGCGATGAAGTAGGTGAGATTGGCCTGCTTCACGAGCCGAATGAGCCCGATATCGACCAGCGGATAAGGCACGCGCATCGAATAGCCGCCCACGACCGATTGTGGACCGATTCTCCGCGCCTTCCTGGTGTTTGGATCGCGTACGAGCAATTCTTTGGCTTGTTGTCCGGGGCCGCCCGATGCGCCGGGACGGATGGCCAGCAGCTTGGCCGATTCGATCTTGCCGTGTGCGTCCCAGAGTTTGACGGTGCGCTGTCCTGGGCGCGTCCAGACTTCATCGCGATCGATAAAATGGTCGCGCGGAGACGGTGCATCGGCCCGCGTATCGTAAATCTCAAATCGGCTGGCATCCGGCGGCGGATCGTGCAAGACCGGGACGGCCACAAGCTCATTGCCTCGATCGACCAGCAAGAGCCGATCCTGGAAGGAGGTATTGGCCAGCACCCATGCGATTCCCGCGACCGCCACTCCCCATCGCAGGACAAACATCAGCCATTTTTTTGTCGAAGGTGTCAACACGTATTTATTGCTCTGTCATCCTTGAAGTCCGACCAGCCCTATCGGCCGAACCTCTGCAACTGATTATCGGTCAAGGCGTCGCAAAAAGCCTGCTCCCGATATAAAGGCGGCTACTGTACCGTCTGCCGGTCCGACCACAACCACCTCGCAGTCGCAATGAATACGCTATCAATCGTTGGATTGATCTTTTAAAGTTTTGGCGGCAAAAGCCGAGTCAGCGAATCCCGGAAAACACCTCGACACTCATTCTTTTGGCGAGTTCCATGCGTGCAAGAAGCCATTGCTGGATCACAGATGCTTATGTAATAATGGTTTAAGGCGGAAGGCGCACCTGAATTGCACGTCGGTATTCCCCAAAATCGCCGCGCATTGTTTCACATATTCTCCACACAAATTGACGTGCATCCGGCACATTAGTTATCAGGTTGCCTCAGAGGAGCGTTTCCGGAACCCTCATGAAGCCACTTCGTTTGCTTGTTCACGCCTTTGGCCCATACGCGGGCGAACTGGCTTTGGATTTTGCGGATCTGAAGGGGCGGACTTTTTTCCTGATCAATGGGCCGACGGGGTCAGGGAAGACCAGCATTCTCGACGCCATCTGCTTTGCCTTGTATGGCCAAAGTTCCACCAGCGATCGGCAGCCGCGCCAGCTTCGATCCGATTATGCCGACGCCTCGCTGCCGACCGACGTGCGGCTCGATTTTGAAATCGGAGAGGCTCGATATCGCGTCGAGCGGAGTCTGGAATTCGAACGTTCCAGCAAGAAGGGCGGGGGCCGAGTTACGCAGCCCGGAGAAGCGACTTTATGGAAGATCGGTGAATCGAAGGAAGTTCTGGCAAGCGGCTTGGAGAAGGTCACTCAAAAAATTGAATCGGTGATCGGCTGCAATGTCGCGCAGTTTCGGCAGGTTGTGATGTTGCCGCAGGGACAGTTTCAGGAATTCCTGATGTCTCGGTCGGCAGATCGCCAGAAGATTCTCGAATCACTTTTTGGCGTGCATCTCTATGCCCAAATCGAACAGGCTCTGAAAGAGGCGGCGGATGACTCCAAACGAAAGATCGACGCGACATGCCAGAGCATGAGCGAGCTGCTGGTCTCGATTGAATCGAACGACGTCAGTGAAGCCAAAGCAACGTTGACGGCAAGAGCAAGTGAACTGGAAGCACTCTGCGTGCAAACCGCCGATCTGCGGATTGCGAGGCAAAAATCACAGGAGCGCCTGTCGGCCGCACGCATGGATGAGCAGAAGATTTCGGCCCGCGATGAAGCGACAGCGGAGCTGAAGCATCTGGAATCACGGCAAGAGGAATTTGCCGTGATGCAGTCCAGGCTATCGAAAGCAAATCAAGCGCTGCCGCTGATCGATCTACAGGTTGACGTCAAACGTCTCAAACACACTGCCGACCAGGCAAGTCACGCTCATGCTGTTGCGCTCGAGCAGGTCAAGGCACTGCAGGCAGCCGTTGCTCGGGCACAGGATGATCTCAATGCACAGCAGTCGCGAGAGCCGGAGCGCGTGGCTTTACGTCGGCGGATCGAAATGCTGGAGGGCCTGGCCAAAAAAGTTGCGGATTTCGACGCGGCGCTCGCGACGCTGCGTAAATGCGAGGCCGACGATGAGCGATGCAAGCGCGAGCAAGCCTCGGCGGAAAAGGCTCTGCGGCTGCTGCGAGAATCGCTTCAGCAAAAGATGGAATCGGTGGCCGCACTTGAATTGTCGGCCGCAACGCTGAAGGAGCGCTCGCTGGCATTGACCGAAGCGCGTCGAATCGCTGAGGCCAAAGCCAATCTCGAGCAGCAGCAAGCGCGACTTGGCGAAAACCAAAAGCGGTTGCAGTGCGCGAGGCAGCGCCTGGAAGAGAACCAGGTAAAACTTCGTGCAGCGGAAGAGAAACTCGATCGGCTGCATGCCGCCTGGGCATCATCCCAGGCGGCAATTCTTGCTGCGGAGCTTTCGCCAGGTACCGCCTGCCCGGTGTGTGGTTCAATCCATCACCCTGGGCCCGCAAATGCCGACGCGCACGCGCCCCGACAGGAAGATCTCGACGCGGCAAAGCGGGAGCATGACGAGTTACGGCAATCCCAGGCTGCGATTGAGCGGGAACAATGGAGTGCCGAGGCTGAAATCTCCGCTGCTGGTGAGGTTGTGCAACATCTCGAGAATTCGATTGGCGCTCATGCCGCAATGAGCGCACGAGACATCCGAGCAATGGTCGAACATCTCGAATCGGATTTGAAAATCGCGACTGACGCAGCCACGAAAGTCGAGGAGTGCTCCCGTGAAATCGAATCGCTGCAGCTAAAAGAGCAGTCGGCCGTCGCGCGATTGGATTTGGCCAACACTCAGGCCAGTCAGGCGACTTCCGATCTGAAAGTTGCCCGCGCGTTGTCGGCCGAGCGAGAAACCTCGATACCGCCAGATATTCGTTCTATCGCCACTTTGAACGAAGCCCGGGCAAACGCGAGCGCACAACTTTTGAAGATGGATCAATCGCTGAAGAAGGCGCAAGACCATTTGCAACAGGCAATCAGCGCACACTCCGCCGCGATAGGGACTGAATCGTCAGCTCAGAAAAATGCCGCTGATTCGGCGGAGCATGCCGGCCTGCGCCAGCTTGAATTCACCAATAAACTTTCATTGGCCGGGTTTGCAAGTGTCCAAGAATTCGATGAAGCCAAGCTCTCCGATTTGAATCGCAGCGAGCTCGATCAGCAGATCCAGGATTTTCACATCGCGCTTCAAATTGCCCGGAAACGCCACGAACAAGCCTGCGAAGAGGCCAAAGATGTGGCTCGCGCGGATATCCCAAGCCTTCAAACACAGGATCGCCAGGCCCAGAGCGCACTGGAAGATGCCGTTCGGCGCGAAGAGGCGTTGAGACAAAGGCAATCGCATTTACAAACTGCGATCGAACGGATCGAGGTGCTGGCAGCGGAGCTGGCGTCCCAGGAGGCGCAGTTCGCGCAGGTAGGTCATCTGGCTGAGATCGCAGGAGGGCGGAACCCATCGCGTATGACTTTTCAACGATTTGTCCTGGGACTCTTTCTCGATGAAGTTCTCGGTGCGGCCAATGCGCGCTTCACCATCATGAGCCGCGATCGATTCGCGTTGCAGCGATCCGTCGAGCCACTGGACGCGCGGAGCACGGGCGGACTCGATTTGCAGGTGTTCGATCAATCGAGCGGCACGGCGCGAGCCGTTTCCACGCTTTCCGGCGGCGAAATGTTTCAAGCTGCCTTATCGCTTGCACTGGGTTTGGCAGACGTGGTCCAGGCGCGAGCCGGGGGAATCCGGCTCGACACGATGTTCGTCGATGAAGGCTTCGGCTCCCTCGATTCCGAATCAATGGATCTGGCGATCTCCGCGCTCCGCGACCTGCAAACTGGCGGGCGCCTGGTCGGAATCATCAGTCATGTTTCGGAACTGAAGGAATGGATCGATACGAGGCTTGAAGTCGTCAGTGGTCCGCAGGGCAGCACGGCTTATTTTCGACTGCGGTGATGCTCTAACATCTGCCATAATGACGAGCCGCAGTGGAACTGCTGATTTGCTGCTCTTTTCCAAAAAATAGGTTGCGAATTGATACGGGTTGACGTGAGTGTTGAAGCGCTAGCGGCCTTTCTATACGATATAATGATCGGGGAGCCAGAGAGGAGACCGGCGGTTTGCGTGGAATCCCGGTTGGAGCAGTAAGGGGATATGACCAAGGTTATTGCGTCATTTACGAACGTTGCCAGAGTGCTATTACGCCAAGGCGGCGATTGAGGGTAGCTCATGGGAAACGATCACCCCGAGATTTCCGACGATAGTCGAAATGTGCTGGATGCTATTCGTCGGATCGTGCAAGTTTTGCGCAAGACAGCCCAGACCGCGGAAAAGAAAGTTGGGCTCAGTGCCGCGCAGTTGTTTGTCGTCCGCAAACTTGCCGAGACGCAGATGCTCTCCGTCGGCGAATTGGCTCAGCGCACTGCGACTAGTCAGAGTTCAGTTTCGGAAGTCGTTCAACGACTGGTGACGTCCGGCCTGGTGTCGCGTCAGCGTTCAGCCCGCGATGCCCGGAGCGTTGAACTGACGCTGACGGAGGCAGGCCGCGAGCTGGCGGCTCGTTCGCCCGCCGCCGTTCAGGATACTGTGCTGGAAGCGCTGAATCGGATGAATCCTAACGACCGAAAGCAGCTATCGAGGCTATTGGGCATTTTGATGGATGAGGTTGGCATCGCACATATCTCACCGACGATGCTGTTTGAAGAAGAGAAGTCACCCGAGACGGTAGACAAATAAAGCGGTTTCTTACGCGCCCTTATCGCGCAGAATTATCGCGTAAAACAGCTTTTGGACCCTTCTGGGCCGGTTTGACACTGCCTGAACCCACCCCTACATTCCCGCTTGATGCAGAAGATTTGTATTTTGGGGATGCTATGGGCGATTTGTTGTGCGGCGGTTGCCTGCCAGCCCAGCCCGCATCCGCGCACGCCTGAAGAAGAGAAAATGTTCGGGCCGGCTTCCATGCGCATCCATCCGGCCTTCACCCAAGTGAAAGATTGGACCGGCGATGGCAAGCCCGATGGCATCGAAGCGGTCTTGGAATTTGACGATCAATTCGATGAACCAACCCGCGCTTCGGGCACCGTGCGATTTGAGCTTTGGTATTACCGCGATACCGATCCCCAGCGGATTGGCCGGCGAATTTCTGAGCCGTGGACCTTTAGCCTTGCCGATCGCGAACAGCAGATCGCGCATTGGAACCCCGCCGTGCGGGCCTACAGCTTTCAATTGCCTTACGACAAGATCAATCCCAAGAGCAGATATGTGCTGACCGCCCAAATGGATTTGCCCAAGGGAAGGCTTTTCGACCAGTTGATCATAGAATCCGGCAAGGACTCGGCTCATCATGTCGAGCATGCGCCGACCGATGCACCCGGTCACAACCATTGATAATCGCCTGCTTGAACTTGAGCCGGTGCCGACGCTGCTGGCCCGCATTGCCGCCGAACGTTCCGCGCAATTTATGGCGGGTCGCCCCATTCGCGTCAGCCGAGCACCGGGCCGGCTGGATGTGATGGGAGGCATCGCCGATTACACCGGATCATTGGTCTGCGAACTTCCGATCGATCGAGCAGCCGCAATTGCAATCCAGCCGCGGGACGATCGCCAAATTAATCTCTTCAGCTTCAATCTGGCCGATCAAGGCCTGACATCTTCATTCGAGATTTCGCTCGATGTTTTGGCGAGCCAGCCAGTCGATTCACTGCGCCGCGAGTTTGAGGCGCCCGCAAACAAATGGGCTGCTTATCTTGCGGGATGCCTTGTCATTCTGCATGAACGACAGTGGATCAACCTCAATCATCCACAAGTCAGCGGTCAGACCGTTGCGCTTTTCAGCACAATACCGATGGGGGCCGGGCTCGCATCTTCCGCGGCTATTGAAGTGGCCATGATGATGGCCCTTCGCGACCACTTCAATCTCACTCATCCGGCATCGGGCCGAACGCTTCGCGTGATCGATAGTGCAGGCGGCCCATCCAGCGTTTTTGGTCCGATGGAGTTGGCGCAGCTTTGCCAGGAGGTTGAAAATCGAATCGTCGGCGCGCCATGTGGAATCATGGATCAGGCGGCCAGTTGCCTTGGAGAGACCGGCAAATTGATGCGGATGATCTGCCAGCCGCACCAGCTCGAAGCGCCGCTTTCTGCTCCATCCGGCTTACGCTTCGTCGGAATCGACAGCAATGTGAAACGTTCCGCGGCGGCAATCGCTTATCGTCACACGCGCTGCGCCGCCTTCATGGGCCACAAAATCATCCTCGAAAAGATGCGGCAAATGGGTCAAGCCGCCGGTCGAAGGCTGGTTGCCGATCCGATGCGCGGTTACCTGGCCAATCTCGATCCGGATGATTACAAGCGGCTCTTCCGCGCAACCCTACCGGAGAGTATGAGCGGCCTTGATTTCGTCGATCAATTTGGCCAGACGATCGACCCCTCGACGGTGATCCAGCCCGATGTCCAGTACTCGATTCAACATGCGCTGGATCATCATGTCCTTGAAGCTCGGCGTGTCAGAAAATTCGCGGAGTTCATCGAGCAGGCTTGCGCCACCGAGGAAAGGCATCGTAAGGGCAGCGCCTTGGATCGAGCGGGCCATCTCATGTATGCCTCGCACCAGTCCTATTCGATGGACGCAATGCTCGGCGCGCCTGAAACCGATCTACTGGTCAACCTGGCGCGGAAGCGCGAGCGAGCCGGGATTTATGGGGCACGCGTTACAGGCAGGGGTTGTGGAGGCACGGTCGCTATTCTCTGCGACCAGTCACCCAGTGCCGATGCGGCCATTGCGCAGATCCTCTCTGAATACCGAGATCAAACAAACCGCGCTCCGACGCTGATAAACGGCAGCAGCCCAGGGGCGTGGCACCTCGGCACCACCGCCGTGCCATAGGCAATCCAAAGGCGGGCTCAAGAATACTCGATTTTCGGACCCCATTTTGAATTGAATCTGGCGGGTGTTGGGAGTAATGAATCCCATTGATGCTCGCTTTGCAATCGCGGTTTACTGGCGCAACCGCGTCTGCGCCAGATTATGGAGAAATTCTTTTATCGGAGGACTGGAGCCGGCTTAAGCGCTGGCGAAGAAAAGTATTGGCGCCGATCTATAGACTGCCGGATCGGGGCATTCTTGGTTTAACGCCTCTGCGCACACACATTCTCGTCTGCGGTTTTCCCCGCTCGGGGACGACGATGCTGCAGATGATGCTTGAGAATGGCCTGCCTCAGGCGCGCCGCTTTGGTCGGGAAGTTGGGGGCTGGCGCGCGGCAACCTACAGCTGGCGCAACCATTCGATCGTAATTTCAAAAGTGCCACATGATGTATTTCGCCTGGAACAGCTTCGCAAATTCTACGAACCTCGCCCGGCACAGCTTCGCATCATTCTGATGCAGCGCGATCCGCGGGATGTGCTTACTTCCCGCAGAACGCTCCAGGGAAAGGAAGATTACGTCGTCAGTCCGGAGCGATGGCGGAGATATTTCCAATCATTTATTCAAGAGCAGCAGCGGTCGGATGTCCTTGTAATCCGATATGAGCAACTCGTCGCTGACGTCGCGGCGCATCAAGCACAGATCGAACAATTTGCCGGCCAGCAGATGGCCGTGCCTTTCACGCAGTTCCACACGATCTCGCGTCCTGATTTCGATACCGCCACGCTCAACGGTTTGCGGCCCGTTGAGAGCTCGGTGATTTCGCGCTGGCGCAATCCGGCCCATCGCGAGCGCATCGAGCAGATGCTCGTGCAGCTACCCGAATTGCCTCAGGCGCTGATTGATTTGGGGTATGAGACCGATGACCGTTGGATCGAACAATGGAGATCCGGCCAGCCCAGTGGTCTTCATTCATTCTGTGCTTGAAACTGCAATTTCATGCCGGTTTTGCCAAAGGCGGATAGATGCTTCTACCCGCCTTTGGCTTTTGTAAGAACTGACGAATTTGCCGCGCGCGCGGCTGCGGCGCCTAACCCGATCGTGATCAAAGGAATGATCAAATAGGCCCCGGCTATTTCATTCAGATATTGTGCGAGGCTCATTTTCATTGGGCCGCTGCTGAACATCAGTCCATCGAACAGCCAGTTGGCTGCCATCCAGGTCATTCCGATTCGTGCAGATGTGGCAAGAAATCGGCAATCTCGATGACGCAAATAGATGTATCCCAATAGAACGATAGTGCCCACCAGCGTGATGCCCATCAAGGATTCAAACAAAGGTGGATGCGTGCGCTTGAGCGGAAAGATGCAGACCGACGTTCCAAATGGAATCAGCCACGCGAGAAAGGCATATCCAGCCTCACGAAGTATCTTTTTCATGTTTGAATCTCCAGCCGCTCATCGATCAAGATTTGAATCTCCGTCAAGAAATTTGCAGGGTTGCCCCTGAAGATCATTCCCGGTCCTTTCCAATAGACTTCGCGAGTTGGCGTCACGAAGGCGTAATTCTTTTCCTTCATGTAGTTCAGAATCCTGGCATACGAGCGACCGAGCTGGTCGTATGGCCCTTTGTGCTGAAGGGATGCGCAGCGCCCGCCGGGAAGTTCCCTCACCGATATTTCTGATTTGGCGCTGGTAGCACGAACCGGCATGCAGACTTCAAAATCGGCGTCCTCGTCTTTGTATTCATCGTCATAATGCAGAATGAACGGCTTGCCGCAGATGTGCCGTCCCATGCTCCGCGCGATCCGGCCGAAGGCTTTTCCGCACTGATCGTATCGCGCTTTCATCCGGATTCCCGCTATCTGCATCGGCTCAATTGCCTTCTCCTGAATCTCAGGGGTGCTTTGCGAGATGGACTTGGCCTGTCTCTCATTTGCAATGAACTGATCGAGAAACTTGATGGCCTGGCGATAGGCGTTGACCTTTTTGGCCAGCAAAGTTTTATGTTGCTCGACCCTTTGAAGCAGTTCTTCGTCCTGATCCTGGCGCTTCAGCAATTGCTGAATTTGCGCCAGAGGAATTTCCAGTTTGCGCAGCGCGGTGATGATGCGAGCAGTCTCCAGTTGGGCCGGCTCATAATGGCGATAGCCCGTCTGCAGATCGACAAACGCGGGAACGAGCAGCCCCTGCTCGTGATAGAATCGAAGCGTTTTGACGGTCAGGCCTGAGGCTCGCGAAAACTCACCGATCGTAAACATGGTTCTTTCCTTGCCGATTGGGCGGATCGTAAAGCCTCCAGCAAGGGGAGAGTCAACAAAAATTGCGTCACAAGATATTCGAACCACCTTAAAATGAACGGCGTTCCAGATTAACATTGGGTCACAACGGCAATATCAAAGGGGGGGCGGGATGCTGGAGAGCTCGGATGCGCACAGTGCGTCAAATGCAAATAGTGCTGGCGGCAGGGATTGCCGCAATGGTGGGGCTGGCTGGCCATGCTTATGCGGCCAATCAGGATAACCCTGCCGGTGAAGAATTCTTCGAGAAACAAATCCGGCCGGTTTTAAGTGAGCACTGTTTTGCCTGCCATAGCGCGCACGCCAAATCCCTCAAGGGGCAGCTTCGGCTCGATAGCTGGGCGGGCATGCAGCGAGGTGGAGAGAGTGGGCAGGCTGCCGTTGTTGCCGACAGCCCCGATAGAAGCCGGTTGCTGACCGCAATCCGTTACACCGACACCGGCACCGCCGATCGCGATCCATTGCGGATGCCTCCGGCCAAGGCCGGCCATAGCCAGAAGCTTCCCGATTCGGTGATTGCCGATTTTCAGCAATGGATCGAAGCCGGCGCGCCACATCCCAAAAGCTTCGACGAGCCACCGAAGGAAATCGCATCAGGTCAATCAAACGATCCGAGCGAACACTGGGCCTTCAAGAAGCCAATCGAACCGGCCGTTCTGACTGTTAAAGATGCGGCCTGGGTTAAAGATCCAATTGATAACTTCATCCTTGCGAAGCTGGAGGAAAAAGGGCTGACGCCTTCGGCTCCGGCAGATCGCCGCACGCTGATTCGGCGTGCTTATTTCGATTTGATCGGCCTGCCGCCTTCGCCGCAGGAAGTCGCCGATTTCCAAAATGATTCGTCCCCAGATGCTTTTGCCAAAGTCGTCGATCATCTTTTGGCTTCGCCACGATATGGCGAGCGGTGGGGACGTTACTGGCTCGATGTCGCGCGCTATGCCGACACGAAGGGATACGTCTTCCAGGAAGAACGGAAATATCCTTACGCCTACACCTATCGCGACTGGGTCATCAAAGCATTCAATGACGATCTTCCCTATGACAAATTCCTGATCGATCAGATTGCGGCCGATCAGCTCAAATTGCCAGAGAAGGATAAGGACAATTTGGCCGCCATGGGCTTCCTGACGCTCGGCCGGCGATTCTTAAACAGTAAGCCTGACATCATCGACGATCGGCTCGATGTCGTCTTCCGCGGCACGATGGCGATGACGATCGGCTGCGCCCGTTGCCACGATCACAAGTTCGATCCGATTCCAACCAAGGATTACTACTCGCTCTATTCGGTCTTCAATAACAGCGTAGAGCCGACGAACCTCCCGCTGATCGGCGAGCCAGAAGAGACGCCAGCCTATGTCGCATTCAAGAAAGAGTTGGATAAGCGACAAGCTGCTCATGACACGTACGTCAAGGAGAAGCTGCAGGAAACGCTGGCCGACCTTCGATCGCCCAAAGTGATCGCTGCTTATTTGATGGCAGTCGCCACACCCGATACACGCCAGGCCAGGACCGATGGAAAAGTACAGGTCAACCGCTTTCTCATTACTCGATGGCGCGCCTTCCTGAAGCAAAAGGCTGATCAGAAAGATCCGGTCTTTGCGCTGTGGAGGAAGTACGCTTCGATCCCGGAAGGCAAATTTGCAGAGAAGGCAAGCGAAATCGCCGCCGACTCTTCGGACAAAATCAATCCGCTGGTGAGCGAAGAATTTGAGAAGTCGGCTCCGCAATCGCTGAGCGATGTTGCCAATCGATATGGTGAATTGCTGGCGCGCTATGACAAGCCGGACAAGCTGGACGACGCCAATGCCGAGCAGCTTCGCGAGGTTCTGCGCGGCGACGATTCGCCGGCAAGGGTGCCGGCGGGGGCGAACACCGATCGGCTCCTTCGCCGCGATTTCCGGGATCATGCGACGCAGTTGCAGAAGCGCATCGATGAGTTCAAGGCCAGCAGCCCGGCTGCCCCGCCTCGGGCGATGGTGCTGGATGATTCGACGACGATTGAGCCGCAGAACGTATTCATGCGGGGAAATCCCAACAACGTCGGCGCGCCGGTAAAGGCTCACTTCCTGACCGTCGTTGAAGGGCCTAATCCGCCGCTCTTCAAGCATGGCAGCGGCCGCCTGGAAATGGCCAAGGCGATTGCCAGCAAGGACAACCCGCTGACCGCGCGTGTGATGGTCAATCGCATCTGGCTGCACCATTTTGGCCGAGGAATCGTGCATACACCGAGCGATTTTGGCATGCGCGCCGATCCGCCAACGCATCCAGAGCTGCTCGATTGGCTTGCGATTCGATTCATGAAAGATGGCTGGTCGATCAAAGCGATGCACCGCCTGATCATGCTTTCCAGCGTTTATCAGGAATCGAGTCTGGCCAGTGACGAATCGCTGAAGATCGATCCAACCAACGATCTGCTCTCGCACATGAATCGCCAGCGGCTTGATTTCGAATCGATGCGTGATTCGCTGATCTGGGTGACCGGCCAGATGGACAAGACGATGGGCGGCCGCTCCGTAGACATCACGGTCGATCCTTCGCCGCGCCGGCGGACGGTCTACGCCTTTATCGATCGCCAGAACCTGCCGGGGATTTTCCGGAATTTCGATTACGCCAGCCCGGATGCCACCAGCCCGCGCCGTTTTTCCACGACGGTGCCGCAACAGGCTCTGTTCATGCTCAACAGTCCGTTCATGATTGAGCAGGTGCGAAGTGTGCTGGCTCGCCCGGAGATTGCGGATCAAAATGCGGCCGATACGCGAATTGGCAAGCTGTATGAGTTGCTGTTCGAACGAGCGCCAACACCTGAAGAGGTCACGCTGGGACGGACATTCGTCAATTCGGAATCAACGCATCAGACGCCGGTCGTCTGGCAATACGGGTATGGTCAATACGATCCGGCCGCTCAGCGCATCACGGCGTTTACGGCACTCCCACATTTCACTGGGCGCGTCTGGCAGGGCGGCCCCGCGTTACCTGATGGGAAGATTGGTTATGCCAGCTTGACGTCCGATGGCGGCCATCCGGGAGACGATGCCCGCCATGCGGTGATTCGTCGTTGGACATCGCCGATCGATGGATCGGTACGCATTTCTGGAACAATTGCCCGACCGGACGCTCGTGGCGACGGCGTGCATGCCGTGATCGTCTCGAGTCGGCTTGGCGAAATTGCCAGTTGGAACGTGATCCATGGCGAAGCGGAAACATCGATCTCGTCGGTCGCAGTGAAGAAGGGCGACCATATCGATTTTGTCGTCGATTGCCGGAGCAATCCGCAATACGACAGTTTCACCTGGGCACCGGTCATTCGCGCAAACGGCAACGTGACGACAGCCGGCACCGATGGCCCCGAGCAATGGAATGCCGCTGCTCAGTTCAGCGGCGAGGCAAAATCCAAAGCCCTCTCGCCCTGGGAAAAGTACGTTCAGGTGCTGATGGAGAGCAACGAATTTGTTTTTGTCGATTGATCGACAAGCGATGCGAAGCAAGGGAGTCTGTTTTTATGATGCATCACCAGCCCAGACCTGAGGATTTTCTTCTGACCCGCCGGCAGATGCTCACCAAGTGCGGCATGGGCATGGGCGCGATGATGCTGGGAACCATGGTCAATAGCGCCATGGCGCAATCGCCCGTGGGAACTTCTTCGCTGTCGCTCAATCCGCTTCAGCCGCGCGCTCCTCAATTTGCCGCCAAGGCTAAGCGCGTGATCCATCTGTTCATGAATGGTGGACCGTCGCACGTCGATACATTTGATCCCAAACCATCGCTGCTTAAATACGCCGGTAAGGCGCTGCCGATGGCGAATCTTCCAACTGAGCGCAAAACCGGCGCCGCGTTTCCTTCGCCCTTCAAATTCAAGAAGTATGGCAAGAGCGGGATCGAAGTCTCCGATATCTTTTCCAAGCTCGGTGAATGCGTGGACGACATGTGCATCGTCCGATCGATGCACGCCGACGTGCCCAATCATGAGCCATCGCTGCTTTTGATGAATTGCGGAGAAGCCCGCCAAATCCGTCCATCCGTCGGTTCGTGGGTGACTTATGGACTGGGCAGCGAAAATCAGAATCTGCCGGGCTTCATCGTGATGTGCCCCGGCGGATATCCGATCCAGGAATCGCAGAACTGGCAGGCCGGCTTTTTGCCCGGCGTGTACCAGGGCACGTACATCGACACGCAATACACCGACATCAACAAGCTGATTCAATACGTTCACAGCAACTTCGCGACGCCGAAGGAACAGCGCCGCCAGCTCGATCTGCTTTTGGCGCTCAATCAGCGCCACATGGATCAGCGCCAGCATGAGGCGCAGCTCGAGGCGCGCATCCAGTCGTTTGAAATGGCGTATCGCATGCAGGCCGACGCATCGGATGCATTCGACACGAGCAAAGAGCCCAAGCACATTCTCGATCTCTATGGCCCCGGAACGCAGGCGCGGCAAATTCTCACTGCCCGGCGATTGCTCGAGCGCGGCGTCCGTTTTGTGCAGGTCTGGACCGGAGCGGGCCAACCCTGGGACAGCCACGATGATCTTGCCGAGCATCATGGCCGGCTTGGTCACGAATGCGATCAGGCCATCGCGGCGCTACTGATCGACCTGAAACAGCGCGGCATGCTCGACGACACGCTCGTAATCTGGGGCGGCGAATTTGGGCGCACGCCGACCGTCGAACTTCCCACGCCCGGCGCCAACGCCGGCAAGATGAACGGCCGCGATCACAACAATCACGGATTTACGATGTGGCTTGCCGGTGGCGGCGTGAAGGGTGGCTATGTCCACGGCGCAACCGATGAATTTGGATTTGCCGCCGCGGAGAAGCCGGTGCACGTGCACGATCTGCACGCGACGATCCTGCGACTTCTGGGTTACGACCACACAAAATTTACCTATCGCTACGCGGGCCGCGATTTCCGACTGACCGATGTGTATGGGAATGTCGTGAACGAGATCATCGCGTAAACGCGGTAGAACAGCGGTCACCTGAAGATTTGCATCGTTGCCAAGTTTAGCCGCCCGGCTTGTCGGGCGCTCTCCTGCATTGCGATCGGAGGAGCGTCCGACAAGCCGGGCGGCTAAATTCAGTGTGTACGATTGCTTGCGCGGAGTGTGCAGCAACGAGCGACTTATGCTCACCCTACTTCTTCCCCGCACTCTGCATCTTTCGAGCAGCAACCACTTTCTTCCGCTCGTCTGCAACGGCCTTTTTATAGCGGTCGTTTTGAACGGTATTTCCGTTCTTGAGATTGAACCGCGCAGGCCCAACTTTCAAACGCGCGCGAATATTGGCCACGTATTTGGGACTGGCATCCCAGAGCTTGGCCAGGTCGCGATTTGGAAGGCGCCAATCGACGCCGCGCCAGCGCGAACCCGGATCGTGCGGCTTGACGCCTGCAGATCGCAGGATTCGCCGCGCTACCTGAAGCGATAGCGATCCACCAAACGATTCCATCACTTCCGCAACCGGCTGGCCGTGCAGCTTTTGCACATTGGCCTTCACCCATCGCTGAAATTTCTGGACTTCATTGCGATGGGCGGATGGCCCGATGCCACGTGCCGCGCGGACTTGGCGAATGCGCTCGCGGGAGACACCAAGCTGGCGAGCCAGGTCGGCATCGCGCAGGCTCCAGTCGGCATCAGCCCACGCCGATTCGCTCACGCGTCCGCGCCGGCGCAGATCAGGAAAGGAATATCCAAATAGGTCGGCCCAGCGATAGACCGAAGCGTATGATTCCCCAAGCATTTTGGCCACGTCATGGAGGCTCAGTCCCGGCTTGAGCTTGCTGAATTTGGCAAACCAGCGGTCGCGCGTGCCGGTATGACGTAGTTCGTGAGGCCAAGCCAAGCGGCGCCGCTCGCCCATTGCCATTCCTGCCTTCCCATTTTTCGACCCGTTGACGTGGCCGGCGGCCCCGTGCGTTCCACCCCGCATCTGGTAGGAAACACCTGCACCTTGAGCACCTGACCAAGACGACGACTCCGCCGCCGCATTATTCCTGAATTTCATACATACACAATACATCGGGCGCTGATCATTCGTTGAGCACTATCACACTTCCATGTGCAATCAAATTTCTTTTTCAGCGCATCCGATGTCCCTTTGGCGTGCCCGAAACCTTTCGATTCCCATATTCTGGTTTTCTCGCCTCTAAATCAAGAGGCGGAGCGATGATTCGACAGTCCCCACACTTCGAGATCGGCAATTCGATGCCGCGCAAGGGATGTCAGAAAAACTTCGCCCGCTGGATGGCTGGCATCCCAACTGTTCCACAGAACCAGCCGCTGCCGATCGGGGGAGACAGCGACCACCAGCGCTGCCGACGCTTTGACGCCGCGCAGCCCGCGATAGGAGCTGGCAAACTGAGTTACCAGCGAATCATCCATGCCGATACAGGCGATCGGCCCATCATCGGCTACCAGCAGCAGCCGACTGTTGTTGAACCATGGAAGGATCGACGCGGCTCGCAGCCGCCCAGCCCGCCGGTCGCGATTAATCAGACCGAGGGATTGCCCATCGAGAACAAGGATTGTCCCGTCTTCGCACACCGCCAAAAGCTGCTGATCGGCCGGTAGAAGCGCGAGGATTTCCGATCCGGCGTCAATCGGAAGCATGCGGACCTTGTCTTCTTCGAGCAGATATAGACTTGCGCCAATTGTCAAGATGAGCCGGCTGTCGAGCGGATGGATATTGCGCGGCCCTGCGGGCGCGCCCGAACGACCGGGCCCGGCAATGGAGGCATAGCTGCCGCCGTAGGATGTGTAAGTCGCGACAGTAGGAGCCGCGCTCGACGCGGGAACGGCAATTTCTGCGGTCCGCCTCGTGAACAGCGGGGCGGCCGGCGAATCCAAATCCCAGCAGACGATCCCTGCGCTCGCATGCGTGGCATAAATCCGTCGTTGGTGTGGGCTGAAAACCACGCGATTGAAGCCGTGTGGCGATTCCAGAGGCTGATCCATAAAAACGGTTGCCTCTGAAGGCGAGTCAGGATCAACCAGCATCGCGCCAGATTGTGCACCAATGAGCAAAACCGTTTTGCCATCAATCGATGCGCGGTTCACGCTTCTCAAAGGACCCACCGTCGGCGGAAGCGCAATCAGCTTTGGCTGAGTGGATAACCGAGAATCACCTGTTTGCCGAACCTCAACCTGCACTAGATAAGGTCCCGCGACGCTCCAAATCTGCTGGGACTGCTCGGTGTCGGCCGATGCAAGAATCGAGGCCTCCAGCATCGCTCCACGATCAGACAGGCTGACGCTGTGAAGGAGCCGGCCCGGCGATGCTTCCGGGGCAGCCTGGCGCAATGTCTGAAATTCCTTAAGCAGTTCGGCAGTGCGATGTAGATGCTCCAGGCGATGAGCGGTTTCACGTTCGACATTCGCCTGCTGCCGGAGCCTCAATCGCTCATTTTCAAACGATCGGCTTTGGATCTCGATCTGGTAGGGGGCAAGGATTTCAATCCCGCAGGCAAAAGCCGTGGCATTGGCCGCTGAGCGCAGCGCATCGAGCATGGTCGTCCGTGCCGAATCCTCTTCCAGCCACTGCTGCGCGCCGTGCTGCGGCGCGATTTTGGCGGCCGCAGCACGCAAGGATGGAGCGAAATGGGAGATGACTTCATTCGCGCTGACACTCCGCCGCCCCTGAAGCAGAACTTCCTGGAGCATCCGCCGTTCGATTGGATCGCTCAAGGGGCGAACGCTGCAGGCGAAGGTGACGCTCAGCCCGTGACCGTCGCTCGCCGATAGATCGGAGAATTCCCAATTCAGGCGCAGAGGCGTATTACGCAGCTCAAGTTCGCTACCCTGGAGCCGGGCCAATTCGCTGTTCGACAACGGCATGTGATAATCCTTCATGGCCAGCGCCCGCACTCATGTTTGCGTGGTTTTGCGCGGCAGCCGGCGCCTCTTCATCATATCCTTCCCCATGCGACTGAGGGATATAAAAGAAGGTAATCGCAAGAATCGCGTAAACCGCCAGCAGCAGCACGCCTTCAAACCAGTTGCTCTCGCCATTTCGTGACAGGGTCACCACCACGATGACCGAAAGGAAAACGCCCACCACTTCCAGCGGCGAAAAAACGAGCGTGATTGGCTTGAGTTCAGCATGCCAATGGCCAAAAGCCAGGCTGTAGAGCACCAGCACCGGCGTCACAAACAGCGCGATTTGCAGGCTGCTTTGGAACACGATGGTCATCACCGTGTCCATGTCATTGCGTCGGGCGAGCAGCAGTGCCGTCGAATGCTCCGCCGCGTTTCCGATGATCGCCAGCAGAATCACGCCGACAAATATCCTGTTCCAGCCCAGTAAATGCGACATCTGCTCGATTGATCCCACCAGCAGCTCCGACAAAACAGCCACCGCAACCGAGGCAATGAATAGCGCCAAAATGCTTTTCTTCACGGACCAGCCACCGGCCACGCCAACCAGTCCGGCCGGGTCTTCGGGACTTTGTGCCGGCGGCGACGAGAAGATGTGCGAATGCGTGTGAAGGGTAAATAGCAATCCCAGGCCATACACAATCAGCAGGATCACGCTGGTGCCGACGGACATGCCTACTTCATGCTGCAGCAAGTGAGCATCATGTGCGTGAAAACTGAAATCGAAAATGGCCGGCAGCATCATTCCAGCCACCGCGAGCACCAAAAGCCCGGCATTGGCTTCGGATGATGCGCGGGAGAAAAATTGCCGCTCGCGTCCCAGCCCGCCTACCAGCATGGCTCCGCCGCCGACGAGAAGCAGATTGCCCAGGATCGAGCCGGTCAGCGATGCCTTGGCGACGTCGCCCAATCCTTTGGAGACTGCGACGATTCCAATGATCAATTCAGCGGCATTTCCGAAAGTCGCATTAAGCAATCCGCCCCAAGTCGGCCCGGTCTGCTCCGCCAACTGCTCGGTGGCCTGCCCCATTAAGGATGCGAGCGGAATGATTCCGATTCCTGCCAGCGCAAAGGTGACGGTGGGTTCCCAATTGGTATGTGAGCGGCAAAGGTAATGGACCAGCAGTGCAGCCGGTATCGCCATGCAACCCAGAAGATTCAGCCACCGCATTGAAGGCGGATTGTCGTGCAATCCGAAGGCGCGTCAACGCGCCAAAGGCGGGGTGAATGACCGCGGGATGCCCGCAACAGGTCCGATAACATCGTGCCCTTTTCATTGAATTCGCTTGCGAATTGCAGAATCAGTGGCAGGCGGATTCGGCGCCAATTGTTAGCATGTAAACAAAATAGTTGAGCCCGAAGTAGAAGCCGGTGGCAAGGGCGCGCGGAGATTCAGACAAAGCCTAACGATCGATCGGTTCCGCGGGTCTTTACCCTTGCGTGGCGGCAGGCAGGTGATTACGCATGCACAATAATTCCGAGGGGCAGTACGGACGAACTCACTCCATGGAGCCCCCCAATCAATCACGCGCGATGGTCGTCCGCCAGCAGAGCGGCTCCCACTGGTGGATGCTGGTGGTCTTCTTGCTGATCGTCGGCGTCTGCGCTCTCGGGTGGTTCGTTTATAAGCGGGTGAAAGAAACGTCTGCCCTGGCGGCCGGCGCTGGTGCGGGGGCGCGCAACCGCGCGATTAACGTAGTCACTGCCAAGGTCCAGCGCGGCGACATGGATATTTACCTCCAGGGTCTTGGCACCGTCGTCCCCCTCAACACGGTTACCGTCCGCAGCCGAGTCGATGGCCAATTGATGAAGATCAATTTCACGGAAGGGCAATTGGTTCATCAAGGTGACTTGCTGGCGCAGATCGATCCTCGGCCGTTCCAGGCCCAACTTGCACAGGCCAACGGACAACTGGCCAAGGATCAGGCAAGTTTGAAAGACGCTCAGCTGCAGCTCACTCGATATCAGCAGCTTCTGAAGCAGAATTTTTCCGTCACGCAACAGCAGGTGGATACGCAGGCGGCTCTGGTGCAGCAACTGCAAGGGTCGATCGAGAGCGATCAGGGACAAATTGATAACGTGAATGTCCAGATCAGCTATTGCAACATCCAGGCTCCATTGACTGGCCTCGTGGGCCTGCGGCTGGTCGATCCTGGAAACATCGTTCACGCCACCGACACCAACGGCCTCCTGGTCATCAATCAGGTGCAGCCGATCTCCGTCATCTTCACCATTCCTGAAGACCAGATCGAGCAAGTGCTTGAAAACGGAAATGATGGCAAGGGGCTTGTCGTTGACGCCTTCGATGCGAACTTCAAGACTCGGTCCGCGACGGGGCAAGTGCTGGCCATGGACAACCAGGCCGATCCCACTTCAGGCACGATTCGCATCAAGGCCTCATTCCCGAACGAGAACAATGTATTGTATCCCAATGAATTTGTGAATGCGAAGTTGCTGGTCAGGACAATGCGCGGCGCGGTCATTGTGCCGTCGGAAGCTGTGCAATATGGCCCCGATAACATGACCTTCACCTGGGTGCTCAAGGGCGACGACACCGTCGAGCTGCGCGACATCAAGGTCGGCCCAACGGAAGGCAATCAGACAGTTGTTCTGCAAGGGCTCACTCCCGACGAAAACGTCGTGACCGAGGGCGTGGACAAGCTTCAGAATGGAACAAAAGTGATGTCGCGACGGGCCGGCGCCACGACTCGCCCGGTATCGCGTGCCAGAAGCGGGCGAGGCGGACGGGGTGCTCGTGCGGGAGCAGCTACTCGCCCCGCAACTCGTTCCAGCGGCGCAGCAACCAATTTGAATCAAACAGGCTCCAATGGCTCACGCGGCGTTCGTGGCCGCGCCGGAACACGTCCGACCACGGAGCCCGCTGAATGAGTCCATCGAGACCGTTCATCATGCGGCCGGTGGCGACCGTCCTGTTCATGGCCGCCATCATGCTGGTGGGGATCGTCGCCTACCGCCAGTTGCCGGTATCGGCACTTCCGGAGGTCGATTACCCGACCATCCAGGTGATGACGTTTTATCCCGGCGCCAGCCCCGACGTGATGGCGTCTTCCGTCACCGCGCCGCTCGAACGGCAGTTCGGACAGGTCCCCGGCCTCAGCCAGATGACATCGAGCAGCTCCGAAGGGGCGTCGATCATCACGCTGCAATTTGGCCTGGAGCTGAATATCGACGTGGCCGAGCAGGAAGTGCAGGCGTCGATCAATGCCGCGACGACTTACTTGCCCAAGGACCTGCCAAATCCGCCGATCTACAGCAAGATCAATCCTGCCGATGCATCGGTTCTCACGCTGGCGCTGACTTCAAAAACGCTGCCACTGCAGAAAGTTGAAGACTTAGCCGACACGCGCCTCGCGCAAAAGATTTCCCAGCAGCCGGGCGTTGGCATGGTCAGCATCAGTGGCGGGCAAAAGCCCGCTGTCCGCATCCAGACCAATCCGACGCTGCTGGCTTCGATGGGGCTGAATCTGGATGACGTGCGAACTGCCGTCGCTGCGCAAAATGTGAATCAAGCCAAGGGGAATTTCGATGGTCCGCAGCAGGCCTACACGATCGGCGCCAACGATCAGCTCCTGTCGAGTGATGAATATCGGCCACTGGTTATTGCCTATCGCAATGGCGCGCCGGTCGTGCTGTCGCAGGTGGCCAATGTCATCGACGGCACTGAAGACGCGAAGCTGGCGGCATGGATGAACTCCGCGCCGGCAGTCATCGTCAACATTCAGCGGCAGCCGGGTGCCAACATCATCGAAGTGGTGGACCGCATCCGAAAACTGCTGCCGCAGCTTCAGAGTTCTCTGCCGTCATCGGTAAAAGTCGATGTGCTGACCGATCGCACGATCACGATTCGCGCGTCCGTATGGGATGTCGAAGAAGAACTTGCCCTGACCGTTATCCTGGTCGTCCTGGTCATCTTTCTGTTCCTGCGCAATCTGCCGGCCACCATCATCCCCAGCATCGCGGTGCCGCTCTCCTTGGTCGGCACCTTCGCGATCATGTACATGCTAGGCTACAGCCTGAACAACCTGACGCTGATGGCCCTGACGATCTCGACCGGCTTCGTGGTGGATGATGCGATCGTCATGATCGAGAACATCTCGCGCTTCATTGAGCAAGGCGATCCGCCGCTGCAGGCGGCGCTGAAGGGTTCTGAGCAGATCGGTTTCACGATCGTTTCGCTGAGCATTTCGCTGATCGCAGTTTTGATTCCGCTGCTGTTCATGGGCGACGTGGTGGGGCGGCTCTTCCGCGAGTTTGCGGTGACGCTGAGCGTGACGATCGTCGTATCGGCCATCGTGTCGCTCACGCTCACACCGATGATGGCGGCTCGAATTCTGCGCCACACACCCGAGGGGCAGCAGAGTCGCTTCTATCGGGTTTCGGAGCACGCCTTCGAGTGGGTCATCAGCCAGTATGGCAAGACGCTCAACTGGGTTCTGCGCCATCAACTCGGAACGCTGGTTGTCGCCATCGGCACACTCGTCGCCACGATTGTCCTTTATATTTATATCCCAAAGGGGTTTTTCCCGGTGCAGGACACAGGCGTCATCATGGGCGTCTCTCAGGCCTCGCAGAGCATTTCTTTCCAGGCGATGGCCAAGCGCCAGCAAGCGCTCTCGGAGGTCATCCTCAAGGACCCGGCGGTTGAAAGTCTTTCGTCATTTATTGGCGTCGATGGAACCAACGTCACGCTCAACAGCGGCCGGATACAGATTAATCTCAAGCCGCTGGAAGATCGGCGCATCAGTGCCAGCGATGTGATCCGCCGACTGCAGGGTGAGCTGGATAAGGTCGAAGGCATCACGCTTTTCATGCAGCCGGTGCAGGACCTGACGGTGGACGATCGAGTCAGCCGAACGCAATACCAGTACAGTCTTGAAGACCCCGATCCCAAAGAGCTGGCGGTCTGGGTGCCGAAGTTGATTTCCAAGCTTCAGACGGTCCCTGAACTGCGGGATGTGGCCAGCGATCAGCAGAATCAGGGCCTGCAGATTCAGATGGTGATCGATCGCGACACCGCATCGCGGCTGGGCATTACGCCTCAGAACATCGACGATGCGCTTTACGATGCATTCGGGCAGCGGCAGATCTCGACAATGTTCACGCAGCTCAACCAGTATCATGTGGTGCTGGAAGCCAATCCGAATTTTCACAAGACACCGGAAGATTTGAAGAACATCTACATCCGTTCAGCCACCGGCGGGGCGGTGCCACTTGCGCGGATTGTTTCGTTCAAGACTTCGGCGACGCCACTCACCATCGTTCACCAGGGGCAGTTCCCAGCGGTGACGATTTCCTTCAACCTCGCGCCGGATGCTTCATTGGGGCAGGCAGTCAAAGCCATCAATGCCGCCAGCAAGGAAATCGGAATTCCGCCGAGCATTGAAGCGGGTTTCCAGGGGACGGCTCAAGCGTTCCAGGCGTCTCTGAACAATGAGCCGCTGCTGATCCTGGCGGCATTGATCACGGTCTACATCGTGCTGGGCGTGCTGTATGAAAGCTACATTCACCCGATTACGATTCTCTCGACGCTTCCCTCGGCAGGCGTCGGCGCGTTGCTGGCGTTGATGATCTGCAAGTCGGAACTAAGCGTGATCGCTCTGATCGGCATCATCCTGCTGATCGGCATCGTCAAAAAGAACGGCATCATGATGATCGACTTTGCGCTCGAAGCTGAGCGCAAGGAAGGCAAGCCGCCGCGCCAGGCGATTTTTGAAGCGTCGCTGCTGCGATTCCGGCCCATCATGATGACCACGATGGCGGCGCTGCTGGGCGGCGTTCCCCTTGCGCTTGGAAGCGGCGTCGGTTCAGAACTGCGCCGGCCGCTGGGCATCACCATGATCGGCGGCTTGATTTTCAGCCAAATCCTGACGCTCTATACGACGCCGGTCATTTACCTCTACTTCGATCGGCTGGCGCGCTATTTCAAACGCCAGCCCGTTGCAACTGACGATGCGCTTCCGCTGGGAGGCGAGCCGGCATGAGCCTGTCGTCGCCTTTCATTCATCGGCCGGTGGGCACGACACTGCTGACGATAGCCGTCGCCATAGCAGGGATACTCGCCTATTTCATGCTGCCGGTTGCGCCGCTGCCGCAGGTCGAGTTTCCCACAATCTCAGTCGGTGCCGCACTTCCGGGAGCCAGTCCGGAAACGATGGCCTCATCGGTTGCGACGCCGCTCGAGCGCCAGTTCGGGCGCATCGCCGGTGTCACTGAAATGACTTCGGTCAGCACACTCGGCTCCTGTGCTGTCACGATGCAGTTTGACCTCAATCGCAACATCGACGCTGCCGCCCGCGACGTGCAGGCTGCCATTAACGCGGCGCGGAGTAATCTCCCGGCCAACCTTCCGAACAATCCGACCTATCGCAAGGTCAATCCTGCAGACGCACCGATCCTGATTCTTTCGCTCACTTCCGACACCTACGACAAGGCGCACATGTACGATGCCGCCTCGTCGATCCTTCAGCAGAAGATTTCGCAGATCAGCGGCGTCGGGCAGGTGATGGTCGGCGGCGGGGCGCTTCCTGCCGTGCGCGTCGAGGTGAATCCCACGCGCGTCAATGCGATGGGTTTGAATCTTGAAGACATTCGCACCGCGTTGTCCAACGCCAATGCGAATCGGCCGAAAGGTGATATTCAGACTTCTGACCGCACCTTCCTGCTTTCCACCACCGATCAAATCCATCATGCAAAGGAATACCAGGAACTGATCGTGGCGATGCGCAAAGGCGCGCCGATCCGGCTGGGTGACATCGCCACGGTCACCGATTCCATCGAAGACATCCGCACCGGCGGGCTTTCCGATGGCAAGCCCGCTGTCATGATGATTCTTTTCCGACAGCCGGGGGCCAACATCATTGATACGGTTGATCTTGTTCGTGCCGCGCTTCCGCAGCTTCAGGCCGAGATTCCGGCTGGAATGAAGCTGACTGTCGTGATGGACCGCACGACCTCCATCCGCGGCTCTGTCCACGACGTCGAGCTGGCCATGATCCTGTCGGTCATCCTGGTCATCTTCGTCGTGTTCCTGTTCCTGCGGACCGTTCGCGCGACGCTGATTCCCAGCGTCGCGGTGCCGATATCACTGGTGGGCACGTTCGGCGTCATGTACCTGTGCGGCTACAGCATCGACAACCTCTCTCTGATGGCCCTGACTATCGCCACCGGTTTCGTGGTCGATGATGCGATCGTGGTCATCGAAAATATCACGCGCCATTTGGAACAGGGTATGCAGCCGATGGAAGCCTCACTGCTGGGGGCAAAAGAGATCGGCTTCACCGTGCTTTCGATGAGCACTTCGCTCGTTGCCGTCTTCATTCCGATCCTGCTGATGGGCGGAATTGTCGGCCGGCTGTTTCGTGAATTTGCCGTCACGCTTTCCGTAGCCATCGGGGTTTCGCTGATCGTTTCGCTGACCACCACGCCGATGATGTGCGCCAAGATGCTCAAGCCGCACAATAAGGAAAAGCACGGCTGGTTCTATCGCAGCAGCGAGTGGGTCTTTAACTGGGTTCTGGCTCGCTATGAGGAGAGCCTGGCGTGGGTGCTGCGCCATCAATTCATCATGCTGATGGTGACGCTTTCGACGATTGTGCTGACGATATTGCTGTACATTGTTATTCCCAAGGGATTTTTCCCGCAGCAGGATACAGGCCGCCTGGTCGGCGCCATCCAGGCCGATCAGCACACTTCGTTTCAGGCTATGAATGGGCTGCTGGTGCGCTTCAGCAAAACGGTGATGGATGACCCGGCAGTGGAAGGGCTGGTCGCATTCACCGGCGGCCCGGGTGGAACCTCCAATACGGGCCGCATGTTTGTTACGCTCAAGAACGACAATCAGCGATCGCTATCATCGGATGAAGTGATCGGCCGGCTGCGCAAAAAGCTTGCCGCGGTTCCCGGCGCCACGCTTTTTCTTCAATCGACGCAGGACCTTCGCATCGGCGGGCGCGCCAGCAGCGCACAATATCAATACACCCTGCAAGGCGAGAATCTCGACGATCTCAATACGTGGACACCTGAACTGATCAATGAGCTGAAAAAAGTGCCGGGCCTGGCAGATGTCAACAGCGACCAGCAGAACCACGGGCTCGAAGCCTACCTTACCTACAATCGCGACAATGCCATCCGAATGAATATTTCGCCGCAACTGATTGACAATACACTTTATGATGCGTTCGGTCAGCGGCAGGTCTCGACGATGTACGAGACGCTCAATCAGTATCACGTGATCATGGAGGTTGAGCCGCAGTTTTGGCAAAACCCTGATGGGCTCAAGCAGATTTATGTCTCGGGCAACAACAATGCGCAGGTGCCCCTGGCATCGATTGCCAGTTTCCAGCCCGATTCGCACCCGCTTCAGGTCAACCACTCGGGCCAATTCCCATCGGCGACGATCTCTTTCAATCTGCTGCCCGGTGTTTCGCTGGGCGACGCAATCGAAAAGATTCAGGTCGCCGAGCACAACATGGGTTTGCCGCCCACGATTCACGGCAGCTTTGCCGGCAGCGCGGCGGCATTTCAAGATTCGTTGTCCAATGAAAAGCTCCTAATCGTCGCGGCTCTCCTGGCAGTATACATCGTTCTGGGCATTCTCTACGAAAGCTATATACATCCCATCACGATTCTCTCCACGCTTCCGTCGGCCGGAGTCGGCGCATTGCTGGCGCTGATGATCTGCAAAACGGAGCTAAGCATCATCGCCCTGATCGGAATCATTCTCCTGATCGGCATCGTGAAGAAAAACGCGATCATGATGATCGACTTTGCTGTCGATACGGAGCGCAAGCATGGCAAATCGCCGGAAGACGCGATTTTCGAAGCTTGCTCGCTGCGCTTCCGTCCGATCATTATGACGACAATGGCTGCATTACTTGGCGCCATGCCGCTGGCAATTGGCGCCGGCACCGGAGGGGAACTGCGCCAGCCGCTGGGCATCTCCATCGTCGGCGGGCTGATTTGCAGCCAGATTCTCACGCTTTATACGACGCCGGTGGTTTACCTTTATCTGGATCGATACCGCCTCTGGTTTGCCCGCATGACTGCGCCGCTTCGCCCAACGCCTCGGCCTGTGATTCCATATTCGCAGTAGAGGAAAAGAATGTCACCACGGAGGCACGGAGACACGGAGGCGCGGTTCTGCTGATTTACGGGCCGATGTGAGCGATGCGGATCTGAAAAAAGATTATGCACCATGAACACAGATAAGAACGGCCATTGAAACTATCTGTGTGAATTTGTGGCTGATTCTCTTCAATAAAACCGATTCTCGCACGGGCCCGCCGCTTCAGCAAAACTCGGCCTCCGTGTCTCCGTGCCTCCGTGGTGAAATCCTTTCTTCGCTGGGCTGCGGTACACTATCGACCATGGGCCGAATCTGTCTGCCTGCTCTACTGATTTTTGCGGCGATTGTTTTCCTCGCCGGGATCAATTGGGGCTTGCCTTCGCGCGCGGCGGATCCATTCTTATTTGGAGATCGAAAGCCTTGGACTGGCGCGGAGATCATCAATCTGGCCGGGGGATGGGAAACGCGCTCTGATGTTGGCGCGGATGTGGCGATCAATCCGCTCGAGCATGAAGCGGGGCAGATTGTTGAGCTCAATTCAACCGATGCCCAGCGGGCGCAAATCGTTCGCCGTTATCGGCTGTTTTCATACCAGCCTGACGAGATGGTGACGCTTCGCGCGCTGGCGGGGATGAAGCCGGGACGATTGGAGCTCGATCCGCGGCTATATCAATATGGTGGTCTGTGGGTCTATCCAGTCGGAGCGCTGCTGAAAATCGCCTCGAGCCCGAGAATCGGCTTCGTTCATCTTCACGGCGATGTCGCGACTTACCTCGATCATCCGGAGCAGTTCGGCCGGTTCTATATCGTCGCGCGCTTTTATACGGTGCTGTGGGCCCTGGTTGGCGTCGTCGCGATCTATGCCCTGATGAAAAAGCTGGTCGGCGGCGCGCTGTTCCCATCGCTCGCAGCAGCGTCTTTTATCTTCATGCCAGTTGTGATGAACATGGCACATGAAGCCAAGCCGCATCTTCCCGGCGCGGTGCTGATGCTGCTGGCGGTGCTGGCCGGCGCCCGCTACGTCGAAACCAGCGCGCGGCGGTGGTGGATCATTGCCGGCGCTGCATGCGGTGCTGCGACCGGAATGGTTCTGTCGTCGGCGCCGATCTTCATCATCCTCCCGATGATGATTGTGCTCCGTGAGATGGTCGCTGCGAAGCAGACGCCTGCTCCTTTAGCAGCCCCGCCTGCGGAGCGCGTCCCTGCCGCTTCACCTCGCGATGCGACGCCCGCGATCCAATCAACCCGGCCTGGTTTGCTCGTTGCGCGTCTCGCGGGATCGATCTTGATTGGAGCAGCCGTCTATTTCGCGACCAATCCCTACGTCGCGATCAATCTCGTTTTCAATCGTGCCGTGCTCGCATCAAACTTGGGCAACACGCGAGCGATGTTCTCCGCTCATTTGAGCTTCGCCGGTGTCCTCAATGGCCTGCGATGGATCGCGTTGGGAACCTCCCCAGTGATAGCCCTCGCCGGACTATTGGGCGGCCTGGCTTTGCTCGTCCGCGCAATTCGAAAGCGGGCTGATTTCAGCGCGACTGAAATCTCTCGACGCGCAACCGGGATTCTGCTCGCCTTTCCGGCCCTTTGGGTCGCCGGGCAATGCGTCGAATTTGCCAGTGGGCAGCCCGGTGAATTCGGGCGTTTCGCCATTCTTGTCGATGTGTTTCTTCTGATCGAAGCCTTCGCGGCCCTCGCGACGTTTTTGCCGCGACAGTGGGGGACGGTCATCGGGATCATTCTCCTGCTGACCGCGCTGATTCCCGGCGCGTCCTATCTGCGTGGCTTCCTTCGTGATTGCGGGCCCAATAACAATCGCATCCAGTTGGCGCAGCGTCTTTCGCAATTTCAGCAACATGGTGCCAACACGATGGCGGTCTTTGCCGAGCCGGCGCCCTATTGCCTGCCGCCGGTGGATTTGTGGAAGTGGAAAGTCATGTTGTTTCCAAAACGGGCGCAGATGAATGATGGTCTACGCGTCGCGGACGTGGCGATCCGCACCACCGATTTCCCGCGCGAGGCGGGAGTCTGGCCGTTCCTCACCGCGACTCCAATTAGTTGGGCCAACAAGCCTTTTGCAATCGAACACCGGCAAGACAGCGCGTATCATCCTGTTGCACCAGAAGGTGCACCGCCAGCCCGATGATCGGCGGCGCTGCCTGCGATTAGTTTCAGAAACGCATTTTCAGGAAGACTCATGGAAGGCGTCATTACCGCGATCGTCGCATTTATCTTCACCTGCATCGTCTTTCCCAGCCTTGTGAAAAACCGGGCCCAGTATTACGGCGCATTAGCGCTGATCCTGCTGGCGATCTTTCTCGATGCGCTGTCTGTCACCCTCGACAAGGGCACCTTCCGCGGCTTCGTGACCATTGCCGACGCCATCATCGTCATCGTATCGATCGCCCTGCTGATGCTCGCCACGGGTGGCCTTTCGGCACGCGATCTTGCCGCCGACATCGGCAAGACCATCGAAGTCGTCCGCCGAGGTGGAGAAAAAGAAACGATCATCGTCCCGATGAGCGAGAAGCCGCTGAGCGAAGACGAAAAAGTTTACGTGCCCCGCAAGCGAAGCACGCCGAGCGATGATGCGGGGAGCATCAAGATGGATTGAGCAAACCCCCTTTGGCAGAAATCCAATGTGGCGCGCCACGGATCACTGTAACATTACATAAATACATAATATACAAGGCTTTATAACAATTAATACCCGCAATTTCGACCCTCTGAAAAAGTGTAACATTTTGTAACATTGTGTAACGTTCGACAGCCAGACGAATGAATGCAGGCAACTTCGCACTGCTCTTGTCACGCATGAATGGGAGAATCGCTTGACCAGAATTGATTTCGATATCGACCTCTTCGCGTTTCAGATTGAACGAGCTACCTCTTCTCCCCAAGCCGAATTGTCGCTATAATTTGCCCTCGACTTGCTTCAGCGATGCGGCCCCTTACGAAGGGGTGAGCGTCGTTTATCACCGAAAGTTTGCCCTCGAAGTAAATGCCCTCCTGAAGGAGCCTTGATGGATTCGTTGCACGTATTAGCAGCGGTGCAGCCGGGCGGCTACATCAGCACGCTGAAGGTTATTCCCGTACTTATTATTTTGCTGGTGTGGGCGCGGCTCATGACTTGGGCCGACAAGGATGCGGTGGATGCCCACCTTCCTCGGATCAGCCTGAACATGGGCTTCCTTGGCGGATTGGTATTGGCGTTTGCGCTGTTCTTCTACCTGACGCCATACATCGTTGCTTTGCTGGCGCTGATTGTGATCCTCGGCATCGAAGCCGGAATTTACCTCCATCTGCGCAACAAGATGGTGGGCCTGTCAGACCTCAAAAAGAAGTTCAAGGCATGGCTGGCCAGCTTCAAGGGCAAGCAGGAAGTCAAAGCCGAAGAAGGGAAGGTGCAGCTCATCAAGGACGGCAAGCCAGTTGCGCGTCCTGCGGATGAGTCACCCGATAAAGCGGCTTACGAAGCAATGCAGCAGGCCCTTACCGAGCCGCTGTTCAAGAGCGCTGAGCAGATTGACCTGGCGCCGGATGCGGGCGGGGTCGGCGTGAAGTACTGGGTGGACATGTTCCCTTATAAGGGCGTGACGCTCGAGCGCGGCGCAGGCGCGGATGCCATCGCGTATTTGAAATGGGCGGCGGGTCTGAATGTGGAAGATCGTCGCAAGCCTCAGAGTGGCACCATCAAGGCCAACTTCGAAGGCAAAAAGCGCGAGATGAAGATCCAGACCGCCGGCACCACCGCCGGCGAATATGCCCGCCTGATGGTCGATCCCAAGCGGCGCCACGATTATTCGATCGACACGCTCGGCTTCACCGACGCTCAAAAGAAAACTCTCAAAGATTCCATTCAGGAAAACTCCGGCCTCGTTCTTCTCAGCACGCCGAAGGGCCAGGGGCTCACCAGCCTTGGCTATTCAGTGCTCAAGGCGCACGACTCGGTGCTTCAGTTCATCCAGACCATCGAGCGAAATGCTGAAGAAGACATCGACGGCATCACTCAGAACAAGCTGGCGCCAAATGCCGCCGCGGGCGAGGAAGCGAAGCTGATGGATTGGGTCATCAGCCAGGAAGCTGAAGTGATGCTGATCGATAAGGTCGAAGACCCGAAGACCGCCGCCTCGATCATCGAAGCCGCCAAGTCCGGCAAACGCCTTTATGTTTGCATGCGGGCCGGCAGCACCTTTGAAGCATTAGACCAATGGCGCCGTCTGGTAGGCGACAACCGCCTGGCCACTGAGGCGCTCAAGCTGGTCATCAGCGGCCGCGTGCTGCGAAAGCTTTGCATGGCCTGCAAGGTCGGCTATGCACCCGACGCCAGCACGCTTCGCAAGCTCAACATGAACCCGGAAAAGGTTTCGCAGCTTTTCCAGGCCAGGACCCAGCCGCTGCGAGATCCGAAAGGCAGGCCGATCCCCTGCGAATTCTGCAACGACCTGCACTTCAAGGGCCGGATGGGTGTTTTCGAATTCCTGGTGGTAGACGACGAAATCCGCGAAGCGGTTGCCGCCGGCAAGAATCTCAACCAGGCCTTCCGCAAGCAGCGCGGTCGTTACCTTCAGGAAGAAGCGCTGGCGCTGGTCGAGAAGGGTGAAACCAGCGTGCAGGAAGTGCTTCGTGTGCTCAAGGGGAGCGGAAGCAGCGGCGAGGGTAGTGAAGACGGCGGTGACGGTGGCAGCAAATCGGCGCCCCGGCGTCCCGCGCCGGCTACGGCTACTTGATCCGATCGCATTCACCACGGTGATTTGCAGATGTTCCGCCTCCCTTAGGAAATAAAGGCTCCCATGCTTCTTTCAATCATTGTTATTCTCCTGGTTCTTGCCGTCGTTTTTGTCCATTATCTCCAGGGGTTTTTCAGCGCCACGCTATCGGCGATCCTGGCGATTATTGCGGCGGTGCTGGCCTTTTCCTGGCATGAAAGTATTGCCGAAAACTACATCCTCAAAAGCGCCATTCTTCCAAATGCCGCCGACGCATGCGTGCTCGTTGCACTCTTCGCGCTGATTTACATCATCCTGCGGACCGTTTTCGACAAGGCCATTCCCGGCGGCCTTCAGCTGCCGGCAGGCATCGATAAAGTCGGCGGCGCTGTGATGGGGCTCATCGCGGCGACGTTTTCGGTCGGAATTCTCGTCATCGCTGCACAGGAAATGGGATTCAATGCTTCGATCGGCGGATATACCCGTTTCAAGACCGTGGCCCAGCGCAGTGCCTCAATCCGCAAAAACATCAGGCAGGAAGACAGTAACGTCGTCGATGAACTGCAATCCAATAAGCTTGGCGGATTTGATTCGAACGATCGCCAGATGGTCTACCCGCCCGTCGATGACATTGTGATGGGGACGTTGGCCCACCTCAGTGACGGCGGCTCACTTTCGGGGAGTCAGCCGATCAGCGATATTCACCCGGCTTTTCTGGCCGAAATGTACGGCCAGCGCGCCGGTATTCAGGCCAACGGGAATATTGTTGCCCTGAGCCGTACCGGCTTTGGCGCGCCGGTCGACTTTGATGGCCTTTACAGTCTGCCAAGCATCGACACGGTTGACTATCTTCCCGAAACCGTGCGCGACAAGCCGTTCCATGCTAAGTTGAAAGGCACTCTCGCGCCGGGCGTTACGTACGGAGACGGCCAACGCGTCGGGAAAGATACCGTGCTGCTCGTGGCGCGGGTCGTTTTCAACCGATCGGCCAGCGAAGTCGATCACCTCGTGCGCTTCAGTCCCGGCTCCATCCGGCTCGTCGGGATGCAAAAGGATGCGGACACCGGCGCCGAAGCTATGGGGGATTATTACCCGTGGGGCGTTGTTCAAAACGGGAAGCTTTACGTCACCAAGCCCGATGATTTCCTTTTTTGCGACATGAGCACTGCGGACCATTGTGCCGTCGATCTGCTCTATGTCGTGGACAAAGTCGAAGTTGGCAGCGGCAATCGTCTTGCGCCCGGCTCATTTATCGAAGTGAAGCGCACTTTCCGCGAAGACCTCGCTGGCAAGCCAGTTTCTCCAGAGCCGAAACCTCTGCAGCCCGGCACCACGTTGGGCGTCATGGTGGCATGGGAGCCGGATGCCAAGCCTGCGGCTCCCGCGGTTAAGCCCAAGCCGCAGGCGAACACTGTTACCGAACGCGTCAATCAGGCGGTCGCGCCAATCAAAAAGCCGCCGCAGGATAATGCCCGCGGCAGCTTCACTTCCGCACAGGCGAACGTCGGTGCGATCGGCGGCGGCATCTTTAACTTCCAGAAAATCAGCCAATCGGCTCTTCTTCCCGCGCCGGTTGCCGTCCCTGAAGCCGATCTGGCAAAGCCGACGATTGAAGTGCCTGCGACTGGCGTCGAAGCGATCGTCAAGGATCGCAAGTTCCTGTCGCTGACCGTGAAGCCCGTGGCTGATCTGGCCGCACTGGCTAAGGGTGATTTCAAGACGCGCGAGCTTTCCGTTCCCGATGGCCAGACGCTGATTCAACTCAGCGGCACCGTCAAAGACGAAACCTGGGCACAGAAAGTTCCGGAATTCGAACTGGTCACCACCGACAACAAGCGCCTCAAGGCTCATGGTGTCTGGGCTTTGATGGGCCAGGGGCAAACCGCTCATCTGCTGGCCAGCTACTCCACCGATTACGAAGCCGAAGCCCAGAACGTCACCGGTGGCGGCACGCCTTCAGAAGTGGTGCTCGCGTTCCTCGTTCCCAACGGCGTAAAAGCCAAAGAACTGGATCTGGGCGGAGTGCTGGTGAAGGATCTCTCGCAGGAACCGGTTTCAAACGGGCCGTGAGTGATCCTACTGCTGCCTTTGATGGAATCGCGCGCCGTTAGTTTTGGCCACTTCTCTCAGCTTGTTCGATGCGATCTCGCACATGGTAAAACCAGGATCGAGCGGTAAAGCCATACGTGGAACAATCGGCGGCCATTCCTAAATTAAGGTTTAGCGAAAAAGCTGTCGTCTCGTCTAATTCCGTTTCCAGGATTTCATTGAGCTCTTCGATCGCCTGCTGTCGCTCGCGCGTTGAAGATTCTTCAATGTAGGCCTCCAGTGCTTCAGAGATTGATTCGTACTCATAGTCCCAGTCCTGGTGGAAGTATCCACAAAACATCTGAACCAGCGCTGGATATTTGTCGGCGGCGCGCTCTTGCATTTCAGTCCGTTTGTCCAGGCACGGCGTCAGAATTCTTAGTCAACCACCCATCACACCCGCAGCAGGATCTGCCGCTTGTGCATGAATCGCGCCAGCGCCAGCATCACGCCGACGGCCAGCAGCGCGACGACCAGGCCTCCCCAATGGCTCTCGTGAAATTGTCGGCCGAGCAGTCGATCGACGGCTCGCGAGAAATCGAAGAAATGCCAGAGCAGATAGAGCGTGATGGCATTGCTGCCGATCCACACAAAAGGGCGGGCCCAGAAGGAAATCTTCCAGACGTCGATTACCAGATAAAAGAGGCCCAAGGCAATGGCCGCATATCCCGCGGCCATGAGCACGAAGGTGCTGGTCCAGAGTTTCTTGATGATCGGGAAGTCGTAACTCCACAGATAGGCAATCCCCAGGCAGGCAGCGCCGCCGGCGATCAGGTAAACCACTTTCATGATCGGCCGAACCCGCCCATCTTTGAGCAGCAGGCCGGCGAACATTCCAAGCAGACAAGTGACGATCGCCGGGAAATTGCTGAGCAATCCTTCGGGGTCATGATTGCCATCCCACTTGTAGCCCGGCAGATAATGGGCATCGATCCAGTTGGTCCAGTTTTGTCCTTCATCAAATGATGCATGTCCTTCCCCCGGCACCGGGACAAATCGCAGCAGCCCCCAGTAAGAAAGTAGAATCACCGCCGCGACGATCGCAATCGTGCGCGGCTTGAGATAACAGAACATCAATCCCGCAAACGTATACGCGATCGCGATGCGCTGCAGCACGCCCATGAGCCGAAGCTGCGGATGGCCATTTTTGGTGATGATGCCGTAGTAGGCGATGCCCAGCAGATAGAGCACGACGCCGCGCATGACGAGCCTGCGCATCGCCGCGGCCCGGCCGCCCATCGCAATCTGCTTGCCCAGCGAAAAGACCATCGACACGCCGACGACAAAGACGAACGTCGGGAAGATCAGGTCATAAGCCGTCAGCCCCGCCCAGTCCGTATGCTGGAGCTGCCCGGCGATCCGATGGACGAAACTCCAATGCGAAATCTTCGCCCATTCCTCGAAGATGACTTCTCCGCCGATGATCCAGAACATGTCGAAGCCGCGGAGCGCGTCCACGGACACGATTCGCTTTGATGCCGGCGCGCTGGCTGTCGATGAAGTCCTGCTGCCGCGCGCGAGGGTTGGCTCAACTGCTATAGTCATGGACTGCCTCTTTGGGAAATGAATCCGCACTGTTTCCGCACACCGTCGGACGCTAAGGGAATTACTGCCAGAGGGGGCAAGAGTTGTCTGGCCGGGGCGATACTTTAAGGACGAAGCTTTAGTGACGCTTGACGGGAACTCTCACTGCGACACCAGTGTGGATGATCACCTTTTTTGGTAATTTGTCTGCGGGGAGGAGTGCGCCGCCCAATGGAAACACGGCGTCCCGCGCCCTCCACGGGCTTAATGTGGGTCCGCCCTCGGGATCAATCGAAGCGGCGCGATCGCCATGGCTATCAATTCCATCATAAGAAACGCTGTAAACGGCGGGGCGGTTTCCCGGAAGATATTTCAACGTAGCGCCCGGCCCACCGAAAGGATCAGAAGGAATCGAAACGAGATAGCGGGGGACAAGGTTTTGCAGATCAGCCGGATATTGCCCGTTGTGATCGTCGGCATACAGTCTCAGCGCCAACGCGAGCGCCGCTGCATGGCGAGCGGTCATCGATTCGAATTGAGGTTCAAGTTGACCGAGCGGCGGACATGTTTCATCGAATAACGCGAACTTTGTAGTGACCGCCTTCCTCCCGTATTCGTCGCGCGCATCGCTCCACCTCTTTGCCTGGCACGCGCAAAGCAGCGCATCATACGCCTGCATGTGGTCGCCTGCCGTCCAATAGAGCAGGGGTCCGTCAGCGAATCGAGCCACGGCTGGAACTGACGGGTTCAGAAGACCATCAACCATCTCTACCCGGTGTTCGAGCCACGCCTGCTTTGCACGATAAATCCGCGAGTCGTCGTCGAGGAATTCAGAGATTAGCTTCTTCGCAGCGCGATTGAATTCGCCGCGATCGACATTCGCGTTGGCGTGCGCAGACAATTTCCTAAGCGAAATGCGAAGGCACAATTGCGCCGCATACTCATCAAATGAGCAGGCGGCACGGTGACTTGCATAGTCGGGCTGTTGATCAATCGCTCGTGCAATCGTGAGCAGATGTTCGACACACTCCAGTGCAGCCAAATCATTGCCAAGTTCGTGCTGATCGACGCCGTACGGGTATAAAATCTGCCCGAGTTGCCGCTGCCGATTGATAAATTTCAAATCGAGGTTTTCAATGATTGGCGAGCGCCATTTAGCGTGCCAATCCGCCTTGTCACAAGAATCAGCCCGACGAAGAAGAGGTAGAATCTCAGGATGCTTTAGGAGAATCTCGCGGACCGTATCACGCGCCTCATCGGGCAATTCGTAATCGCTCACCCCGTAATAGACCCAGCCCCGCCTCCAATCGAGCTCGAAGCATTTGGCTGCACGTTCCAAGTAAGTCGCGGCATTCTGATCATCAGGCAGTGGGGCGGTTTGAAAATCTTCGAGCACCACCCGCTCGCCCGCGCGATGACGCTCATTGACCAGCGTCTGGAAGCGCAGGCGTGCGGTCCAATTTGCTGCAAGAAAGAGGAGTAGTGACAAACCAAAGCCAAATGCGGAACCGCGAACAATTGCTCGTACGGTGTTTTTTCTCTTCGCCGGAATTCTCCGGCGTGTCGTGCCATTGTCCGAATCTGAAGTGATGGTCTGTCTCATGCCCCGCCAATCGTGCTGCTCATGGCTCTTCCGGCGGTCGCTTTTCCGCGGGCTCTACGACGCCGCCAATCGGTAACACCGCGTCGGGCGACAGCCAGGGGTTGTAACTGAAGCCGTCATGATAGCGAATCGCACCCGTGCGATCACCTTTATTATCGATGCCATCGATGGAAATGCTGTAGATGGCGGGCGGATTGCCGGGCAGGTATTTCATGGGCCGAAGCTGGGCGTCGAAGGGATCGGAGGGAATGGCCGGCAGGTAATCAGGAACCAGTGCCGAAAGGTCCGGCGGCCATTTGCCGTCATGGTCGTCGGCGTAAAGCCGACAGGCAATCGCGATCGCGGCGCCATGACGCTCTGCCTCAGTTCGAAATTCCGACTCAAATGCCCTCCACCAAGGGAAGGCCATCAATTGGGCGAAATACGGTTCAGACTTGCGCGGCGCGGAAGGCAACATAGTATGGGCCACAGGCCACGAGGGCTGAGCCACCGCCAAAATTGCCTGGTCATCATCTTCGAGCAGGGCGTTGCCTGCCGAAAAGACTTCGAATTTTGTTGCCGGCAAATGAATGACCGAATCCACTTGCACCATGCGGTCCGCCCTCACTGCAGCGTCGAACTGGCTTCGGAACACTGCGTCTTCGCAGAGACCGGCGATCATCAGCTGCGCAACGGCACTGAGATCGCTCTTGTCCTGAGCCGATGGTGGGGCTACCGGATCGGCTAACCTCAAACAAAGATCGGCTCCCATCTGCTCCAATCCGATGGCAACTAAGTGGCCGACCATTGGTGATCGGATATCGACGGCACGAGCCAGAAAGAAGATATCCCTTGCAGTTTGTAGCGCCGCGGCATCATCTCCCGCCTCATGCTCGCAGATACCGACGGCATAGAGGAAATGCACGAGCTCGCGCTGCGGATCCAGATAGGGCATAAGAACTTCGAGAGCTGGCGAACGCCATTTCACATGCCAATCGACCTGCGGGCAGGATTCCGCTTGATGAATAAGCCCTCTGATCTGCGGATGCGCGCTGCTGTATTGGGCGACAAACGATTTAGCTTCCTCGCTCGGGCGATAATCCCCTACACCGTCGATTAGCCATTGCTCGTGAGGATTCAATCTTAGTTGATCGCTCGCCTTCTGAAGGTAGGTAGCCGCATTTTCATCGTCAGGCGGCGGGACTGTGCGGAAGTCATCGACCAGCACCTTGTCGCCCATCGACTGTCGACGCTGAACTTCGGCAAAAAACTTTCGCTCTTGGAATTTCCCGGAAATGATGATGAACAGCCACGTCCCCAATGCAAAGACAGAAGCTGCGAAAAAAGCCCACTTCAGCATCCGTTTTAATTGCACCGGACGAAGTTGATATTGACGCGGAGAAGTAGTCAGTGAGGTTCCTTGAGAGGCGCGTCCCTTGAACATAAGCACCAGTCTACCAAGCGCGCCGTCTAGGACAATTTATGAATTGGTGCCAAAATTATAGATGCGCCGCTCGTCCATGCATTTTCATCGCCCCCTCCGGCAATTGCGCCATCCAGATCAAAACGACTTGAATCACCAGGAAAATCGCCAGGAGCATGCCGATGGTCGGATGGGTGACGGGATAGGAATGGATGGTAATCAGTGCCGGCCCAAACCAGCCGGTCGCGACGATCATGTTGGCGATGATGGCGTTGCACAGCCGCAGTTGCGCGGGGGTGCGGTGGGAGCGGAAGCTTTGCAGAAGGACGCAGGCCCAGGCGAGGACGCAGAGGCCGCCGATCTCTTTGGGGTCCCAACCCCACCAACGGCCGAGGTTATCGCTCGCCCACCATGCGCCCAACGCGCAGCCAACCAATGTGGTGATGAGGGCCAGGAGGGAAAGTTTGGCACACGCGCTTTCAAAGGCGATTTCCTGGCGATCGCTCCAGCCGCGCAAGGCGCGGATCAGCACCGCCCATGCGCCGAGTAAGCCGATGGCGAACATACTGACATAGCCGGCGGTGATCAAGACGACGTGCGTCGCCAGCAGGGGCCTGATGGCTCCGGCAGAGAAGCGGGCAATCGTCAAGGCAAGCACCGAGCCTACAGAGACAACCAGCAGGAGCGCCGCGATCCACGCCGGCCACCAGATTTGCCGATGAACCTTGGCAAATTCGCGGGCGACGTTTTGTGTGTCACCCATCGACGACAGGGCAGCATTCCAGGAATCTTCGGCGGATTTACCGGCCTTCATTTGGCGCTCGAATGCTTCGCGCAGATGTGATTCGAGTTCTTCAAGGAGTTCGCGGTTTTCCCGCAGTGAGGGTGGTAATGATTCGCGCCAATCACTGAGCTTTTTTTCGAGATTGAACATGATTATCTCCAGATCGATGCGAGGGCGCCGTGGACGATCTGCCACTGCGCTTTGTGCTCTTCAAGCGTTTTTCGTCCTTCGCGATTGATCGCGTAATACTTTCGTCGCCGCCCGGATTCCGCAACCTTCCACCGCGCGCGAATGGACCCTTGCGCCTCCAGACGATGCAGGACCGGATAGAGCATGCCATCGGTCCAGCGCATCTTGCCATCTGACAGCTCGCGCACGCGCGCGATAATGGCGTAGCCGTAGGATTCGCCTTCTTCGAGAATCGCCAGAATCAGCGGCACCGCCGACGCCGCGACAAGATCTTTTCCCAACTTCATGTCGCCGATCATACATAGATGTACAATGTATGTAAAGCAAATAATTGCTGCCGCGCATTTTCATGTCACCTAGAGCTATTACAGCGGCGAATACTTCAGATCATCAAACCGGATTGCGGTTCCGGAGTAGGGGGTTCCCCAAAGAGAGCAGTGGCCGACGGCAAGCGGTTCAGCGGCGTGGCCTTCGATTGTCCAATTGGCGGGTTCCTTTTGATCGGCCGGCCAAGCTTTGCCTTGCAGAAGAATGCCAGATGAATTCTTGCTGACGCGCAGGCTCAGCGACGTCCAGGTGCCGGTTTTCCATTCGGAATAGCTTGCGCTGGCGAGCGTCTGATCGCCCTGGCGAAGTTCGATTTTGGATTGCCCCGGCTCGAACCAGAGCTTATAGCCGGCGACATCACCCAGGCCGATGCCGGCTTCGGGGAAACGCCGGCCGGTGGAGGTGGCGAAGATACGTGCCGAGACTTGTCCGCCTTGCGCGTCGGCCGGGCCAAACAGCAAGCCATCCGATTCGATTGGCTGGCCCGCCAGTTCCAGGAACTTCTTGCCGGCCTGCTCGCTGATCGTGAACGATCCATTGAGAACCATCATTTCATCCGGCACCGGCCCAGGTTTGGCATCGTGGAAATCGTTGGTGTAGGTGCTGGGCTTGTCGGCGCAAAAGCAGAGCGCGCAGAAGCAAAGAAGAATCACCACGGAGGCACGGAGGCACGGAGGCCGGGTTCTGCTGGAATGAGCGCCGATGCGACTGACGCCGTTTAAAAGAGAAGAATTAGCCACAGATGCACACAGATGAACACAGATCAAGCCAAAGCGATGCCTAGCTGTTGCGCTTGCAATACTCTGTATGAAATTCATCGCTCGATTCCGTTGTATCAATTGATTTTCATCTGTGTGCATCTGTGTTTATCTGTGGCTAATTTTCTTGAGTCCCTCGCATCGGCCCTCTACTTCAGCAAAACCTGACCTCCGTGTCTCCGTGCCGTGGTGAAAATTATTTCTGCTGAAGCGCAAACAGGTTGTTCTGCGTCGCAATGAACAGCATGCCATTGGCGGCGACGGGCGACGAATAGACGGCGTCCTTGAAGTCGATCGTGCCCTGAAGCTTCTTTTCTTTGCTGAGCGCAAAGATGTTGACCAGCCCATTCTCATTACCCGCGTAGACCTTTCCATCGACAACCAGCGTTGATCCCCAAATATGGGCCTCGGTGTCGTGGTTCCAGAATTCTTTGCCGGTCTGGGGATCGAGGCAATGGATGATTCCCGCGAAGTCGCAGATGAAAAGCATGCCATCGCTGATCGAAGCGGTGGAAATCGATCGGCCGATCTTGTCGTTCACCCAGATTTTGCCGGTGTTGGTGATGTCGCCAGTTTTCGCTGCTTCTATGCAGGTCAGCGCGCCGATACCTTCGCCCTGTTCCGGCTCCTGGCCCACCGCAACATACACTCGATCGTGATCGATCACCGGCGTGGCGATGATTTCACTGGGTCCATCAGCATCGCCATATTTAATGGGCTTTCCGTCTTTGATCTTATGCGAAGGCGGATTGCAATCGCATCGCCAGATTTCCTTGATCGTTGGAACATCGGGCGGCGCGCCCGGAGCCGACTCCTTCGCAGCCGGCCCGGGATGAGCGACAAAATCGGGATCGAATCCGTAGCAGAATCCATCGCCCGCGCCGAAGACCAGCATCGGCTTTCCGCCGACGGTTCCGTAGGCGGGGCTCGACCAATTGCTGGTGAGCGTCCGTCGGCTGATGCCCGAGCGTTCTACCGCCAGCAGCTTCCCGCTGTTTTTATCGAGACAAATCAGCGCCGGCGCATCGGGAGCAGGCATGTGCTTGTCGCTCCAATCCATGCCGTTGGAGGTGGTGACGAACAGATGATCGCCGACGACCAGCACCGAGCTGCTGGTCATGTTGTGCGGGAAGACGCCCAGCTCATCGCGCATGTCATATCGCCAGATGATGTCGGCATCGCCCGCGCCTTGGGCGACGGGAGGTTTGCCGGGGCCGGCGGTGTATTGCGCTTCATCGGTGAAAGGGCCTTGATTCTTGCCGGTGAACCCTTGAGCCGCCAGGCACAGCACTTCGCAGCGATTGGTGACGATGTAAACGCGATCGCCATCAACGGTAGGGGAGCAGCAAAGGCCCACCTGTTCCCAATCGCTGTTCTTTCCCGCTGAGAGCTTCGGCACCGCAAGCTGCCAGAGGAATTTGCCTGAAGCTTCATCGAGACAGAGAAGAATTCCAAAGTCGCCCGAATATTTTGCAAGGCGAGGCGTGCCATTATTCGTTCCGATGAACACCCGCCCATTGGCCACCACCGCATTGCCATAAGCGGCCGATCCGAGCTTGGCGATCCATTTCACATTTTTCGTTTTCGACAGATCGATCGCGCCATTTTCGCCCGGCTGGCCCACATCGGCCGACACAGGCAATCCCTTCTCCTGTGAAACCATGTTCCGCGATGGCGCTCCTCCCCACATCGGCCAGTCGGCCGCTAACGTAATCGAAGCGGCAAAAGTGATTGCAAGGCATGCAGCGCAAGGCAATAGACGCTTGGAAAAGTGCATTATGATTCGCTTTCAGTCCTGCCAATAATCAATCGCAAACGCGCAAAAATCGCGCGGCTACTCATGTAGCGCGATCGACGATCTTCTTACCGCGCAATCTTGCCGGCGGTTGTAAACCGTTTTGAGGACAAATTTTCCAGCAAAACTACTTGGTTTCCAATTCAATAATGCATCGGACGCTGGAAAATAGGAAATCTTTCCTATAGCCGGGCCCGATTGCGAATCTAATATGACATAGGCGGACCGTCCTGAAAATCCGTTCCAGGCCGGCGTGGCTCGAAGCGCTGAGCGTCCGCTAACCTCATACAGAAGGGCGATGCATGCAATCGACCGCGGCTCGAGATGAAAGATTCCTTTCGCAATGGCCCCCCGGGTTCCAGATGATCGTGCCGGGTGATCGGGTATGTGTGACGCATCTGAGCGACATGCGGAACCACCCCCAGGGGCCGGTGGTTTATCCCGCCGGCTTAATGGCGCTGGGCACGGTGCGCAATGTCGATCCGGACGGCTTCTTCGATCTCTACACCGACGCCGGCCTGGCCCACGGCTACTACGTAAACGATGCCAGCCTGCGCATCGAAGTTTTAGACCGTACCGATGGCGCGTCGGCTTCAGAAGAAGCTGCCTGATCCTGTGGGCCCTAAATCCATGCATTCCCAATTATTTCCCGCGGCGCCGTTGTCGTGCAAGGCGCAAATGAAAGTCATCAACGTCTCCAATCGTCTGCCGATCACCATTGACCCTGTCATTCGTCGTTCATCAGGCGGGCTGGTGACGGCCCTGGAAGGGCTGGCGGTCGATGAATACGCACTCAAATGGATCGGCTGGCCCGGCGCGGAAATATCTGAACCGCGACGGCAGCGCGAAGTTGAGGGTCTTCTGGAGAAAGAGTTTGGCTGCACGCCGGTCTTTTTATCCAAGCAGGAAATCGAAGGATTCTATCAGGGGTTTTCCAATTCCAGCCTCTGGCCATTGCTGCATTACATGCCCAGCCGCTTCCGATATGAGCCGGCGTGGTGGGATCAGTATCGCGCGGTAAACGAACATTTCGCGCAGCGCGTGCTGGAGAGCGCGGAAGAAGACGACCTCGTCTGGATCCACGATTTTCAGCTGATGCTGCTGCCGGCGATGCTCCGCGCAGCCCGGCCGGATTTGAAGATCGGCTTCTTCCTTCACACGCCTTTCCCGTCTTATGAGATCATCCGCTGTCATCCCCGGCGCGATGAGCTGGTGGCGGGGCTGCTCGGGGCCGACCTGATCGGGTTCCATACCTTTGGCTATTTGCGCCACTATTGCAGTGCCGTCACTCGGCTGCTGGGCCTGGAGGCGAGCTTCAACGAAATCCTTCATGACGGTCGATCGACCGCGGTAGGGGTCTATCCTATTGGCATCAGCAGCGGGCGCTTTGAAGAAGAGCTCAATGGGGACCAATATGCCCAGCATCTGGCCTCCTTCCGCAAGGCTTACGCGGGCAAGCGGCTCGTGCTTTCGGTCGAGCGAATGGACTACACCAAAGGCATCATTCAACGGCTCGATGCCATCGACTTGTTCCTTTCGCGGCGCGCTGGCCAGGATGATGTGAAATTTATTTTTGTTAGCGTTCCCAGCCGCGAATCGGTCGGCCAATACCGCGATCTGTGCGAGGAAGTGGAAGCGCACATCGGCCGCCTCAATGGGCGCTATGCCAGCGTGCACTCCAGCCCGATTCATTTCATTCACGGTTCGGTGGACTTTTCGCAACTCTGTGCGTTGTATTCACTGGCAGACGTGGGCTTGGTGACGCCGCTGATTGACGGGATGAACCTGGTGGCCAAGGAATTCGTGGCCTGCCAGCGCGACAATCCGGGCGTGCTGATTCTCAGCGAATTTGCCGGCGCGGCGCAGGAACTGTTCAGCGCTTCGATTGTCAATCCATATGATGCGCACAGCGTGGCGCAGACGATCGAAGAGGCGCTGACGATGAATATTGCCGAGCGCGCCCGCCGAATGCAGCCGATGCGCGAGCGCGTTATGAAGATGGATGCGCAGCGTTGGGCGCGATGGCTGGTGCATGATCTGGCTAAGGCGGCAACGCCCGCGCAGTCGTCATACTCGGTGATAGAAGCGTCCGATCGGATTTCAGCTGCGTTGGAATCGGGCAAGAAAGTGGCGATGTTCCTGGATTACGACGGCACGCTCCGCGAGATCGAGCGGGAGCCGTCGGCGGCAAAGCCTAATGCCGCGACGCATGCGGTCCTTCAGAAGCTCCGCAATCGACCCGGCCTGGACGTGAGCATCATCAGTGGCCGAACCCCCGATGATCTGGAAGCGTTCCTCGGCTCGTATGAATTCGGGCTGATTGCCGAGCATGGCGCTGCGATTCGTCGGCCCCGGCAAAGCGTGTGGGAGCGGATGGATCGCAACATCAGCCATTCCTGGATGGAACAGGTGCTGCCGCTGATGCGCCTGTATGAAAGCTGCACGCCCGGCAGCTTCGTCGAGCAGAAGCGAACGTCGCTGGTGTGGCATTATCGCCGCACCGATCCGCAATTTGGATCATGGAAAGCGCGCGCGCTGGTCGCGGAGCTGGGTGTGCTGACGGCCAACATGCCGCTGCGCGTCCGGCATGGGAAAAAAATTGTCGAGGTCACCACCACGCACCTGAACAAAGGCGCGGCGATCCTCAATATGATCGGCGGCAACAAATACGACCTGATCGTATGTGCGGGTGACGATGCGACCGACGAGGACATGTATCAACTGGATGTGCCGAGCTTGATTTCGATTTACGTCGGGGAAGGCGAGACGCGCGCGGGATTCCGCGTTCTTAATCCCGCGGCATTTCGCGAGTTTCTCACTGCCGCCCTGGAACTGCCGGAGACCGCGAGCAAACGAGACTGAGAATGACGCCAGGTCGCACCGAATGTGCCGCGCCTTCATCGGATGGGGCGGTGGCGGTGCGCGCTGACCAGCTCGAGAGCGCAGGGCCTCTGCGACGCCATCTGAATCGTCTGCCCGACCTGGCTTTTTCATTTGGGGTGCGCCGGGCACTTCCCGGTTATCTGCTGGCCATTCTGTTGGTCGCCGTTTCCCTGGGAGTTCGGCTCCTGCTGAGCCCCTGGATGCGGGCTCACGCAAACTTTTTTGTCTTTACGCCGGCCGTCATGTTGAGCGCCTGGTATGGTGGATTTGGTCCGGGGTTGCTCTGCACCTTGGTGTCGACGGCGGTGGCCGATTATTTTCTGATTGAACCGGTCGGCCAATTTACCAATTCGCCGGACGATCTTCCCACGGTTACGGTTTTTTTATTTTCGGGAATTGTGATCAGTTGGCTGAGTGGAGCATTGCGCACTGCCAGATACCGGGCAGAGGCCGACGCGCAGGCCGCCCGGCGGAGCGAGCAGTTGCTGGCGGTGGCACGCGAGCAGTTGCAGTCGGCTCATGACGAGTTGGAGATGCGCGTCCATCAGCGCACGGCCGAGCTGGCGTTTCAGAAAACGCTTCTGGAAGCGCAGAGCAATGCTTCACTCGATGGAATCCTGGCCGTCGCCGAGGATGGAGCCATCATCTATTGCAATCATCGCATGGAGGAGCTGTGGGGCATTGCGGAAGAGTCTTTCGGCAGCGGTCTTGAGGCTCTGATTCCCGCGATGCGCGCCAAGCTGGTCGATCGGCAAAATCCATTAAGCGAAGTCGAGCGCCCGCAGATTCGCGCCGACGGCGAACCGCCGCTCAATCTGATCCTGACCGATGGTCGCACGCTCGAATGCTACAGCGCGCCGATCCGCAGCGCCGACGGCCGGGAATATGGCTGGGTGTGGTTTTTCCGCGATATCACCGAGCGTAAACGGCTGTCCAAGCAGATTCTCGAAGCAGGTGAGTTGGAGCGCCAGCGCATCGGGCAGGACCTGCACGATGATTTGTGTCAGCAACTGACCGGCATCACGTTTTTGGGTCGCGTTCTTCAGCAGCGATTGGCAGCGCGTCTACCTGATGAAGTCGAAAATGCCGCGCAGGTTGTTGAGATGACCGAGAAGGCGATTGGCCGCGCCCGCGAGTTAGCGGCTGGCCTTCAGCCGGTCGAATTGCGCAGCGGATTGGGCTCAGCGCTGTTGGAATTGACGGGGAACGTCCAGCGGATTTTTGGTGTGTCGTGCCATTTTCGTGGGGAGCTGGCGGTGCATCTCCCGGATCCCGCCGCGCCGATTCATCTGTATCGAATCGCGCAGGAAGCAATGCACAACGCCATTCGTCACGGCAAAGCCCACAGTATCTTTGTTGATCTGGTCCAAGTAGGTTCGAGAGTGATTTTAACGATCGAAGACGACGGCAAGGGGATCGATTTTGCAATGTCAGGGCAGGGCCTCGGGCTTCGGACGATGCGGCACCGGGCGCGGATGATCGGCGCGACGCTTTCCATCGAGCGCGCCAGCGATGCCGGCACAGTTGTGCGCTGCCAGATTTCGAAAGTTGCCGAGCCGCGCGGAACGCAGGAGGGTTGAATTCAATGAGTGCGCTGGACCATCAGGTGATTCACAAATCGCGCGTGTTGCTCGTGGACGATCATGCGGTTGTGCGGAAGGGGATGATCGCCATGATCAACGAGGAGCCGGACATGGTTGTGTGCGGCGAGGCCGACGGTGTGCGCTCGGCAATTGAAGCGATCGGCCAGTGCAATCCGGATGTGGCGCTGGTGGATTTGTCCATCAAGGACGGTGACGGTTTAGAACTGATCAAGGAAATCCGCCGCCGGTGGAAAGACGTGGCGGTGCTGGTGCTTTCTATGTACGACGCGTCGGTATATGCCGACCGAGCTTTGCGCGCGGGAGCTCGCGGCTACATCATGAAGGCCCAGGCGGCGCGAACGGTGATGGATGGCATCCGATCTGTCCTGCGCGGCGAAACCTATTTCAGTGACCCGAAACAGGAAAACCTGTCGCAGGAAATTGGCGATGCACCAACGGCCGACCGATCCAACCTGCTTGCGACTCTCACCGATCGAGAAATGCAGGTGCTCCGCTGCATCGGCAAAGGCTGGAGCGGGCAGGAAATCGCCGACGAACTTTTCATCAGCCCCAAGACTGTCGAAGCCCACCGCGAGCACATCAAGCACAAGCTCGAACTGGCCAGCAGCGGCGATCTACTGCGCTATGCGATCGAGCACAATCGGATTCACGACTAAGGGGTGGCACTGCATTACCGGCGCGTGATCAAAGAGGCATTGAGCGGCAGGTGATAGAAGGCGATGACCTTTCGCCGCACTTCTTCGATGTACTGGCTCTTGAAATGAACGGCGTCGATCAGCAGCTCCGGATCGACCCGCATGGGGGCCTGCTCAAATGTGTGTTGGGCATCTTCAAAGTGCTCGCGCGTCGAGAGCGGGCAGGGCAGCACGTGAAGAATTGCGCGATGTGCCTTGCACAGGGCTCGCATCTTTGTCAGGAAATAATTCGAAATGACCGGTAGCGATTGCCCATAGGACCCGGCGGGGGGTTCGGGTCCATCGGGGATCTTTCCGAAGCAGTGATCCAGCAACGACAACACCGGCTCAGGATCGGGCGCGGACTGCGCAATTGGCGTCGTCGGCGTCGCGAGATCGGGCGCATCATCGTCGCCGCGATTCCACATGCTGTTGGCCATCATCAGGTTTGGCATCAGCCAGCGGCCAAGATGTGAAGCGGTCAACTGCGAATCATGCTTGAGCCGAAAGATTTCGATGACTTCATCGAGGCGATGGAAATAGCCGCAGAAATAATCGTGTGACAGTCGAGGCGGAAGATTATTGCCGAAGCATCCGGGAATATAGAAGAAATAGACGGTGTGAACGGATGGATCATTTCGAAATGCCGTCTGGAGCAAATAGTATTGACCGGCCATTGAAATGGCCTGATTCGTCGTGATGAATCGCACGTTTGGGGAGGGCTCGGTGCCTGGCATGAAAAGCTGGTGGGCCACGCTATCACCGAGATAAACCGTACGAACTGAGGGCGAGAGGGTATTTGCTCGGTTGATGCCGTGATAGACATCCGTGCCAATCAGGTCCTCGCCGTGCGTGTGATAAAAATGCCGGCCAATGCGCCAATCGCAAAAAAGAATGACAATCAGAAGTCCGAGTGAAAAGAGGAATGCGGTTTTCAGGAATTCCAGAACAAGTTGATTACGCGGTCGCGCGGCGTGATCTAATTGCGAAGCGCGCTCCGCGATGGCGGTTGCCGTTGCACAAGCTGGCTCAAATTCGTCCCACTGCCGATCCACCGAAAGACTCCTCTAGAACTGAAAGTAAATGAAGCTGCGCGAGCCGAGGTTACCAATCCACAGAATCGTCACGATCAGCGCGTAGTAAGCGGGCCAGCGAATCCATTTCGGCTGAGCGAAGAAACTTTGCGATAGCTGCGGCTTTGTCCGCGCCCACTGAATGATTTCCAGGATCAGGACGATGCCACCCATCACGATCAGATCGAATCGATCGAAGGGCGGCAGAGCATTCACCGCGTAGTTTGGATGCATCAAAATCGGAGAGCGGACTAGATGCCCCGCAATCCACTTTGCCGAGGCGAAGGATTGGGCTCTGAAGAAAATCCATGCAAACGCCACGAGATTGAAGGTAATGAAGATCTGCCAGGCATTTGTAACAAATTGAAATTGGCCTAGGCCTGTCGCATCCCAAAGCTTCTGACGGATCGTGCGCGTCCAACGGGAAAGAAGAATATATGCGCCATGTAGAGCGCCCCAGATGACAAACGTCCAACTTGCGCCATGCCATAACCCACTCACGACGAACACGATCATGATGTTGATCGCCCAGCGAATCGGTCCGACGCGGTTGCCGCCGAGGGGAATGTAGAGGTAATCGCGGAACCAGGTGGAAAGGGAAATGTGCCATCGGCGCCAGAACTCGGCCACCGATCGCGCGGCATAGGGGCGATCGAAATTGGTCATGAGCCGGATGCCCAAGACGCGAGCGGCGCCGATCGCGATGTCGGTGTAACCCGAAAAGTCGCAATAGATCTGGATTGCAAATCCATAAGTTGCAATCACGAGCCACGCGCAACCCCAGGCTTGCGGGTGCCCGTAGATGGCATCGACGATGACCGCGATGCGGTCGGCAATGACCACCTTCTTGAACATGCCCCAGAGCATGAGCCGCAGGCCGCTGTAAATGCGGTCGGGATGAAAGGTGTGCTGCTGACGAAATTGTGGCAGCAGATTCTGCGGCCGCTCGATCGGCCCGGCGACGAGCTGCGGATAGAACAAAACGTAAAGCGCGTAATAGCCAGGATGGCGCTCGGCACGTTGCCGGCCAAGGAACACTTCGATGGTGTAAGCCATCGACTGGAAGGTGTGAAATGAAAGCCCGATCGGCAGCAGCCAGCCAAGATTGTGTACGGGGTAATTCCAATGAAGGAATGCTGACAGAGCATGTACGTTGGCATTTAGAAAATCGAAATACTTGAAGAGCGCGAGGAGGCCGATGTTGGCAACGAGGCTGATGATGAGAAACGCCCGTCGCCATCCACCCTTTGCTGATTCAATCACGAGGCCCGCGACGTAATCGATGGCGATGACCAGCAACAGGATCAGCAAATACTTTGGAATGAAGGCCAGATAGAATGCCGCGCTGCACAGAAGCAGCCACGCCCATCGCGCGCGATGAGGCAGGCAGAAATAGATTGCGGTCGTAATTGGAAAGAAAATCAGGAATGAGAGCGAATTAAACAGCATGTCTCATGAACGACGCACTTGAATGTCACGCTTATGCTGGAACCCAGGCTTGATGACCGCGCGGCTCACCTTATTGCCGCCATACTCAAATGCAAGCAAGGATCACCGAAAATCGATTTGATGGCGCTCTCATATTTACACTCTTAAATGCATCGCCCTTCGCGCTTAAGTCCAAATAACAAAACGCGATCCGTCAAATTGACCATGGCGCAAATCTTCGGTTTACGCAACATTTTTATGCCTCGCGGATATCAATAAGTGCAAATCCCAGCAAGAGTTGCCGAGGAAATTTGCGTCCGGTGCCCTAGTCGCTACAATGGGACGATCATGCCGACTCGAACAAAAACGAGGCAGACTTCCGCGCGTCGAGGCGTTCATCATGCCGAAAGGCGCGGCCGTCGCCCGGTGCGCGGGGCAACGCGACGTGTCGTCCATGCCAAAACGTCGCCCGTAGAAGCAGCGCGGTCGGCAGGTATCAGCAGCTACAGCAAGGCTTTACGTTTCCTCGCCTCCTTGAATGACTTCGAGCGGCTTCGCATCGTCCGCTACAACGCGCAGAATTTCGACTTGGAGCGCATGCGGACGCTCCTGCGAAAGCTGGGCAACCCCCAGGAGTCCTTCAAGTCGGTCCACATTGCCGGAACTAAAGGCAAGGGCAGCACTTGCGCGATGATCGCCTCGATGCTGGAGGCCAGCGGATATCGCGTTGGCCTCTATACCAGCCCGCATTTGGTAGATGTGCGCGAGCGCATCAGCGTCAATGGTGAGATGATCTCGCAAGCCGAATTTGCCCGGCTCGTGAAGCACGTTGAGCCGATCATCCGGCGGATGAAGCCGACGCCGACTTACTTCGATGTGTTGACCGCTCTGTCATTTAAATACTTTGAAGAACAGAAGATAGATATCGCCGTCGTGGAGACGGGCTTAGGTGGTCGGCTCGATAGCACCAACGTGATTAAGCCGGAAGTGACGGCCATTACCAGCATCAGTAAAGATCACATGGCCCAGCTCGGCTCGACCCTTTCCCGCATCGCGGAGGAAAAGGCCGGCATCTTTAAGGCCGGGGTTCCTGCGATCAGCGTGGTGCAGGATCCGGAAGCCGAGGTGGTCCTGAAGCGCGTAGCCGACAAGGTTGGCGTCACGCTGGATATCACTGGCAAGTCGATCGAATTCAGCTACCGGTTCGAATCGAGCCGGATGCAGGGGCCGCACAATCGCGTTTGCCTGACCACGCCCAACAGCCGATTCGAGCATCTTGCCGTGCCACTGTTTGGCGAGCATCAGGCCATCAACTGTGGCTTGGCCCTCAGCGTCATCGATCGCCTGAAGGTCCGCGGCTTCACCATCAGTGATGCCCGCGCGATGGAAGGCCTGGCCAAGACAATCGTCCCCGGCCGCATGGAAATGGTCAGCCAGGTGCCGCGCGTTATCGTCGATGGCGCACACAACGCTGCAAGCGTCGATGCCCTCATGCGAGCCATCGGCCAGCATATTCCTTACGACTCGATGGTCGTGATCTTCGGCTGTTGTGCCGACAAAGATGTCGCCGGCATGCTCGAGCGCATCGCCGCCGGCGCGGATAAGGTCATTTTCACCCGCGTCAACAGCATCCGCTCCGCCGACCCGGCTGAGTTGTCGGCCCGCTATGTCGAGCAGTATGGCAAGATGGCGCAAGTCGCGCCGACCTTGCAGGATGCCATGGACATCGCACTGCGAGCCGTCACAAAGGAAGACCTCATCTGCATCACCGGCAGTTTCTACCTTGTTGGTGAAGCGAAGAAGCACTTCGCGGCCAAGGCGCAGTAAAAGGTTAGACGCCGGACTTCGCCGCGTCGATCACCACGTCGCTTGCGCCTTCGCGGACGGATGCGCGCTTGGGTTCGCGAAGGCGCAAGCGAGTATCGCAAGTCCGCCGGCGTCTGGGTGGGGGTTCCCCCGAAAAAAAACCCATTCGCGCGAACTCCTCCACTCCATCCCCCATTTAACTTGCTCCCCATCCGCCCCGCACGGTAAAACATCCTCGATGCGCCGAGTCTATTTACGCGATTGCATGCCGGGTGACGTGGTCGAGGACGTGTTTGTCGTTCAGGGCAAACAGCTCTCGGCTGCCAGCAACGGCAAGCATTTCATCAAGGCCCTGGTTTCCGATCGAAGCTGCCAGGTGCCGGCTCGGATGTGGAATGCCACGCGCATCCTCTTTGATGCGCTACCCGAAGGCTTCGCCCGCCTTCGCGCCAAAGTCGAAAATTACCAGGGCAATCTCCAGCTCATCCTCGAGCAGGCCTGGCCCGCAAAAGAGGGCAGCTTCGACATCGGCGATCTGCTCCCCCACACCACTAAAGACATCGGCTCCATGTGCGGCAAGCTCGAAGAGATGCTTGGCTCCCTTCAAAATCGCTATCTCGCGGCGCTCGCGCAGGCTTATCTCGATGACGAAAAATTGATGACCGATTTCTGCCGGGCGCCCGCGGCGATGAGCATGCATCACGCCTTCATCGGCGGGCTGCTCGAGCACACGCTCAACGCCATCGAAGTGGCCGACGCGATCGTGCGGTTTTATCCGGGGCTCAATCGCGATCTGCTGATCCTCGGCATCTTTCTGCACGACATCGCAAAAACCTGGGAGCTCTCCTACGTCGCAGCGTTCGGCTACACCGACGGCGGCCAGCTCGTCGGCCACATCGTCAAGTCGGCCATGTGGGTCGAGCATAAGGCCAAAGCCGCCGAGGCGATTTTGGGCGAGCCGATCCCGCAGCCGCTGATCGACGTGCTTCAGCACATCATCCTCAGCCATCATGGCGTCCCCGAATTCGGCGCCGTCAAAACGCCCGCCACGCCCGAGGCGATCGCCGTCCATTACATCGAGAATCTCGACGCCAAGCTGATGATGTCGCTCCACGCCACGCGCGGCGACGGCGGGGTGAGCGAAGGAAACTGGACCGACTACATGAAAGCCTTCGGCGGCAAGCTCTTTCGCCCCGACCTCGCGCTTGCCGAAGGTGTCGAAGAAGCACCCGCGACAGCGTCACCCCCCGCGCCCAACGCGTCCCCCTCGGGTACTCCTCACATGAAGCTCGCCGACTCCGGCTCCGCGCCGGCCGGGCCGATGGTCATCAACAACCCCCTGTTCGAGCCCGCCCGTCGGAAGTAGCCGGGTGTATTTCCAGTTTCAAGTCTCTAGTTTCGGGTTTCTAGAATATTAGGTAACTGTTCTACGTGGAACTTTGGAACTTGAACCCCGCTCGATATGCGCCGGTACGGGAACGATCTAGTTTCGAGTCTCCAGTTCTGACCCGGAGGAGGCGTGGCGCGCTGCGCAAATTGCCTTGGCGCGCCCCCATTCTTCCGTCACCGCAACTCTCGCATCCTCAATCGGATACGATAGTACGTCACCGTACATGGAACAAAATGGAACAAAACGGGGCGCTTTTTAGCTGTTTTTGACCCCCAATATGACCCTCATTTCGAGATAAGCCTAAGCCAGAAAAGCAGCTAGGTATTTGGCAATTTCCTGATAAAGTCGGTAGATGCGCCCCGCACGTCTGTCAAGTTATTTATGTTTTTTGGCACATAACCTTCCGCCGCGCATGGATTTACGCCGTGGAAGCGTTTCGGACCTGATTTTCTGTCATGACACACGCGCCCCGCCAGCGCCCCGTGGCAAATCTTAACGCATCGGACCGACGAGGGACGTGATCTACCAGAAGTTGAAGTTACCGGATGTATGGACGTCGAGCCGGACTAAACTCTTCCGCAGAGTCAAAATCGCAGAGAGAAGGCACATCATCGTCCGCCAGTCGCCATTGCAGAATAGACGATTGCCGGTAGCGTAGCTGTGGTCGCCCGTTTGTAACCCGGAGCCCGGCTTCATGCAGCCTGACATCAGCATCATCACTCCCTGGCTCGACCATCCGGAATTTATCAATGATTACGAGAACGCGGTGCGCGATCCGAAAGTCGAAGTGATCGCGGTCGACAACGGGTCCGCCTCCGACGCGGCCGGCCGCATCTCCGCGATGGTGCAGCGACTGGGCGGCAAGTACATTCGCAATGAAGAAAATCATTGGTTCGCGGCCGCCAATAATCAGGGGCTTGCGATGGCACGCGGGTCGATCGTCCTGTTCATGAACAACGACATTGCTGCCCAGAGCGGGTGGCTGGATCAGGTCCGCCGGGACACACAACCCGGCGCCCTGTTTGGGCCGACGGTCCAGCAGACGACGGTGGATCAGTTGAAGATCGACTACCTCGAAGGCTGGTGCATTGCGGGCCGGCAGGATGTGTGGCATCGCCTGGGCGGCTGGAATGCACGATCATTTCAGATGCCGTATTGGGAAGACACCGAGCTTTGCATTCGCGCGATTCGTCACGGTGTGCGACTTATGCAGACCAATTGGCCAGTCACCCATAAAAAGAATGGCACGAGCAGCGATGTGCCAGGCGTCTTGGGGGGATTGAATCACAACCGCTGGGTCATCACGTCGCTAATGCGAAACCAACCTGGAGAAGGCGCCGTGCCATCGCAAACGGTCGACCCGCAGCGCATGGAGCCGGTCGAAAGGTATTTGGAAACTGGGCGCCTGCCGCAGGCTGAGTCGGCGTATCGTGCTGCGGTAGCGCGCGAACCCGGGCGTGCGGACCTGTGGCTCCTGTACGGCCAGATCCTCCGAAATTGTGGTCGCTTCGAGGCGGCCACGTCAGCGATGAATAAGGCGATGGAACTGAATCCCGCGTATGCCCTGGCGGGGCACTTTGAGATAGGCATGTCGATGCTCAGCATGCAGCGACACGCTCAGGCGGCCGAAGCATTCGCGAAATCGGTCGCGCTAAAGCCTGATTTAGCAATCGCCTGGATTAAACTGGCGATCGCTTCGTGTTTGTGCGATCGGTTCGAACAGGCCGTCGATGCCTTGAATAAAGCGATTGCTATAAACCCAAAGGACCCCGAAGCGCTCGTGCAACTGAGTAAAACACTCTTGCAAATGGGGAAAAAAGAAGAAGCGAAAGCCGCCGCCGAAGAAGCAATCCGCATAAATGCCGAGGATCCTTCCGGGCATCATGCGTTGGGATCGGTTCTGCTGGAGATGAATGAACCGGCCAAGGCCCTGGAATCGCTGGACCGAGCGATGGCCCTTGACCCCCACAACGGCATGGCTCACCAACAGCGCGAACAGGCGCGCGCGAAGCTGAAGGACGCTCAAATCACGCGGCCGTCATGAGCCGCCCATTACCTCGATTGAAATAAAACCAACTCGGTTTGTAGCTGGACGAATCGCATTAACCATCTTACTTTGCGCTTCGCATCGGCAGCTGCGCTGACATGCCAGATGGGACAAGCGCAGTTTGGGAGACGCGCGCCTTTCAGATGATCTACTACACCCCCCGATTCCGCCTCGCCACGCTTTCGGCTCCTCAGCAGCAGCTTTGCAGCAAAATCGGGGGCGCGCCGCGGGGCCTGGCGGCTGACCTGTGGCCGAGATGTTGCGGCGGTTATCTGCAAAAACTCGTTGCGCAATTACTCCATCAGCCGCCGATGCTCGATCTTGGGGATCCGAATGCCGTGCTGCACCTGTTCCAGTGCCCCAAATGCGGTGGGGCGAACGACGACGATACGGGTCGCGCTGCATTCATCCTAGATCGACGAAACCTCGGTGATAAACCCTCGACGCCAGATGGATATGACGAACCGGTTGACGGAGGCCAGCCGCTCATCGGCGAAGCATTTCTTGAGGGATTCGACCAGCATGATGATGGAATTCCTGAATCGCGCCTGCCTGATTTCTTTGATGAAAAGCGCCTTTGGCGGCTTCACAGGGAACATCCGGAAGTGAACTGGTTCGACTACAAGAGCGTTAACAGATTCAGTGGTTCGCCGCGCTGGACCGGAAACGGACCGGGTATTTTTCTTGGCCGTGGGCAATTCCAGTGGCCAAACTTTCAGTTCCTGTTTCAGTTGGGAGAAGAAATCTGGATCCCAGGGCAGCCCCCGCATCCTGATGACGCAGGTTGTCCCTTATTCCTCTATGACGAGAATGATCTCCAGCGAACCTTCGAGCCGGCGCCAGGCAAGGAAAGGAAGAACGCGCCTTTTTCGATCAGCGCTATTGAAGGGTCAGAAGAATGGTGGTTCGACTACATCAACCTCGCTTCCGACGGCACCCTCTTCGTTTTCATCGATCGCGCAACAAAACCGGCACGGGTAAAATGGTTCTGGAAACGCTGAGAGCGGGGTTCGCCCGCAGGCGTCACCTGCTGCCGCGTCGGTGAAGAAATCTCTCAACTGAAGGGCGATCGATAATTGATCGCTTTAGTAGGGGACGAGATGTTTGGCCCTGTGCTCAAACTCGTTGGTCGACTGCTCTATTGGTTGCTTGGGTCGGCATGCACTCTCGCATTCTACCTCTGCGTCCCCATTTGGCTCCCGCTTCTCGCGATTTTCACATTCAGTGACCGCTGCCCCGCGTGCGGCTTTCGATGGATGCGCATCACCGGCGGAATGGAAACCTATCCACCGGGGAGGGGTGAGGGAACATCTTTCGTCTGCCGTCGATGTCATCGGCATTGGTGGTGGTCGCACTACGATCGGCAATACTCGCCTTACCGGGATCCGGAGCAGACTACGTGAAGTGAATACCTCTTTGTACAGGGTTATTCATTTGAGCGGTAGATAACCCCAGGTGCACGCGGATTGAAAAGAGATTTTCCAAAGCGTTTTTCCGAATTGAACTGCCAAAAGTGTCAGGGACCCGTATTTTCAAAACCATCAAAGATCGCGGCGAGGTCGAGTAGTTCTAGCTTCGCTGAACGATCTTTCTGCCCACGCCGGGCCAAAGTCGGCGCAAAGAAGTGCTGCTTCGCAAAATCTTATATCGCCGCGCCGCCCCGGATTTGGGAGCGCGCATTGAGGAGCGCACGGAGATCCGGGGCGGCGCGAATACGCTAGCCCCGGCGTGGAGAGGAGGGTTTTGCGTGGTGGGGCGCATCTTTGCGAGGTAGCGCATGATGTCGATGCGTCACGTTACATCGCCTTCGCAACCATCATCGTGATGTCGTCGGGGCGCTTGACGAGCCCTGCGAACTTCCGCACTTCCCAAAGAATCGACTGCGCGACGGCGTCGGCGCTGGCGCCGCCTTTGCGCAGGGTGTCGGCGATGCGCTGGCGGCCGAACCGTTCGCCGGCGAAATTGACGGCATCGGTGACGCCATCGGTGTAGAGAAGCAGCAGATCATCCTTCTGAAGATCGATGAAGCTTTGCTTGTAGTCTTCATTGGGGTTGACGCCGAGCACCATGTTGTCGCTGGACAGCTCGATGATCTGCCCCTTGCGCAGCAGCAGGGCGGGCGGGTGGCCGGCGTTGCAATAGGTCAGTCGACGCGACGTGGCATCGAGCACGCCATAGAAAAGCGTGACGAACTCGCCCATTTTCGTATCCCGGCAGAGCATCAGGTTGATCCGCCGAATGACTTCGTAGAGGTAATAGACGTTGTCCACCTGCGCGCGAAGGAACGCGCGGACGGACGCCATGATGAGACTCGCGGGCACGCCCTTGCCGCTGACGTCGGCCATCACCAGGCCGAGGTTGTTGGCCGGCAGGGGGATGAAATCGTAAAAATCGCCGCCCAGTTCGTGGCAGGGGACGTAGACACTGGCCAGATCGACGCCGGGCAATTTGGGCGGCGTGTGCGGAATCATCCGCTGCTGCACCTCGGCGGCGGTGCGCACCTGCTTTTCTAAATCTTCCGCTTCGCGTGTCTCGGTAAGAAGCCGGGCGTTTTCAATCGCCGCCGCCGCCTGGGCGGCCACTGCTTTTAAGAGGTCGATCTTGAGCGGGCTGAAGGCCTGCTCCTGCTCGGTGTAGACGCGGAGGACGCCGATCGCTTTGCCCTTATAGCGCATTCCCACAGAAAGCATTGAAACGATGCCTTCGCGCTGCGATTCGTGCGGAAAGGCCACGCGCGGGTCGTGGCTCATGTTCCGCACATATTCAAAGCCCTGCGGCGACAGCGCGATCTTGTCGATCTCGGCGGTGCTCATCCGGATCGCGCCTTTGTTGAGATATTCCGCCGACAGGTTGTAAACCGCCTTGATGACCAGCTCATCGCGCTCTTCGACCAGCAGCCGAAGCGAAGCGGCTTTGGTCTGCATCACTTCGCACACGACGCGTACGGTTCGATCCAGCACGCGCTGCAGATCGCGGGCGTTGGCCAGCATCATCGCCACGTGATAGACAGCCGTCAGCTCGTCGATGCGCTGGCGAAGCTGGAATTCCTGGTAACAGAGCCGCGCGATGGCATTGGCCATCAGGAAGAGAAACTGGATGGCCGCCGGGCGGGCATGACGCGCATCGGCTAATTCGCTTGCGATTTCGGTGATCTGCGCGGAGGAGAGGCCGACTTTGGCTGAAAGCTGCGAGAGCTTTTGCTCGTCGAGTGTCACGGCTTCATTCGCGGTCGCGCCGTTGAGCGTCATGCGGATGGTGCCGACGCGCTGATCGTTGACCATGATCGGCGCGATGAACTGCCCCTGGTCCTGAATGAGCGGCTCCTGATCGATCAGGGCCTGCTGTCGGCGGAGAAATTCCGGCGCGGGGGCGGCTTGTGTGAGCAGGTTGCCGGCCGAGTCGGTGATGGTGGCTTTGACGCCGGCCACCGCCGCGAAGCTGTCCTGAATCTCCTGCAGCGTCGGCAGATCCAGGAAATCGGTCAGTTCGAGATTTTCCGCGTCCAAGCCCATCCGTGACCAACCACTGTCAACGAAGCCGGAGCAAAATCAAGGGCTTGATTTGCATCTTTGCAATTTGCTGATTTGAGCTATTCAATTTGATGGAAGTGTTGCCGGCTCGGAGGCGGGCATGACGGGCGTCACGGAGCGCGGTGCGTAGGCGGGGCCCATTGGGGCAATCGGGGGCGTTAAACGTGTCACGTGCACGGTGGACAGAACAAATGTGCAAAGAACGAGTCCCGCGAAAACGAGCACCCCGACGATCAACCACATTTTGCCCCGACCCGAGGGCTCGGGAGGCTCATAATCCAGAGTCATTCTGGGTTCGGGCATAGAGAGCATTGTAACCGTAAGAGGATGAGAAAACGTGGGTGAATCGAGTTTGCGAAGTTAATAATAGCCGCGACGCGACAGCGGAGCGCTTTCTGTTGCATCCGGAGAAGCGCTCCGCTGTCGTGTCGCGCCTAAACTTGGCGGGTGTGAGATAGTCGCTTTCCGTGACGATTTTCCATTTCCGCGTCCTCTTGGATTGTCGTAGAGTGATTCGTGCAATGCCCACACGAGAAATCAACGGTGTTTCATTCAGCTTCGACGACCGAGGCAGCGGAATTCCGCTCGTGCTACTGCATGGTTTCCCACTGGATCGGCGGATGTGGGGCGAGCAGATGGCGGATTCATCGCTGCGCAGCCGGATGATCGCGATCGATCTTCCCGGATTCGGGCAGTCGCTGCCGCCTGTGTCTTTCACGATGCCTTCTCTCGCGCGGAGCATTCGCGAACTGCTGTCGCAGCTCGATGCGCTGCCTTGCGTGCTCACCGGGCTTTCGATGGGGGGCTACATCGCGCTCAATTTTGCACACGAGTTTCAATCCGAATTGCGCGGATTAATTCTGGTGGACACCCGCGCGGAAGCGGATACCCCGCAGGGGAAAGAGAATCGCCAGAAGATGATCGACCTTGTACGCGCAAAGGGTTCGGCTGCCATTGCCGATCAGATGCAGCCGAAGCTTCTTTCACCGGACACTGTGGCGCATCGCCCCAACCAAGTACGTGCCCTTCGGCAGATGATGGAGGCCGTGCCGGCGCAGACGATTGAGCATGCTTTGTCTGCCATGCGCGATCGGCCGGATATGACGGAAGTATTGACTTTGATCAAGACACCGACGCTCGTTCTCGTAGGCGATGCAGACGAAATCACCCCGCCGGCTGTTGCGCAAAGCATGCAGAAGAAGATGCCGAATGCGGAGCTGGTGATCGTTCAGGGCGCGGGACATATGTCACCCCTGGAACAGCCGGCGCAGGTGAATCGGGCGATCAGGAATTTTCTGGCGCGAATCGACAGAGCCGTTTGATTTGCGATCTCGTGAGGAAACCAAGTTTAACCCGCGACGCGGTTAACCGATGCTACCCACTCAATCTTTTAATCCATTATGGACTGCTCGTCGTACGGCTTCTCATCTCCTACAATAACCCATAGGATTTGCTGCAATTACAGGCTCGCGTCGCCTGCTTTGACCTTTGGCTGGATGTCGCTTTTATGAAAAATATTTGGATCGTTTTGATTCTGATTGTCTCTGCTCTGGGGGTTTCGGTCGCGACACCGGCTCGAGCGGAGCCGACGGCGACGGTGGAAATGAAGCTGGTGCCGGAAAAGGCTGTGCACGACCTGACGCACAGCTACTTGCCTCTAAAGCTCACATTGCATGACACGGCTCCCGCTGAATTGAAGAAGAAGCCGGAGATGACCGCGCCGTTGTACGGCAAGATCGACTTCGGCGGGAAGGTCTACGTGCTGGCATTGGATGAGGCACAGGACAAGCCGGCGAAGCTGTACGTCGATGCGAACGGGAATGGGGATTTGACCGATGACCCGCCGACGCAATGGAAGCCGCAGGTGAGCGAAGGGCATCTCATGTATATCGGCAGTATCAAGTTGCCGCTCTCGGATGGCGATCGGATGGTGATGGTGAATCTGGTGGCCGCTCGCCCCGATCCGCACGATCCAACTCGCGCGGAGATGAGCCACGCGCTGTTGTATTACGCGGATTACGCCTATGACGGACAGATCAAGCTCGGCGATGTATCTTATCACGCCGTACTGACCAACGATCCCGCCAACGGAGATTTTCGCGGCGAATTCAAGGACATGCCGGCTGCAGGCGGGCGACTTTTGATCGACGTCAATCATGACGGGCAGTTCGATTCGCATTCAGAGACGTTCGATCCGCGCGCGCCCTTCAATATCAAGGGAACGACCTGGAGAATCGCCGACATGACGGCGGCGGGCCATTTCAAGATCGAGAAATCGGACCAGAGCGTCCCGGAGATTCCGCTGTTGGTGAAGGGCGAAAAATCGCTGCCCTTTACCGCGACGATGATGGATGGCAAAGAGGTGAAGTTCCCCGGCGACTACAAGGGAAAGATCGTTTTGCTGGACTTCTGGGCGACATGGTGCGAAGCCTGCATGCAGGAAATGCCGGGCGTTGTGAAAACCTACAACCAGTTCCATCCAAAAGGATTGGAGATCCTGGGGATTTCTCTCGACAAGGCCGACCGCGCGGAACAAGTCAGGCTGGTGAGCGGGCAGCAGGGGATGACATGGCCGCAGGTCTATGAAGGAAAGTGGTGGGAGGCGCGCATTGCGCGAACGTACTTGATCGATGCCATCCCTCATCCGTTTCTTGTCGATGGAGACACCGGCAAGATCCTCGCCGAGGGCGACGAGCTTCTGGGCGATGGGTTACCTGCTTCGGTGCAGAAGGCGCTTGAGCAAAAGGCAAAGAATGTGAAGAAGTGAGTTCTCATCCCACTGCAATTCCTATCGCCAAAAAAATGCGCAAGTCCCAACGAGCAGCAGGAATGTGAGCAGGATACAACACAGCACGATCATCGCGATTCGGCTTTTGGGGCCGCGGTCGGTGGGGTCGGGGGTTTGATAATCGAGCGCCATTCAGATTTGTCCGAAGGACATGCATTATCTTTGTACCACGTCGGGACTGTCAACCACTGGATTTGATGCTCACTCCGCTCGCGGCTTGGCGCAAGCGAAATGTGACGAGCGACCGCATCGGCTTCGATCTATTGCACCTGTCCCGAAATCACGCGATGCAATGTCTTTCCCGATCGCAAAAGTAGGCGACCCATTGAATCCAGGCCCTCGCATTTTCCCGAAAGCAGAGGACCGGAGTCCGAAGTGAGAACGCTGACGCGCTTCCCAAGCAATGCGTGATGCTGGTCGTACTCGCGGAGCATTTGAGCGAAGGGGTGGTCGGTGCCGCGAGCGAGGGCGAGGCGAAGGTGATTGCTCACCGCGATCAGCACATCGTTCAAATCGAAAGTTCGGCCAGCGATCATTTGCAATGAGGTGATGCGATCGCGCAGGGGGCGCGGCGCTTTCTTCGGGTCGATGTTGACGTTCAATCCGAGCCCCACCAGATCGGCTTTCATGATGCGCTCGCAGAGCAGGCCGCCGAGCTTGCGGCCGTGGTAGAGCAGATCGTTGGGCCATTTGAGCTGGACGCGATCGTCGCGCGTCAGTTCGCTGACGGCACTGCGCACCGCGAGTCCGGCGATGAGAGGAAGTTGATGCGGAGCGATCTGGTCATCGATCGGCAGGACAAAGGTGACGGTGAGCGAGCCGTCGGAGGACCACCAGACGTTGGAGCCGCGGCCCCGGCCGGCGGTTTGCCGGCCGGTGAGGACGATGGATGGCGCAAACAGAGTGCTTCTTTTGCGCAGGACGGCGGCGTGGTTGTTGGTGCTGCCCAGGCGAGGGAACCAGTGAAGGCGGAAGGGCTTGACGCCGGCCCGCAGCCGATCGAGTTGAAAGGTCGAGCGCGCCAATTCATCCTTCGAGCTTCAGCAGCAAATCTCGCGCGGCGACAATCGAGCCGGTCTTGACCGACACCTCGGCCACCTTCGCATCGCGCGGGCTGTAGACGGCGGTTTCCATCTTCATCGCCTCGATGCTCAGCAGCCGCTCACCGGCTTTCACCGCCTGGCCTTTGCTGACGGCGACGCTGGAAATTTTGCCGGGCATCGGCGCGGCAATCTGATCGGGATCGTCCGGATCGGCCTTGGGCTGGCGATGCAGATGTCCTTCCAGCGATCGATCGGCGACGTTCACCTCGCGCGGCTGGCCATTGAGCTCGAAGAAAACTGTTCGCGTGCCATCTTCGTGCGGCTCACTGGTCGTCAGATAACGAATGATCAGCGTTTTGCCGGGTTCGATCGTGACGGAAACCTCTTCGCCACTTTGCATCCCATAGAAAAACGCTGGCGTGGGAATGACGCTGGTGTTGTCGAATTTCCGGCGATGTTTCGCGAAATCCTGATAAACCTGCGGATACATTACATAAGAGAGCACATCGTTGTCCGAAACCTCTTCGCCGATTTCCTTCTGCAGCTTCTTTTTCGTCTGGGCGAAATCGATCTTCGGCAGCTTCGCGCCGGGCCGACCTTTGAGCGGCTTAGCGCCGGCCGAATCGAGAACGATTTTCTGAAAGACCTTCGGCCAGCCGCCCGCGGGCGTGCCGAGGTAGCCTTGCATCATTTCTACGACGCTTCGCGGGAAATTGAGCTTCTTATCGGGCGAAAGAACATCCAATGCGGTCAGATTGTTGGTGACCATGAACAGCGCCAGATCACCGACGACTTTGCTTGAGGGCGTCACCTTTACGATGTCGCCAAAAAGTTGGTTGACCTGCGCATAGGCATCTGCAATTTCATGCCAGCGGTCGAGCAGGCCCATTGATTTAGCCTGCTGGCGCAGGTTGGTGTACTGCCCGCCGGGCATTTCATGGTCATAGACCTCGGCTGTGGGAGCCGTGAGCCCTTCTTCAAACGGATAATAAAATTGCCGAACCGCTTCCCAGTAATCGCTCATGCGGTTGAGCGATTCCAAATCCAGCCCGCTGTCGCGCGGTGTATGCTGCAGCGCCGCCACCATCGAATTCAAATTCGGCTGGCTAGTCGTTCCGCTCATAGCCGACAGTGCGCCATCGACAATGTCCACCCCAGCGTCGGCCGCACGCAGTAAGCTGCCGGCGTTGATGCCGCTGGTGTCGTGCGTGTGGAAATGAATCGGCACGCCCACTTCGTCGCGCAGTGCCTTGACCAGCGAATAAGCCGCGTAAGGCTTGCAAAGCCCGGCCATGTCTTTGATGGCCAGGATGTGCGTGCCGCGCTTGACCAGGTCCTTGGCCATCGCGACGTAATATTTCAGGTTATATTTCGACCGCTTGGGATTCAGGATGTCGCCGGTGTAGCAGATCGCGGCTTCGCAAATGGATTGGGTGTGATTGAGCACCGCGTCCATCGCCACCTGCATGTTCTCGACGACATTGAGCGAATCGAAAATCCGGAAGACATCGATGCCGTTCTTGCCCGCGCCTTTGACGAATTCGCGCACGGCATTGTCGGGGTAATTCGTATAGCCGACGGCATTGCTTGCGCGCAGAAGCATCTGGAAGGGAATGTTGGGAATTCGCTCGCGAAGCTGCGCGAGTCGATCCCAGGGATCTTCTTGAAGGAAGCGCATCGTCGTGTCGAACGTCGCGCCACCCCACATCTCCAGACTGAAAAGCTCGGGAGCCAGATGCGCAACCGCATCAGCGATCTGCAGAAGGTCATAAGTGCGCACGCGCGTGGCCAGCAGCGACTGATGGGCATCCCGCATCGTCGTATCAGTAAACATCAGCTTCTTCTGCTTGCGCACCCATTGGGAAAAATCCTCCGGTCCCATTTCAAGAAGCTTCTGGCGAAGCCCATCGGGCGGCGGCGTGCCGATCTTGAACATGGGAACCACCGGCTCGGGCAGCTCGCGCTTCGGATCGAACTTGCCTTTCACTTCGGGGCGGCCATTGATGATCACATCGCCCAGATAGCTGAGGATTTTGGTCGCACGGTCGCGCTTGGCGCGGAAGCGGAAAAGGTCGGGCGTGTTGTCGATAAATGTGGTCGTGGCCTGGCCGCTGAGAAAGCGCGGGTGATTGATGAGGTTTTCGAGGAAGGGGATGTTGGTCTTGACGCCGCGCACGCGAAATTCGCGAATCGCGCGGTCCATGCGCTTGATGCTTTCCTCGAAAGTCTGACCCCAGGTGGTCAGCTTCACCAGTAGCGAATCGAAGTAAGGCGTAATGACCGCGCCGCCAAATCCGTTGCCGCCATCAAGGCGCACCGCAAACCCGCCGGGCGAGCGGTAGGTCGTTAACCTGCCGTAATCGGGAATGAAATGATTTTCCGGATCTTCTGTGGTGATTCGGCACTGAATCGCAAAGCCGTTGGTCGTGATCTCCTTCTGCGGCGGGATGTTCAGCGGCGCTTCATGAAGCCTGTGTCCCTGGGCGACGAGGATCTGGCTCTTGACGATGTCCACGCCAGTGACGACTTCGGTGACTGTGTGCTCGACCTGCACACGCGGATTGACTTCGATGAAATAGAATTCGTTTCGATCCACATCCAGCAGAAACTCGACGGTGCCGGCGTTACGATAGTTGGCCGTTTTGCAGAGTCGCACGGCGGCTTCGCAAATCTGCTGGCGCAGCTCCTGCGGCACATTCACGCTCGGCGCGATTTCCACGACTTTCTGATGCCGGCGCTGCACCGAACAGTCTCGCTCCCACAGATGCACGAGATTGCCATGCTGATCGCCCAGGATCTGCACTTCGATGTGCTTGGCGCGGGCGATGTAGCGCTCGACGAATACTTCGCCGCGACCGAAAGCTGCGCCGGCTTCGCGCTGCGCTTCCTGCAGGCGCGGCATGAGATCATTAGCTTCGGTAACGACGCGCATCCCGCGCCCGCCGCCGCCGAAGCTGGCTTTGATGATAATGGGATAGCCGATCTCGCTGGCGGCTTTTCGGATCTCGGCCGCATCGGTCAGACCATGCTCGGTGCCGGGCAGAGTCGGCACGTTTGCTTTTTTAGCCAGGCGCTTGGCGGCAGTCTTATCGCCAAAGGCTTCGAGCAGCTTGGGCGTCGGGCCGACAAAGGTGATGCCGGCTTTTTCGCAGGCGCGCGCCAGGTCGGCATTTTCCGCGAGAAACCCGTACCCTGGGTGGATGGCATCGGCGCCATGTTCCTTTGCGATCGCAATCAGCGCGGGGATGTCGAGGTAGCCCTTGACGGGCGCGCCGCCTTCGGGCGGGCCGATGAGGTAGGATTCGTCGGCCTTGAAGCGGTGGAGCGAGAAGCGGTCTTCGTAGGTGTAGACCGCGATGGTGTCGAGTCCCAGTTCCGTTGCCGCGCGGAAAACGCGAATGGCGATTTCACTGCGGTTGGCAACGAGCAATCTGCGCATGATAGTTCCGTGAAAACAAAGGGTTTTTGGGCTGTCCAGTCGAGCGGGCGTATTGTGGGAAAGAGGGGCGCATTTGCAAGCAGCGATGCGAGCGGTGTTCTGCTGGAGTGTGGGCCAACGCGGGCAGCGTCAATTGATGCGCCAAGGACGCCAAGAGCCAAGGGCGCCAAGAAATTCGTCTAAATATTTTTTCTTGGCGCTCTTGGCTCCTTGGCGTTCTTGGCGCGAGATCAGCAGCCTATACCTTCGCGGACTAGAATGGATGGCAATGGAACAAGAGCTGCGCAAAGCTGTTGAGCAAGCCGCGGGAAGGGCGGAGGTGAGCGAGGCGGTGGGGCGCATCTATCGCGAGCTTCAGGCGGAGATTGATCGACGAAGGCCGGTGTGCGTGGTTTCGGGACGGTGCTGCCGGTTTGAGGAATATGGGCATCGCCTTTATGTGACGACGCTGGAGCTGGCGGCCTTTATGGCGGGGCTTAAGGAACTTTCTAAAAATGGCGAGCCTGGAGAGCTCGCGACAGATCCGGGTTCATGTCCTTTTCAGATCAGAAAGCTTTGCGGTGTTCATGCCATTCGACCGTTTGGCTGCCGGGTTTTCTTCTGTGACGCGTCGGCGACCGATTGGCAGCACGAGCAATATGAGAAGTTTCATGCCCGCCTTCGGGCGCTTCACGAGGAGCTAGGTGTTCCATATTTCTATATGGAATGGCGCGCAGCATTGGAAGCGCTGGGACTTACTTAAGCGCGAGCCGGTTGTTTCGACGCGCTTCCCGATCCTTCACCACGCAAGCCGGCCCACAGTCGGGGCGGAATCATTCCGATCCCGGCCAAAAGCAGTTGGCTGGCCATGAAGGCAATCAACCAGAATTGGGCAGACTGCATGAATCCATAGGAATGCAGGCCGATGCCGAGCATGTTAGTGCCGAACCAGCTCCATGATGTAACGATGTTGCCGAGGATCGCCAGCACCATGACGCCACGATCGCGCACCAGACCGCCCCAGCGGGCGTGAAGGATCAGCGCGTTCCACAGCACGATCAGCACCGCGCCATTTTCCTTGGGGTCCCATCCCCAGAACCGGCCCCAGGACTGGTCGGCCCAGATGCCGCCCAGGATCGTGCCGACGAAGCTGAAGAGCATGGCGAAGCAGATGACGCCGTAGACCATTCGCGAATGATCTTTCATTTCCGGCTCGTTCGAGGATTCGCCGAACACAACGCGAATGATGTAGATGATCGCCAGCAATCCGGTGAGGAACGTCGCGGTGTAGCCGAGCGTGACGCAGACGACGTGTGTGGCCAGCCAGAAGTTGGTGTCGAGCACCGCCTGGAGCTGCTTCATCGTGTCGCCTTCAGTGCTGGCCAGGCCAGCAGCAACCAGCAATGACAGGAAGCCCGCGGTCGAAGCGGTGATCAGCGCGACGCCATTACGGTAAATCCATTCCAGGAAGGTACAGAAGACGACGATGCCCCATGCGATGAATACCGCCGACGAATAAAGGTTGGTCACCGGTGGACGCCCGGAAATATAAATTCGCGAGATCAGCGCAAAGGTGTGAATCGAGAGCGCCAGAAGCAGCAGCCAGAAAGCACTTCGCGCAAAGGGCCTTTCCCAAATGACCCACGAGCAGATCGCCAGCACAAATATGGCGATGTACAGCACCATGCAGATCAAGAACGGATCGAAGCGATTGAAGAAGGATTCATAATCCACCTTCGACATCGCCGACGGAAGGGCGGCCTCGAGCTTCGATTGATACGACGCGACATCGGCATTGAAATCGCGGATCGCTCCGCGCTGATCGGTTGTCAAGTTTTTCGGATCGACGCCGCTGCCGCCCGAGCGTTCGTAATCGTTGACGATATGGATGAAGGAGACGGCCGATTCCGGCCCCGGCGTCTCGCTGTTCGAGCGAACGACCGCCGACAGAGGCAGCCATTTTCCGCTGCCATCGAGCGGGGCGGCCAGGTACAGATCTTCATCGGGACCGAGCCTGCTCAGCAGCGACGTTCGCTCCGACTGGTCGATGAAATCGTAGACCGCCTGCTGCTGCTCGGAATTGAGCTTCTTCATGTCGACGCGCATCAGCGCTTCGGAAAAAGCTTTTCGCAGGTCGTCGTTTGGATTCGACTGAATCTTAGCCATCAGCCCCGGATCGACCGTGGCGATGGCTTCGGAGACATGCTGATACATCGTCCGCACCACTTCCGGGTGCGACATGAGATCAAACTGCGTGGCAATCGCGTCCACCTGGAACAGGCGAAGATAAACGCCCAGATGCTGATGCAGATCGATCATGCCGTTCTGGTATGAATCGCGCTGCTTGGCGGGCACTTGCGAGGCCAGGCGTGCCTGCTCGTCGAGCTTCCGGGCATTTTCCTGGTCCTTGAAGATGTCATACCAGGAGAAAAACCGCTCTTTTTCCGGCAATCCCAGCACATCCTTGATCTGCGGGTGATTGATTTCGATGGCTTTGTATTGCGCCCATTTGCCGGTCTTGGTCATCACATCCAGAAGCCATTGCTCAGGGGGAACCTGATTTCCCTTTTCGTCCTTGAGCGTCTCATGGCTGCTGATGATCTTCAGGCTGTTTCGCGCGACGCTTGCCAGCGGCTGAACGCGCCCCTCGAAAGAAATCGGCAGCGTTCCAAATTGCTCCCAATGGAAGCTGTCGGCCGCGCTGGAAGGACTGATCGATGAGAAAAGCTGCCCGACAATATAGAACGCGAAAATCGCCAGCAGCACCGTTGGCAACACAAGCCCTGGCCACCGAGCCTCCGGCTCGAGTGTGTAATTGCGCACCGGCTCGGATTTGCTGTACCGGCGCGAGTCGCCGGACTTTGCAGGCTTTTCCTGAATTCGCACAACCGGCGCATGCGCTGCAGCTCGCCTTTTGCGAAGGAAGCCAATCAGGTTGATGCCAAAGTGAATCACCAGTCCCAGCGCGCCGATCGCGCAGGCGATGTAAGGCATCAGCCAGCCGGGGTTGTGAACGACTTGCAGAATGCTGGTGTGGTCGTTGTTGGCAAAGCTCTGCTGATAGAAGGTTTCGCCTTCGTATCGCAGTGGGTGGTTCATCCAGATTTTGACTTCGCGATCGACATGCCGGCTCGGGTCGATCAGGCGAATCTCGCTGGCAAAATTACGCGCGACATCGGTGCCGGCGAAGACATCGTGCGTGAATTTCGTGAGGACAATCGTGTAGGGCTTGTAATAGCGCTCGAATCTGAGCGTCAGATAGTAAGTTTTGTCGCCGACGGTGACCTGCTGCGGGCGATCCAGCTCCGCCGAGACCAGATAGGTGCCGATCGTCTGGCCGCCCTGGCTCAAGCTCACAAAGGCTGCGGGAAGATCGACGTTTTCGGCTTCGGTGCCGGTGAAGCGAGGGAGGGGGGTTAAGCCCAGGTCACGAGCCGATCCGCGGTCGGCCAGGCGGTCGATTTCTCCGCCGCGCTCGACGGGACCGCGGACGCGGGCGTTGTCATACCACTTCAAAACTTTGACATCGACCGGAAGTGCCGAATCATGGATCAGCGTTCCTTTGACGCTGCGCTCCAGTGCCGGCTGCTCGACCACCGCGACATTATCGTGATCGGCCGGCGAATGATCGACAAACGCCAGCTCCGCATGCCCTTCGCGAATGTCCTGCGCGTAATTGATCTGCCCGCCCACGTCGATCGGCATTTGCCCTTCGACGGCACAGACGCTGGTCACCACCTCACCGGTCAGCAGAAGAATTAACCCAAGATGAATGAGAATGACGCCAATGCGCTTCAGGCGCAGCTTGAATCGAACCGCGTGAGCGGCCAGCAGATTCAGAAGTAAAAGGCCAATGAGGGTGTAGCCCGCTGGAATTGGAAACCATGGGCCCCCATGGGGAGGCTGGCCGTCCTTGGGAGAAGGCAGAAAATAGTGCAGATAAATCTTGGCCCAGACGTGCGTGTGGAAGAACTGGTGCTGCACGTCCTGGATGCCCATCTCCCGCTGCGCTGTTGTGCCTGCAAAGACCAGCACGCACGCAATCACCAGCAGGGCGACGGTCAGCCTGAGAGAAGCCAGCGGCTTGAGGATTTTGGTAACGGTCGGATTCACGTTCGCCATTTCTAAATGCTTGTGCTATTTCCCGAGCTCGACGCTGGCCAGGAATTTCTCGAAGGATGTTTTTTGCTGCGCAACTGCGTTTGCCGGGCCGAGCATCTTGATGAAGTAGGTCTGCCCCTGTTCTTCGGTTTGGCCGACGATGACGCGTTTGGCATTGGCGCCGGCAGACGCGGGGCTGGAGAAATCGTAAATCTTCCAGGCGCGCTGGCCGAGGATGGTTGGGGCGACATCCCGCGCCTCGGCAGGAGTCACATCCGGCAAGCCCACTTCACCATGCCAGCGATTGAGGTTGTCCGTGAGGCTTCCGAAATTGCCCGTGGCGAAGGCCGATACTTTGATTTCGATCGCGCCAGCTGCCGTTTCGAAGCGCGCCAGCAGCGGACCGTTTCCGCCCTCGGCTGTCCAATCCGACGGCACCTTCCATTCAATGCCCGACGGCGCTGCATTCGAGGCCGTGGATGGAGCAGAGGGCGCGGCAGCGGCCGAGAAATGAATCGACGCGACAAACGCATCAAACTCCGACGCCTTCGCTGCAATTTCATTTTCTGGCCCGACGAGCTTCACAAACCAGGTTTGCCGGGCATGTGGGATGATCGCGCCAAGCAATCGCGTGCCTTTCCCAGTCAGATCAACCCTGTCGCCACCCGATGCGATGGGCGAAGTCACCCTCGCCAGATCACTTTCGTTGCTTAGAGGCAAGCCTTCCTGACCCTCCCACCGGTTAACATTTCCAAGAACCGAGCGCGCGCCCGGTGCATCGCCAAGGTGGGAAACGGTCAGCACAAGCTTGGGGTTGCTGGGATCGACTGCAATACGCGCATCGGGCCGGAAGAAGGCATTGGGATCGCCGCCGGCGTCCAGTTCCTTCCAGCCTGCTGGCAATGTCCATTGAATATTTTCCGCGGCCGGGGCTTGCGCCATGTCCATGCCAGCCATCGATTCATCAGCGGCCGGTTGCGCGGTTTCTTTCGGGGTCGTATAAGCGCGAACCTGTGGGCTGCGATCGCAGCCGGCAACGGCCACGAATGACGCGGCCGCGGTCACAAGCAGAATGGATCTAAGTGCAGATCGTTTCACGATTTCAGACTTTCCTAAGATCAGCCGCATCAGATTGACTATAGGCTCTGTCGGAAGCTTCCGACGGATGAGCAAAATATCGCATGGTAGGCATTTACACTGCTTGCCTATCTCGTCTTACGCTCTGTTTGAGCGACTGTTTCGCCGGGTGCGACAATTTCGCCGGGGATCGAAAGGGGATCAGCGGACCGCCGATGCCCGTTCGTTGAGCGCTTTAAGCACCGCATCCATCGTTTTGAAACGCCCGGCCTTCACATCGCCGGCCAGGCCTTCCATGACGTTCGACTCCTTTTGCAACAGATGAAAGGCATCAGACACTTCCTTAATCATCTTGGCCTTATATTGTGCGCGCTGGCCGGCCGTCATCACCAGCAGCTGGTTGCGCGGTGGCTCGGGCAGGTAGGTCCGCTCCAGATCGATCTTCCAAAGTCCATTGATTTTCTTGAGCAGCAGGGGAGTCGCGTCGCGCGAAGCGACGGTGCCGTGGACAATGGTGATGCGGGCCTCATTTTCGGCAGCCTGGACATCGGCATCGTCGATCTGCGCCGCCGGCCGATCGAACTGCTCCCAGAGCGTCTTTTCCAGCTCGGCATGGATTTGATGGGTGACCTTCCCGAAGCGCGTATAAATCGCGTTGTTCAGATCGCGGGTCGCGCGGGCAAAACCGGCCCAGCCATCGATCCAGTCCATTTCCTGGCCCGTGCCGGATGCAGCGGCTCGCGCGGTGGGCGCATCGCCGGCCTGAATCGCCTTTACATAGGCCGTGGCCGCTGATTTGGGGCTGGTGAGATCGACCGGCTTGGCCTTCTGCATCGAAGCGCATGCACCGGATATCACGACCACGGCCGATGCAAACAAGATCCGCAAAGAGCGCAACATGAATGTTGTTTCCCTTCAAAGCGAAGAATCATAACGGGCGCAACCCATTCGCGCAAGATGCGCGAAATGATGTGCTACCGTCACAAAGCGGCGCCATGATCCTTTAGCCGCTCCGCCTGCGGAGCGCGTCCAACCAACGTCCCGCGCAAACTGATTTTTCAAGAGCAAGTCCGCGTTGCCCGGCGCTTCTTCATTGCCCTCGGTTCCCACCCCGTCGGCCGCGCCCCGCAGGCGGGGCGGCTAAAAAAGATCCGCGGACTGCATCTGCGTGTGGGAGACCGACATCCTCAACGAACTGCGCCACGGCCCGGTAAACCCTTTGTCGATCTCTCTGCGCTGGCATCAGGATGAAATTTCGCGACGATACGGTGCCGAAATTATGGTTCGCAGGATTGGAGTGCCCGAAATGAAATGGCTGCTATTGGGTTTGACCATCGCGCTGATCGTGGTCCATCAGGATTTCTGGAATTGGGACAAAGTGAACGTGGCCTTCGGCTTCATGCCGGTCGGCTTGTGGTATCACGCGTTTTATTGCATCGCGGCAGCCATTTTGATGTGGATGCTGGTTGCCTTTGTCTGGCCGCGCCAGTTGGAAAATGTGGAGCGTGAGGTGCCGGGCACATCTGAGGAGCCAAGCGGTCACTGAATTGTCATCCGCGATTGCGTCCTCCGAATCATCCTTCAATTTTGAATTTCTAATTTTGCATCGGGCAGGAGTTGGGCATGTGGGTTGAATGGCTGCCGGCGATTGTCATCTTTATCTATCTGGCGGTGGTGCTTTACATCGGCATCTTCGCCTTCCGCAAAGGGCGCGAGACCGGCGAAGACTTCTTCCTGGCCAGCCGATCGATCGGCTCGATCGTCTTCTTCCTGTCGCTGTTTGCCACGAACATGACCGCGTTTGCCATCCTCGGCAGCTCGGGCATGTCCTTTAAAGTTGGTCTGGGCGTCTTCGGAATGATGGCAACCTCCAGCGCGCTGATCATTCCCCTCACCCTCTTTTTCATCGGCACGCGACTCTGGGCGGTCGGCAAGCGCTTTGGCCTGATCACGCAGGTCAGCTTCTTCCGCGATCGGTATGAATGCTCCTTCATCGGCACGCTCATTTTCCTTGTCACCGCCGCTATGCTGATACCGTATCTGATCATCAGCATCACCGGCGGCGGGACGATCCTGAACACGCTAACCGATGGGCGAATTCCCTATGCCCTCGGCGGCGCGATCGTTGCCCTCATCGTCATGGCGACTGTCTTTTTCGGCGGCATGCGCGGAGCCGTCTGGGTCAACGTGCTGCAGACGATTCTTTTCATAAGCTTCGGCATCATCGCTTTTGCCTGGATCGGTAAGCATCTGCCCGGCGGATTCGAGGGTGTGGTCGACAAGATGCAGAAAAGTCCGTCGAATGCCGCTCCAACGCCGATGGCCCGAGAGGTAACGTTACTCACGCGCGAGCGAATCCCCTGGCAGGTGTTCCTCAGCTTCATGCTGATTCCGCTCTCTTCGATCATGTTCCCGCACATGTCGATGATGTGCTTCACCGCCCGCAAGGTAACGGCTTTCAAAAAGACAGTCGTGTTTTACCCCATCGCCATCATGGCGATCTGGCTGCCTTGCTGCTTCCTGGGGTCGCTCGGGCCGGGCGTCGATACGGTGCGCAATCGCGTAGCAGCTACATCCGAGCCGGTCAGGGAATGGGTTGAAAACAAGGGAAAAGTCGAAGCCGGCGAATTTGCTCCGCTGCTTACAGGATTGGACAAAGCGCTCGATGACGCTTCAGCCGGAAAGGCTCCCCCCAAGGCTACTCCGGCGCAGGTGAAGCTCGCGCAGGCGGCGGGGTTGCAAGCGAAGTCTTTTCGGGCCGACTTGGCGGCCGGGAAACTTACGCCCGAGACGGCGGTTCCAAAGCTGTATGCGATCAAGAATCCCGCCGTTCAGCAGGCATGGGGACGCGTCGTCGCGGTGAACGCGGACAGCGTGCTGTTGCAGATGCTCAAGGAATATGTGCCCAAGATCCTGGCCGGCATTCTCGCGGCAGGCATCATCTCGGCCGTCATGGGCTCCGATTGCCACCAGATCCTGGGCCTGAGTACGATGTTTACCAAGGACATCTTCAATTTCTATGGCAGCGGCCGGCAGATGAGCGAGCGCTCGGTTGTCCATATGGGCCGGGCATTCATCCTGATAGCCAATGGGATCGCATACATCATCGCGCTCTGGCGACCGCCGATCTTTGAATTGGCGGTGACCTATGCCTTCTCCGGATTCGCGGCTCTTGCGCCGATGATGATCGCCGCGCTCTTCTGGAAGCGCAGCACGAAATGGGCGGCCCTCGCCAACACCCTCTGGGTTGCCGGCTGGGAAATATTCATGATCTACACCGGCCAGCACTTCCACGCCAACGAAATCGTCTGGAGCGTGGGCGGTCACAACATCCTTTTCATGAACGCCACCGGCGGCTTATCGTTCATGTACTTCACGCCGGTTGTTCCGATGACGATCGGCGCGGCAATTCTGGTGTGGGTCGTGTCGCTGATCACTCCCGCCCCCAGCCGGGCGACGATCGATCGCTACTTCTCAACGACCGAAGAGCCCGAAAGGCGATCGTCAGTTGCATCCATGCCGGCATGATCGCCTATTTCAGGCAATGTCGAGTGCCGTGAACATTGCCTTGGCTTTCACCAAAGTCTCTTCATACTCCGCATCCGGTTCGGAGTCGGCGACGATGCCGCCGCCGACGGGGATGTGGATTTGTCCGTCTTTGACGATCATCGTTCGGATGGCGATGTTGAACTGAGCCGATCCATCGGCGGCGAGGTAGCCGATAGCCCCGCAGTAGGGGCCGCGGCGCACCGGCTCGAGTTCTTCGATAATTTCCATGGCGCGGATTTTCGGCGCGCCGGTGATTGAGCCGCCGGGGAAGAGGGCATTAATCGTTTCCGCGAATCCGCAGTCGTCCCGCAGGATCCCCTCGATTGTTGCGACGCCATGAAATACAGTCGGATGGGCCTCGATCGTCCTTGGCTGCGTCACCTTCACGCTCCCAACCCGGCAGACGCGCCCCAGATCATTGCGCTCCAGATCGACAATCATGTTCAGCTCCGCCTGGTCCTTGGCGCTGCGGAGCAACTCGACGTCCATTCCCGATTGTCGCGGGCGCGTGCCTTTGATCGGGCGAGTGATAAGCCGACGATCCCCGCTGATCGGATCGCGCTTGATGCGCAGAAAAAGCTCCGGCGAATTGCAGACAAGAGCGAACGAACCAAAATCGAGCAGCGCGCCGTACGCGGCTGGCGATTGGCTCAGGAGCCGCTGGTAAATCTGCCGGGGCGATGCCGGCTGGGGCAGCGAAAATCGCTGCGAAAGATTCACCTGAAAAACATCCCCGGCCGCGATGTACTCTATCGCCCGCCCGACGGCTTGCAGATAAGCCGGGCGAGAGAAGGTCGATCGCATGTCATCGCACGCCGTTTCAATCAGCTTTTCCGGCAGCACGCCTGATTCTGAGATCTCTTCATTCGACGGCGCGCAATGAACGAACGCCATCAAGGGCAGACCCAAATCATCGGCCGCCCTGGTTGGCAGCGATTCAAAGCTTCGACCCAAGTCATAACTGAGGTAGCCGATCCAGCGATCCTCTGCTCGCATCGCGCTTCGCGCATCGGCTTCCAGCCATCGCAGCGCTTCCAGCGGATTGGACCATTGCCGCGTCGGTAGACCTTGCTCATAAAGCTGAATCGGCTGATCTGCCCTTGGCCAAATCAGCGAGCGGGATGCCGCCTCGGCAGCAGAAAAATTCCAATTGCTGCCAGCACGCGTGCTATCCAGGCGAATCAAGCTTGATCGGCTCAAATCCATAGCCTCGGGTATCCTAACCGCTGCAAGCGTTGCCGGGACATTCCGTTATCATTCATGGGGCACCATGGGAGGGCCGAATGCTCCTTGTGTCACGTTACGAGCGGCAGTTGATCGAAAGCACGCTCGGCCTTGCGACGCCGACCGATCAATCATCAGGCGCTTTGGTCATCGCGCCGGATGCGGTTGAACTGCAGCATCCGCTTCAGGTAGCCATCTGGCCCGCGCTTGCAGCCGCCGGCTTTCGAAAATGTACGACGCAGCCGCTCTTCAATTCCTATGATTCGATTGAGCGAATCGTGCATCACCTTCGATGTGCCGAGATGATCGTCGCCGACGTGACGGGAACGAACCCGGACGTGATGTATGTCGTCGGCCTGTGTCAGGGGCTCGGGCGCTATCCGATCCTGATCTCGCAGGATCCCGATTCGTTGCTGTTTGCGATGCGCTCCTTCCGCTGCATCCGTTATGACACGAGCCGCGAGGGGCTGTGGGACCTTCGGGAAAATCTCGCAAGATCGGCGCGCATTTTTCTCACGCCGACGGGCTCAACGTGAACCTCTGCTTGCCTGCGAGCTAATAAATAATGTACTTATCCCCATTCTGATTCCGACATCCTTCCGGAAGCGATTTGCTGATGCACAGACCCGTCCGCACAAGCTGGATATCAATTGCCGCGATAGCGTCGTTCGTGGCGTTCGCCATGCTGGCGGTTTTTGCGGCCAGAAGCTTCTGGTCGTGGGACAGGTTCACCGATGGAACCAGCGAGACTGTTACCGTCACCGACGGCGGTATTACGTATCAGCACGTATCGGCCGCAGCGCTGCCAGCTGTTGGACAAAAGCTGCACCTCTCAGGCCCAAGTAGCCCTGACAGCCGCTCCATTCGAAGGGCCATCTGGGGTTTCCGGGCGACTCGTCGGGTTTTGCCGAGCGGACTTGGCCAGGTGGAAATATCTCAAGTGACTTTTCCGCTTTGGCCGCTCCTTCTCTTGCTGATCGTTATGCCCGTGCTTTGGTTCATATCGCGCCCAGAAGGCGCAGCGGCGTTTCCGGTACTCACCGATGTGAGCTCTTCACATCACCGCACCTGCACCAGCTCTCCATCCAACATCAAATCCACTTGATTTCCCAGCGCCAGCCATTGGGCGGCGTGGGGGTACTTGGTCATCAGCGCGAAGTATTCGTCGCTGCCGAACTTGATCTGGCGGGGCTTCAGATTCTTGTTCTTCGCGACCGCATCCTGGGCCGACGCGTCGGTCCAGGTCTGGCCATTCTGATAGAACGCCCGCCCGGCGACGATCCGCGCCTGTTGGGCATAATTCTGCGCTTCGCGATAGCTGGGTTGAGTCGCCGGCGCTCCAGGTTGCGCGGCCGCCTTTCGCAGCCCCATCTGTTGCTGTTGCTGCGGAGCATCCAGATTGTCGCTGCGTTTGAGCTGCGCTAGCGATTGTGCATTCTCCACGGCTTGCCCGCCGCTTCGCTGCCGCACATCCTTTGCTTCGGCGCGCGCGGAGTAGTATTGCTGCTGCACCGATGCGCGCACGGCAGCATCCGTGCTTAATTCTCTCATGCTCTGAAGTTGTGCGGGGACATTCCGCCGCGTTTCGTCTTCGACGATCAGATAAGCGGTATAGGGCGTCACAATTCCCCACTGCCGTGCCAGGCGAGTGGTTTCATCTTTCAGCTCGGCGGTTTCGCCGTGCATGCGGATTTCATCTAGGAGATATCCAACGCGCCGCGTGGCCCACAGCCGCGGGACAAAATCGTTGCTGCGATCCCCTTTGCCGAAATTGATTTCGGTGACAAATTCCTGACTCGCTCCGTTGACGCTGCCGCTGATGCGCACGCTCCCTGAGCCGGTCCCGGTGTAGCGGCCAAACAGCACCAGCATCTGCCCCTTGTACAAATCCGGCATGCGAGTCGGATACAGCTCCGTCACGCGCACGCCCGGCGCGTCGAATTTCACATTGACATTCGCCAGCACCGGCTCCTTGATCTTCGTGTAGAAGTCAGACAGCTTCAGCTCCAGGTCTTCATTGGGCAGCACATACTGGCTGATCGCATCGGTCTGCTCCGCCAGCCGATCCAGCAGATGGGTGTTCACATCGGTCCCCAGGCCAAAGCAGTAAATGCGGGTCGCCGCGCTGTCGGCATGCTGCACGTTGGCCATGATCTGGTCTTCACCCGTCACGCCGACCGTCGGCAGTCCATCGGTGATGAAGATGATGATGTAAGGTCGCTGGCTGTCGCGCGGACGCATCGAGATCGCCTTCAGCAGCGCATCGTTGATCGCTGTCGCGCCCAACGGCCTCAAACCATCGACAAACTCCTGCGCCTTCTGTACGTCCTTCCCATCCGCATCGACCAGATTGTCAAACAACGGCTCCGCATCGGTGGAAAACCGGATGACATTGAACCGATCTTCCTTGCTCAAATTCTGCAAGCAGAATGAAAGTGATTTGCGGGCCTGCTCGATCTTCTTGCCGCCATCTTCGGCCATGGATCCACTGGTGTCGACGACGAAGCAAATGTCCTTGCTCTGCGCAGTACCATGAGTCGCCACCATCCCCGGCGACGCCATCAGCAGGAAATATCCATCATCGTTCGCGCCGCGATAAGTTAGCAGATCAATTCCCAGCGGCTTTGGCGTCCGCGAGAAAAGCAGCTTGAAATCGGTATCGGGGAATAAGTTGTGTGCTTCCCAGCCAACAGTCGCTCGACGATCCCCCTCATATCGCACGCTCACCGCGTGGCTCGGACTGTAAAGGTTTTTAATTGGCTCCTTCGATTCGATATTCACGCTGATCGCCACATCGCGCAGCGGCCGCGCGGAAAACTTTTCGGTGTTCAGCGGATAGCTGTACTCCACCAGGCTGCTGTCGCTCTTAAGGAGCTGCGTGTAGCTGACTTTGATGCGCTTGGTCGAATGCGGCTCGATCGGAAAAATGCGGACGGAAAACGCGTCGCGCCCCGCGTATTCGAGCAGAGCCGGGTCGCGCATCTTGCGAACGATCTCTTCGTAATATTGGCGGGCTTTGTTGCTGTCGAGGAGCTCCGCCTGCTGCATCGCGCCATCGATGTCCATCTGGAACTTGTCGATGTGCGCACCGGCCGGCAGGGGGAAGATGTACTTGCCTTCCAGTTGCTGGCCATTGGGGTTGTAGAATTCCTGATCGACGCTGGTCAACGCGACCAGATCGTGTATCTGCACGTCCACGTGGTGATACGTCACCTCCAGCGGCGCAAAAGCAAAATTCATCCTCGGCCCCGGCGCAGCCACCACCCTCTGCTCGATCACAATAAATCCATCCGCCCGGGCCAGACTGGCCAGCAGCAGGATGAGCAGAAGCGGAAGAATCGCCAAAGTACGACGTACCGATACGACCGGGGGAGGCGCGCAGAACATGTTTTACCCCGTGGTAGGAGTTATCAGCGAAGGCTGCATCGCAGCCACGCTTATGTTCGATGCGCGATGTGAACGGAAGTTCCTGGAAATCTACACCGCGACAGCAATTATTTTTAATTGCTCGACGGTCAATACCGTCGATGTAAGGATGCGTGCGCATCCATTCCTGAAGGGCTGGGGGCACCAAAACCGCATCTTCGATGGGTCAAGTCATGAAAATGCTTTCGAGCCGTGTCCTGAATCCCAGCCGTAAACGTCGCGGCCGACCGTTCATTGAAGCGATGGAGCGGAGAACCCTGTTCTCATTTGTGCTCGATCCGAGCGGCACGAGCATCTCCGCGATGGCCAGCGCCGGCGCGAGCCCACAGCAAGTGCAGACCAATCCTGCCCACGCCACCGATTCCTTCAGCTACGCGGGCAGCCAGTTCGAACCAGCCTATTCATTGTCCGCGACATCAAACGCCAATTATCAAGTAGCGGCGCAGCAGCTCACCCTTCATAGCGACGCCACTCAATCCACCACGGGCGGCTACCTGGGCTGGCCGAGCAACGCGGGTACGCAGTCGGAAGTGATTTTGAGCTTCAATCTGACGGCAGCCGCCACCGTTCAAATCGACGGAACTCTTGCCGGAACCGGCGGCGGAGCATCGTCACTCCATTTTGATATATCGGACTACACCACATCGTCATCGACCACCAGTGCCGTCCATCAGGCATTGTCCCTGTCGGCAGGCAATCATGTGATGGAGATCGACGCCGCAGGGGCCAACGTTCAGGGTACTTCCAGCGCATCGGTGGACCTGACCCTTACGCTGGGCACTTCAGCCCCGAAAATCACAAGCCCCAATGCCGTGACTTTCAAGATCGGCCAGCCATCAAATTTCACGGTCACCACGACCGGCAGTCCGACGCCCAGCATCACGGAGACGGCGTTTCTGCCAGCCGGTATCTCGTTCGTGGACAACGGCGACGGCACCGCCACGCTTTCGGGCACGCCTGCGGCCCTAGACGCGACCGGACATTACAATCTCATTTTCACTGCATCCAATGGCGTTGCGATTGACGCGACCCATCCATCGGCCAACCAGTTCTTCACGCTGACGCTCAGCGGCGGATCGATCAAGCTGCCCTCGGGCCCTTCGCGACTCGGGTTCGGTCAGCAGCCGTTGACCATGAACGCCGGGGCGACTTTGCGGCCGATCATCGTCCAGGTCGAAGATAAAACCGGCCACGCCGTCACCTCCGACAACTCCCCGGTGACGATTTCCCTCGTGGGCGTCGCCAGCGGCGTGCTTCATGGAACGCTCGCGGTGAATGCGGTCAACGGCGTCGCCACTTTCAGCGACCTTTCGATCACCCGCGCGGGAACCTATACCCTGGCCGTCACCGATGGCTCCCTGACCGTAGGAAAATCCAGCCGCTTTACCGTCAATCCAGACGCAGCCAGCGCCCACCTTGTTCTGCCTCAAACACTCCCCAGCACCGTTCTTGTCGGGAAATCATTGACGCCAATCAGCGCCACGCTGATGGACCAGTTCGGGAACGTCGTCAAGAGCAAATCGACTGCGGTGCTTTCGGTCGTCAGCGGGCCGACCAACGGAACCGCCGGCGGGAAGACGAGTGTGCCGGTGGTCAATGGGATCGCAAACTTCAAGGACGTATGGTTTTCCGACGCGGGCACGTATACCGTCGCTTTGTCCGATAGCCTCGCGCCCGGCAACGCCAGCGTGCCGGCGAGCTGGGTCGTGACCGTGGCGCAAGCGACCGCCGTTATCGCTGCCCCGCGTCCCGCGCGGTCCTATGTAGCCGGCCGACTGGTGGTGCTGAACGCCACGATCAAATCCAATGCGCCGGCCAACATCCCCTTCACCGGCAGCGCAAGCATCACGGACCAGAACAACAACGTCCTGGGCACCGCCACCGTCTCGTCCAAAGGCGCGGTCCACTTCCTGCTGCAGGGACTCACGCCGGGAACCTACACATGCAGCGTTACCTACGCCGGCACCGCAAACTGGCCTGCGGCAAGTTCTGCTTCTTTCACTTTGAATGTGACCGGTTGAGAATCAACCGACGTGTTCCGGCGCTTTCCGAAGCGTAGCTCGGTCGTCAGGTGTGCCACAACGACGACGCTTTTGCACTGGGGAATTTCTCGTAGTCGATGCGCTAGCATCGTCCTTATTCACTTTAGCCGCCCCTTTGTCGGGCGCGTCAGATGGGATGGGGAGCGAAAGTGATACGGAAGGTCCGAGCAGCCCGGCCCCCGTCATTCGAATAACGTGTCGCGCTCAACGCCCACTAGACGCGTCCCACAAAGGGCCACAAAGGGGCGGCTAAAGTGATCAGGACTCCGCTTTGCGTTGGCGATCAGGATCAAGTTCGCGTCAATTTCGTCCCCGGATTCTCATTCCTCTTTCATGTTCTATCAGTACAATTGATGCGGGTCCTACGGAACATGCGCCCTCTCGGCGTGACGTTCACCCTACCGGGCGAAAAAAGGAGGAAATATGCGGTCCCAATTACGTTTAGGGCGGCATTCAATGCGCCACTTGTTCAATCGTCGTGCAAGCCAATCCAGCTCATCCCGGCCCCGCGCGGTCTGCGAATCTCTGGAAGATCGCCGATTGCTTTCGGCATCGGCGGGCATGACGCTTCATCGTGTCGCGCACCTCAGCACTGTCCAGGGGCAGCCGCTCGACTTGATCGAAGTTGCCACTGTCAGCGGTCCGGCCATCGCGGCTCTCAACACCAATTACGCTGAGGCGGGCCCCGACAGCGGTCTTGGTGGGAGCCTCGACAACGGACAGTTCGTGGCCAACGTGCAATGGGCTTCGGGTAAGTCGGCTGTCCATCTCGATGGAAGTTTTACGACCACCGGCAGGCAGGATACGCTGACAATCAGCTCGAATAATTATCTTGTTGCCGGGCATTATCCGCTTCGCGTGACGCTCAGCGATAATGGAAAGACGCTGGCTACGCTCAACGAACGCGTCACGATACTTCCTCGAACCACCAACGGCCTGGCTCTGCATGCCGTCGCCGGTAAACCGTTCACGGGAACGGTGGGGTTCATCACTTCGCCGCTGGAATCCAACCAGACGCTGAGCATCGATTGGGGCGATCGCACCAATGACCCTTCTCCAGTACAAACAGTCTCGGAGAGCAACGGCAAGATCGCGGTCGAAGCGAGCCACACTTACGCGGCGCCGGGAAAATATATCATCACGGTCTATCTTGTTACCCTCGGCACACCCCATGGTGCCGGCGACGAAATTACACGGGAACTCGTCAGCGCGATCACCGTCTCGCGCAGGTAATCGCGGAAGACGTCTTGTGCCACCGCTGTAAAAATCGTTCTAAAGGGGTGAGTTATGAGTTTTTTGTTTCATCGGAAAAGTCGGCCAGCGTCGCGAATTGTACATGTGGAACCTTTGGAAGATCGACGGCTGCTTTCAGCGACCGGGCATTGGGCTGGGTTGACCCTGCATCGTGTTGGGCCGCTAAGCACTGTCCAAGGGAACATGATCGGCTCTGTCGAGGTTGCCACCGTCAATGGTCCGGCAATCACGGCCTTCAATGACAACTGGAAAGGGTCCGGTTACGAAATTGGCGGCCGTCCGCTCCAAGCCACCGTCCGATGGGGTTCGGGAAAGCCGGCCGCGGGATATTTCGTGACCACGGACAGTCAGGATTCGCTGCAAATCTACTCCACCAACACCCTCGGGCCTGGGGTTCATCCCCTTCACATTACCATCCAGAAAGATGGAAAGAGAGTCGCCGCGTTAAGTGAGAATATTACGGTGATTCCTCGAAGCGACTTTGGCGTGGCTCTGCACGCTGTCGCAGGCCAACCATTCAGCGAGACGGTGGGCTATGTTCCGCAGCAACTGGAAGCTGGACAACTGCTATACGTGGATTGGGGCGACCAAACGAATGACGCCGCACCGGTGCAGGTAATGCCTTGGATTACCGAGGGGTTCGCGGTTCAAAGCACCCACACTTACGCCCATCCCGGGAAATATGTGATCGAGGTGGTGCTCGAAACTCAAGGCTCAATCAACGGCGCCGATTACTTCAGGACCGTTATCATCAGCACAATCACAGTCTCGCGGAAGTAGGAAATCCCTCCCTGACTCGTCCTCTTACCTTGAGATGACCCAAATTTTCATTGAGGAGGCGGCGCATCGCCCGCGGCGGGTTTGATGCGTCGCGATTTGAAGAAATCGCGCAGAAGCTGGGCACATTCTTCGGCCAAGATTCCCGACTGCACTTCGAGCCGATGGTTCAGCCGGGGGTCGGAGCAGAGTTGGAACAGCGTGCGGACGGCGCCGGCTTTGGGATCGTCGCAGCCATAGACGAGTCTTGAAATGCGTGCGTTGACCATCGCGCCGGCACACATCGGGCAGGGCTCGAGCGTGACGTAAAGTGTGCAATCGAGGAGCCGCCAATGGCCAAGGGCGGCACCGGCCTGTCGCATGGCGATGATCTCGGCATGGGCGGTGGGATCGTGATCGGTTTCGCGACGGTTGTAGCCGGCGCCGATGATGCGCGCGGAAGGCTCGTGAACGATGATACTGCCAATCGGTACTTCGTCGGCAGCCAGCGCCAGGCGCGCCTGCTCGATGGCCTGCCGCATCCAGTGGTCTGCATCAGGCATGTAGGATTTTAGGTAACGGGAATGACGCGGGTGATTTCGGGGATCTGCTCGCGCAGGTTGCGCTCGATGCCGTACTGAAGGGTCATCTTGCTGCTGGGGCAGCCATGGCAGGCGCCATGAAAGCGGATCTGCACGGTGCCGTCGGCGGTAACATCCACGAGTTCGATATCGCCGCCGTCGGCCTGCACCGAGGGCCGAATCAAATCGAGCACGCCCTGCACGCGATCGCGCATCGAACTATCGCTTTGCGTTGCTGATCCCATGCGGAATGCCTCGAATGACTGCGGGTTAAATCCAAAGTGATTATAGCGATGAACAGCGGGGAAACAACGCTGGGCATCGGCTGTTGCTATATGAAATGACGGCATTTACGAATTGTCGTGATCGTGGTCAGTGTCGAGGATGTTCAGAAGGGTGCCGGTCATCTGGTTGGCAGTCTTGAGCACCATGGCGTTTGCGTCGTAGAGCGTCTGGCCCAGCTTCAAATTCACCAGTTCGGTGGACAGATCGACGTTTGAAGTTTGGGTGTTCGGAACGGCTTGCGGATTGTCTTCGAAACTGGTGCCGCTAACGGCCACGCCACCGCCGGAAAGTTCGACCAGATCGGCTCGCGAAGGATTGAAGCCGGGCGTATTCAGGTTTGCGATATTATTGGCCGTCACGTTCAGCATCGCGCTGGCGGCCTGCATTCCTGAAAGCGAAATGGACATGGCACTGCTCATGACATTGGCGTGCGCTGCGGAAAACAGCGCATCCATGAGCAGATTCGTCGCGGGAGTAGAGCGACTTAATCAGTTGAGATTTGGCCGTGGCGGGTATGGTTGTTTTGCGCGGAAGATGGAGAAACAATCGCGACGCTATCAGGCATTTGGGCGCGTCCGGTAAGAAAGCAAATTTTTTCAAGCGAAGGGCGAAGATCATGAAAATCGCGGGAATGACGTGCACGGCGGCGTTGCTTGGGGTGTTCTCGCTTTGTCCGGCGAGTAGTTTCGCGCAGACGCCGCCGGCCAATGGACAATCGAACAATCAGGTGACCAGCGCGCCACGCCGCGGCGCGAGACGTCCGCCGATCACCCCTGAAGAGCAAGCGCAGATCGCCAAACTCGCGGAACTGCCGGCATGGAAGCCCGGCGACGGCGACGGAGATTACTCGATCGGGCCAGACTATTCCCCCGCGCCCGAGCAGAAGCCGAAAGCTGGCGTTCCAGAAGGCAAGATCGTCAGCTTCGATCTCAATGCCGCCGACAGCAAGTTCTATCCGCCGACCGGACTTCGCGGGACGCGCGACACGCGCAAGGTCACCGTGTACATTCCATCCCAATACAAGCCCGGCACGGCTGCGCCGTTCATCGTGTCGGCCGACGCGTATGGCGCGGGACGTCGCCAGTTGCCCAATATTCTCGACAACATGATTGCCGAGCATCGTCTGCCGGCGATGGTTGCGGTCATGGTCCAAAACGGCGGGGGCGATGGCGTCGGCAGCGAGCGCGGTCTGGAATACGACACCGTCTCCGGCAAATTCGCAGAGTTCATCGAAGCCGAAGTGCTGCCGCGCGTCGAGAAGGAATGCAACGTCACACTCACCAAAGATCCCGATGGCCGAATGACCCTCGGCGGAAGCTCCGGCGGGGCAGTCGCCTTTACGATGGCCTGGTTTCATCCCGAGCTCTACCACCGCGTGCTGGTCTACTCCGGCACCTTCGTTAATCAGCAATCGCCGCGCAATCCGCAACTTCCCGACGGCGCCTGGGAATATCACGAGCATCTGATTCCCAACTCAACTCCAAAGCCACTGCGCATCTGGCTTGAGGTCGGCGAACACGACGGCGGCTACAACTCCGCCGCCTCCGGCCTTCATAACTGGGTGCTGGCCAATCAGCGTATGGCCGAGGCGCTCAAGGCCAAGGGGTATCACTATCAATTCATCTACGCGAAGAACGCTGGACATACGGACGGCAAGGTGATCGCTCAGACTTACCCTGAGGCGCTGGAATACGTATGGAAGGGATATGGAGCGAAGTGAAGTTGTGATTCATGCGCTGACTGCGGCCAGAAAGCGCAAGATCAACTGCGACATCTCCTGCACTGAGGAATGAGCCAATGAAAAAACCCGTCAAAAGACGGGTTTATGCTCTGGAGTAAGTGGGATTCGAACCGAGAGTCATTGCTTGAAGTTCTGAAGGCCTTCTTCAAGGACAACCCTGGCTGGCAATAAAGGTGTTTTAGGGTCTCCCCATGCCCCTCCCCACCAGGGGA
>Ga0207695_10000222_pt1 | contig 152313 bp, 112 predicted proteins | sample KBSC54metaG_FD_184354 | JGI IMG/M metagenome (GOLD analysis project Ga0207695, IMG submission 184354) | Corn rhizosphere microbial communities from Kellogg Biological Station, Michigan, USA - KBS C5-4 metaG (SPAdes) (version 2) | ecosystem: Host-associated > Plants > Roots > Rhizosphere >... | reverse complement strand
AACGGCGGGTTTTACATCCCGCGGATGGGACCCAATGGGACCCATGGGACTCATAGGACCTATGGGAGATGAAAATCGGACGTCTCTCGGCAAGATTCCGCCCCGGCTCACTGTCTTCCGAGTTTTCACTCGTCCGCTACCAGCCCATAAGTCCCATCCGTCCCATTTGTCCTATTGGGTCCCATCCGCGGGATGAACAAGCGCGCCTTCCCTCCGGGCAGCGCCGTTCGCCAGCCTCCCCTCAAAAATGCGCGCCCAGCATCCGCTGGATCCCCGCCACCACAAAACTCGCAAATCCCAGAAAATAAACCAGCGTTCCGACGGCTAGAGCATACCCGATCCAGATCAGAACGCCGTCCCGTTCCATCATCGCCAGTGCAAAAAGAATGATCGTGATTCCGGGAAGCATGTTTGTAAATGGGATGATCGGAGGAAGCGGAAGCGCGAGGAGGGCACCCATCGCCACCACGGTCGAAGCGTTGACCGCCCGAGTCAGCCGCCATTGCATCCACTCCGAGTGGCGTGGTTTTGATAGCCTTTCCAAAAAACCGAGAATTTTCGCACTCGAAGCGACGATCCGGTGCATGCGATGACGGGAAAGTTGCCGGTTTCCGAGAAAGGACGGCAAATGGGGCGGCAATCCGAAAGCCAATCGGACCGCAAGCAACGCGATCAGGAACCCGAGCACCATACTCAAACCAGGTAGGGGAATCGGGGTGATAAACGGGATACTGAGGAAAATGATCATCATGTACAGCCCGCGGCCCTGCGTTTGATCCATCAAATCGTTTAACGTCAACGAGTTGGAATCGCTCTCCGCGAGAATCGTCACCAGATTTTCCAAGAGTGGCTGACGGCGCGGACTATTTTCGTCCGTGCTTTTGCCTGTCGGAGTTTCCGGCGAATCGATGTTCATCTTTCCCACACTGTAGCAGAAGCGATTGGTAAATCTGTGAAACGTCGAACGAGCAACCAACAGAAGCCCGATTGCCGCCGAAAACGGAAATACTTTCCCCGATAATTCTTCTACTGGTGATTTGGGAGGAGCACCGCCGCGCCCGTAAGTTTTCCGTCGCGCAGGTGTTGCAGCGCCTCGTTTGCTTGCTCGAGCGGAAAAATCTGCGTGTGCGTACGGACAGGAACGCGCGGAGCCAGCTCAAGAAACTCCCGCCCATCCTCGCGAGTGAGGTTGGCCACCGAGCAAATGGCCCGTTCCTCCCACAAATCGTGATAGGGGAAGGACGGAATATCACTCATGTGAATGCCGCCGCAGACGACCACACCGCCTTTCGTGACATTTCGCAGTGCGATGGGGACGAGATTTCCGGCCGGAGCAAAAATAATTGCGGCATCCAGTGGCTTTGGCGGACGTTCATCCGAGCCGCCGGCCCAAATCGCGCCGAGTTGACGGGCGAAATCCTGTGCTTCCGTGTCGCCCGGCCGCGTGAATGCATAGACTTCGCGCCGTTGAAACCGCAGCACTTGCGCGGCGATGTGAGCTGCCGCGCCGAAACCGAAGAGGCCAACGCGTTTTCCGGCACCGGCTTTTCGGAGCGACCGATACCCGATAAGTCCTGCGCAAAGCAGTGGAGCCGCAGCTGCGTCTTCAAAAACTTCCGGAATCGGAAAACAGAAGCGGGCGTCGGCGATCGTGAATTCGGCGTATCCGCCATCGATCGTGTAGCCGGTAAATTTTGCGTTATCGCAAAGGTTTTCGTGGCCTTTCAGACAGGATTCGCAATTGCCGCAGGTCCACCCGAGCCAGGGAACGCCGACTCGATCCCCAATTTTTAGCTGGGTGACATTTTCCCCGAGGTGCTCGATCCGGCCGATAATTTCGTGGCCGGGCACGAGCGGAAGTTTTGGAATCGGCAATTCACCATCGACGACATGGAGATCCGTGCGGCAGACGGCACAGGCGGAAACTTTGATCAAAACCTGTCCCGGTCCCGGACTTGGAATGGGAATGTCTCGCCACACGAGCGGACTTCGGGGCGACTCGAGAATCATCGCACGCATGATTGCCGAATAGCAGTGCCTGTTACCGGGAGCAAGTCCTGCCGGATTGCGGCCAGCGAGAGTTTTCCCTAGGCGGGAAGCGAATTCGCGGCTTCTGTAGCATTGCCGGATCCGGCGAAGAAATGCTCACACAGACCGAAGTACCTGTCCCTTTGTCTCTTCACGATTTGTCATATTCGGCGATTCGCGAAGAGCTTGAACGGTCGGGCATCCGTCCGGTGCACGGACATGCCTTGTGGCGTGCGCTTTATGGGGACCTGAAGACGAGTCTCGATCTAGTGGACGATTTCTTGCCGCCGCTCCAGCGATGGATTGGAGAACGAATGCAGATTGCGAACGGCCTCACCCTTGATGTCCCGGAGGTGGAGGAAGAGCAGTTCAGTGAAGACGGTCTAACTCGGAAATTCCTCCTCCGGATGCGCGATAGGCAAACGATCGAAACCGTCTTGATGGGTTACGATAACCGGTTGACCGCCTGTCTTAGCACCCAGGCTGGTTGCGCCATGGGTTGCGTCTTTTGCGCAACTGGACAGATGGGGTTTGTTCGCCATCTCCGGCCAGGCGAGATTGTTGCCCAGGTGCTGCATTGCCAGAGGGAACTGCGGGCTGCCGGGCATGGTCGTGGATTGCGCAACCTGGTGCTGATGGGCATGGGCGAACCATTGCATAACTATGATGGAGTGATGGCTGCGCTCGATATCATCACGGACACGCGCGGACTAAATATCGGGCCAAGCCGAATCACGGTAAGTACCGTCGGAGTTGTGCCGGGAATCCTTCGTCTCGCGAAAGAACAGCGCCCATACAATCTCGCCGTCAGTCTGCACGGCGCGACCGAGGAAGAGCGCATGGCGTTGGTGCCGATGACTCGCCGTTGGTCTCTGGCGGAAGTGATTCAGGCTTGCCGCACTTATAGTGAGACGACCAGCCGCATGATCTTCTTCCAGTGGACGCTGATTGCCGGTGTCAACGATTCGCCGGCACATGCAGAACGATTGGCCGCGCTGCTTGCCGGACTGAATGCGCATGTGAATCTCATTCCGCTGAATCCGACCACAGGTTTTCACGCGGGACCAAGCGCCCGGGCGGCTGCGCTCGAGTTTCAGCAGGTCCTGAAAACGGCAGGTATACCGAACACCGTGCGCCAGCGCCGGGGCATCGATGTCAGCGCGGGATGCGGACAGCTTCGTTCGGCGAAGCAACGCGAGAAGGTTTGATTTAGAGAGGGGCGGAACGGGGGGCGGGTGTTACGTGTGGCGTCGGTTATGACACGAAGAGCGCGGTCCGATAACAGATTGCGATGGTTGCGGATACGCTCGGGCATAGCATCCGCTTTAATCGACTAGTCGAACGCTGATTTTGAACCGTTGGGAATCGGCTTCGACGATGATTCCTCCCTCCCTTCCTGTGAAAGCGAAGTCCTTATACAAAGCTATCGCGTTTGGTGCCGTTTTCATTCTCGCTGTAACTGCATGGACCAAATGGTTTCGGCCAGATTCCAGAACGCAGTCCAGCACGGCAAACCCGGCGGTTCATACCACAATAGCGGCTGAACCAATTCCCGGGAGCCCGCTGCCAACGGCGACAAAATCGGCGCCGCCGGCCGACGCCGAAGAAACGATTCGCACTGCGCGCGCCTCGGTACAGCGGTGGAGACTCAATCCGGCGCAGGTTGCAGAAATCGATAGCTTCGCCGGCTGGGCTGAACGCTATCTCAATTCGACCGATGATGGCGTGCGCCGATCCATGATCGCGGAGGGAATCGCGCTCGCCCGGACGCGCCGTGCGCCTTTCCAAAAGTTAATCGCACACCATCCCGAGCAGGCGCTGAAACAGGCAGTACCAATGGTGGTTCGCCAGCAATTGCCACCGGAAATTGCCAGTCTTCTCGAGGAGCGAATCAGTGATCGGGGGTTTTTCGGCGTGCTTGGAACCATCGGCGCCCCGGCAGATGCGCCGCCAGTTTCTCGGGAGGTTCAACTCGCTGACGGACGCACGTTGACGGCCCATGTTTTTGGCGAACGGCTGAATCAATTGACTACGGAAAATGCCACGTTTTGGGGTGTTGCCATCGACCGCGATGTTGCGCTTTCGGAATCGAGAGTCCGCGTGCTCGAACCAGGCGAGGTTCCCGATGCCAGGAAAACCGTACAAACAACGTGTCCGGTTTCAGGAAAAACCATCGCGGCGGCGCTTTCTTCGAATGGCGCCCTGTTGCCGGTGGCTGCGGGACAAGCCGTGGTGGAAGCAGGTCCGACCATTTGCTACCTATGTGAAGGCGGGCACGTTCAGGCAGTGAATGACAAGTATCTCGCGGCGGAGGGTGGCACAGGTGGCCCGGGATTCGTCACCGGCAACGTCCCCGCGACGTGGAGCACCGGATACAAGAAGGTCCTCTACATGCGTGTGACTTACGCGGATGAGTTGCAGGCGCCCGATACGGAAGCGGCGGCCTATGCCCGGATGGCCATCGTGGAGAATTTCATGCGGCAAAATTCCTATGGCCGGCTGCAGATGCTTACGACCGTGACGCCACTCCTGGTGATGCCTCATACCGAGCAATGGTATGTTGTGAATGGATCGGGCCCGTTGCTTTCCGATGCGCGCGCCGCGGCAAAGGCCGCTGGTTACGATACGGCAAATTACGATTTCGATATCTGCCGGCATGATGGCTCCGTCGGGAGTTATGCGGGGTTGGCTTACGTGGGGGGCAAGGGGGTGTGGTTGAAGGATGAAAGCGCTGGCGTTTCCTGTCATGAATTGGGGCACAATCTGGGACTGAGCCACGCGAATAAGTGGGACACCGGTGGCCAAAGCATAATCGGAGCGGGTGCGAACGATGAGTATGGAAACGGCTTCGATACGATGGGAGACGGATATGGGAACGGCTATTACAACGCGCAGCACAAATCGAAACTGAGTTTCCTCACCGCTCCGAATATCACGACCATCACGTCCAGCGGGACCTACCGGATTTATGCGCAGGACCAGGCGATACTCGATCCCGCAAAGCGGTATGCTTTCAATGTGCGGAAGGACGGCGAGCGGACATATTGGGGAGAATTTCGCCAGCTAAATACCAGCACGCCCTGGGTTATGAATGGCGTGCTGCTGTACTGGGCGCCCTGGGCGAATTCCAACGGGGGAGCGCAATTGCTCGATACAACACCCGGAACCAAGGATGGGAATAATGATGCCGCGATTGTCCTGGGCCGTACCTTTGATGATCCGGAGGCAGACATTCATATTACGCCGATTGCCAAAGGTGGCACGACGCCAGAGTCGATCGATGTCGTGGTAAATATCGGTACTCAGGCCGCGGATCGCGCGCCGACTCTGACGCTTACGGCCAATACGACTACACCGGCGGTCAACGGCACTGTTTCATTCACCGCCGCCGCGACTGACCCGGATGGCGATGCCCTGGCGTACTTCTGGGATTTTGGATATCAGAGCACTTCCACGATCGGTCCCAATACCTCGACGGCGACGATGAGTTGGAGCACGGCGGGGCAGTATGTTGTGCGCTGCGTGGTGAGCGACATGAAGGGGAAGTCGGTCAGTAAGTATCTGGTCATTACGGTTGGAAGCCCTTCTACCTTTACCATTGCAGGACAGGTGACGGATGCCGCGGCTCAGCCAATCGTCGGCGCCCTGGTCAATTCCGGATCCAACTATTCCTTCACCGACAGCAGTGGCAATTATACGATCGGCGGGCTTTCCACCGGTACCTATACGGTCACGCCGAGCTTCTATGGATACACTTTCACGGGGCAGACCGTGATCGTTGGCCCAAGCGCGACCGGGGAGAATTTTTCCGGAACTCAGGTGCCTCAAGTCAGTATCCTGGCGAGCGTCCCGGTTTGTACGGAGAATAATGCGGCAGCGCCCGGTAAGTTCACGATTTCACGAACTGGCGACACGACGAGTGCTTTGGACGTCCTGGTCAATGCCGCCGGAGGGACCGCGACACACGGAACGGATTACAGCCTTTCTCCCGATTACGTCGTGAGCGATCCGATCTACAAGTTTACGATTCCGGCGGGGGCGGGTTCGCTCGATGTCCTGGTTCAACCGATCAATGATACAACCGTGGAGGGGCCTGAAACCGTCCGTCTCGATTTGGAGCCGGGTGTCGGGTACCAGATCAGCGGTTTGGAATCCGCCACGGTAACCATCAATGATGACGACACGAGTCTGCCGCGCGTCAGCATTTCCGCTCCTTTCCCGGATGCGTCGGAAAGCGGCACAACGGCGCAGCTTGTGGTTTCGCGAACTGGAGCGACGACCGCCGCGCTCACGGTGAATTATACTGTCGGAGGGACGGCGGCAGCGGGTGTGAACTATCAGACATTGTCTGGCACCGTGGTCATTCCGGCGGGAAGCGCCACGGCATCGATTATTGTAACTCCGATTCATGACAATGTGGCGACAGGCAATCTGACGGTGACGACGACGCTGGCCTCCAGCGCCAATTATATCGTTGATTCCACCGCCAACAAAGGAACGGTAAACATTGCGGACATCGATATTGATGTCGTGACCGTCGCAGCGACCGATCCGAATGCGTCGGTGGCTGGAGCCGCCACGGGGACATTCACAATCACCCGGAGCGGCAATAGCTCAAAGCCTCTAACCGTCTTTTATATGATGGGTGGGACCGCTCTGCTTGGGACGGACTATGTCGCTCCGTCCGGCAGCGTGAATCTCGCCGCGGGACAGACGACCGCGACGGTGACGATCACGCCGTTGGATAATGGAGTAGGGGAGGTGTTCAAGACGGCGATCCTGCAGTTGCGCAGTTCCGATCAATACCTCGTTGGTCCGGCGAATAAGGCCACGGTGACCATCGCCAGCACGAGCAACAAACCGGTGGTCGAAGTCAACGCGACGGACGACTACGTGCTGGAAGGATCCAACACTGGGACCTTTCGATTCACCGCATATGGACAACTCGTAAGCAGCCTGACGGTCCACTACTCGATCGGCGGGACCGCGACGGGCGGCACGGACTATACGGCGCTTTCCGGCACGGTGACGATTCCGGCCGGGGTAAATCCCTGGGCAGATGTTACGCTGACAACGCTTAATAACGCCGCGAAACAAGACGCGCGGACCGTCATCGTCACGATTACCTCAGATCCGGGTTACCAGATTTCGCCGTTCGACTACAAATCGACGATCAAGATTCTCGACGACGATCAACCCACCCTCAATGTTGAAGCAGTGGGTTCGGCATCCGAAAGCGGTCTTGCAACAGCGAGCTACTATATTTCCCGGGCGAAAAATGTGAGCATCACGGGCGCGATTGCCGTGGGGTTCGCCATGAGTGGTACAGCAGTACAGGGGACAGACTACAAGTTGACTTTGACGAGCGACGGATCGGCGATCACCAATGCGGTGACGATTCCCGACGCCACGGCTGGAGTTTCGGTGACATTGACCCCGATCGCGAACGGTGTGGCGACAGGAACCCTTGCCGCGACGATGACGCTTGCCTCGAGTTCTTCGGATGCAACGTTGGCGTATGGGGTGGAGAATGCCTCGGCGACGCTTTATATCGCGGATGCCGAAACGCCGGCTGCGCAGGTCAACTTCGCCTCCGTTTCGGGATCGGGTAATGACACGGTGAGTTCGGTGCAAGTGCCGGTGGTTTTAACCGGTAGTTCGGCGAATCCCGTGACGGTCCAATACACGATCGGCAGCGTGACCAATAGCACGAGTAACAGCAACACGACTGGATCGACCCGCAAGGCGCCGTACTGGGTGCGCCTCGTGCGCTCCGGGAATACCTTCACGGGATGGAGTGCGCCAGATTCCAGTGGATCTCCGGGAACATGGACGCAACAGAACCAGGTGACCGCGCCGATGAATTCGGCCGTGCAAGTGGGGTTTGCCGTGACGAGTCACAACGACGGGACGCTTTGTGCGGCGGTCTTCGATCATCTCACCGTCAGCCCGGCAATCGGTTCATTGACCGGCCAGGACGTCGGACAGGTATCGGCGGCCGGCAGTTTTTCAGTGACGAACGGGACTTACACTGTCAATGGATCAGGGGCAGACATCTGGAATTCTGCCGACGAATGTTACTTTGCCTCAGCGCCGGTGACTGGAGATGTGACGATCACGGCTCGTGTGGCGAGCCAGACGAATACCAATGCGTGGGCGAAAGCTGGGGTGATGATTCGGGAGAGCCTGACACCTACTTCAAAAAATGCCTTTATGGCCGTGTCGCCTGGCAACGGTACCGATATGCAGTGGAGGACTTACGATTCCGCGGCGACGGGAAGCAATGTCGACTATACGTTTTCGAGCGGGACGCTGACTTTCAACCCCGGTGTCACGACGCAAAACATTCCGCTTTCCATCAGCAGCAATGTCGCACCGGGACCAAGTAAGAGCGTGGCGATCACGTTGCAGAATGCCGTGGGCGCTGCGATTGGGGTGTCGTCGACTTACACTTATACAATCCTCAATACGGTGGTGGCGCCATCGGTTTCCGTGCAAATCGTTCGTCCTTCGGCGTGGCCCGTGTCCATACCGCTGAGCGCGAGTGGTTCTTTTTATATGTTGGGGCAACTTTCCGGTACGATGACCGGGGCGGGTTACGCATGGTCGAAGACAAGCGGTCCGGGGACGGTCACCTTCAGTGATCCGCTTGGGATTGGAACCCGTGTGACTTTCAGCGCAGCAGGCGTCTACGTCCTGCGATTTACGGCGTCCAATGCCACCCAACAGGTCTATGATGAGGCGACGGTTCTCGTCGGCGTGCCGTACTTATCGATGGACCAGGATATTGGCACCGTGACGGCTCCGGGTGGTTATGCTTACAGCAATGGAACGTATGCCGTGAGCGGGGCTGGAGCGGATATCTGGAACAACGCCGATCAATTCCACTACGTGTATACGCCGCTTTCAGGAGACGGCACCATCATCGCACGGGTGGCGAACCAGGCCAATACAGGCGGCTGGGAGAAAACCGGCGTCATGATCCGCGAAAGCGTTGCTCCTGGATCGGCGCAAGCCTTGATGTCGCTCACGCCGGGCAACGGAACGGCCTTTCAATGGCGGGCGACGACCAATGGGAGCAGCAGCAATAGCAATAGCAATACGACGGGATTTACCGCGCCTTATTGGGTGAAGATGGTGCGCAGTGGAAATCACTTTTCCGCCTATCGTTCCGCCGACGGCAGTACGTGGGTGCAGCAGGGCGCCACTCAGACGATTACCATGCAGAGCAATGTGCTCGTCGGAATCGCGGTGGATAGCACGAGTAATAATTCGCTATGTACCGCACAGGTGGACAACGTCTCGATCACGGGAACGACACCCTCACCGAACATCCCCCCGACTGTTGCGGCTGGAACGAATCAGACGGTGATTGGGTCCGACGTCGCGACCCTGAGCGGCACTGCTTCGGATGATGGGTTGCCATCGCCGCCGGGAGCACTTGCCCTGAGTTGGAAAGAATTGAGTGGTGCCGGCGTGGCCACGTTTGGAAATCCTGCGACCGCCGCGACGACCGCGACCTTCAGTGCTCCGGGTGCGTATCTCCTGCGATTGATCGCCGATGACGGCCAGCTGGCGAGTGCTGCCGATGTGACGATCACAGATGTGTTGCCTACCGTGACCATTGCTGCGACGGATGCCAATGCCAGTGAAGTCGGGCCCGACCCGGGCACCTTTACCATCACGCGGGATGGTGGTGCGAGTCAGGCACTGACGGTCAATTTTGCCGTTGGAGGAACCGCCACCAACAGTACGGACTATTCCACCATCGGAACCTCTTTGATGCTTCCGATTGGCGCGCTGACCGGAACGGTGACGATAACTCCGATTCCCGATACCCTGGCTGAAGGCACGGAAACCGTGACGCTTACGCTGACCTCCAACGCAAACTACACAATTGGCAGCAGCTCCAACGCGACGGTGAACATCGCGGACAAACCGGCGGATGCCTGGCGCTTCCAGAAATTCGGAGCGAATGCGAATAACGCAGCGATTGCGGGAGACGCTGCGGATCCGGATAAAGATGGCATTCCCAATCTGATGGAATACGCCTTCAACGGCGATCCGCTCAGCGCCGGCGGAAGTATACTTCCGGTCTTCGGGCGGGAAGGAAATAACCTGACGCTGACTTACCGACAGAATGACGCCGCCACCGATATCACTTACACCGTGGAACAGACTTCGGATCTTGGTTCCTGGACGACGGCAAATCCGACCGTGACTGTCCTGTCTGACGACGGTTCCATAAAATTGGTCAAAGCAAGCGTGCCAATGGGAGCCGTTGTCAAACTAATGCTACGGCTTCGCGTGACGCGGCAGTGAGCTTGTGAAAGTCAGCGACTCGCGCTCGTTTTCGGCGCCGGCAACTGCATGCCGGTGAAGTGAGCGGCGAAGGAAAGTTGATCGGCGGTTTCCTCGATCTGCTTTGAAGTGGGCATGCCCGCGCCGTGCCCGGCGCGAGTTTCGACGCGGATGAAGACCGGGTTGGCGTCCGGGCCGTTGTAGGCCGAGCTTTGCAATTCCGCTGCGTACTTAAAGGAGTGCGCCGGGAAGACACGATCGTCATGGTCGCCGGTCAGGATGAGCATGGCGGGATAATGGGCGCCTTGTTTCACGTTATGAACTGGCGAATACCGGTAGAGATAGTGAAAGCCCTCGGCGTTTTCACTGGACCCGTAGTCGCTGATCCAGGCATAGCCGATGGTGAATTTCTGGAAGCGCAGCATGTCCATCACTCCCACCTGGGGAATGGCGGCGGCGAAGAGATCGGGCCGTTGGTTTGTCACCGCGCCGATGAGCAAGCCGCCATTGGATGCACCGTGAATAGCGAGCTTTGCGGGAGTCGTGTAGCCGCTGGCGATCAGCCATTCGGCGGCGGAAATGAAGTCATCGAAGACATTCTGTTTCCGCTCTTTCGTCCCCGCTTCGTGCCATTCCTTGCCGTATTCGCCGCCTCCGCGGAGATTGGCTACCACATAGACTCCGCCACGCTCGATCCAGGTCGCGGCGTAGAGCGAGAAGCCGGGAGTCATCGGGATATCAAACCCGCCGTAACCATAGAGCATGGTCGGATTGCTTCCATCGAGTTTCACCCCTTTTTTGCAGGTGATGAACATGGGGATCTTTGTGTGATCCTTTGATGGGTAGAAGACTTGCTTCGTTTCGTAGGCTTCCGGATTGAAATCCACCTTGGGCTCCTGAAAGACGGAACCTTTTCCAGTCGCGAGATCGTAGCGAAAGCTGGTCTTCGGATATGTGTACGAAGTGAACGCGTAGAATAACTCGGAATCATCCTCGCGCCCGCTGACTCCGGCGACTGTGCCAATGCCCGGAAGCTGAATCTCGCCCGCGGCCTGGCCATTCTTTTCGTAGAGATAGATACGGTTGCAGGCGTCGTGCATTTTCCTGACGACGAGTTTGCCTCCGATGATTTCAGCGCTCTCGATCGGGTCGGCGCTTTCCGGCACGAGTTCTTTCCAGTGGCTTTTCTCCGGAGAATGGGTGTCGATGGCGACGATCTTTCGTTTCGGCGCGTTTAGATTAGTCAGGACGAAGAGCGTCGAGCCGTCGTCCCCGATGACATTGTACTCCGCCTCCCATGTCTCGATGAGCTTGGTGGGTGTTCCTTCGAGGTTTGGCTTCTTTGGATCGCCAAGTGCTACATAGCTGATTAGCGTATTCGTCGTATCGCCACGCGAGAGCTGGATGATCAGATAGTGTCCGTCCTCCGTAACATGGCCGTGCACAAACCATTTCGGTTGCTCGGGCACTTCGAAAAGCAGGCGGTCATCGCTCTGTGGCGCACCGAGGCGATGATAGTAAAGCCGCTGGCCGGCCAGTTCGCTGAAGGTCGCTTTATTTCCCTCTTCGACTTTCGGCTCCGGATAACGGGAGTAGACGAAGCCAGCGTTATCTTTCGTCCAGGAGATTCCTGAAAACTTCGCCCATTTCAGGACATCATCCGTGTCTTTTCCGGTATCGACCGCGCGTACGCGGAATTCATTCCAATCGGATCCGGCGGCGGCGGTTCCGTACGCCAGCCATTTGCCATCCGATGATACGGCTGTCGCGGTCAGGGCAATCGTTCCATCCGTCCCAAGCGTATTGGGATCGAGCAGGACGCGCGGTGCGGCGTCGAGCGAGGGTTGCACATACAAGACCGACTGGTTTTGCAGGCCGTCATTCTTCGTGAAAAAGTAGAGTCCCCCTTCTTTGAAGGGCAGGCCGTAGCGCGCGTAGTTCCAGAGTGTCTTCAGCCGGTCATGAAAGACGGCGCGTTCCGGCATTGATTCAAGAAAGCCGAAGGTGAGGGCATTTTCTGCCTGCACCCAGTCCTTGGTCCGCGGGAGGTCGAGTTCCTCCAGCCAGCGATACGGATCGGCGACCTGAGTTCCAAAAAAGTCATCGGCGACGTTTTCCCGTGGCGCTTCCGGGTATTTCCAAGTCGGAGCGGCGCTCACAGTGCAAGCGGTCAAGGCAAGGATCGGGAACAAGCTTCGCATCCGGAAGACCGTGAACGAGCGGTGAGGCGGAGGCAAGGGCGCCTGACGAGGGAGTTCGTCATATGGCGATGAAGACTGTACATCTGCGAAGGAGGAAAACGTTCAACTTTCGACGTTCAACTTTCAAAGGAGTCGAGGAGCGAGCGCCTCTTTTCTCCTGCGAGGGCTTATCACATAGGCCCCATGAGGCCTATAGGTCGCATTCGTTCCATCAACTCGTCGCCCCTCCCACTACATCTCCGGAGTCGAGCCGAGCACGATATCGAAGTGCGCCGCCAGTTCACCGGCTTTTGCACCGGGCAACGGTGCGAAATCCACCGTCACGGAATCGAGGGCCTTCTGGTCGCGGATCCCACGGCGGACTCCGTCCCTATCGTTTTCAGGGTGCCCCTTGATGTAAAGCTGCGTGGTGAGCAACTCGTGACCGCGGGCCTTTACCTTGTAGTGGATGTGCGGGCATCTTCCGCTGTAGGGCACCGGCTTGATCGTCCGGAAACAATACTCACCGGTCGAGGCAGTGAGGAAACGGCCGAAACCCTGGAAATTCGGATCGCGGTGATCCGCATTGAAACTGTGGCTGTGGATGTAGGCGCCGTTCACGTCGCATTGCCAGATCTCCACCTGGGCGTTCCGCACCGGTTCGCCACTCGGGCCCAGAATGCGTCCGCTGACATAGGTCACTTCGCCAGAAGCTGGAGTGAGCGAGTCGTTCACAATGAGCAAATCATTGTCGGTATCGAGCGGCAGATGATCCGGATAAAAAGGCCCTTCCGTCTGCCGAGGGGTCGCCATAAGGGTTTCGGCATACAGGCCGGGCGCGGTGAAGAATGCGGTTGCCAAACCGATCCGCGACAGGAAGCGACGGCGGCCGAGAGAGGAGGGGGCAAGAGTTTCGCGTGAGGGGTTCATAGATGAAGGAACGCAGGCGATGGTAAAGGTGGAACGGTGAAATGACGAAGAATGAAGCCGTCATACGACGATGGTAGAGAGCGTGCGAATGGATTGGGACGAAAAGGCCTGTCGCCGGGATGAAGCCGTTGGAAAACGCTTTCCGGAAGCAAAGCGAGAAGGCGTGGTCAAGGCGGTTCGGGATACGTCCGGCAAAAAGGGCCGAAGCGTCTTGTGTTGAAGGGGATCGCAGACCTAGAACTTCGGCCTGCCCTCCAAAGGCGCAATTCTCAATATTCCCAATCCGGCCCGAGCTCATGAAACAACCCTTCCATCTTATCCTGACCGCCTCCGTGGCTCTCCTCTCCACCCTCGGACAAGGCTGGGCGGACGACGCCGTCGAAATCAAGCAACACTGGACGCCGGGAAAAACCTATTCCTATACCGAGACCCTGGAGCAGCAGATGGACATCCCGGCAGCCGGGGGGCAGACGGTTGCACAGAAAGCGAATAATACGATGGACCTTTCGATCTCCGTACGAGAGGACGCCGGCAAGAAGCGTCTGACGCTGCGGCGCGATCGGGTCATTATGAACATGGACGTCGGGGGCAAGAAGAAGAGCTTTGATTCCGCGACCGATAAGAGTGGAGCAGGCGGGCCCGCGACGGCCATGCTGGGAAAGGAAATCAAGGTTGATCTGGACGAGAAAGACGCATTTTCCGATGTGGAAAACTTCGATGAAATCGCCGCCGCAGTAAAAGCAGTGACGCCTCCCGGCCGCTTCAATTTCACGAAGGAGTCCATCGGCGAGACGGTCAAGCAGGAGATGTTGCAAGCGATCCCGGATCATCCGGTGAAACCAGGAGATCAGTGGCCGATGGAGCAGCCATTAACCTTTTCGGGAGCCGGCAAGGCGACGATGAAGGGGAACTATGTCCTGAAGAGCGTGGCGACCCATGACGGGGCGCGTTGTGCGGAGATCGCGATCGACGCCAAGCTGACCTTCGAAGCACCGGCAGCCGCTTCAGCGAATCCACAAATGACCCGCAAATTCGAGGACACGACGATTAACGGGACGATCTGGTTTGACCTTGATCTTGGGGTGATTCGCGAAAGCGAACTGCCTCAAAATATCACCCTCGTGGTGGGTAATCCGGCTGATCCGACAAAGACGCAACGGATTCCGATCAAGCAAGTGATTGGCCTGAAGCTCAGCAAGGTTGAGGACCTGAAGTAACTGTCCGGCGATTGGAGCAGCCCTCGCTTCGATTACTTTTCGGCGATGACCAGCCGAAGAGAAGGGGGAGCGAGGGTGGGGTGGCGATTGCCGGCGAAACCGTGTACCGCGGCATTCAATCTCGGTTCGGAGGTTTCACGGACCACGATGAGCGTCGCGGGCTGGCCACCGCGTGAATTGAGGAAATCCGCGAGTGGCTGTGTTTGTACCGTGGGCGCGCCGCTAACCACGCCGGCCGGCATGGTAAAGGTGCCGAGCTTTATGGCGCGCGTCGGATCGGCACTGCCGCCCTCCGCCGAAAAAGCCGGCGCACTGTCCCAGGTCAAACTTGCGGAATTCCAATCCTGCTGCGTGGGATCCGTCAGGCCGTAAATGGCGAAAACCGTTTCGCCATTCAGCGAAGCGTAGCCGAAGCCGGTTGGTTCAAAATTCAAGGTCAGCGAAGCCTCGGCGACCTTGCGATCTTTGAGCGAAGAGAGATCGAAGCGAAGATACGCTTTGCGAATGTAGCGTTTATCGGGCGAGTTCTTGACCAGCAGCAGGGTGTCGGAGGTATGAAGCCGGCTATTGGGGGAGACCACATATGCGGCGTCTCCTTCGCCCGTGGCGGTCGTGATCGTAGTGATTTGCCGCGAAGGGCTTTCCGGGAGGGAAAAGGTAAAGCGATCCGGTTCGCCTTCTTCTTTCTTTCCTGAGACGAGTTGTTCGGGAGTGATGGATGCGGAGTCGCGCGTCGCCAGCCGGAGCGTCTGGCCACTGCGATCGTGCCGAAGTTCGACATCGCCCTGCAGCACCTGGACCTGGGCACGGCCAGTACGGTCGGAACTGATCCCGAAATCGGTCCCATGATCGATGAGATGCGCGTCGGCGGTGGCGACGACAAACCCGCGCGCGGGTTTTGGAACATGGGCCACGAGCGCGCCGGAATGGAGAAAACACGAATTTTTGTCGATCAGTTCCAGTTCGGCGGGGCCTTCGAGGGAGACATCCGCGCCGCTGCGGAAGACGATCTTCGCCAGTCCTTCGGCGAGGCGCAGCCTGCCATGGCGCAATTTCGAGCCGGGTTCCGTGGGCAGCGAACTGCTTTCCCAGCGTGCGCTTTTCGTTTCGACGAGCGTTGCGACGGAAGACTCGCGAGTGCTTCGCACCAGCCCCCAAGCAGCGGCGAGAAGCGCGAGACCGGCGGCGATTTTGAGCGGCCAACCCGTGAAACGCCCACGAACGATTCGTGAATCCTCCGGGACATCGGGCAGCGCCTCTAGCGTTTCACTGAGCGAGGCCGAGCCGAGCCGGCTGGCATTTTGCCGCAGTGCGGCGTGTTGATGAATGATCTCGACGTAAAGAGCGCGCAGTTCGGGGCTCCCAAGAACGAGGGTTTCCAGGCGATCGCGATCCTCGACGGAGAAATCTCCATCCAGGAGGCGATCACAAAGCGCGAGCAATTCTGCGCGGGAATCAGGCTGGGAGCTCATGGTCGGGTCGTTCCAGGGATCTGGTGACGCACTCGTGGAGGACATGCCGCACGCGGCTGAGCAGCCGGTAGAGAGCGCCAACGGTGCGGCCGAGACGCGTCGCCATGTCCTCGAGGGAAAGATCTTCGTGATAGCGGAGATTCACCGCGTCCCGATGATCCTCCGGCAGTTTGCTGAGACAGTCGTGCAAGGCGCGCTCCCGCCGTTCCAATCGGTCGCTGCCCTTTTCCGCTTCGTCAGCGACGGCGCGGAGAAAATCTTCACTGAAATCGAGCCGGTCGCGCTGGCGCCGTTTGCGATGCGCGAGCACCTGGTGAAAGGCGATCTTGCGCGCCCAGGCTCCGAAATTAGTGCCCGGTTCGAAACGGGCGAAGTGCCGCCACATGATCACTTTAGCCTCCTGAAGGATGTCGTCGGCATCTTGTGCGTGGGGCACCATGGTCATCACGTACGCCCCGAGCAATCGTTCGTGGCGGGCGAGCAAAAAGACGAATTCTTCGGCGCGATCGGGAGGTGACATGGCAGGTTCTCAATCAGATAAGTCCACCCGCTTGAAAATTGGACGAAGAAAATTTGTCCAAAAACGGTTGGCTCGGGACTTGTGTAGTTAAGAAGTCCCATGTTTCCCCGAACGCCCCGGCTCCTGTTTCCCCTGATCACGCCACTGCTCCTGCAGGCGGGTGGTGCTTTTGCATCCGGCGCCGAGGGCGCGGATTTCTTCGAATCCAAGGTGCGCCCGCTGCTCACGGAGCGCTGTTTTGAATGTCATAGCGCGGAAAACAAAATTAAGGGAGGCTTGCGGCTCGATTTTCGTGACGGTTGGGCGAAAGGCGGAGATACCGGTCCGGCGATAGAACCCGGAAAGCCGGACGACAGCCTCCTCATCCAGGCGGTGCGGTACAAAGACAAGGATCTCCAGATGCCGCCGAAGAAACAGCTCGCACCAGCGGAGTTGGCAATTCTCGAACAATGGGTGGCGTCTGGCGCCGCGGACCCGCGTAAGGAAGCTCCGGCCAGCCACAAGAAGCAGGTGGGATTGACGATCGAGGAAGGGCGCAAGTTCTGGTCATATATTCTCCCGCAAAAGCACGAGCCGCCGGCCGTGAAAAATACGGCCTGGCCGCGCGGGGACATCGATCGCTTTATTCTCGCAAAGCTGGAGGAGCATGGGGTGGCGCCCGCTGCCGATGCGATGCCTGAGCAACTTTTGCGGCGGCTATATTATGTCCTGACCGGACTTCCTGCAGGGCAGGAGAAGATAGATGCATTTGTCCGTGAGTATAGGTCAGCGGCGGAAAAGGATCGCGGCGCGGTCGTTGGTAAAGTGGCGGACGACCTGCTGGCTTCGCCGCGTTTTGGCGAAGCCTGGGGGCGGCACTGGCTCGATGTGGCGCGATTTGCCGAGTCGAGTGGAGGCGGACGGACGCTGCTCTTCAAGGATGCATGGCGGTATCGCGACTATGTGATCGACGCCTTCAATCAGAATCGCCCGTTCAATCAATTCATCCGCGAGCAAATTGCCGGCGATCTCCTTCCGGCGGCGGATAACGAAGTGCGGCGGCGCCAATTGACGGCTACGGCATTTCTCGCGCTCGGTCCGACGAACTACGAGGAGCAGGATAAACAGCAGCTTCGTTTCGACGTCATCGATGAACAACTCGACACGATCGGCAAAGCGATTCTTGGCCAGACGATCGGCTGTGCGCGGTGCCACGACCATAAGTTCGATCCCGTCCCGCAGCGCGATTATTACGCCCTGGCCGGAATCTTTGCCTCCACGCGCACCTTGTTCAATTACACCGACAACGTGGCGCGATGGATCGATACGCCGCTGCCCCTGGAAGGGGAGAAGGAGACGGCCGTTGCCGCACAGGAGGCGAAGCTAGCGACCGTCAAGGATGAGTTGGACGCGGCGAAGAAACAGCTGGCCGCCGCGAAAAAAGCGCATCTCCATGCGACGTCCGTGGAAAAAAAGGGAGAGGCAGTCGCTGTTGCTGACCTGCTGGGAATCGTAGTCGACGATACGGAAGCAACGGCCATTGGCGATTGGAAGGAATCGCAATATTGCCCGCACTATGTCGGCCAAGGATACCGTGGAGACCAGAATGCCGAGAAGGGGCAAAAGACGCTGACCTTTACTCCGAAGCTGCCGGCTTCGGGAAGATATGAAGTGCGCCTTGCCTTCCCGGCTTATGCAAATCGGGCGAATCATGTGCCTGTGCACATCTTCCATGCGGATGGCGAGGAGACGGTCTTTGTGGATGAAACACAGGAGCCGCCGATCGACGGGCTCTTCCTATCGCTCGGCCGCTTTCGTTTTGAGAAAGATGGTGCGGGCTATGTGCTTGTTTCGAATGACGGCACGAAAGGGTATGTTTGCGCCGACGCGGTGCAGTTCATTCCGGAAGCGGAGGCGGATCAACCAGCTGCGCCCGCCGTGGCCGCAGCAGCTTCGCCCGCGAAGCCGGACGCCGCCACCGACCTGCAGGCCCGCGTGAAGAAGATGGAAGCCGATCTGAAAAAGCTTTCCGAGACCGGCCCTCATCGCCCTGTGGCGATGTCCGTGCACGATGACGAAAAAGCGAGTGATACACAGATCTGCATTCGTGGCCAGGTGCATCAGCGCGGGGCGGAAGTGCCTCGTGGCTTGTTGCGCGTCGCCTTGCTTACGGATCCGCCGCAATTTTCCACGACGGAGAGTGGGCGTCTGGAACTGGCGAATTGGTTGGTAAGTCCGAAGAATCCGCTGACGGCACGTGTGTTTGTCAATCGCGTATGGGAATGGCTGTTTGGCGACGGCTTGGTGCGCACGGTCGATAACTTCGGCACAACCGGCGAAGCGCCTTCGCATCCGGAACTGCTTGATTATCTGGCTACTCAGTTTGTGGCCGAGGAATGGGATATCAAGCGGCTGATCAAGGAAATCGTGATTTCCCGGACGTGGCAGCTCTCTGTGGCATCGGCCGGTGCTACTGATCCGGAAAATCGCTGGCTGGCTCATGCAAATCGGCGTCGTCTCGATGCGGAGCAATTGCGGGACACGATTCTCTCCGTGAGCGGGGAACTGAACGAGGAACTGGATGGCCCAAATATCGCGGGGGCTGGCGAGATCGATGCGAACACCAGCGGTGCGCAGAATATCGAGTATAAATACGAGTTCACTGATACGCGCCGGAGTGTCTATACGCCGGCTTTTCGGAATAAGCGGCTGGAGCTTTTCGAAGTCTTCGATTTTGGCGATATCAATGCCACGGCAGGCAGGCGCAATGTCAGCACGGTGGCGACACAGGCGCTTTACATGCTGAATAGCCCATTCGTTCTGGCCCAATCCCGGCACGCGGCCGAGCAGGCTCTCGCTTCCTCGAGCAGCGACGAGGAGCGATTGACCGCGGCGTTCCGCCAGGCGCTCGGGCGTGGTCCTTCCGGCCGGGAACGCACGACGCTGGCCCGATTCATCGCCGCTGCTGGTACCGATGAGAAACAGCGCACGGAAGCGTGGGCTCAAGTGTATCAGACCATCTTTGCCTGTCTCGATTTCCGCTATCTCGATTAATCCCCGGTAACTCCCCATGCATACGCCACTATTTACTCGCCGGTCCGCTTTGCAGCAACTGGCCTGCGGCTTTGGTTATCTGGCTCTGGCCGGTCTCGCCTCACAACAGCGGGCCTTTGCGGACGTGATGAATCCACTGGCGCCGAAGCCGCCGCAATTTCCGCCTCGGGCCAAGCGCGTCATCTTCCTCTTCATGCAGGGAGGTGTCAGTCACGTTGACTCCTTCGACTGGAAGCCGCGTCTCGTGCAGGACAATGGCCGAATGATGGATTTCGACGATCTGCGCAGTATTGCCAAGACTGGCAAAGGCGCGACGGAGCGGGTGATGAAGCCGCTGTGGGATTTCAAGCAGCGCGGGGAAAGTGGTTTGTGGGTGTCGGATCTTTTTCCGGAAATGGCGAAGCATGCGGACGATCTGTGTGTGATTCGCTCGATGCATACCGAAGGCGTGGCGCACGGACCGGCGACGCTGTTTCTTCATACCGGTTCCACGAATTTCATCCGCCCTTCCATGGGATCCTGGGTGACTTACGGCCTGGGCTCGGAAAACGAGAATCTCCCGGGCTTTGTCAGCATCGCCCCGTCGCTGGGCAATGGCGGGCCGCGGAACTACGGAAGCGCGTTTCTTCCCGCAGTCTATCAGGGAACGGCGCTGGGCCGTCCGGGAGTTCCTGCGAAGGATATCAATTTCCGGAATATCGTATCGGGCCGGGCGCCTGGAGATGCGACGAAACAATTCGAATTGTTGCGCGAGATTAACGCCGAGCAATTGGCCAGGAAGCCCAGTGATAGCGAACTGGAGGCCGTCATCAATAGTTATGAGCTGGCCTGGCGCATGCAGGGGCATGCTCCGGATACCATGGATCTCTCCAAAGAGTCCGCTTCCACGCTGGCGCTCTACGGGATTGGCGAGGATAAGACGGATAACTTCGGACGCCAGTGTCTCATGGCGCGGCGTTTAAGTGAAGCGGGTGTCCGGTTCGTGCAGGTGAATTATAGCGATAACTCGAACAACCCGGCGTGGGATCAGCATTCGAACATGCCGAAGCACGCGGAGCATGCTCATGCGGTGGACAAGCCCGTGGCCGGTTTGCTGGCCGATCTCAAGCAGCGTGGACTTTTGGAAGATACGGTTGTGTGGTGGGGTGGGGAATTTGGCCGTACGCCGTATGCCGAGAAGAACGGGACGGGCCGAGACCATAACCCGGGTGGATTCAGCATCTGGCTCGCCGGTGGCGGTGTGAAATCGGGTGTGGCCTACGGCGCGACGGATGAATTTGGCCACTTCGCGGTGGAGGACAAAGTCCACATGCACGACCTGCACGCTACGCTTCTCCATTTGCTCGGTCTCAACCACGAAAAACTGACCTTCCGTCACGACGGACGCGACTACCGGCTCACGGATGTAAGCGGCACGGTCGTGAAAGATATCATCGCCTGATTTTTTTCCCACCTATGAAGTTACTCCCGCTCCTCCCCCTCGTTCTGACCCTTTCCATTGCTCACGCCGAACTCACGGCTGAGCAACGCCAGCAGCCACTCGAAGTTGAACCGCCCGATCCAGGCCTGGCAAAGGTCGTCGTAATCGCCGGCGTTCCGAGCAATCACCCGGGACAGCACGAATATTTTGCCGGATGCGCCCTGCTCTGTGGCTTGCTGAAACAGAACGCCGGGGTTGCACCTGTGCTGGTCGGCAACGGCTGGCCGAAAAACGAGAGCATCCTCGATGGTGCGAAGTCGATCGTCTACTACGCGGACGGTGGCCCGAAGCTACCCTTTGCCGAGCCGGCTCGGCTGGAGAAGATGAAGGCGCTCATGGACAAAGGCTGCGGCTTTGTGATGCTGCATCAGACGGTCGACATCCCCGAAGCGCAGGCGCACGATGTCGAGTCCTGGCTCGGTGGAGCGTGGACGAAAGACATCGGCTGCCGCGGACACTGGGATATGGAGTTTGGTTCGTTCCCGACCCATCCGGTTCTGCGCGGGGTACAGCCGTTTGCCGCGCCCATGGACGGCTGGCTCTATAATCTCCATTTTGCCGAACAGGGAGTAACCCCGCTCGTGACGGGTGCGGTTCCGGACAAGTCGCGATCCACCGCCGACGCCAAAGCGCACAACGGCCGTGCGGAAACGATCGGCTGGGCGTATGAGCGCCCCAACGGTGGGCGGGGCTTTGCCTTCACCGGCTGCGACCTGCACCGGAGTTGGCTGGTGGAAAGCCAGCGCCGTCTGGTGGTCAATGGCATCCTCTGGACCGCGAAAGTGGAAGTGCCGGAAGGCGGTGCGAAAGTGGATTTCCGCCCGGCGGAGTTGGCGAAGAATCTCGATGCCAAGCCCGGAACGGCCTCGGCTGCCGCGGCGTTTCCCGGACTGCCGGCCGGCGCGCCTGGCGCCGCGGGTGCTCAGTCCGCAAGTGTCCCGGCTGCGGCTGGGAACTAGCGAAAGAGAGTTTTTTCCTCGTCACCCCACTCCGGCGGGGTGACGCATTCTTGGCAACACTCCCGTGTCGGTGGTGGGGAGAGCGTACACGTCTTTGTTTTGCATACGGGCAAAGCCGTGGCTAAAGCGCATCACCCCACCACCTGACACGGGAGTGTCAGCGCGAGAAGAGTTAGTCAGGGGAAACGAGGGTGGACTACTGCCTCACCGATTCCGCACCTGGCGCGTCGCGATCCACCACGGAAAACGTCACATTCGAGGCGCCCGCATCGGCCACTGCGACCAGCACCGCGCGGAGGTACTCGTACCGCACATTCTTATCCGCCCGGAGGAGCACCCGCATATCCGGGGTTGATTCGAGCTTTTTCCGCAGGATCGACGTGATCTCCGCAGGCTGGCCAAATTTTTGTTCGTCCACTTCGATGCTCCCCGCATTGTTTAGCGGGCTCCAGAGGACATTGACGATGGATTGCCCTTTTTTGCCTTCGTGCTGTCCAGCATTCCGTGCGACGGGTAGTTGGACTTCGTCATTCGCCTGCAGAACTTCGGTCGACGAGATCGACATGAAGAAAACGAGCAGGACGAGTAGAATATCGATCATCGGGGCGATCTGAAATTCCGGGTCTTCCGCGGGGGCCGTGCGCACTGAAGCGCGCTTCTGGAGAGGGGATGGGGTTTTGGACATGGGGGATGCAGGGAAGAATCCCGCGCGGCGGCTGGCGGGTCAAGCATCGGCGGCTTTTGCGGGCGGCATTTTCGCCGAAAAAAATCCGCAGGCCGGTTCGCTAAGGTTTCAAATCCGCCTGCATTAAGAAAGTAAACCTTGTCCGAATCCTGATGAGCCTCCGATCTCTCCCCAAAGGCCAAGCCGTGCGAGCGGCTTTCCTTTCACCCGCCGCCACGCTGGCCGCCGGGTGATCCAGATCCGAGTCCTCATCTTCACTCCCCTCTGTTTCTTCCCCAATCCGATCCATGAAATACCGCCTCGTTACGGCTTTTTCCTTTGCCGCCTTTGCCTCGGCCGCCCTTCGCGGAGCGCCGCCGACAAAACTCGAACTTGAGAAAGATGACCACATCGCCATCGTCGGCAACGCGCTGGCCGACCGCATGTTGCATGATGGCACGCTGGAGACATTCATCCATGAAGCGCATCCGCAGGATGATATTTCGATCCGCAATCTCGGTTTCTCCGCGGACGAGATCACGTCGCATATGCGGTCGGACGACGTCCCGACCCAGGATGAATTCCTGCACATGGTGCACGCGGATGTCATCTTCGCCTTCTGGGGCTTCAACGAATCGTTCAAGGGCTACGAAGGCATCGAAAAATTCAAGGCCGACCTCGACAAATATCTCAAGGATCTCAAGGCCGCGAAATACAATGGCAAAAGCGCCCCGCGCGTCGTCCTGTTCTCGCCCATCGCCCAGGAAAAAATGCCGGATCCGAACTTTCCGGATCCCACGGCAAACAACACGAACCTGCAGAACTATGCGAATGCCATGGCGGAAGTGGCCAGGGCGAATGACGTGCAGTTCGTTGATCTCTTTGGACCCTCGCAGGAGCTTTATAAGGCCGCGAAAGAGCCACTCACGCACAATGGTATTCATCTTTCCGTCGCCGGCTATCAAGCATTGGCACCGGTAATCTATAAGTCGGTCTTCGGGACGAATCCGCCGGCGGCCGATGCCAAGTTCGATAAGATTCGCGAAGCGGTGCAGGCGACCAATGAGATGTGGCTCAGCCGCTATCGCACGGTCGATCAATATAACATCTATGGCGGCCGCTCGCGGATCGGTTATGAGTCGGGCAAGGGCGGGCCGAAAGTGACGAACGCTGAGGTGTTGCACCCGGAAATGGCGGACCGCGATGTCATGACCGAGAACCGCGAAAAGCGGGTTTGGGCGCTCTCGAAAGGGACGGACCTCAAGATCGATGATTCGAACGTCCCGCCGGTGCCGAAGATCAAATCGAACGATCCTGGCGCGAATCCCGATGGTTCCTATAAATATCTGGGAGCGGAAGAGGCGATCAAGCACATGACCGTGCCGAAGGGTGTGAAGGTCGAACTCGTGGCGAGCGAGGAGCAGTTCCCCGAACTTGTCAGCCCGGTCCAGATGGCGTGGGATGCGAAGGGCCGCCTCTGGGTTTCCTCCTGGAAGAATTACCCGGAGCGGACTCCGTGGAGCAAGGAAGGGGATAAGTTGCTCGTTTTTGATATCGGCGCGGATGGCAAGGCATCCAAGTGCACGACTTACCTCGATAACTTGAATTGCCCAACCGGTTTCCAATTCTTTAAAGACGGCGTGTTAGTCATGGAATCGCCGGATCTCTGGTGGGTGCGCGACACAAATGGCGATGGCAAGGGTGACTGGAAGGAACGTGTGCTCGATGGTCTCGATGCGGCGGATTCGCATCACGAGACGAACTCGATGTGCATTGAACCCGGCGGCGCGATTTACCTGAGCGACGGTGTTTTTCACCGCACGCAGGTCGAGACCGCGTGGGGACCAGTGCGCAACCAGAATGGCGATATCTATCGCTGGGAACCGCGCACGGGCCGATTCGAACGCTATGTGGCCTACGGTTTTGCGAACCCACACGGGCGCGTCTTCGATTACTGGGGCAACGACATCATTACCGATGCCACAGGCAATGAGAACTACTTCGCCCCGGCCTTCAGCGGGCATCTCGACTATCCCGGGACTCATCCGCGGATGAAGCAGTTCTGGCAGCGGCCGTCACGTCCGTGTCCAGGTACCGCGATCCTTAGCAGCCGTGCCTGGCCGGATGACTTCAATAACAATTTCCTGAACTGCAACGTCATTGGCGTGCAGGGCATCTTCCGCGTCAAAGTGACGGAAGACGGTTCCGGCCTGAAGGGTGAGACTCTGGAAAACCTGATCACTTCCGACGATCCGAATTTCCGGCCATCGGGCATCAGTGTGGCGCCGGATGGCTCGCTGTATTTCATGGATTGGCACAAGCCGCTGATCGGCCATCTTCAGCATCATCTTCGCGATCCAAATCGGGAGATGGATCACGGCCGTATCTATCGCCTGACCTTCGAGGGAATGCCGCTGCTCAAACCGGCGAAGATCGCGGGCGAACCGATCGAGAAGCTGCTCGATCTCCTGAAAGAGCCGGAGAACAACGTGCGTGACCGCGCGAAGATCGAACTCGGTGGCCGCGCGACTGCCGAAGTCGTGGCCGCCGTGGATAAGTGGGTGGCGGCATTGCCGAAGAATGAGCCGACTTATGAGCACAACGTCCTCGAAGCGCTGTGGGTGAAGCAATACCACAATGTGGTCGACGAAGCGTTGCTCCGCCGCGTTCTGCAATCGCCGGACCCCCGTGCCCGTGCTCAGGGCGTTCGCGTACTTTGCTACTGGCGCGACCGCGTGAAAGAAGCTCTGCCCCTCCTCAAAGTCGCGGCAAACGATCAAAGTCCGCGTGTGCGCCTCGAGGCGGTGCGTGCGGCAAGTTTCTTCAATGGCAACGACACGAAGGAAGCCTTCATCGTCGCTTCCGAAGCGCTGAAGCAGGAGACCGATTACTATATCGACTACTGCTTCAAGGAAACCGCGCGGCAGCTCCAGGGTCTCTCGAAAGAGATTCTCCTGCCGACGGATCCAAAGGTACTCGCCTCTGTTGTCGAGCACATGAGCGATGGCGAACTCGCCAAGGCGCCGGAATCCGAGGTGGTGCTTCTCGCTCGGGTGGAAAGAAAAGGCTTCGATCCGCAACGCAAGGAAAAGGCGTTGGCTGCATTGGCTTCGCTGCACAAGACAGACCGGGCTTCGGAACTCGTGTCTGTGTTGAATCAGCTCGATCAAAAAGGAAATGCCGCAGCCGCGGAAGATCTGGGCAAGCTGCTCGCCTCGACCCCGGCAAAGGAACTCGCCGCTTCACGCACCGGTCTTGCCGCGCTGGCTTCGAAGGCCACGCAAGGTGGCGTTCGTCGCGCCGGTTGGGTTGCTCTGGTTACCGCGGATAACAATCCTTCCGCGACGTGGTCGGAAGCGAAGGATGACTCGGCCAAGCAATCCCTGATCAATGCGATCGGCTATCTGCTCGACCCTGCCTTGCGCGCCAAATTCCAGCCGCTCCTCGTGCAAACCTTGTCGGATACGAAGATCTCCGGCGGTCTCCGCACGGCGACACTCGAGGCGCTTCCACTTATGGGCGCGGAGAATGCGAAGACAAACTTCACGACTCTGGCGGCTTATCTCCAGCGTGGCGTTGATCGTCCGGCTGCGGCGCGTGCCCTGCGGCAGTTACCGCGGGATAGCTGGGACAAAGCGGCGGCCGGCCCGATCGCGGAAAGCGTTCTCGCCTATGCCAAGACGGTTCCGGAAGGAGACCGCACGAAGCAGGACTTTGTCGAGGTTGTCCAGGCCGGGAATGAATTCGCTTCGCTGCTGGCGCCGGCGGACAGTGCCCGGATCAAGAAAGAGCTTCGCGGCCTCGGGGTCAGTGTCTTCGTGGTGAAGTCCGTGCGCGAGCAGATGCGCTACGATACACCGCGCATTGTGGTCGAAGCAGGCAAGCCGTTCGAAGTTATCTTCGAGAATGTCGATGCTATGGCGCATAACTTCGTCGTCGTCGAACCGGGAACCCGCCAGGCGGTCGCCGAAGCGGCGCAGGGAATGAAACCCGACGTCCTGGACAAGGATGGCCGTGCTTACGTTCCGCAGGAGGGAAAGAAGACTGACAAACGCGTGCTCGGCGCGACCAAGCTGGTCGAACCCGGTCAGAAGGATGTGCTCAAGCTCACCGCTCCAAAGAAGGAAGGGGAGTATGAATACCTCTGCACGTTCCCTGGTCATTGGATCATCATGTGGGGCAAACTGGTGGTGACGAAGGACGTCGACGCCTATCTCCAGGCAAATCCGCAGGCCGCACCGACGCAGCCCGGGACGGCATCGATCGACCACAGCGCACATCAGCACGCATCGGTGAACTGATTCCGTTTGCGAGGAATTCCTCGTGAACTAAAAACCGGACGGTCCCATTAAGGGCCGTCCGGTTTTCTTTTTTGGAAGTGCTATGAACGGGATTGTCCACCGCTGCTTGCTGTGTTCAAAGATGGAAGCTGAGACTACCGCTACCATGGCGATCGCGGTAGATGCTCGTATCGTTACTTTTAGTAAAATTAATCCCTACGGGAATTTCTGATTGGGATGCGCGCTGTATAAGGGTCTTGAATGGCATTTCGATGATGCTTTTTTTCTCAGTGCCGAGTTAAGGTTTTCAGGATTTTATAAATATTCGTTAGTGGCTTTTTATGAGTTACTTATGATTAAATTACGGCCCGAAAATGTCGCGAAATGCGTTGGGTTTTACGGATAAAGGATAATAAATTTTGACGGTTGTGTAATAATTCGTAGCTTCGGCCAGCGATTTCTCCCCAATTCCGAAATCGCTACGCTCCCTCACACGTCCCCATCCCCACCGCCCGCGCTTTGTCGCTGCACATCACCACGGCTATGTACGCTCCCGCTCCCCGAAATCCCCGTTCCGCAACTCCCCGTCCTCTCGATACCTCCATTGCCAGCCGCTGCCGCTCGATTCGCGGCCTCGCGGCAACGCTCTCCATCGGGTTCGCGATCGCTTCCCAGTTGAGCCCATCGTTCCTCGGGAGCCGTGCAGAAGCGGCAACGATTTACTATTGGGATACGACGAATGGAGTTTGGGCGACGGGAACCGATTGGTCTCTCGATCCCTCCGGGGCTCCGGCCGGGACGGTAGCACCGACCGCCACGGACTTCGCCGTTTTCAATGGATCGACCGTGAATGGCGCGGAAAACGTGCAACTGGATTCGGCGACGAGCATTGCCGGAATCACTTTCGCCAATACGGGAATAACAACCATCCAGAGCAGCAGCACAACGAGTCAAACGCTGACCATTGGCGCGAGCGGCATCACTGTGAGTGCGGGAGCCGGGGCAGTGACGATTGGCAATGCTTCCAATCCTGTGTCTGTCGTGCTCGGCGCTGCTCAGACCTGGTTGAATAACTCGTCGAATGCATTGACTCTGGTCAATGGCATCTCCATGGGTTCCAACGCTCTTGCACTGAGCGGGCCCGGCGGAGCAGCGACTGGTGCGTTTACCATTGGCGGCCTGATTTCCGGCACGGTCCCGACTGGTGCCGTCGGCTTGACGATTAACAATGGCGCCGTCGTTTCACTGACGAACGGTTCCAATACGTTCACGGGAGATATCTCCATTGATGGCACCAACTCCACGCTTGTCTACAGTGGTGGCACGACCACGACGGTATCCCAGTTAGGGCAGGGGTCGGGAACCGCTTTCAAACAGGTGCTTTTGACCAACGGCGGGACGTTCTCGGTCACGACGTCGGATTTCAACGATAACGTCGACACGGCTACGAATAAAGCGGCCGGTGTCGTCTTCAATTTCGGTGCGGGTGGTGGTGTCCTCAATGTCGCCTCTGGACGTACCTTGACGATCGATGACGGAACGGGCGCCGGAACTGCCCTGACAAACGCCGAACTGCAAGGCTCGGGGCAATTGACCAAAACCGGACCGGGCACTCTCATCCTTGGAACGGGGACCACGCAGAGCTTTGCCAACTTTACTGGAGCGATCCTCGTCAGCGCCGGAACGTTGCAGCTCGGAGGTGGTGTGAATCCGCTCGGAGCGACGACTGCCGGGACGACCATTTCGGCCGGAGCAGACTTCAATCTCAACGGCACAGCTACCGCGGCGGCCGAGCCCCTGACCATCAGTGGCGGAGGTGTTGGCGGAACGAGCAACGTCATTCGTAACAGCAGCGGTACTTCGGCAAGCTTCGCCGGCCCGATTACCCTCGCCGCAGCTTCCACGCTTGGTGCGACCAGTACGGGTGGCCTGACACTTACTGGCGGCGTCACGGGGGCGTTTGATCTGACGATCAATGCCACCTCCTCCGGCGGAACGACTTTGTCAACCGGTTCGGTGAATAATGCAGGCGCTATCATCAACGCGGGAACGGGGACCGGAACGACGACGATTAACTCAGTGATCGGGACCAATGTGCTCAGCGTGGTCCAGAATAGCGCGACCTCGGCTTTGACGCTCAATGGAGCGAATACCTATACCGGCGGCACGATTATCAAGGCAGGCACCCTCAATGCGGGGACGGTCGCGAATGCTTTGGGAACGGGAGTCGTGACGGTCGGCGATCCTTCGGTGAACAAAGCAGCAACGCTCAACGGAAATTTCGGCGGAACAATTGCCAACCCCATCGTGTTGGCCACCGGAGTGACGGCGCCGCTAACAATTGGGACATCGAATACGGCTGCCGGACAGATTTTCAGCGGCGGTGTAACTGGAAATAACAATCTCGTTCTGAACATCAGCAACGTTCAGAACCTGACCTTCTCGGGCGGAATCGTAAACAATGCCGGCACGATTACGAATGCGGGCACGGGTTCCGGTTCGGTCATCATGGCATCCGGACTTGGCAGCAAGGTTACGAACATCGTTGAGAACAGTGCCAACTCCGCGCTCGTTTTGCAGGGAGCCAGTAGCTATACGGGAACGGCCACGGCGTTGAATGGGGTTCTCGATTTCTTGAACACGGCCGCCATGGTTGGATATCCGGCGCCTGCCGCGGGAAATGTCTCCGCCGCAAGTGGCGGAACCATCGCGATCGGAGTCGGTGCGGCGTCGGGGCAATTCACGGCCAGCGATGTTTCAAATATCCTGAGCGGAGCGTTGCCTGTGACCTTCGCTTCTTCCGGGTCATATCTTGGTTTCGATTCTTCCAGCGCGGTCGGCGGAGTTGCGACGATCGGTGTGAACATCGGCAACCCGGCCGGGGTTTTGCTGGGTCTTAACAAAGTCGGCACCAATACACTCGTCCTTACGGGAACCAATACCTATACAGGGCCGACACTCATAACCAGTGGGATCTTGAGCGCGGCGGATGGCGTGGGATTGTCCTCCGGCAGCGTGCTGAATCTGAATGGGACGGGGATTAATGCTGCAACGTTTGCCCCGATGACGGCAACTTTTGAGCGTCCTCTCGGCAGTGGAGCCGGCCAGATGCAGATTTTGGGTGGAGCGAGTGGATTTAGTTCGCAACTGGCCAATCAAACCGTGGACTTTGGTTCCGGCGGTTCACCCACGGCATTGACCTGGGGTGGTGCGACATTCAACCCGTCTGCTTTGGTGCTGAATGACACCGGCGCGACGAATACGATCAATTTTCTCAATGCGATCAATCTGAACGGCGCCGCGCGTACCGTGACGGTCAATTCGACTGTTGCCGGGACCGCTGCCACTCTGAGTGGCCAGCTCACCGGGACTGGTTCGAGCGGGCTGACAAAGACCGGTGCGGGTACGCTTCTGGTGACGAATTCGACGAATAGCTACGCAGGGGGAACGACCGTTTCCGCCGGTACGCTCAGCTTTAATGGCGGGGGCGCCACGGCCGGCAGCATGCCGCTGCCGAGCGCGAGTGCAATCACCCTGACCGGCGGGACTTTCCAGGTGCTCAATGATTCCGCGGGGACTCTCGCGTACGGGAATACAGTGAATCTGGGATCGACGACGGAGACAATCAGTGTGGGGAACAATGGTGGCACGAACACCGGCAGCACGGTTGCCTTCGGGGTCTTGAATGCGCCCGCCACGGCGACAAACACGCAGACCACCACCACCTTCAATGGAAGTAACGGCTACGGAATCAGCTTCACCGGGTTGAATCTTCCCGGCACGACTGGGCAAACCACTACGCTCATCGCGAATACCAATGTTGCGATCAATGGGAACGTGACCAATCGTGAGACTGGGTTTGCTACGAATAACTTTGATACATTGGCGCTCCAGGGGACCGCGACGGGCAGTATCATTACCGGAGTGATTTCCGATTCCGCGACGGGCAGCATCACCGCAGGCGGGTATACCCCGGTGACCAAGACCGGCACTGGTACGTGGACCTTGGCCGGTGCGAATACTTATACCGGCGCGACAACGATCACCGGTGGTAATTTGAACCTGACTGGTTCGCTGGGGGGGACGGCGGTCAACGTGGGAGTCACAGGAACTTTGACCGCGAGTGGCAATGTCTCCATTGGCAACGGAACGGCCACATTGCAGGCGACCCAGGGCACGGTGGTTGTGGCGGGTGGAACGACGGCAGCCACGCAAGGCACGCTCAGCTTGCTCGATAACTCGATCAATACCCTCACGATCAAGGGGAATAGCTTTGCCACGGCAGCCGCCCAGATTCTGACCTTGGGTGGAACTACGGCTGGTACCACCTCGATCCTCAACTTTGAAACCGGCAACAGCACCACCGACCAGATCACATTGAACGGTGGCAACAGCACGAAGGTGCTCGTGCAATTGGGTGGTGCGGTCGTCAATCTGTCCTCCCTCGCCGGGACGACATTGACGCCGGGTACTTACAACCTGCTCAATTACGGAACAGGCAGCACGTTTACCGGAGGGTTTTCGCTCGGCAACTATACTGCTCCTGCGGGCGAGTTTTTCTATCTCAACAACACGGCGACGGCGGAGCAATTGGTCGTGATCGCCGGTGCCGGCGCGGCGAATGCCTACTGGACGGGATCGCAGAGCGGGGTCTGGAACGCAAATCCAGGAGGGACGACCAACTTCGTCACGGCCTTTACCGGCGGAGTGAATTCGGCTCTACCCAGCTCCGATACAAACGTCTTCTTCACGGCTTCCTCCGCGGCAAATCTTGCCACGACACTGGGGCAGAATCTGACCATCAACAGCCTGAACTTTACTGGCGCCGGATCGCCCGCTGCTTCCACCGCTGTGACCATCGGTGGAAATACGCTGACGCTCAACGCCGCCGCCGGCTTCAGCGACCAGAATGCAACTCCTTATACGGCCGGTACGGGAATCGTCGTACAGGCAGGAGCTGCGGCACCGACGATCAGCTCCAATGTGGTAATGGCGGCAAATCAGGCCTGGGAGATTGATTCGACCAATGGCTTGACCGCTAGTGGCATTGTCAGTGGGACGGCGGGGCTTACCAAAACGGGAGTGGGCCCGCTGACGCTATCCGGCGCCAATACGTTTACCGGCGGCGTGAATATTCTCAGCGGCACGGTCAGTGCGGCGACTTCCGCCACTGCCCTCGGCACGGGGACGGTGACCCTCGGAAGTCCGGCGGGCGGTTCAAACAGCGCCACCCTCCTCGGCGATGCGCGTACCTTCACCAATCCGATCGTTCTGGGAACGACGACGGGAGCGCTGACCCTGGGTAATTCCGCGGCTTCCGGAACCGCGGTATTCACCGGCGGAATCACTGGAACGAACAACTTGGTCCTGAGCACATCCGGCACTTCGGCGCTGACGCTTTCCACCGGGGCGATCAATATCAATGGCTCGATCACGAGTAGCGGCTCTTCCAGCGGCCTGACCACGATCAACTCCGTGCTGGGCAACGGAGTCACATCCATCACGCAGAACAACTCGACCGCAGGTAACTCCCTGGTGCTCACCGCTGCCAATACAGCGTTCACTGGCCTCATTACGATTAACGCTGGAAGAGTGGATGGACAGAATCTCGGAACCACGAATGTCATTCAGGCGTTCGGCACCGGAACGATTACACTCAACGGTGGTACGCTGGCTCCTCGCGCCAACGGGAGCGGCAACGCCCAGCTAATTACGACGGGCGATGGCACGACAGGAAACAATGTAATCGTTAGTGGAACGTCGACCATCGATGTCAATCGGCAGTCTGCCAATACCGGCAGCTATGTCGCATTTAACAATCTGAGCGTGGCCAACAACGGCCAGCTCAATGTGACCGGGGGAAATGGTTATCAGCTTTCCTTTGCCGGAACGACGACACTCGGGAGTGGAGTGACGCTTAATTCAACGACCGCACCGCTGAACCTTGCGGGCAAGGTTAACGTTGGCAGTAACAACCTGACTATTTCCGGCACCGGCGTCACTCGTTTGTTGAATACCGCGACCGGCACGGGAGCGAACTCGATCTCCGGTACGGTGAATATTGCCGGTGGTTCGTTGCAGGCCTTCGCGCCGGCTGCGGATGATGTCGCTTCCAGCAGCAATTCACTCGGAACGGCAACAGTGGCGCTGAGTGGCTCAGGCGCCGTGCTTCGACTAACTCCGACGTTGACGGGTGGCCTCAATACCGCGACGACTCCGGGGCTTTACCTCAAGGGTTACACGGGAACCTCTTTGACGTCTCTTGCCGCGACTAACTTTGTCGGCGATACCCAGACACTCACCAATAACACCGGGGGCGCGGCATTCCTCAATGTCGCGGCTGGTGGTGCTCAAACCTCAGCGAGCCAGACGTTCGACATCCCGGCATCGACGGCCATTCCCACGACGACGAGCTTCCAGATCACTGGTCTCCTGAATATCACGACGGCCGGTATCTACAACTTCTCGCAGTTCACGGACGATGGCGGAAACCTGTTCATCGACGGCAACGCGCCGATCGCAACGTCAAACTCGACCGTGACCGGATCGATTTACCTCACGGCTGGTCTCCACTTGTTCACCGAGAGGATGAATAATAACGGAGGCAACGGCGGGATGATCCTGAAGTATCAAGGACCCGACACCGGCAACGCGCTGATCGATATCAATAGCGGCACGGGCGCGGCAGCCAACGTCTTCAGCACGGCGACATCGGCGCAATTGGCCACGAATTTCGGCAACAACGTCACGCTGGCGGGGGGAACGAGCGGAACCATCGATATCGCGGCAAATACCACGGTCGGGACGGTCACATTCAATGGTCCGGGTGCGACCCTCGGGATCACCGGAAGCGGTGATATCAACCACTTGACGACGGGTGCATTGACGACCAATGGCACCACAACACTCGCGCCAACCACGGCGGTCGTGACAATCCCCTCGATCAAGGGTTCGACCGGCGGAACCGATGTTCTGACCCTCGGTGGCACCGCAAATGCCAGCACAGTTGCGAACGGCAATCAAATTGGAGTGATTGCCGACGGAGCGGGCGGGACGGTCAACCTCACCAAGAGCGGGACCAGCAGCTGGTATTTGACCGGTTCCACGGCCAATACCTATTCGGGCGGAACCATCATTCAGGGCAATGGGACCGCGGGCAACGGCACATTTGCGCCGCTGGTTCTGGCCAAGACTCCAGGTGTCAACGCGATTCCCGCCGGAACTCTCACGATCGGCAGCGGAGCGTTTGGTGCGGCGACGCTGCAACTTGGCGCATCGGATCAGATCGATGACAGCGTGGTCGTGAGCTTCAACTCGGCGGCGGCCAATCTGGGTTATTTCCAATTGCTCGGTTTCAATGAAACGGTGGCGGGTGTGTCGGATACGGATGCCGCGGGTGTGATTGAGAACATGGAGGCGCAGGTGGTGAATACCAGCTCCACTCTGACCCTCAATGGGAGCGGGACATATACCTTCAACGGCTTCATGCGCAACCGTAACTCGGGGGCCGGAACCGGCCTGCTCAACCTGGTCATGAACGGCACAGGCTCGCAGACGCTGTCGGGAGCAAACATCACCTACAGCGGGACAACGACAATCAATTCGGGCTCGGTGTTCTTAAGCGGCGCGACGGCATTCGCGAGTCCGGTGACGTTCGGGACGGGGTCGACCGGTTTGTTGCAATTCAATACGCCAACACAATCGATTGGCGGCCTGAGTTCGACTGACTCGAGCAATAACAATGTATTTGTGCAGAACGGGGCGGGAACGAGCGGGGTTCTGACCGTGAACCAGGCGGCCAATAGCAGCTTCGGTGGCGTCTTGCGCGATAACCCGGACCAGACAGTCACCAATGCCCTGGGACTTACGAAGACCGGTGGTGGCCAGTTGACGCTCAATAACGTCAATACTTACTCGGGTGCCACAACCGTTTCCGCCGGTACTTTCGCCTTGGGAAGCACCGGTGGTCTCGGCAATACAGCGATCACCGTGGCCGGTGGGGCAACCTTTGCGGCGCTCGCCGGTTCCGGTACGATTTCCGCGGGTTCTTCCGATTTAGTCCCGTCGGGAGCCAGTCTCTCGCTCGCCACCAATGCCACGTTTAGTATGGTGGACGGAGCGATCGGAACGTTTAACCTGGAGCAGGGCATCGGCTTTACGAATGCACCGCTGACGCTCGCCTCGAGCATCCTGAACTTCGAAATTTCCAATTTGGGATCAGATAGTCTGAACGTCTCTGGCGGGTTGACCAATGCCTCGATCACCGGCTCCAACACCATCAATATTACGCCGCTTGGCTCCTTTTTGTCTGCCGGCACGTATTCGTTGATTAGTGCGAACGGTATTACGGCTGGCAATACGCTCTTTAAGTTTGCGAATGGTTCGCAGACGGAGCCAATCGTCCTGGGCGGAACGGTCTATGTCCTTTCGTTGATCAGCACGACTGGCCAGGAACAGATCAGCGTGGCGGTGCCGGCCAATCTGACCTGGACCGGCCAGACGAATGGAAACGGAGCCTCCAACTCCACATGGGAGCCGGGCAATGGCGATGCGAATTTCGCTTCCGGGACAACGGCGACCGATTACGCTGAAACAGCCGCGGTTGTCTTTCAGGATCTCAATACCGTCACGGGAGCAAACGTGATCAATGGCGTCGTCACCATTCAGGCAGCCGGAGTGAATCCGAGCGCGGTTCTCGTGAATAACTCGGCGGTAAACTATACCTTCAGCAACGAGAGCGGAGTGGTTGGTATTTCCGGTAGCGCCGGTCTGACGAAGACCGGGACTGGGACGCTGACTTTGCTCGGCGCAAATACTTACACCGGTGCAACGGCGATCAACGGCGGCATTGTTAACGTTGGAGTTGCGGACGGAACCGGAAATGGGCCGCTCGGCAATGGCGGCACTATCTCGTTCGGGGGTGGAACGCTCCAATTCAGCGCGGCCAATCATCAGGATTACTCCGCTCGCTTCAGCAATGTCAGCGGTCAGGCGTTCAATATCGATACTAATGGTCAAAATGTTACGTTCGCCTCGGCTCTCACCAGCCTCGGTGGCACACTAACCAAGACGGGGAATGGAACGTTGACGCTCAGCAGTAATACCAACGCCTATACCGGCAACACGGTCATCAATGGCGGTACGCTCACCATCAGCGGGGCAAACGGGGGGGGCGGCCCATTGCTCTCTCCAACGATTACAATTAATGCCGGCGGCACGCTCAATCTGACCAATGCCGACACACTCGGCTTCACTGCGGGCCGCAATGCGCTCGTGATCAATGGCGGTACGGTGCAGAATAATGCAGCCGGCAAACGGGACACGATTTCGACCACGATCACGATGGTGGGTGGAACGCTGGCCGGTACTTCCGTCGGTGATGCCAACACCGGAGCGTTTTCGTTGAACGCGGCCGGTGGCGGCATCACGGCGACATCGGATGCCTCCGGAAACCCGGCTCTCGTCTCGGCCAATATCAGTTTGCAGGGGGCCACTACCTTCAATGTTTCCCGTGGCTCCGCAGTGACCGGCAGTGCACCGGATCTCGTGGTGAGTGGACCTATCACTCCCTATAACAATACGACGATCGGTCTGACGAAGACTGGAGCTGGTTTCCTCACCCTAAGTGGAAACAATACCTACAAAGGCGGCACCACGATCCTCGGTGGTACGGTTCTCCTCGGCAGCAATACCGCGCTTGGTGCCGCAACCGGCGCGCTCATCATGGGCGATACGGCGGGCAATGCCGGAACGTTGAACCTGCAGACCTTCAACGAAACGGTCGGCTCGCTGACGGTCAATACGAGTTCGAATACCAATGCGAACACGATCACTGTGGGCAGCGGCCATACGCTGACTGTGAATGGCAATGTCGTGATCGGGCCGACAGCGCCGACCGCAACTCTGGCCTCCAAACTCACGATCAATGGTGGCGGAGCGCTAGCCGTTTCCGCGCCGACCAATGGCGTCTTTCAGGTCGGTGGCAGTACGACTGGGACAACCGGAGCGGCGGGTGATAATTCGACCCTCGATCTTTCCGCTCTCACCAGCGTGACGATCAATATCGGGACGTCCGGTACCGGAGTTTTGCGAGTGAACAATCCGCAAGGCGGAAATACGGCTGGAGTGCAATCGCTCCTCTTGTTCCCGACCCCGACGAGCAGCATTACTTCGAGCACGCCGGTTTCGACCGTCACGGCTCCGAGTTTCAATGTGGGTGACAATGGTTCCCTTGGCAGTGGCGCCGGACAGATCAACTCGGCGGTGCTGGGCACCGGTCTGACCACGCTCAATGTCAATACGGTCAATATCGGCACCGGTGGACGCGATCTTGGTTCCCTGACCTTTGCCGCCGGTAATGGAGCGGTGAAGTTGCGGGCGACTGATGGAAGCAGTCGGGCCGCGATCAATGTCGGGACCGGCGGACAAACGACCGGGGTTGCCCCAGGCACGGGCGTGACAGGCTCCATCATGGACCTGACCGGACATAGCGCGGACCTGCTCCTCTCGGCTCTGAATGTTGGGAATCAGTCCCGAAATACCAATGTGACCGCGGATTTCAAATTCGATACCGGTACGCTTGATACAACGGGAGTAGCGATTGGCTTCGATACGACGAATTCGACCGCGACGGCCAGCCCAGTCATTACCAGTTCCGTAACGTTGGGTGGGGGAACGGTGACGGTAGGCGCCAACGCCGTGGATATGGGTGGCGTGACCGATACCAGTACCGGAGCCCGGTCCATCGTGGGGAATCTGAATATCACCGGCGGGGCAGTGAATATCGCCAGCAATGGAACCTTCTCCATCCGTCTCGGAAACAACACGGCGGCAAGCGGAGTCGTGACCACCAATGATACACTCTCGATCACTGGCGGCGTCACCACACTGGCCGGTGACATCGTTACGGGGAGTTCGACTCGTACCACCAGCACAGTGACAGTGAACGGTGGGACTCTGGATTTGGGTGGCCACAATATTGGTGGGGCCAATCTTATCACCAATTTGAACTTCCAGACCGGTACGCTGGCCAATGTCGGACAGATCAATAACGGCGCTGCCCTGACGAAGAATACTGCCGGCACACTGACACTCGCTGGAACCAATACCTACACCGGGCCAACCAATGTCTCGGCGGGTACTTTGGTCGTGAGTGGATCGATCACCGGCAGTTCACTCACGACCGTAAGTGGCACCGGAACCCTGAGTGGCAACGGCACCGTCGGACCGCTCACGATTGCCAGCGGCGGAACCGTGTCGCCTGGAAATACGCCTGGCGTTTTGACTGTGGCCGGAGCGGCTACCTTCCTTTCTGGAGGCAGCTACGTCTTCGAACTGAACAACGATGGCGGAACCAGTTCGGTCGGGACCAATTGGGATCAACTGAGTATCGGAGGAAGCCTCGCGCTGACCACGCTCAATCTTTCGAGCCAGTTTACGCTGAAGCTGCAAACCCTCGATGGCAGCAACAACCCGGGCGCCCTCGGGTCATTTGATGGATCGGTCAATCACCTGTGGACATCCGTCATTACCACGAATGGCTTTGTCGGAACGTTCAATTCGAGCGCTTTTGCCGTGAACACCGCAGGATTCCAAAGCGCTTTCAACGGCAGCTTCAGCGTGATCCAGGACGCCTCAAATCCGAACGCTCTCGACCTGCAATATCTCGCGGTTCCGGAACCCGGCTCACTCGTGAGCCTCCTGGGCGGCCTCGGGATGCTCGCCGGACTGCAGCGTTTCCGTCGCGGCGGCCGTTTGGTGTAGATTCCTCGCGAGCTAAAAACCGGACGGCCTCAGTTGGGTCGTCCGGTTTTTTCGTTCCTTGCGAGGCGCGCATCCTTCTGAGGCTCCGCAGGGGGATGTCACTAAAATAAGCGATTGCTTCGCCTGATTTTAGGCCCGGAGGGCCGCCGGATAGTAGCTCCAGGCGACAGCCTGGAGATGGCTGGCTGCAGATCAGCCCTGAAGGGGCGTCGGAGCACCAGACGCAGCAAAAACGCACGGGTGATCTTCTCCAAAGAAGCGGCCTCTATAGTTACGAACGCACGGAAATCCGATGCCCCATCCGGGGTTGCCCGCCCGTCTTTGGCTCTTCGGGCTGTTGCTCGGAGCTACTGTCCAGCGGCCTTCCGGGCCTGTTTGCTTTCGCCTGTCACGGTTGGTACCATCGCCTTACCCATGATTCAAAAGGCGCATGAGAATGGTCGGCTAGCCACTCGCTGCTGCGGACTGGTCCAGTGCCGTCCTCCGCAATCGCCCAGTCTGAAATTGCCAGTTTATCAAGCCCTCGTGCTTGCCGCATTATTTGCTCTCCTATTGTCAGGTTGCTGTACTCCTTGGCGCGGCGCTCCAACGATTGTTTCGTCGTCTGGTCAACGTCTTTGTGCCCGGCATCGAATTCCACTTATAACAGTTCGAGGCTTTGTTCCTCCGCCCAAGACGTACCTCGTTCTTGAACCCAAAGGTCTCAGGAAATTGTGTCAGCTTTCAGAGTGTTATCCCAATGGCGTGAGAGGGCCATACAGGTCTTTATGGCCGACTTCCATCTGCGTGGAGCGCGCCCCGATTACTTACTGCCCTCTCTGCGAAGCCGAGATACAAAAACATTAAACCGTGATGCCGAACAGACTGTACGGGTGGGAAATATTTCGATTTTGAGTTCGGATATGGAATTCAAAATTCTAGACCTGACCCGAATGGCGCGAATGGCGCCTTCCACCGGGAACTGAAACCAATTTGAAGTAGTTTGATGGCCATGACAATTCTGGAATTAAAAGACAAGGCCTCTCGTTCAGCTTTTTTCTCCAACCTTGGAACCCCAGCGGATAGTATTGCTGTTGTTAAACTATCGAGCTTGGACCCTTGGGGAAAAGAGTCGGTTGCGACCTTTGAAGACTTGGCGGTAGCAAATGATTTGGAATGGCTCCCATCAAGCCCGGATCAAGGGGATCCATTTTACGGAAGTGAACTGGAAATTCGCCTCACAGCAAGTGGTATTGGTGAACACGCGCGACTATTACGGAAGGAGGTGCGCGCGCTTGTGATGAGGAGTACCTCTGGGAAAACGTTTTCGCTCCTCAAAAGCGGATCGCATGATTTTAACGTGCCGGCGCGACGGGCTGCGGTTGATGCCTTTGCCCGTGCTGTAAATGAAGCTCTTCTAGGAATTGATGGATGGTGGTGTCAAATCGTGAGAATTTACGCAGACGGCCACTGGCCTTGCGGGAGAAAGAAGTCTGACGGACGCATTGTTGTGTATTAGATAAATTTGAGTGGGAGCATTGGGGAAGGACTCGTTGAGGCTTCCGTCATGGCGCAAACCCGAACCATCGCGAAGCTCCAATTGCTACATGCCAGATGGCTCATCGGGAGCGAGAGAAAAGGGTCAGTCTTGGACGAAGCGGGCGGGAAAACAAATCCAAGCCGACTGGGGGGGCGCGCTCCGCGCGGCAAACGTTTGTACACCAAGCGCCCGCTGGCCATTGGCAGGCCGCCACCCTTATTTCTTCCATTCGCCTGGATGGAAGCACGGCCTGCATGGCCGTGGGAGCGGCCACCAATACGGAGGTCTTTCGCAGTTACATCGAAGAAATCCTGCTTCCCACCTTGTGTCCGGGAGACATTGTGGTGATGGACAACCTTACCGCGCACAAAAACGAGCAAACCTTGGCTTTGATCAAAGCCAAGGGAGCACAGGCACTCTTTCTACCCCCTTTTCGCCGGATCTTAACCCATCGAAAAGATGTGGAACAAGATCAAGAACCAGCTGCGCAGCATCGAGGCCCGAACCGATGACGAGTTGCACGCCGCGATCGTCACAGCCTTCACCGAAGTCACTGCAGGTTGTTCGCTTCATGCGGCTATGCAATAATTTAAAATGCTCTAAACGGCGAACTCGTGTTTAATCGGCACTTGGGAGCGACGCGTGGGACTAGCCCGCTTTGAACGAAGTCACTTCTTGTGTCAATTTCTGGAATTATCGCCCCAGCGCCGCCAATGAGATCAAGCTAAAATAAATTAAGGGCTGAAAGTGCCGCCCCGTTTCCCCGACGCGCGCAAGTGGAGGTTCGGTGCGTTTTATAAGGTGGGCCTGCAGCCCGCGAACCTACTTACATCAATTCCTGGGGCTGGTGCCCCAAGTATGAGGTCGCGCCGTTGGCGCTGAAAATCTATTCCCGGATATCAATTTGCTGCTTCCGGTTTCTCCATAAAGGCGTAGCAGAGCATGTGCAGAATATGCATCTGGGCGTCCTCCACGCGGCCGTAGTGCGTGTCGTTGATCACGATCGTTTCATCGCCGAGATCGGCGGCGCGACCGCGCTTGGCGCCGACGAGCGCGATGTTGCGGAGGCCGTGCGCGCGGCCCCATTCGAGGGCTTTGACGACGTTCGGGGAATTGCCGCTCACACTGACGCAGATGAGCACGTCGCCGGCACGGCCATAGTTTTCGAGCTGCCGGGTAAAGATGTCCTCATAGGCGTAGTCGTTTCCGATGGCCGTCATCCAGCTCACGTTGTCATTCAGCGAGAGCACCCGGAAACGCTTGCCGAGTGCGTCGGACGATCCTTTGCCGAGGTCCGTGGCGAAATGGGAGGCGTTCGAGGCGCTTCCGCCGTTGCCGCAGACAAAGATCTGTTTGTCTTCTTTGAGAGCATTGGCGAGGAGGGTGACGCAACGCGCGACCGCATCGGCAGGGATGGAATCGATGGCGCGTTTGTGGGCAGCGAGGTAGTCGGAGATCCAGGTTTGCATGAGGAAAGGGCGGCGGAGTTGGGAGCTAAAAGGAATCGGCGACGAAAGTCAGCGCGGGAAGAGAGCACCCTCTCTTTACAATGGCAAACCGGCGGCTTTCTTCCATGGAGATTTCGCGATTTGGCATTTTGAGGTGCAACTATGCCGAGCGCAGGGCATTGGCTGCGAGCACGAGGGCGCCGACAGGAACCGAATCTTCCCGGAGCGCAGCGAGAGCGATCCGCGGACCAGGATGAAAAGCATCCATGATAAATCGCGGGAGTGCTTCCTCTGTCGCAGCCCGGACCGGTTCGCCGAGGAGCGAGAGTCCGCCGCCGATGACAATGATCTCCGGATGGAGTAGGTGCACCACGTGTGAGAGGGCGAAGGCCAGTTCAGTCATGCTTGTCTGCAATACCTTTTGTGCTGAAGGATCCCCGGAGGCGAGCGCCGGACCGAGATGCCGGGCTTCCCCGCCAGAGGCCGAGGAACGGACGAGTCCAGCGAGAATACTTTCGGGTGCGGCATCCGCCTCTTTCTTCACGAGGCGGTCGACGTTCCATCCCGAGCAGCGGTCTTCCACGATTGTGCCGTCCCGTTCCAGCCGAAGATGTCCGATTTCCACCTCGCCGGGTTTGGCTCCGTGAAAAAGGCGTCCATCGACGACCAGCCCGCCACCGACTCCGCTGCCGAGTGTCATATAGAAGACGGGATTAAAGCCCACTCCCGCACCGTGGAAAGCTTCGCCGAGCGCGGCGGTGTTGCCGTCGTTTTCCACTGCGACCGGCAGTTGGGTGCGCTCGTGAAGCCATTCGCCAAGCGGAAAGTCGTGCCAGCCGGCGATGTGATAGGACTTCGCGATTCGGCCGGTGCGCCAATCGACTGGGCCGCCGTATCCCACACCGATGGCGCGCGGTTTCCACTGCGCCAGCAAATTTGGAAGAGCCTCGGCAATTTGCGCCCGGATCCCTTCGCCTCCCGCCGCGCGATCCACGGTAAAGCGCCGGCGGTCCAGGATTTCGCCGGCGGCGTTTCCGGCAAAGATCTGCAGTTTTGAACCGCCGATTTCGATAGCGATGAGGGGACTGGAATCAGTATTCAAGGCGAAGAAGCGCCGGTGGACCGGCCATGGGAGCGGGGACTGTGAACGGGGAAAACGAAAGTTCAAAGGCTGATTTTCAGCCCTTGCCAGCCACCCGGGTTTGTCCAATAGTAGACATTCCTTCCGATCCCACACTAACTGTATTTACCAAATGGCCGCCGCAAACGATCTCCGCAAGGGCATGTGCATTCGCTACAATGGCAATCCCGCGATTGTCCTCGAAGTTCAGCATCGCACACCTGGAAACCTTCGCGCTTTCGTTCAGGCGATCATCCGTTACATCGGGACCGGAAAATCGGCGGACGTCCGCTTTGGTTCGACCGATAAGATGGATCTGGTCGATGTGCAGCGCGAGAAGCTGGAATTCTCCTACAAGGATCAGCAGGGCTACAATTTCATGAACCCGGAGACCTATGAAACGGTCACCTTCAACGAAGATCTCCTCGGCGACTCGAAGGAATATCTGACTGAGAATTGCCCCGTGGAAGTGCTCTACGTCGAAGGCAAGCCGGCCCAGGTCGAATTGCCCTCTTCGGTTCTTCTCAAGGTCACGGAATCAGCCGAAGGCGTTCGCGGCGATAGCGCCAATAACGTGCAGAAGCCGGCGACGCTCGAGACTGGCAAGGTCGTCAACGTCCCGCTCTTCATCAAAGAAGGCGAACTCATCAAGATCGATACGCGCACCGGTCAGTACATGGGCCGCGCCTAATAGCTGCGATCACGGACGACTTAACCGTTAGATAAACAGTATTTAACAGCCTCCGCGCTTGGTGCGCGGAGGCTGTTTTGTTTTGTACGGTCGCTTCTTGCGATGGCTCATTCCCATTCGCCATAAGTCGCATGGGTCCCATCCGTCCCATGTACTCCCCACAACCAAGAACCGATTCCAACCATCCCGCTCCCTCGCCCCCCTTCATTTTCCCATTGCCCCGAAAGGCATTGGACTGGTAAATCAGCCGACTCTTGTGGGGGCAGAACGTCAACCGATAAAGCCGAAGGCAAAACCAAAGCAGAGGGCGCAGAAGACCAAGACCACTAATCGGAAGTCTTCGCGCCGCTTAATGCTTTCCTCCGCCGTCGCTGAACGGGAACCATGGACCATTCCGACGCGCTGGCTGAACGCCATTATCGCCATCTTTCTTTTTCCTGTTGCAGGCATCCTTTCCTGGACCTTCTTCAGTGCCTTTTCCCGCAGCACCCAGGATGGATTCTGGGCCAGTGAGGAATTTTGGTTTTTCGGGTTGGGTGGGGTTCTTTGGACGCTGTGGTTCTACGGCAGCATCTGGGCGCTTGGGGAACCCCGGCCTTTGCGTGTCTATGTGTTCGGACATGAGCTGACTCATGCCATCTGGGTATGGCTGATGGGCGGGAGGGTGCGGCAATTTCGCGTCAGCCGGGACGGGGGACATATTCTGACCGATACCCATAATTTCTGGATCGCCCTCGCGCCGTATTTCTATCCGGTCTACAGCATCGCGCTCATCGTGGTGTATGGCGTCGTCAGCTTTTTCTATCAGATGAACGAGACCCATGTGGCCATCCTTTGGGTTACTCCGCTGCAGTGGCTCTTTCTCGCGCTCGGGGCCACCTGGGCGTTTCATTTTACTTTCACCTGCTGGATGATTCCCAAAGGGCAGAGCGACCTGACCTACCACGGCACGTTTTTCTCGCTGGTCATCATCTATATCATGAACGTGGTCGTGCTCTCCGCCTTCCTTGTCATCGCTGCTCCGGAAGTCAGTTGCCGCTCCTTCTTTCGAGAATTACTCGAAAATACGGAGGATTTTTCCGTCGCGGTCCGAAGTTTGCTCAATGGATGGTTAGGCAGTGCGAATTCTTTTTGACGCTGCCTTGCTGCTGCCCCTATTTGTAGGCCTCCTTTTTGATCCGGATGCCAACGCTCCCGGCACGCGACAACCGAATGTCTCGTAACGGAGTTGCATCCAAGTCAGATCGCCAGAGCGCCAAATTCACCACATCACGAATTCCAAGAAGGTAATCCTGAATGCTAAATGGACTTTTCGGCCTGTTCTCGAACGACATCGGTATTGATCTCGGAACGGCCAACACACTGGTATATGTAAAGGATCACGGTATCGTGCTCCGCGAACCCTCCGTGGTCGCGGTTCGCGCGGGCAGCAGCGACGTGCTTGCTGTCGGAGATGAGGCTAAGCGCATGCTCGGCCGTACGCCGGGCAATATCGTTGCCATCCGCCCGATGAAAGACGGCGTCATCGCGGATTTCGAAATCACCGAGCGCATGCTCCGGCATTTCATCGCCAAAGTGCACGGCAAGCGGACCGCATTCCGTCCCCGTCCACGCGTGGTCATCGCTGTTCCCTCGGGCATCACCGAAGTGGAGAAGCGCGCGGTGAAGGAATCCGCCCTCCGTGCGGGCGCCCGCGAAGTTTATTTGATCGAGGAGCCAATGGCGGCCGCGATTGGTTGCGGACTTCCCGTGCAGGACGCTGCGGGCAACATGATCATCGATATCGGCGGCGGCACCACTGAGGTTGCGCTCATCTCGCTTTCCGGCATCGTCTTTTCGCGCTCGGTCCGTGTGGCCGGCGACGAACTCGATGAGGCGATCGTCCAATACATGAAACGCGCTTACAACCTGATGATTGGCGAGCGCACGGCGGAAGATATCAAGATCAAGATCGGTTCGGCGTATCCCATCGAGAAGGAAACAACGATGGAAGTAAAAGGCCGCGACCTCGTGGCCGGGCTGCCGAAAACGCTCACTGTCACTTCGCAGGAAGTACGCGAAGCTTTGCTCGAACCGATTTCGACGATTGTCGATTCCGTCCGGGTCACGCTGGAACGCTGTCCTCCCGAGCTTTCCGCGGATCTGGTTGATCGCGGACTGGTGCTGGCTGGCGGCGGAGCCCTGCTGCGCGGCCTGGACCGCTTGCTCATGGAAGAAACCGGCCTGCCGGTCCATGTGGCGGAAGATCCACTCAGTGCCGTGGCAGAAGGCACCGGACGCGCCCTCAGCGAATTGAAATTCCTGCGCCAGGTGGCGACCAGTGATCACAATCGCTATTGAGAGCTTAGCTAACCTCGTCGGAACGGGGGAGCGAAGTGGAGCCGTACATGATCGAAGCCAAGCCTTCGGAAAACCGCGAGCCGCAATGCGGCTTGCGGGACGCATTCCTGCACAGGAATTCGCGGATTTTCCTTTTTTTCACGGGCGAACCGGATTTCCTTCGGCCTTCTCCGTGATTTCTAGATGAGTTCCCGACTTAACATCATCGCCATTGCCGCCTTCGCGGTGGCACTCGTTGGCGTGATGGTATTTGCGGCAAGCCCTCACAACCGGCTCCGGTTGCAGGCGGGCTTTCTCGACGTCATCACCCCATTTCTCAAATCCGGGTCGGAACTGCAGCGAAAGTATCTGGCTTACCGGCAGGGGTTGAAGACGCTCGAGCAACTGGAGAAGGAAGTCGATCAGCTGCGGGTTTCGAACAAGGAACTGAGCGCGACCAATCAGACCTTGCGCGGACTGGAAGCCGAAAACAACCGGCTCCGGGGCGCTCTCGGGTATCACGAGCGGTCGGTGTTCCAGCTCATGCCTGCGCAGATCATCGGACGCAATGCCAGCACCTGGTACAACACGGTGACGATCGATCGTGGTTCGGATGAATTGGTCGAACCCGAGATGCCGGTCATCACCGAGGAGGGCTTGGTCGGCAAGACCACCGTGGTCAACAAGCACAGCTCGATCGTCGTCCTCATTTCCGACGAAACGTGCCGGGTGGCTGCGAGTGTGGAAGGCTCCCGCGAGCAGGGGATCGTCCATGGGGAAAGAACCTCCAGCGGGGTCATGCCGGAGATTTCTCTCAATTTCCTTTCGAAACAGGCAAACCTCCAGACGAACCAGAAGGTCTTTACCTCGGGTGTGGGAGGCGTGTTTCCGCCTGGGGTGCTGATTGGCGCCGTGCGGCAATTTAAAATGCGTGAACTGGACGGTTTCGCGACCATAGTTCCTGCGGTGGATCTTACCACCTTGCAGGACGTGTTCGTGGTCGTCAGCAACACGAAATGATCTTCTTCCTCATCTTGCTTTTCCTGATGGTGCTGGCCTTTGTGGCCCAGCATTTGATCGGGCCATTGCCGGGAATCGGCGCCCGGTTTTTTCTCATGCAGGTGATCATGCTCTACGGCGCGGTCTCCATGCCGACCTGGGGAATGCTGGCGCTCGCTTTTGCCGGTGGGCTCATGTGGGATCTGGTCAATGTGCCGATCGTTGACGGACAGGTTGAAATCAGCATCGGTTGGTCAATTGTCTTATACGCAGTCCTCTGCGGTTTCATGAGCGGATTCAGACCCTTATTCCAACGCGGCCGATGGGAGCTTCATTGCCTCCTAACCGGGGTCTGCGTGGCCGTCATGCCGCTCGCTGACTATCTCATGCTGAGCGTTCGGAGGCTGCCCGTGGTCCTCGTCTTCAATCGCGAGATCTGGTGGCGGATCGGCGGAGCCGGAATCACCGCCATGTTCCTCGCGCCATTTCTCTTTTTCGGCCTGAACTATATCGCCTACCTCGTCGGATACGATCCGCACCCCGAGCGGCACAACGAGGGATGAAACAATGCTAACACCATCTCCAAATCCGGAAATCGGCATGAAGAAGGGAGCCTGACATGGTGCGCCGCCGTCGTCCCCGCCAATCCAGCCCTGAGCTTCGCATTTACTTTCTTGCGCTGGTCTTCCTCATGTTCCTGGGGGTGATTATATCGAAGCTTTGGTGGGAACAGGTGGCCCGCGGCAAGGTGTGGACGCAGAAAGTGGCCAGCCGTTCCGAAGTCACGGTGCGGGTTCCGTCGGTGCGCGGCGAGATTCGGGATCGAAACGGGATCACCCTTGTGGGGAATCGGGCCAGCTACGAAGTCGATTTCTATCTGCCCGACATGGTGCGGGGTTACAAGCAGATGCCGGATCCCTCGAATCCCGGTAAGAATCGCCGTGTGCCGCTGACCACTTACACGGCTCCGGTGAAGCAGATGCTCAAGGAAAAGAAGGAAGCGGATGTGGTGCAGATCGTAAACTCGAGCATCATTCCGCGGCTTCAGGAACTGGATCTCGCGAAGGATTACAATGCCGAGCGCCTGCAGAAGCACTATCGCAATGACACGGAGGTGCCGTTCACTTACCTGGAGGAAATCGATTTTCCCACGATTGCGAAGTTCTCGGAACACAATGTCGGTTTGCCCGGAGTCGATATCTCCATCCGCCCCGTCCGCCAGTATGTCTATGGCGCCCTGGCCTCGCATCTCCTCGGCTATGTCGGCGCGCCGTTGAACATCGATCAACAGCCGGATATCGATAAGTACACGTTCTATCAGCCCGACGTGGAAGGGAAGTCGCAGATCGAGTTTAACATGGATAAGTACCTGCGCGGTGAGCCCGGGCGGCGTGTACTTCAGCGGAATGTGAAAGGCGTGATCGAGTCCGAAATCGGTTCCGAACCGCCAAAGCCGGGCGCCAATGTCTATCTGACTTTGGACGCGCGGATTCAGTACATCGTCGAGCAGGCTTTGCGGCATCCGGCCCTCGGCCGTGCGGCGGCGGTGGTCGTGGATCCGAATAATGGCGACATTCTGGCCATGGGATCGATCCCGTCCTTCGACCCGAACATTTTCATTCCCAGCGTTCCGGCAAAGGAATGGGAGGCTTTGAACAAGGACGAAGCGGTACCGTTGGTGAATCGCGCGGTGAGCGGCTTTCCTCCCGGCTCCACTTTCAAGATTGTCACCGCGCTTTCCGGCCTCACTAAAGGGCTGGCCACCGCGCGTTTTGATTGCCCTGGCGGCATCAAGTACGGCGATCACTTCTTCCACTGCTGGGTGGCGGAAAAAGGCGGTTCACACGGGATGATCGATCTGCCCACGGCGCTCAAGGTTTCGTGCGACTGCTATTTCTACCAATACGGAAACAAGGCGAAGATCGAGACCATCGATCAAATCGGCGCCCTCATGGGAATCGGCAAGAAATACGGTATCGGATTGTCGGACGAGAGGGAGGGATGTTTGCCAGGTCCGGATTGGCTCAGGTCGCGCAACAGCCAGGAAAAGTGGAGCGACGCCCAAACGGCGAACGTCTCGATCGGCCAGGGATATGTGTTGGCCAGCCCGCTCCAGATGGCCATGGCCTATGCAACGGTGGCCAATGGCGGCATCGCCTACGAGCCGCGCCTTGTGAAGAAAGTGGTCGATCAGGGTGGAAATCCCGTGAAGGATGACGATGGCAACATCGCGGTGCCGGATCAGCCGAAGATTCGTGCGGATTTGAGAAAGGAACTCACCCAGCAGCAGATTGAGATCGTGCGGCAGGGACTTTGGAAAGTTGTGAACGAAGCCGGGGGAACCGGGGGCAAGGCAAAGATGAAGAATATCGTGGTTGCCGGGAAGACCGGCACGGCCCAGGCGAGTGATCGTGGTAAGAAGGAACACATTGCCTGGTTCTGCTGTTTTGCTCCGTTCGATCATCCGCGCTATGCGATCGCCGTGATGGTGCAAGGTGGCGAACATGGAGGCGGGGTAGCGGCGCCGATCGCCAACCGGATTCTCGAGCAGTGCCTGGCGATGGACCAGGGCAACTACAAGGTGGAACTCACCAAGCTGACCCCTGCTCACAGCGATCACCCGTTTCAACCAATCACGGCATTGCCGGACTACAAGACCGGAACCTCCGTGACGGTCAATGCTGAAGAAGAGGAGTCTGCCGGGGACAAACCGCCGTCGGACGAAAAATTGCAAATGGGACATAGCAACAATGCCAAGCCTGATATTCGACCCGAAGCCGATGCACGCGGCCGCGTCCAGCGTGCGAAACCAGTTCAAGCCACGCCGCCGCCAGTGGAGCGGCGCAACTTCCTGGAGCGCTTTTTTGGTCGCAAACCATCTTCCCCCTCACAACCTGCCCCCCAAAACAACCCAGGACGCCCTCGCTGACCCTGCCGGGTATGACGTGTGGAGGAAGGTTCCAAGCTTTGGCTTGCATGTCCCCCCATTCATTTCTGAACCTCTGGCGACTTTTTCCCCCACCAGCAACCACTGATCTACCCCGGTGCTTTCCAAGCTTTACCCAAAACTTCTTTCCATGACCGAACGAGTCAAACGACTGATCGGCCTGGCTTCTCGTCAGACCGGTTACAAGCTCATTATCAATTGTGAGCGCCTTGAGCGCCGCGTGGCCCTGCTCGAAAATGGCATACTTGAAGAGTATTCCATTGAGCGTGAGAGCGATCGCAACATTGTCGGCTCCATCTTCAAGGGCCGCGTCAAAAACATCGAACACGGCCTGAAGGCCATGTTCGTCGACATCGGCTTTGAGAAAAATGCCTTCCTGCATTTTTGGGACGCTCTCCCTGCCGCATTGGACAGTGGCATCGAGCAGGTGGAGCGAGCGGATGGTTCGAAGCGCGAGCAGAAACGCATCAGCGCGAAGGACATCCCGAGCATCTATCCCGTGGGCAGCGAGGTGCTCGTCCAGGTGACCAAGGGGCCAATCAGCACCAAGGGACCCCGCATCACCACCAACATCTCGCTTGCCGGCCGCTACCTCGTGCTCATGCCATTCAGCGATCAGAGCGGTATTTCGCGCAAGATCGAATCTCCGAAAGAGCGGGAGCGGCTCCGGAAAATCCTCAAGGAGCTGGACATTCCGGAAGGTATGGGGGTCATCATCCGCACCGTGGGTGAGGGCCAGCGGGCTCGTTATTTCGTTCGCGACCTTGGGCTCCTCGTCGAGCAGTGGCGCGCCATTGAGCAGGCCATGAAGGTCAAGCCGGCGCCGAATTGCGTCTTCGAAGAACCGGATCTCATCGAGCGGACAGTCCGCGACTTCCTGACCGACGAGATCGACGAAGTGTTCTGCGACGACGGCGACGCCTGCAAACGCATGGGCGATCTGGTGGGCCAGATTTCCAAGCGTTCAAAGGGGCGGATCCAGCATTACAGCGGTACGCAGCCGATTTTCGAGGCGTTCAACGTCCAGAAGCAGATCGATGACGCCTTCCATCGCCAGGTATGGTTGCCTTGTGGCGGATACATTGTCATCGATGAGACGGAAGCCCTCATCGCCATCGACGTGAACACGGGCCGGAACAAGGGGGCCAAGGATGTCGAAAAGACGATCCTCCAGACAAATCTCGAGGCGGCTGATGAGATGGCGCGCCAGATGCGTTTGCGCAACATCGGTGGTTTGATCATTGGCGACTTCATCGACATGAAGTCGCGCAAGGACCAGCAGGCAGTCTATCAGCGCATGAAAGAGCGGCTTCGGCGGGACAAGGCCAAGACGCATGTTCTTCCCATTTCCGCGCTGGGGCTGATGGAAATGACGCGGCAGCGAGCCCAGGAATCCCTTTCCGGCGCTGTGTACGAGGCGTGCCCGTACTGCAACGGCCGGGGCAAAGTGAAGAGTTCCATGACCATGAGCGTGGAACTCCAGCGCGCACTCCATCAAATCCTGCGCCACTATCCCGACCGCCACGAACTCAAGGTGATCGTGAATCCGCACGTTCTGCAGCGCTTGCGGAGTGAGGATGAGGAACTCCTGATTGAGATCGAGCGGAAGTATGCCGGGCGGCTGACGTTCCGGAGCGATCCGACCTATCATCACGAGAAATTCACGATCCTGGACGCCACGACGAATCAGGAGTTGAAGCCGTAGGATTGCGGATCGCAAATTTCGAATTGCGAATCGAAGGCGCGCTCGCTTGCGGCAGCGTTGCCTTCGATTTGAGCGCCGATCTTTCGCTGAGTAGAGCGTCGGCTTTTGCCTCGATAGAGTGGTCGAGTCGTGCCGTCGACAGCCTTCCAGGGCTGTCCTACACAGAATTCTGGCCTTTCCTACCGTATAAAACCCGTTGACCGCTCGACATGCGAGCGGGGCATGTTACAGGATTGTTACACGCAACCTCTTGCTGACGACAGACTGTGACCTACACTTCGCGCCGATTCGCAAGCATGAATTCAACCGTCGCGAACAAACGCATTCTGGTTGCCGAGGATGAGCCTGATGTGCTCAACCTTGTGTCGATCAATCTCAAAAACGCTGGTTTTACCGTCGCCCAGGCGGAAAACGGCGTCTCCGCACTTCAGCAGGCCCGTGAAAACCCGCCTTCGCTGGTCGTGTTGGATCTCATGTTGCCGGCGATGAGCGGACTGGAAGTCTGCAAGGTTCTGAAAAAGGAGCCCGTCACTGCGCAGATCCCCATCATTATGCTCACGGCGAAGGCCGAGGAAGTGGATCGCATTGTCGGACTCGAACTGGGAGCGGACGATTACATCACGAAACCTTTCAGCCCGCGCGAACTGGTGCTCCGGATTCAATCTGTGCTCCGCCGAGTGACGGCTCCAGAAGGGCCGGCCGATATTCTCACCCTGGGGGAGATCCAGCTGGACCGTTCCCGCCATGAAGTCCGCGTTCGCGGCAAGCACATCGAATTCACGGCCACGGAATTCAAGCTTTTGAGCGTGCTCCTCGAACGGCGCGGACGGGTGCAGGGAAGAGATACTCTTTTGAACGACGTCTGGGGATACGAGAACGTCATTGATACGCGGACGGTGGATACGCATATTCGCCGGGTGCGGGAAAAACTCGGGCGGGCCGCCGACTGCATCGAGACCATCCGCGGCTTCGGATACCGCATGGCTGAACCGGAGCGGTGAGCCTCGCCGCATGGCGTGGCGAGCTGGCATAAGGGCCGATTCCGGTCTCTACTGAACCATGTGGTTTTGGATTCCCACTTTTATCGTCGTTTTGCTCGGAGGAGTCTGGTGGCATTCGCGCCGCCATTTCTTCCGGCATTGGAATCGGCTGTTGAAAGTGCTGGATGCGCTGGGTGAGGGGCGTGAGCCCGGCAGTTACGTGTTTCTCAATGGGGGAGATTTTGAAGATCTCTCCGGCCGCCTGCAAATGGTGGCCCGTGAACAGGATCGTCTGCGGAAGCTGGCGGAAGACGAGCGGTTCAACCTCCGCACTATCCTCGCGAGTATGGAAGAGGGGGTCATGGTGGTGGATAGCCGCCGTGTGCTGCAGCGGGTGAATCCTTCGTTTCTCAAACTCTTCGGATTTCGTGATGCCCCGATTGGGCAGACCGTGCTTGAGAGTCTGCGGCAGGCGGATTTCGAGGAAATGGTGGCGGCGGCGCTTCGGACGGCGGAACCGCAGGCCCGGGACGTGACCCTCGCGGGTTCGAAGCCGCCGCGGCATATCGCCGTGCACGCGGTCCCGCTTCGCGACAGCAGCGGCCAGCTCGGTGTTCTCGCCATCTTTCGCGATGTGACCCGGCTCAAGCAACTCGAGGAAGTCCGGCGCGAATTCGTGGCCAATGTGTCGCATGAATTGCGCACGCCGCTTTCGATTTTCCACGGTTATGTTGAGACGCTTCTCGACAATCCCGGGCTGCCTGAAGAGGAGGTGGTGAAGATTTTTGAAGTGCTCAAGAGGCACTCGCTGCGCCTGAACGCCCTGGTCGAGGATCTTCTCGTTCTGGCCAGATTGGAATCCCGGCGCGACGAAATGGAGTTCGAACCGGTCGATATTCCGGCCTTCATCCATGGAATTGTCATGGATTGGGCCGCGAAAATGGCGCGCAAGGGTGTCACGCTCGATCTGGCCATCGGGTCTGATATCCCGCTCATTCCCGCGGACTCACTCCGGCTCGAACAGATCTTCAACAACCTCCTGGATAACGCTCTCAAATATACGCCGTCAGGCGGCTGCATCGCCATTCAGGCGGCAAGCGAAGAAGAGTCCGTGATTCTGTGTGTCGAAGATAACGGGGCCGGCATTCCGCCCACCGATCTGCCTCATATCTTCGAGCGGTTCTATCGAGCCGACAAGGCACGTAGCCGCGAGATGGGAGGCACCGGCCTTGGGCTCTCCATCGTCAAACACATCGTCCAGGCACACGGCGGATCCGTTCATGCGGAGAGTACCTATGGACGAGGGACGGCCATCGTGTTGCGGCTTCCGCGGAAATCGCCGGCTTTGCCGGAAGTCCCGGAGGAACTGCTTCTGGAGGATGAACTGGAAGAAGAGTCGCGGGCGTGATGGTCCTCCAACTTCTCTGAAACAACGCTTCGAGGAGTCGCAGACGGAAAGGAGAGCGGGCTTGCAACCCGCAGTAGCTTGGATCGCGCTGAGCGTTCGATTCAATTTACTCACTGCGGGCTGCAAGCCCGCCCTCCTTTGCCAGCCTCGTTCCGTCCTATAAGTCCCATCCCATACGGTTGCTCGCCCTCTTTCATTGAAGATTGGCAGTTCAGCGTTGGGAGTTGGTTGTTGACCGCCTGGAAGACAAGCTCCACGTAGATTCTGCAACGACATCTTCGCACCACAAGCCTCGCCTCATGCTCCTGCGGATCCAGCACTACGATTTTCGCTTCGAAGAGATCGCCGAAGCTTCGCGTGAAGAGGCGGTGCGCACGTTTCAGCGGCTGGATTGGGTGGCGGAACTCACCCAGGCGCAGGAGGCGCGGCAGCGCGGTTTTCAGGTTTGCACCATTGGTATGGAATTGATGGACGACACCGGCAGCCGTTTGTTCCTGAGCCCGATCGACCGTCACACCATTTGCTTCAACTACGTCTATCCCTGTTTTCGCTCGGAGTTCGGACTTGGGCGATTGCAGCAAGAGGAAGAGAAATTCGTCGCCTGCTATCCCATCGATGCCCTCGGGCGTCTCATCTCTCTGCACTACCGTTCGGAGCGGAGCGCGATCCTGCAGATCGAGGCGGAAGAAAGCCGGCCTGGTCTTACTTGGCGCGCGGATGGAAGCGGTAGTGGACGGCCTTGAGCCTCTGCTGATCAACATGGGTGTAAATCTGCGTGGTGGAAATGTCCGCGTGACCGAGCATTTCCTGGATGATGCGCAGATCGGCGCCGTTGCTGAGGAGATGCGTGGCGAAGGAATGCCGGAGCAGGTGCGGGTACACGTTGGCGCTCAGGCCGGCGTGCTTGGCGATTTCCTTGACGATCTGCCACACGCGCACCGTCGTGAGCTTTGTCCCGCGGGAAGAGAGAAAGATCTCGCTGCCCGTGCGTTTCTTCACCTGACCGGGCCGCTCTTTCTGGAGATAGGTGGAGATCGCATCGCAGGCTTTTGAGCCGACCGGGACGAGGCGCGTCTTGTTGCCCTTTCCGGTGACGCGGATGATTCGCGCATCGAAGTCCAGGTTCTCGAGACGCGCATTGACCAGTTCCGAAACGCGGAGGCCGCTGGCGTACAGCAACTCGAGCATGGCCCGATTGCGCAAGGCATGTGGAGCGTGTTCGGCGACCCCGTCGAGCAAACGTTCCGCTTCGAGTTCGTTGAGTGTCTCCGGCAGATAGCGTTCGACACGGGGCAGGGGAATGGGATCCGCCACATCGCGCGGAATGCGTTGCCGGGCCAGCAGCCAGCGAAAGAAGATTTTCAGCGCGACGACGATGAGTTTGATCGAGGCCGCCGAAAGCCCGCACCGCTTACGATGCGCGAGATAGTCCGTGAGATTGTCGAGCGTGACGGAGCGTGATTCCGTTTTCGCCTCCGGCAGGTTGCCGGACTTGACGGCTTTATCGAGCGCTTCGGGACCGAGCTCATCCAGGAGTTGCCGCCGTTCAAACCAGGCGGCAAATCCTTCCAGGGAGAGGCGCGTGGAGAGTTGATAGTTATCCGACAGCCCGCGTTCCGTGGCGAGATAGAGAATGAAATCTTCGATGTCGAGCCGCAGCATGGAAGGGGTGGAACCTATGGCCGGGATCGCGGGCTCGTAATAGTAACCTTAATCTTACTCGTAATCGGTTTTGATGCTTGCTGGTAGTGCGATACCCAGAGGGATTAAGATTAAGAATTTGTAGACTGATCCCGGAATGCGACCGCGATGGTTTTGATCTCGCCGGTCAGGCGGGCATACGCCTCCAGATACTTTTCGCTGGTCTTGCGGATGATTTCCTCGGGCAAGGAAGGCGCCGGCGGGTTCTTGTCCCAATCCAGAGTTTCGAGATAATCACGCACGAATTGCTTGTCGAAGCTTGGAGGCGAAATACCCAGCTTGTGATCATTCGCCGGCCAGAATCGGGAGGAATCCGGGGTCAGGCATTCGTCGATGAGGATGAGTTCGTTGTTGTAGAGGCCGAACTCGAATTTGGTGTCGGCGATGATGATCCCATCGCGAGCAGCGGCGGAGCGTCCTTCCTCATAGATGCGGATGGAAAGTTCGCGCACCTTTTCCGCGAGGTCATCACCGATGATACGGCGGCATTCGTCGAACGAGATATTCTGGTCGTGCCCATCCATCGCCTTCGTCGCCGGTGTAAAGATGGTTTCGGGAAGCTGTTCGGCCTGCTGCAAGCCGGCGGGAAGCTTGATCCCACAGATGCTCTGCGAGGCCTGGTATTCCTTCCATCCCGAGCCGGCCAGGTAGCCGCGGACGACGCACTCGACCGGCAGAGGCTGCGCTTTCTTCACGATCATCGAGCGGTGCCGAAGCTGATCAGCAAACGGTTGCAGTTCCGCCGGAAAATCCTTTAGGTCCGTCGCGATGATGTGATTCGGGACGAAGTCGAAACGGGAAAACCAAAAAGCGGACAACGACGTGAGAACCGCTCCCTTGTAGGGAATCGGATCGGGAAGGATACAGTCGAACGCGGATATGCGGTCCGTGGCGACGAGAAGCAGATGCTCGCCGATATTGAAGATTTCGCGCACCTTGCCACTGGCCAGCTTGTGGATGCCAGGAAGGTCGAGAGAGTGGAGAGGCATATCTCAGAAATGCACAAACCGCGGTGGCAATTGAAGCGTTTCTTTTGCCGGAGTGAATCGCCGTTAAAACGCCTCGAGCACGCTCTCGAGCCGCTCCATCGGCAGCCCGATCACATTCGTGAATGAGCCGTCCACGGAGTGGATGAGTTCTCCGCGATCGTCCTGTGCCGCATAAGCCCCGGCTTTGTCCAAAGGACCAATCCTCGCGAGGTAATGGCGCAGGGCGTCCGAGGTAAGGCGGCGGAAATGCACGTGGGTGATTTCGATAAATCCGCATTCCCGGCCGTTGGCAAAATGGGCGAGCCAGACGCCGGAATACACGACGTGCGACTGGCCATTGAGCCGGCGCAGCATCGTCTCGGCTTTTTCCATATCGGAAGGTTTGCCGAAAATTTCGCCCTCGAAAGCCACGACGGTATCGACGCCAAGGACCAGCGCATCGCGATGCTGGCGGGCGATGGCCCTGGCTTTGGCCCGCGCATTGTAAAGGACGGTTTCGCCGGGGGAAAAGTGAGGAGGCATGATTTCCTCCACATCGGCCGGCATCACTGTGAAAGGAAAGCCCCGCTCTTCAAGCAGGGTTCGTCGCCGCGGAGAAGCAGAGGCTAGAACGAGCGGGGGGAGATCTCCACGGTAACTGATTCGAGGTCCGCTCATGGCAAGATTTTGTTAGTCGGGTTCAGCTCCTGGAAGAGGCAGGGCAGCTTCCGTGTAATCTTTGGGAATTTCGAATACGCCGGGATCGACGGCCTCTTCTTTGATCGATGAAATGGTGTAAGTCACCTTGTGCCCAGGCATCTCAATTTCCGCTTTCACGCGAATGCCCGGCATGTCCGAGGATTTGGGCATCATCGAAGCGACCACGTCGGACAGGCCGCCATGTTGAAGCGCGTCGAGTTGCTGTTTGATCGTTTCCACGTTGGGGAAATCGTTCGCGATCCAGAATTTCATCTTCATCGCGCCAATATTCCAGTCATAGATTTCGGCCTGGTGTCCGTTGACTGCTTCTTTTTTTCCGGTGCTCTGGAGCTTCGGAGGCGGTGCGTCTCCCTGTGCATGAAGAAGCTGTTCGGTAAGAGCTTTGACCTGACTGGCGGGAATTCGCGTGAAGGTCTTCCGATTGTGCCGCAGGAGAATGGTATCTCCGGTGGCCGAATCCGTGATGACACTGACCGGTTGAGGAAGATCGGCCCGGCTTTTCGTTCCCTTGATCTTCACCGTCATGTCGCCCTGTTGTCCGCCGCCATCCACGTGTTGCTGGACCACGAGGTCCGCGTGAACGAGAGGCGCGCCAACGCCCGGCAGCAGGGCAAAGGCAAATAACGCGGCGAAGCGAATCATTGAGGTGAGGGGCATGTTTTCGAAGAGCGGAAAGAGGGGCTTGGAACAATGACAGAAGCCCGAACTTGCCGGGGGGCAAATTCGGGCCTCATTGCATGGTGGGGAATTTCCAAACAGGTTTGCTAACTAGACACCCGCTCCGGAGTCGGCGCCGCTGCCGCCAATTTGCTCCTTATATTGAGCAGGGCTCTTGAGTTCCTCGATCTCTTCGCCGGCCTCTACTTTGATCTGAAAGATCCAGCCTTCACCATAGGGGTCGGTATTGATGAGGGCCGGATTGGAGGAAAGCTTTTCATTCGCTGCGGTGACCGTGCCTGAGACGGGAGCATAGATGTCGCTGGCGGCTTTGACGGACTCAACGACACAGATCTGCTCTCCGGCTTTCACTTGCTTGCCGACTTGCGGGAGTTCGACATAGACGACATCGGTCAATTCCTCCTGAGCGTGGTCGCTGATGCCGACCGTGCCGTTTTCGCCGTCAAGGCGCAGCCATTCGTGGGAAGTCGCGTAGTGGAGATTTTCGGGTACGTTCACGTGGATTTGGGTGTTGAAAAAATGGGTTTAGGAAAGAGCGGGAGCGGGTTCCGCTGGTACGGTCTGCGCCGGACGATGGAGCGGTTTTTTCTCGATAATCGCTTCGAAGCGGCGTCCGCGGATGTCAATTTCGATGCGTTCGTTGATGCGGGCGTATTCTGCCGGAATGTAAGCCATGCCGATGCCAACGCCGAGGGTTGGTGAAAGCGATCCGCTCGATGTTTCGGCAATCTGCTTGCCGTCCTTGAGGATTGGGTAATGAGCCCGCGGCGGCGGCGTTTTCCCCACCATCTTGAAAGGAACCAGGCGATGCGAAATGCCGCGCGCTTTTTGCGCGAGCAACGCTTCACGTCCGACGAAATCGGACTTCTGCAAATCGACGAAGATCGAGAGTCCTGCTTCGATCGGCGTGCGCGCCGGCGAAAGGTCGGAACCATTCAGCGGATAGCACATCTCCAGCCGGAGCGTATCGCGTGAGCCGAGTCCGCATGGCTTGATGCCGAACTGGCTGCCGCGCTCAAGAATATCGTTCCACGTCTTCACGGCACGTCCTGCCGTACAGAAGACCTCGAAGCCGTCTTCACCAGTATAGCCGGTGCGCGCGATGTAATAGGGGGCGCCATCGATGGTGATATTCAGAATCTCATTGCGCGCCGGGCGGGAATATCGGCCGCTGAAAAACGAGTCGAAAAGCTGCGCCGACCGCGGGCCCTGCACGGCGAGGCCGGCAAATTCGTCGCTCCGATTTTCAAGCTTCGCGTCCGGAGCGGTATGTTTCTGCAGCCAGGCGAGATCCTCGTCGATTTTGGCCGCGTTGACGACCAGGAGATAACGCTCCTCTTCGATGCGATAGACGATGAGATCGTCAATGACGCCGCCCTCGCAATTGAGGAGAAAGGTATACTGGCATTCTCCCACGCTGAGGCGCTCGACATTGTTTGTAAGCATGCGGTTCAGCCACGAAAGCGCACCGGGACCCGAGACAAAAAATTGGCCCATGTGCGAGATATCAAAGACGCCCAAGCCGGAGCGAACGGCCTGATGTTCATCGATGATGCTGCTGTACTGCACCGGCATGGACCAACCGCCGAACTCCACCATTTTTCCACCGAGCCGCACGTGTTCGGAATGCAGCGGGGTTTGTTTCAATGCAGCTTGAGCTTCGGAAGACACGCGGAAGAGCGTAGGCCGACGGTCGGAGGTGTCAATGCACCGTATACACACCGAAGGGACGAAAAGGGCAGATGACACATTTTTCGAAGATAGTGGAGGCAGCGTCCCGCCGCTTGGAGGGCGTGGGATTTCCGAAGAGCGTTGAGTTTCCACGGACTGTTGGCAGGAGTTTTGAGTGCAACGAAACGTTTCGCAGATGTGTCACCTGCCGCCCGCCCCCGCCGCGGTGCTGACGAAGCAGCACCCTCCACAAGCCGGGCTTACCCGTGAAACTGACCGCCGTGTTTACATCTTAGTTGGTTGCGCGCTACCGCGCGGATTCGGTGTGTGGAAGGTGCTGCTTCGTCAGCACCGGTCCCAGAAAGCCGAAATCTGCGCCCCAAGGGTGCGCATGCCTTGATTTTCCGGATCGGCGATTCAGAGTCAGCCACTGAAATATGAATTGGCTCGACCGCGCCGAAGTGAAGTTTGGCCATCTCGCAATCCCGGGATTGATTCGCATCGTGGTAGCCTTCAATGCGCTGGTCTTCGTCCTCTACAAGATGAACCCCGGGTTTCTCGGGCTGCTGGATCTGGACATCCTGCGTGTGACGCATGGAGAGATCTGGCGTCTCGTTTCGTACATTTTCATTCCTTCCTTTGGCGGATACCTCGGGGGGTGGATTAGCGTTTTCTTCTATCTCTTGCTTCTTTGGTTCATCGGAGATGGCGTGGAATACGCCATGGGCTCCTTCAAGCTGAACGCCTTCTACTTTCTCGGAATGTTCAGCACCACCGTGGCGGCATGCCTGATGGCGTACATTTTCTATCCGCTGCCAACGGGAAGCTTCAGCAACGTGTTGCTGAACGCGACGCTGCTCTTCGCGTTCGCCCGATTTTATCCGAACGATATCCTCTATGTGATGGGGTTGATTCCAATCAAGGTCGTGTGGTTGGCTTGGACCGTCGCGGCACTTTTGGCCTTTGCCTTCCTCAATATGGGAAGTTGGGAGCTCCGCTTGGTGCTCCTCATTTCAGTCGCGAACTATTTTATTTTCTTCGGAAAAGAAATCGCGCAGGACGCACAACACCGGAGCGAAGTGGCCGCTCGCCGGGAGCGCTTCGAGCGCGATATCCGCGATGTGGAGGGTGAATCTCTTCATCGCTGCGTGGTGTGTGGGCGGACCGAGCATACCGCACCCGATCTGGAGTTTCGCGTCTCGCGGGATGGCAACGAGTATTGCCGCGATCATCTGCCTCGGGCCGCTACGCCCGATGCCGGTAAATGACGGCCGGTTGCCTTGATCAGCGGAAAGCCTGAAGAGCTCGCAGCTTGGCCAGAGCGGTGCCGCTGTCGATCTGCGCCGCAGCGCGGGCAAGGCCACCGGGCAAGTCAGGCGCCAGGCCGCAGACGACGAACCCAGCCGCTGCATTGAGCACGACCATGTCCCGCTTCGCGCCGCGGATCGTTCCATCGAGAATACCCACGAGCAGGGCGGCATTGTGCGCGCAGTCGCCACCGCGCAAATCTTCCAACTGAGCCGTCGCAATTCCGAGATCGGCAGGAACGATCGTCACATTGCGGGAAGTCGCGGGCGTGATTTCCACGACATCGCTGGGCGCGCAGGTGGAAAGTTCGTCCATGCCGCTGCCGTGCACTGCCCAGGCGCGAGTGCGCCCCAGTGCAGCCAAGGCTGCAGCGTATTTGGGAAGCAATTCGGGGGAAAAGATCCCCACGAGCTGATGGGCCGGCCGGATGGGATTCAACAGCGGCCCGAGTAGATTGAAAATCGTCCGGACTCCGCGTGCCGCGAGAGTCTTGCGCACTGGTCCGATCACTTTGAAGGCCGGATGGTACGCGGGCGCGAAGACGAAGCCGAGCCCGAGAGTTTCCACGCAACGCCGCAAATCCTCCGGCGGCAATTCGATGCGGACACCGAGCGCTTCGAGGACGTCTGCGCCTCCGCACTTGGAGGTGATGGCGCGGTTCCCGTGTTTCACGACGACGGCTCCGCCGGCCGCGAGGACGAACATGCTTGTCGTGGAGACATTGAAGAGCTCCAGGCGATCACCGCCGGTCCCGCAGACATCCAGGAGAGGCCCTGACAAACGCGATGCATCGATGCCGGGATCGACCGCGTGGCGAAGCAGCGCTTCCACAAAAGCCGCCATTTCCTCAGCGGTTTCGCCTTTGTTGCGTAGCGCTTCGAGGAAATCCGCCTTGGCTGATTCATCGACGGCCGGATTGACCAGGAGATCCACGGCGAACTCGACATCTGCCGGAGACAGATCGAACCCGCTTTGCAGTTTGGCGATGAGGCTTTGCATCGACACGCTCCCGGTGGCGTGGGCCCCGCTATTTATGGCCGGAGAAAAGTGCAATGAGGATGAAGATCAAGATGAGCGCTCCAAGGACCGTGAACGTAATCTTGATCCAGCTCAGCGGATGTTTTCCGCCGATCTTGCCGGTATAGCCATTGACCACGACCTGGCAGGATGTCGCGCCGTAAGTGTAGGCGAGCACCCAGATGGGCACAAGGATGTGCTTGAAGGTCTGTTGCGAATAATCCGAGAAGACCTGCAGATTCCGCTGTGTATCGCCTGGTACCTGGTGGGAGCAGAGGCTGCGCATCTCGCGATCCATGTCTTCGCGCGCTTCCTTGGCGGCGGCGACGAGATCGATCTGGTATTGCTCCACGACCCATCCGGAAAGATACCCCGGATCATAAGACTTCAGGTCCGTCGTGGTGGGGAAGGGTTCGATCTTCCTGAGCAAAGGTTCGGGAACGCCACGTGAAGCGGGCACCAACTCATCGTCGAAGAAATGATCGAGCCTTCCGGAGCTGGGCTCCCAGCGCGTGTGTTGAACCTGACGGGTTTGTTCGCGCCCTTCGTTGTCGCGGTAAGTCTCCGTCTCGTAATAATAGTAACCGCTTTCCGCAGTCCACTGGGCATTCACCTGGGCGTCAAAGGTCCAGTAAGGAAGATAGATGCCGTGGACGGTATCCGTCAGGGCCCGGCGCTTTAGCGCATTGGGTGCGAACCAGCGGGAGCCATACCATTTGTGGACGCTATCCCGGACCTGATCCTCGGAGATCTTGAATTCCAGCAGACACTCCGGGCGGATGGTAGCGCCTTGCTGCTCGACGGGAATGATCGCGCTCGATCCGCAGAAATCGCACCTTTGTGCGACGCGCTGGGGATCGAACAAGGTGATTGCCTGGCAGCTCTGGCATTTCACTGCCTTCCTTTCCGTCTGCAAGCCCCGTTCGCCGGAGCCGACATTGCGGAGTGCTTCGAGGAGATCGTTCTCATGGATCTCCACATCGCCGGTGGCGCTAAGCTTTGCCGGAGATTCAGTGCCACAAAATGGGCAGACGAGGGCGTGCTTGGCGGCGTTCCACTGCGCCTCCGCACCGCAGGAAGGGCAGGCAAATTTCTGACGGGCTGCGATTTCCGGAGCTGCGTCGGCCATGGGATTTGGGATTGCTGGGTTTCGCGATCGTTGGCCCGAACCTATTTCGAGCCAGTGACTGGAATGGGTGTCGATGGAGCTGCGTCGGACGGAGCGTGCGAGGTGCCTGTCCGCATCGCCGGGGTTGTGGCGGTCGGCGCTGGAGATTCCGGGGCTGGTTTTGCCTGTTTATCAGGACCTGGCGAAGCTGCCGTCGGAAGAGGATTGAGTGGATCGATGAGGCGCACTTCCTGTGGCTTGGACGCCTCCTCATGCGGATTCAGTTTTTTCCGCCGATGCTGCATGAATGCTCCGATCATCAGCGTCATCATCAGGAAGATGATCATCAAAACGACGATGATTTCAAGAACGGTAAAGGCGGAGGTGCGTTTCGTAGTAAGCAAACGACGGGCGGGGTGGGTGGTTCGGTCTGACATGAGGCAAATAAGGACCTTAGCGCGATGGCTCAGGCTTTCAGGAATTCATCGATGGCCGTCCGGGTAATCCGCCAGGTCGAACCGATCTTCTTTCCTTTCAAGTCGCCGGCTTCGAGCGTCTGCATGACGTCGGCTTCACTGACGCCAAGGATCTTGGCGGCGTCTGCCGGTGAAAGCAGCTCGGGAGCAGGGGCTGCGGCAGGAGCGAGGGGTGCCGCTGCTGGCTGAGGTTGAGTGGGAAGTGGCGGTGGCGCGGCTGCACCAGAAGTGCTTTGGCCGAGGGCGCCGCCTTGCTGCTGGAGAATCTGCTGGGCCATGGCCATGCCGACGGCCATTTCCGTACCGAATGCACCAGCTCCGCCGCCGCCAGGCTGAGCCATGCCCTGGGCCATTTGGAATTTCACGTAATCGTTCAGATTCCCAACCGCCGCCATGGAGGAGCGCTTGTCGATCGCCTGCTCAACCTCCGGAGGAAGGCTGATGTTTTCGACGATGAAGCTCGCGAACTCGATGCCGTACTTTGAAGTCGTAACGGGATTGATGAGCGGCAGGAGCGCATTGCCGAGTTCGCTGTAGCGCATCGCCACGTCGAGCACCGGAATATGCGACTGGGCCAGGGCCTCGGAGAAAAGGCTGATTACCCTCGAGCGCATGGTATCAGCAAACTCATCGAGACGGAAATGCTGGTCGCTTCCAGCGACCTCTTTCAGAAAGAGCTTGGGATCGACGATGCGGAAATCGTAAGTGCCGAAAGCCCGGGTCCGAACGATCCCGAAGTCGTTGTCCCGCATCATCACAGGGTTCGATGTTCCCCACTTATTGCCGGTAAAGAGCCGGGTATTGAGGTAGTAGACGTCGGCCTTGAAGGGTGAATCAAAACCGTATTTCCAGCCTTTCAGCGTGGTCATGATCGGAATGTTGTCCGTGATCAGCTCGTACTTCCCAGGCTGGTAGGTATCGGCAAACTGGCCGAGGTACATGAACTGCACCACTTGCGACTCGCGTACGATGAGTTGCGCTCCGCGCTTGATCGACTTGTCCTCATCCGGCCAGCGGAAGGAAAGGGTGTCCCGGGAATCATCGTTCCATTCGATGATCTCAATCAATTCGCCGCGGATGAAATTCATGAGGCCCATGTTCGAAGGATGGTTAAAGGTTTCGGAGCGCCTAGACTAGAGCCCGAAAAGACAAGAGCAAATAGAATCCGGCGCGTTCTTTGGCATGGCTCCGATGGGTCTGCCGTGGGAAAACGAGGGCGTCAGCTACCGGTGGGACAGAGTTTTCCATTCGTCCAACGTCTGTTTTTTTGAAACGCTGCTGCCGTGAAGACCCTGTGGCCAGTTCTCGCCTTTGTTTTGTGCCTCTCGATTTTCTCCGCAAAAGCGGATCTTTCGCGATATGCCGGGGTTTTGGTGCAGGATCACGCATCCACCAAGCTTCCTCCGACCGGTGTTCGCATCACGTATTTGGGAACGAACGGCTACCTTCTCGAGGCGACGGGATGCACGCTGCTCATTGATCCCTATTTCTCCCGTCCTTCTTTGGGCCGCTTTGCGCTTGACCTGCCGGTTCGCAGCGATCCGACAACGGTTCGCGAGGCGCTTCTTTCCGCCGGTGTTCACGGGCCGGTCGACGCTATTCTGGTGACCCACGGACATATCGATCATTTGCTGGATGCGCCGGAAGTCATCCGCCAGACGGGGGCGCGCTTAGTTGCTTCCCGTACCAGCATGGAACTGGCCCAATCCGCGGGTGTGCCGGCGCCAAGGTGTCAGGCCGTGACGTGGGGAGATTCGGTGCAAATCGGTCCGGCCCATGTGACGATTCTTGCTGCAGCGCATGACCGGCTTTTCGGCCGCGTGCCGTTTCCCGGTCAGAGGCAATCGCCCAGCCGCGTGTCGCTGCCGTCCGATTGGGTATGTGGCGAGCCGCTGGCCTTTCTCATCTCCATCGGGGGAGAAAGAATCTATATCGACTCCGGTGGTATGAAGGGAGGGCCGGTGCCGAAAGTGGGGCCCGTGGATCTTGCGATCCTCGGGGTCGCACTCCCGGATAGCCGCGATCGTCTGCCGGCCTTTCTTCGCCAGCTTCGGCCCCGTTATTTCTTGCCGAGTCATCAGGACGATTTTTTTCGCCCGCTTCGTCGCGGGTTTGAATTTGGATCTCTGACGGACTTTCCCGCCGTTCAGAAAACGGCGCGCGACTTTCCGGTGAAACTGATCCTCCTCGATTACTTCCGGCCATGGACGCTCCGATGATACTTACCCGGTCCCGCCATTCCGGACTCGCCGCCGTGGCACTCACGCCGGTGATCCCGCAGATTCTCGGAAGCGTCCTGAATGTCTGGTATAACTGGGCCGTGGTCGTGCCGCTATTAGTCACTCCGGCGCTGCTCAAGACATTTCAGTGGACATGTTTCTTCTATAACCTGTGCATCTACCCGCTGGCCGTCGTGCTGTGGATGCGTTGCGTGATGGCGCTGAAGCCGACTTACCGTCAATTAACGGCGGGTGAGGAGCCGGAACCGGAGGTCCTGGCTTGGGCGCGGCGGCGCGTGCTGGATCTGCCATGGTGGGGAGCCTCCATCGCGGGAGCGGCCTGGACGGTTTGCACTCCGGTATTCCTCTTGACGCTATGGATGACGGATCATCATTTCGACTCGCGCTTGTGGTGGCACTTACCGCTCTCGTTTCTTGTCTCTGCATTCATCTCGCTCACCCATAGCTTTTTCCTGATCGAGATGGTGGCGCACCGGCGGTTGTTTCCCATCTACTTTCGAGATACGCGGGCGGACAATCTTCCCGGAGCCAGGGTGCTTTCCGTGCGTGCCCGGGGTGTGATCTGGGCGATCTCGGCCGGTATTTGTCCGATCGGTTCGCTGATTCTCCTCGCCTTCGCTCCTGCCGCACCGGGAAACCATGGTCAGTGGTACGCTCTCTTTGTCGGGGTGATCGGCATCGCATTTGGACTCTGTACAGCCGTGATGATCATGGAACTTGTGGCCGAACCGCTCGATCATCTGCGTAAGGCGGCGGGCGCCGTGGCGGAAGGGCGTTTCGATGAACAGGTGTTGCTCCGCCGCGCCGATGAGTTCGGCGTCCTGATCGAGGAGTTTAATCGGATGATCCGCGGTTTGCGGGACAAGGAGCGGCTGCGGCAAACGTTCGGTTTGCACGTGGGGCGGGCTGCAGCGGAGCAGATCCTGGCGCGCGATCCCGGACTTAGTGGAGTGGAGGAGGAGATCACCGTGATGTTTGCCGATATCCGCTCCTTTACGCGAAGGAGCGAAGGCCGCCCGCCTGCGGAAGTCGTCGAGATGCTGAATACCTTTCTCGAAGCGATGGTGCGCGTTGTCGAAGAGGAGAACGGCGGGATGATTAATAAATTCCTCGGGGACGGATTCGTCGCTCTCTTTGGCGTGGGAGATGGGACTCAGAATCACGCCGAGGCCGCCGCCAATGCGGCGCGTGGGATGATCGAAGCCCTGGATTCGCTGAACCGCTCAAAGCTGCCCGATCAGGAGCCGATCGCGATTGGCGTCGGGATTCATACCGGACATGCTGTTGTGGGCAGTATCGGCTCTCCGCGCCGGCTCGAATTCACCGCGATCGGAAGCACGGTGAACCTCGCGTCGCGGATCGAAGGCCTGACCAAGCCGCTCGGTGTGTCGGTGCTGATCACCGCTACCACATGGGAACGGCTTGAGGAGAAGGATCGCTTTGTCGAAGTTCCGCCGCAGAATGTCCGCGGAGTGGAGGAGCCGGTGCGAGTCTACTCGCTGCGCCGGGAGACGGGCGTGGCGGCGAACTAGGTGGTGGCGACCGAGATCATCCAGCCCAACCCGAAGCGATCGGTCAACATGCCGAAGCATGGCGACCAGAAAGTTTTGGTCAGTGGCATCTCGACTTTGCCGCCTTCGGCCAATGCGGTGAATGCACGATTCGCTTCCGCTTCGCTGGCCACGCTGAGTGACAGTGAAAAGCCCGCAAAGCCTTTTTCATCCGGTCCTCTTCCGTCCGAAGCCATGAGAGTGCTCGCGCCGATCCGAAAGGTCGCGTGCATGACTTTGTCGCCCCAGCCCGCTGGCAACATGCCGGGAGGATGCGGCTCCGGGCTCTCTTTGAAGTACTTCAGCATGAGGATTTCTGCGCCGACCGCGGAACGGTAGAACTCAATGGCTTCTTCGCAGCGTCCGCCGAAGCTCCAGAGGTAAGGTTGGACGAATGTGGACATGATGTTTGGCGTGTTTGTTGAGCAACTAAGATCGAGAAACGCGGCGCATGGCGCGCTCGCGGGTACTCCGCTCCGTCATTTTTTGCCCTGATAACGTTCCAGAAGAGCGATCACCTTTTCCCAGCGAAGCGTTTTGGCCAGTTGCAGCGCGGTCATTCCGTGACCGGTCACTGCTGCAGGATCAGCACCGGCTTCGAGCAAAACAGTGACGGTGGCCAGGTTTCCGGCCAGCGCTTCCTGGTGAAGAAATGTCCATCCACGATCATCTTTCGCGGAGAGCAGGGAAGGGTCTTTTGTTATCTGCTCCTTGAGGGAAACCGCCATCGCTTCGCTCATCGGGTGTTCCAGGTCCAGAACATCCGCGGGTGGCTTACTGCCAAACAACGTCTTGAGCAGACCGGGCTTTTTCGGCTCCGAAACGATACGGATTTGCTTTGGATCACCGAACTTCAGTCCCCATGCATTGTCATGTTGCTGGCGTTCCTTATCTCCCATCCGGGACCGCATGAGGTTCACCGTATAGGCTCCATACACTTCTCCGCGGAGCGTATACATCCAATCGCCGATTTGATGGAAAGGGATGCGGACCGAGTCGCCTTCCTTGACCGATTTCAGCCAATTCGGAGCATTGAGCAGAACGCCGCTTACTGAGTGGCCGTCAAAATCGATATCGCTAAGCCACATATGTTCGACGGAAGGAGAGTCCGTGGGTGCCGTTTCCGGTTCGGGATCAGAAAATGGAGCTTTCACAGAGGCGACTCCCAATGCCGGGATAATCCGGCGGTTTTCCCAAGAGAGTTCGCGCCAGAAATATCGAAAGGTCGATTGAGCATTCTCCAAAGCCTTCTGCATCTCGGGATCGCTATGATTAAACAGGAAGACTTTGGACGGCAGGGATTCGCTCATGGCTGTGGGGGTTGGAGGCTCGGGTTGAGAGCTTGATCTCTTGATTTAAGAAGGCGCCGAAGATCAGGACGCCAGTGATGAAGAGAGCCGGGAGGCGAGTCCAGATCATTCACCTTGAGCTATCCAATGCAGCGGTTCATGTGGATTGTGAAGCCACGTGAGGATCCGCTGTCCGAATCGGTTGATTGCCGCCGCTTCGGCGAAGAGGTAAAAACGTGAAGAGGAGGCGAACCGCGCGTTGGGATGATCCCGGGCGGCAAATTCGATGGCTGAATGACCGGAGCCGTCGAAGAGAAAGGCCCGAACAAGAATGTGTGCTGATTCGGAGGCGGGATCTCCCTGCTCGAATCGCGCTTCATCTTTGATCGTCTTCGGAAATGCGACGAGCTGTTCGGCAAATCGGGCCAATTCCTCGGGTTGCGTATAGATGGGATCAAAGGTTGCTGCGGTGAACCGCCCATTGCTGGCACGGATTTCAATTTCCCAGCAATCTTCATCGTAGTAGAGGCGACTGAGCGCGATGGATGATTCGTTCATGGTGTGTTGGCCTCCAAGGTCCGGATCGGTCGTCGATGGCGATGCCTTTCTGACAATTGCATCGGTGTGTCTGATTTAAAATATGACGCGACTGTCTGATCTGACCTGACGTCCGAGCAGATATTTCCGAGTGCTTCCGGGTGCAGATGATTCGGAGATGGCCGATTTCTTATAAAAGACGTCAGACCTGCCGTCTCGCAAAATCTGCGCCGGATGCTTCATTTGATCCAGCAGCCATTCTCAATCCCCGTACACGCTGCGACCCCCAATTTCCCTCTCAATGAAAAGCATCCTTGCCATATTCTTTACCCTCCTGGGACTTGCCATGCCGGGCTTTGCCGAAGGACGGAGGTTGGAGATCCTGTTTCTCGGCGACAACGATCACCATGTGCCGCAACAGCGCTTCTTCCAGGCAACGATGGGACTGGGTCCAAAGGGGATCAATCTGACCTATACGGATCATCTTTCGGATCTGAATCCGGCAACTCTCTCAAAATACGATGGCCTGGCTATCTATGCCAACTGGCTGAAGATCGAGCCCGCACAGGAAAAGGCGCTCCTGGAGTATGTGCAAAGCGGCCATGGCCTCATTGCACTTCATTGCGCCAGTTACTGTTTTCAAAATTCACCGGAGTATATCCGGATGGTGGGCGGCCAGTTCCTCAAGCACGAGACGGGAACCTTCTCCACAACGATTGTTGCCCGGGAGCATCCGATCATGAAAGGCTTCATCGGCTTCGAGACGTGGGATGAAACCTATGTTCACACCAAGCTGAACCCGGACAAAACCGTGCTGCAGACACGCGAGAACGAACCTTGGACCTGGGTGCGAAATGAAGGAAAGGGGCGTGTCTTTTATACGGCTTACGGGCATGACCAGCGGACCTGGGGCAATCACAGCTTCCAGGATTTGCTTGCCCGCGGGATCATCTGGGCGGTGGGAGACCGTGCCGCCGCGGAACTCGCTGCACTCAAACTGCCCGCCTTCAAGTACGACGACGGCTTCGAAGTGCCCAACTATGAAAAGCGGGTGCCACCGCCCAAGCTGCAAGAACCGCTTGCGCCCAAGGATTCACGCAAGCATGTCCAGTGGCCGGTCGATATGGATTTCAAGCTCGTGGCGAGCGAGCCGTTGATTGTGAATACGATCGAGCTCCAGTGGGACGAACGCGGGCGCCTTTGGACTCTGGAGACGGTGGATTACCCAAATGAGATCGTCCCGGGCGGGCCGGGGCACGATCGGATCTGCATCCTCGAAGATACCAATGGAGACGGCGTGATGGATAAGCGCACGGTTTTTGCCGATGGACTGTCCTGCCCGACAAGCATGGTCTTCGCAAACGGTGGACTGATCGTCATGCAGGCGCCGCAGACGCTGTTTCTCAAGGACTCCACGGGGCGCAATCAAAAGGCGGATATCAAGAAGGTGCTCTTCTCCGGATGGTCTTATGGAGATACGCACGCGGAGCCAAGCAATCTCAAGTATGGGGTCGATGGCTGGATCTATGGCTGCCTGGGGTATGATGGTTTTGAAGGGGAAGTCGGGGGTGAGCATCTCCGATTTGGGCAGGGTGCCTTTCGCTTTAAGCCCGATGGTTCCAAACTCGAATTCCTCGGCCGCACATCCAATAACACCTGGGGTTTCGCGTTCCGCGAAGATGGCGATATCTTCGGCAGCACGGCCAATAACCAGCACTCCTGGTATTTGCCGATTCCCAAGCGTTACTACGATATGGTGGATGGGCTGGAGCAGCCGGTGATTCCCGGGATCGATGCGAATAAGAAGGCGCCGCTACTCATGGAGCGGATTCGGCAGGTGGATGTATGGGGTGGATTTACCGCCGCCGCCGGCCATAACTTCTACACGGCGCGTTCATTTCCGAAGGAGTTCTGGAATCGTGTCGCAATGGTCTGCGAGCCGACGTGCCACATCCTCTACAAGGGCGTGCTCGAACAGCATGGCACGGACTTTTCGCTCGAGAACGGCTGGGATCTGCTTTCCAGCGATGACGAATGGTTTGCTCCTGTCTATGCGCAGACTGGGCCGGACGGAGCCATTTGGATGAGCGACTTTTATTCGTTCCTCATCCAACACAATCCCACTCCCACGACAAGCAATGGCGGATTTGCCGGAAAAACCGGACGCGGAAATGCCTTTGTCTCGACGCTTCGTGACACGCAAAAGGCGCGTATCTGGCGGCTGAGTTACAAGGGAGGAACGCCTTCGAAGCAATATGATCTAAGTACGAACGATCCGCACACACTGCTTGAAGCGCTGAAGAGCGATAACATGTTCTGGCGGCTTCACGCCCAGCGGTTGCTCATCGAGCGCGGCAAGCAGGACGTTGTTCCGCAACTCAAGTCGATGGCGGCGGATCCGGCTGTGGACGCGGTCGGGATTGCCGGCGGGGCGTTCCACGCGCTCTGGACTTTGCACGGTCTCGATGCGGCTGATTTGGATACTTTGACGCGGGCCTTGAAACATCCCGCCGTGGGAGTTCGGCGGGCCGCGATGCAGATTCTGCCCCATGCCCCGCAAAGCGCGCAGGCCATTCTCGATGCCGGATTGCTGCACGACAAGGAACCGTTGGTCCGGCTTACGGCTTTGCTGGCGCTGGCAGATCAACCAGCTTCCGATGCGGTCGGCGCGGAACTCTTCAAGCTGGCCAAAGATCCTGTCATCCAGGCCGATAAGTGGCTGCCGACAGCACTGACGATCGCGGCGTCTCGCCATGCCAATGGTTTCCTGACGGAAACACTGAATACGGCGCCTCCGCTTTCGAGCACGAGCGCACAGACTTCCGTCCCCAACCCCAATCTCATCACAAATCCTCGATTCGAGAAGATGGCGGGAGACATTGCCGAAGGCTGGCCGGTGCGCACTTATGTAGGGCAGGCGGAGCATTCGGTGGTTCCGAATGGCCATGGCGGAGGAGATTGCCTGCAGATCAAGAGCACAGGCGGCGCTGACACGAGCGTGCACTACGACCTCAATTTGGAGCCTGATACCGACTATATGGTGAGTGGCTGGATCAAGACAGACGATGTGAAAGGCGCCACTGGTGCAATGTTGGAGATCCACTCGCTCAATGGGGGACAACCCAGGTCCAAGGCCATCACCGGAACGTCAGACTGGCAGCAGGTTTCTTTCAAGATCAGCATCAAAACCCAGACGTCCATTTCGCTGAATCTCCTGTTTGGAGGTTGGGGAAAGAGCACCGGCACGGCGTGGTTCGATGACATCAGCGTGGTAAGGATTGGCAAGAGTCAATCGGGGGATGAACCGGCGGATCTCGGGGCGGTGGTCCGGACTTTCGCGCATTACGCGACGCCGACCCAACTGGCCGCACTCAATACCTTGATTGCCAGCAAGCCCAGCTTCGCCGGACGAATGGTGAGTGAAGGACTGCGCAACCCAAGCCAGCCGAAAGCCGCCGAAGATCTCAAATCCCTGGCGAAGACTCATCAGATGCAAGAGATCAAAGCGGTCGAAGGTCTGAAATACGATGTCCTGAATTTTACCGTCAAAGCCGGAAAACCAATCGCCATCGTGTTCCGGGATGCGGACCAGCTTCAGCACAACCTCGTGGTCGTAAAACCTGGCTCCATCGAGAAATGCTGCGCGGCCGCCGATGCGCAAGCCGGCAAGCCCGATGCGATATCGAAAAACTATATCCCGGAAGCCGCCGATATCATGAAAGCCACGAAGCTATTGAATCCCGGCGATATGGAGGTTCTCAAATTCGAGCCACTCCCGGCGGGTGAATATCCCTATTTCTGCACTTTCCCGGGTCACTGCCATATCATGCGCGGGACGATGAAAGTGGAGTGAGTGTGGATTTAGGAATTAGGATTTAAGATTTAGCATTTGCTGGCCTGCGGGGCGCACCTGCAAAGGAGCGCCCCACGCAGCGTTGTTCCGGCTGATCTATTGCAGTTCAACGATCACTTTGCCGATCTGGGCGTTGCTTTCCAGATACCGATGAGCTTCGACGATCTGATCGAAGGGGAAGACCTTGGCGATCTGCGGCCGGAACGCGCCCGACTTCAAACCTTCCAAAACGAACTGCTTGGCCTTCGGGAGCTTCTCGTCGTTCGTTGTCACCTCGAACAGAACGTATCCGCGCACCGTCAGGCTTTTCGCCAGCATTTCAAATACGGGCAGGGAACCCTCATCCGTGCCGAGCGCACCGTAGAGAATGATGATACCGCGTTCTGCTGTGGCCTGGGCCAGTTTCTTGAAGGTGGAACCGCCCACGGGATCAAAGACCACTCGCGCTCCTTTCCCACCGGTGAGACGTCGGATTTCGGCGACGAGATCTTGTTCCTCGGTCGCGATGACATGGGCGGCGCCCGCTTGGCGTAGTTGGTCAGCTTTGGCGGAGGTCCGAGTCAGGGCAACAGGCACTGCGCCGACGCTGAGTGCAACTTGAATGGCGGCCAGGCCGACGCTGCTGGAAGCGGCTGGCAATAGTACCACGTCGCCTTTGTCCAGATTGGCGATATCGATCAATCCACCCCAAACAGTAACGTATGCCATCCACACTGCTGCCGCCTCGTTCCAGCTCAATTCGGGTGGATGTTTCACGACAGCCCGCGCTGGAACGAGAATTGATTCGCCATAGGTGCCATAGTCCAAAAAGCTGAAGGCGGGGATGACGCTCACGGCGTCGCCAGGAGCCAGGTCCGTAACGTTGGGGCCAACGGCCTCGACGGTGCCCGAGGCTTCGTAGCCAAGTTGAGCCGGAAACACTGGTTGGATCAAATAGGCGCCGGCGCGGTACATACTCTCGGCGCGATTCAAACCGAGCGCCCTCACTTTGATGCGAACTTCGTCGGCCTTGGGTTCGGGGACCGTGACGTCTTCGATCTTCAGGACTTCCGGTCCGCCCGCTTTGTGGAATTGAACTTTGCGTGACATAGAGCTCGAATTTCCCGATACCGGCAAATCTCGCAATACGTAACAATTGGCATATACTGCCCAAAAGTATACTGTCCCGTGAAACTCGATAATTATGATCAGGTGCCCGGCTGCACGATGTATGCAGCCCTCAATCTCATCAGCGGTAAATGGAAAGGGATGATCCTCTATCAACTGCTGAAAGGCACCTTGCGCTTTAACGCACTTCAACGGCAGTTGGGAAATTGCTCGCAGCGCCTGCTTATCAAGCAGCTTCGCGAACTGGAAGAAGACGGCTTGGTTGAGCGCACTGTCTATGCGGTGGTTCCGCCTCGCGTCGATTACTCACTCACGGAGGAAGGGCGCTCGCTCGAGCCGATCTTGATGAGTCTCAGGGATTGGGGGCGTGGGTGGCTGAAACGGAGGAATCTGACCGCTCGTGACGACGATCAGTTTGTCAGCCAAAAGTCTAATGTACGGAAAGCTGGTAAACGGCAAACTAGCAAATCTGTATGACTATCTTTGGAAACATCTGCGTGGGACTGATTGGCTTGGTTGTTTACTTCATGTTCGTCTTTGTCTCCGGCTCCGTTTCCCAGTACGACTACATCGTCGCGGTTCTCTTTTCGCTCTTCTCGCTGCCTTGCTTTTTTGCCGCCTTTGCCGCCCTTACCTGGATCGGGAAGTTGGATTTCCTCGGCTGGCCGCGACTGCTGCAATACGGTGGTGTGGCGCTCGCGTGCCTCAGTCTGACCGTCCTGATGGGCATGTCGGCCGCCGTTCATGGGTCGGGCGGCCGTGAGTTTCCGTGGTCGATCCGACCCTTTTGCCTCTGGGCTGCTTATATGGTGCCGCTCGCTCTGGCCGTAATCGCCGTCCTCTGGCTGAACTCGGGGAAGTTTGCCGTTCCCGAAAAACCGCTTCGAGTTGCCTTCGGCGCCATGACCGTCATTGCGCTTCTCTCCAACATCGTCTTTGCGGCGGAGATCCGGCTGAATCTCCGGCACGAGGCGGAAGAGCGTGATCGCAACGACTTGCTGATCGTCCAGCAGATCGACGCGGAAAAGGACTTCAACGGCATTCTTCGCTACTCGAGCCGGTTCGAATACGCGCCTGCCCGGCAACTTGCGCTCCAGAAGATTCTCGCCACCGGCCCTCAGTTCAACACCCTGATGATCGATTGCCTGCGGAAGCCCGTATTTGAGGAGGGGCTGACCTATCTTCGCGACAATGACCCGCCCGGCGACGCCGCCCCGCTCGCGGAACCCACCCGAGACGCCATTGTCCTGCTGGCCGACCGGCTTCGTGAAGAGATTGCCACAGGCAGGTCCTTCGAGGCAGGTAGTGTCGAATTCCGCGTCGACTCCGTCCTCACCGTAGCCGATAAATTTTCGAAATATGGCGTCGACTTCCTCCCGGCCGTGCGCGGCTGCCGTACTGTCCTTGACGCTCCGAAGTCGATGAAGGTGCCACAATCCAGCCTGAAGCGAATGGACGTTTGGCTTTCGGCCAAATCGAAGTAGGGGATCCTCGAATCTCCATTTGCGCGCCTCGCTGCCCAAACCTTGGAAATAGCGGAAGGGGCGGGATTCGAACCCGCGGTGAGTTTAACCCCACGCTCGATTTCGAGTCGAGTGCCTTAAACCGGACTCAGCCACCCTTCCTGGTGGATTTCGACTGGCTTTTAGAAAGCTTGAACTGGACGATCGTTCAGTTTCAATTTCTCCGCAAGCATCGAAATGGGCAGGCACTATGGCCGCAGTTTTCCGGGAGGCAAGGAAAAATCGACGAATTTCAGAGTGAACCTTTTCTCTGTTGTGCAACGGATGCAAGAACATGGCCACGTGCTGAAGATCAAAGAAAATCCTGTACCGGCGTAAGGCGCATGACTTTCGGCGAGTGGACGAAGAGGCATCAATAGGAATTCACACCCGCCAATATTCACGGAAGCTTACTGGAAGGCGGTTTGAAAGTTGTCTCACGCAGCGAGCTCCTCGAGGGCAGATCGCGCGGGCTCCTGCGATCACCCAAACATGCGATAGTTGTACCGACTGCTCCCGATTAGCGTGAACCTCCTCCGTCTGTGCCAACCTCTTCCGGAGATGATGCCAGCGTGACTGTCGTGAATTTAGCCGCGACAAAATCATCTATAAATGAACAGCCATCACCCACGTCACAAAGTCATCGTCCAGCTTCTTGCGATGCTGCTTGCCGCACTTTTATATTGCCCACGCGCGGCTTCCGCCGATACCGCAGGCGGCCTCAACGGAAAGGGGGCGGATGTGACTGTAACGGATAACGGTGACGACACCGTAACGATGGCTAATGGGATCGCATCCATCGTCATCGTGAAGAAAACCGGCCGACTTAACTCGATAGCTTATACCTATGATAATGACGGCACAGCAAAGACCAGTGAGACACTGAGTGGCAAGGGGCAGTATTACTACGGCGGGTTTAGCCTGGGAAATGGGATCTTTGACTACTCACTGGCCATCAATCCGGCCACCAGCGGCGGGGACCTCGCCGATGTGAAGCTGCTTAGTACCACGGAGAAGAATGGAGTCATGGAGATTCACTTCTCCATGTTGCGCGGTTCTCCGGGCTTCTATTCCACGGCCACCATGACGCATCGCAAACAGGACGAACGATTCGAGGTCGGTGCCTGGGGCGTAATCACCCGTGTTCCACCGGCATTTAATTGGCTCAGTGCGGACGACACAAGGAATTGGTTCATCGGCGTCCCGACGAAGACCGGAGTGAAAGTGCCGGACTCCCCGCACGAAATCACCATCAATCTGGACGGCACCCAAGCGGGAAATTACGCGGATAAATTCATTTACGGTCAAGATCACTCCAATTTGCGGGCGTGGGGGTGGAGCAGTGTCGGACAGGGCGGACTGAATGTCGGGCGGTGGATCATGACGAACATGGAGTTCAGCAACGGCGGCCCACTGAAACGGGACGTTTCGGTGTACCCCTACAGCGAACTCAACAACTCTATCCTTACCGGAGAAGTTGGCATGGGGTCCGATGGCTACATGGATGATGGCGAAGTGTGGACGAAGACCTGCGGCCCGTGGTTCATCTACTTAAACAGCGTGCCCGCCTCGATAAAGGACGCGAGACAGGCGGCGCACATGCTTTTCAAGGATGCTCAGGTGCGAGCCGAAGCGGAGACGAAAGCGTGGCCGTATGCGTGGTTCAAAAATGAGCACTTCTCGCCGGCGTCCGAACGCGGCACGGTGAAGGGGAGAATTGTGATCAAAGATCGTGGCAATCCCAATGCATCTGCCGCGGATCTATGGGTTGGCCTGCAGCGGCAACCGCAGACTTACAAAGGCTTTTACGATTTTCAGAAGTGGTCAAAGACCTATCAATGGTGGGTGAAGACGGAGGCGGACGGGAGCTTTACGATCCCGCACGTTCATGCGGGCGAGAAGTACCTGCTATGGGCGTTTGGACCGGGCGCCGCGGGGACGTTCCTCTCGCAAAAGCTGGAAGGCGGACAGCCGCCCTTTGAATGTAACCTCCCGGCCAATGAATTTACCGTCGCGGTAAAGGCGGGCGAAACCGAGAACCTCGGCGACATCCAATGGACTCCGGTTCGGGTAGGCGAGACGGTATTTGAATTGGGCACGCCGAACCGAAAGGTGGACGAGTTCCGTCACGGCGAGGATTACTGGGCGCCCGGCACGTCCCCGAAGCTTGGCTTTCCCACTCCAGTGTGGGGCGGACAGATGGAGTTTCCCTTGGATTTTCCTGACGGGATGAACTATGTCGTCGGCGAGAGCCAATGGACAAAGGACTGGAATTACGTGATGCCCGCGATGGCCGACGCGAAGGGAAATTATCAGCCCTGTACGGGCACAATCACATTCAATCTCGTGAAAACGCCAGAGAGCGGGGCGATGGCGTCGCTCTACATCGCGCTTGCCGGTAATGACGGAGACAAAGTGATCGTCAGCGTAAATGGCTCGAACCTCGGCGTCGTTGCGGGAGTGACAGCCGCGCCGAATGCACTGGCGCCTATTGGGTTCGCCCCTGCCTATTCCGACACGAGCAGCATTCATTTTAGCGATCACGGCCCGTTTTCCGACGAGCGTATTAACCTCCCCGCAAGTCTCCTGCATTCAGGGAAAAACACGATCACGATCACGATGGATTCGCGAAAGCTGGTGTCGTTCCTTATGGTGGATTATCTGCGGCTGGAGTTGCCTGGCTATGTCCCGTCCGCGCCTGCGGATGTGATCGCGATAGCAGGAAACAATCGTGTGCTCGTCACCTGGCCGGTAATGCCGGGAGCAACGAGTTACAACATCTTACGCTCCACCAAACGTGATTCCGGCTATACGCCGATTGCCAGCGGCCAAATTGCTCCGGTGTGCGGCAGCGGCCAAAGCCGGACAACTTTCGCGGACACCACGGCAGCCAATGGCTCTCAGTATTTTTACGCTGTGCAATCGGTGAATCCCGCCGGAAACAGTCCTGATTCAACACCGAGCGTGGGCGCGACGCCGACCGCGAAGCTCTCTGCGAATGCGCCCACGGTGCCGACCGGGCTCGTGGTCACACACTCCGGACGTCACGAGGTCGCATTGACCTGGAAGGCGGCGCATGGCGCTAATTATTACGACGTCTGGCGGACCACGATGCACACTGACGGTGTGGGCGGAACCTATCCGTTGCGAACCATTTTCATGGACGAAACGACAGGCACGAGTTTCACCGATCATTCGCCCACGGATGGCAGAATTTACAGCTATCACGTCACCGCTGCGAACGCCGCCGGTCCGAGTGAGCCATCCTCCGCCGTAACCGCTGTGCCGCTTCCTCCTCCGCCTGCGACGGCACCCGCATCTCTCACCGGCAATTGGACGAAGACTCGCAATGGCAGCGCCATTGCGCTCACCTGGGCGCCCGTGCCGGGGGCAACGGGCTATGTCATCTACCGTTCGAACGGAACCACTTCGGAATTCAAGTGGCCGGCTAATTTTCTCACCGCCTTGGGCGAGACCACTTACACTGACCAAGGCAATACGGATAAAGGTGCCAAAGTGAAGGGGCTGGACGATGCGAGTGATTATTCCTACCAAGTGACGGCCGTGAACGCGGGCGGAATTTCGCCCCCGACGACGGTTCGTGTAGCCGCGCACTAATTCCATGAAATCATTCGTTCTCCTCGTTCTCCTGCTAGCGAGTCTGACCACAACGTCCCATGCTGCGGAGCCCATCGCCGCTTTCACCCCGGGCGCGCGTATTCTGTTTCAGGGCGATTCCATCACTGACGGCAATCGCGGGCGCAACGCCGATCCCAACCACATTCTCGGTCACGGCTATGCTTTCATCATAGCAGCGAAATACGGGGCGGCATTTGCCGCGCTGAACCTCGATTTTATCAATCGCGGCGTATCGGGTAACACCGTGCTCGATCTCCGAAAACGCTGGACCGAGGACACGATCGAACTGAAGCCCGATGTGCTCAGCATTCTGATCGGCATTAATGATGAATCGCACGGGGTGTCACTGGAGCAATACGAGCAGGTCTATGACGAGCTTCTGACTGAAGCCGAGGCAGCCAATCCCAGGATCCGCATTGTCTTGTGCGAGCCGTTCACGCTTGCCGTCGGCAAGCGTAAGGAAAACTGGGTGGCATGGCGGACCGGGGTTCAGGCTCGGCAGGATGTGGTGGCGCGGCTCGCAGCCAGGCACCAAACGGCCCTCGTACGCTTTCAGCCGGTTTTCGATGCGGCCTGCAAGGTCGCTCCGGCCGAGCATTGGATTTGGGACGGCGTTCACCCGACTTACTCCGGCCACCAATTGATGGCCGATGAATGGGAGCGGACCGTCCGCGCAAAATGGCCCACTCCTTAAACACTGGGAAGGACGATTGATGTGAACGATTTCAATTTGACCGTGAGCCGGGTTCCATGAAGCATCTCGAAATTACTTCGTTCAGGCTTTTGGAGCTTTGATGCTTCTCTCTGGTGGTGCTGGCATTGTACGGTTTGCCTGGCAATGAATCACCGCCCAGCATGCCTGATTAGTCGAGAAACACGGCGCTGAGGTTTGCGGAGTTTCCGTTGCCGCCCGGGAGCTGCTGCACCTTCAAGGTCGCGTTCCCCTGAAATTTGAACTGTATGACGTAGTTCAATCCGATCGCCGGTTCGGAAACAGAGAAAGACGCGGCTGGCGAGGAAGCGCCTTGCGGGGAGAGCGTGTAGGTATCGTCCCGCGGGTCGGAGAAGATGTCGGGGGCAATTACCGTCAGCGTGTGCCAATTCGTATCCGGAACTGTGATGTCCACACTGGCTGCCGTGTTGGCGTGGATTGCCGAATGGGCACTCGTAGCTATGTCGCCGTCCACAATGAGCCGATGGGAAATGAATTGGTTATAGTCCTGCCATCCGGATCCGAGCGAAATGCCGAATCCGGGGGCAAGGTTTGTCAGGTCCGTACCTGCTCCGTCGTGATTGAAGATGGCGTAACCCTGGCTGCCAAAGTTTGTCCGCCGGAGGCCGAGGGTTCCAAACATTCGGTGCAGACTGACCGCGAATCCGCCGGTGCCCACGTTTCCGGATGTTACCGCCATTGTGCTGATGGAACCCTGATACCTCGCAAAACCATCGGCGTGTACCGCGATGGAAGTATCAATGGGAGTAGCCTGCAACTCATAGGAATGTAGCGACTCCGCGCTGCCGGTTACGGCGGACACGACGAAATAATACGGGATATCATTCGTCAAGCCGGTCACGACAGCGGATGTGGAACTTACCGCGCCGGCGAGGGTATACGGCCCGCCGCTCTGGTTGGCGTACTTTACTTTGTAACTCGTGGCACTGCTGACCGGCGCCCACGAAAGGGAGATCTGGCCGTTGCCAGGTGCCGCCGCCAGTGCTGTCGGAATTCCCACAGGCGGCGCGGTGAGGGAGATCGTGCCGCCCAGCGAGACCGTGCCACTCATTTCCTGGCCGGTTTTCGCTCCGACGACGTGCCAGCGATCTACTCCGCCGTGTTCGGCCTCGTCATTGTGCCAAAGATAAACTTCCTCTCCTGCGGTCACAAGTGTTGGGGAAAAAGCGTTGCCCGCAACGCCTGGCCTTCCGAGGATGAGATCTTGGGTGGTTGCCGGGGCAGTGCCGGAATAGGTTTGAATATCGCCCGATGTACCGAACTGTCCGACGAATAGCCCGTCATCATAAAAATTCATGAATTGGTCGGCTTCGGATGAATTCCAGAATTCGCCTTGATAGCCGAACATGACGTGCCGATCCGCGGTCATCGGTGTGTTGCCGCCATTCTGGACCCCGCCTCCGATCGGGAATGATCCGATGCCGTCCAGCGGGACGTCCGCCGTATAACTTGGTGAGGCCTTCCACAGCCAATTGGTGGAACTGATCGAAACGCCACCGAGATGCATTCCGGAGGCTGCGGAGTTACTGCTGACATTCAGCGAGATCACGACATTCGATGACGTCAGTGGAAATTGGACGCCTTTTGCACCCGCAAAATCGAACGGATGATAAGCGGGCGTCGTGATTCCCGCCGGAGATGAGGCCAGAACGACTGCGGGATTCCACTGCGGATTTCCCGCGCCATCAAAGCCGGCCAGCGATTGATTGTAGACCGTCTGAATCCCACCGGTGACAGCCGTGTCGTAGTGCCGAAGATCGCCGTTGGGGTACAAGGAGTATTCCGACCCAAGCAGGATTCCGGTGAAACGGAGTGGACCCGTTGACGGAAGCTCGACGACTTCGCGTTTGCTGGTCGAAAAATCCATCACCAGGCCATAAATACGGCCATTGCTGAGCGTCGCAACCGTGGAGATACCTTCGTAGAATCCGTGGTATTTGGAAGCGGAGGGAGCCCAGTTATTGACCAGATGCCAGCAATTGTTGCCTCCCGTGGCCTGAGGATCGCCCGGCAAAAGAGGTTTTGTATAGTCAACCTGATATTCCAGCCAACCGCTGCCGATGACCCTGGCAGGGGCATTGGCGTCGACTGATGTGGCATTGGAAGCTATATAGGCGACCTGATCGAGATAGGCGCCTGTGGACGAGTAATGGAGAAGCCGTTCTGTACCGCTGTCCCGCACCCAAAACGACCCATCCGACTGAACCGCGAGCGGAACGGGATAGCCGCTCGCAAACTGAAACTTATCGTTCGCCACGGATGGCCCATTCGAAGCATACCCCCCAGGTTGGCCAAACGTCCAAAGAGGGGTGCCGTTTGAGTCATACACGCGGATGAGTTGGTTCGTTCCACCGTCGGCAACCAAAACGATATCGTTGTCCGTTGGGTGGACGGCGACGGCGAGCGGTTGGGAAAGGCCGGAGATGATGGCTGCGACCGTGTTGCTGCTGCCGACGCCGGTATAACGTGTCACGGTTGTTCCACTGCTGATCCAAAGATCTCCATTTGGAGCAAACGCCAGACCGTTGGGATTGGAGATCGGCAGGAAACCAAGGAGTGTGCCGCTGGTCTTGTCAAAGAAGCGGACGACATTGAGAGAGCCGTGAGCGACGGCCAAAATATTTCCCGTACTTTGAACCGCCAGCCCGGATGCGGGGGAAACAAACGGTTGCATCTGGTCCACGTCGGCGCAGCTCGAGAAACTATGACCGCTGGAGAGCGTCACGGCTGTTCCGTTGGAAAATGTGGCGGGCGAGTTGTCGGCAAGGTTATAGGAGGTAACAAATGTAGAGTGATACGTGTCCCAGCTGCTTCCGACGTCGGCGACATAGTAACGGGTTCCATCCGTGGCGATATAGCGAAACTCGGCGTCAAAGTAGACGTTGAGCACACCCGTCGCGGAGTTAGGTGCGGGAGAGTCGAATCGCCGAATGGGCCGTCTGCCCTCGTTGTAGCCATTTGCCAGAAGACCGGTCGTTCCGCTGAAGGTAATGGATGAAGGAGTCCCCTGGAACGTATAAACGTCGCCAGTGAAAGAGGGGCTGGTGTTTCCGATAACTCCGTCCCATGCGTAGTGAATGTTGTGGTAAAGGAGCTTTATGGTGTAACTCCCGGCGGGGACGCTGGCACCGGTATCGTCCATGCCGTCCCAGTTCGCGGAGTAACTCCCCTGGAGATATGGGGCGCCACGCCAGAGTGTTCTGACCAGCGTGCCGGAGCTGTTGTAGGCAGCGGCGCTGGTGGCGTAAGCTGCCGGCAGGGTGAAGGTGAAGGTGGTTTGAGCGTCAACCGAAGCTGTGAAGGGCGATGTGACGAGAAGCGCGAAAAGAAACGGGCGGTAGATCATTAGGAAGGGGTGGCATTCGCATTCCCGGGTTCGGAAGGGGGTGCGGTGCTGCCCAGACATAATAGATCCAATGTGACACGACGGTGACGGAATTGTGAATTAACGGGAGCGAATGTCCCGATGTTACGAAATAGATATCTCTGGCGGGTGTCTTTGTTTCTCAGATATCTCCGGAATCAGTATGATTCTGTAGTTGGTTATAGGGGAATACATGACTCGTGGGGTAATCCGTATCCGGAGATACCAATTAGAAGGATGGAGTGTGGACTATCAACGTGGCTTGATAAGCGACTCTGGTGCGGTGCGCGCGATCTGGGGCGGAGTAAGTAATGCTGCTAGGGTATCTGCAGGCGCAGTCCTGTAGGACGAGTTAAAGCGATTACGTTAATTCCAAATCGCTCCATATTTCGCGTGTCACATTGTAACCCAAAATCGCCCCCGCCAATGAAACCTCAAGCTTGGATTCCCCGAGTCGCTCCGGACCTTGCGCCGCGATACTACTGGTCCCTTACGACGTCTGTTTTCCGCGCGCCGGTGGCTCGGTTGACGTTGTTTCGGGACGGTCTTGCACCCGAAGGATGAGTTTCTGCATTTCTTCCTCCACTTCGGTCTGATGCTGGAGGTGACCGGAGACACGCTTCAGCGTTTCGAGAGGTGTTTCAGTCGAGCCAGCTTCTTCGGCGATTCCTTGTTGTTGTTTCAGATCTTGCGTCTTGCTTCGGATGGCGGCCAGCCTTTCCAGGGTTTTTAAGGCGGTCTCAACGGCGTCCTCCGTAGCCGCATCCATTTCCGAGTGCTTTGTTTCCGCGATCACCTGGGTAACCGCCCGAATCTGCTCCTCAATCCCTCGTTGAATATTAACGTCAGTCTCGGAGATCTGCTGATTCTGACTATTGCCGGCCGAGATGACTTGATAACTTTTCAGAACCTTCTTCAGATCTCGGTTGGAGTTCCGTTCGTTTTCCTTGATGAGTTCGCCTTCGAATTGCCGGATATGCTTTTGCAGGATACGGCGATAAGTCTTCTCCTCGAAGGGGTGCCACTGGTGATACCAGACGGCGAGTTGCACGATGATGCTGATAAAGAGAAGACCCGCAGCCTCCGGCAATGGACACCGCTCGCCGATAAAAAGCAGCAGAATAACGAGCGGGGCCGCCCACGTCCGCGGAGATCGTAAGGCGGCCTGCTTGGTTTCGGCTTTAAGGTCTGGAAAACTGGGAAGATTCATCCTGCGATTGCTTTCCAGCGTCTTCCATCCCACCCGCCGAGTCTACTTTTTCTCAAGGAGCGGATTATCGCCCTGGATGAAGAGCGTCGTCGATCGATTGCCGGGTGCGGCGAAGGCTTCTTTCAATCCGGTGGTTTGCAGAAGAAGCGAATAGAACTTGGGTGCATCCGGATCACCCATCGCTTTCCGATAAAGTTCCTGCGCCTTTGCCTCCGCTTCGCCGGTGATGGCTTTTGCCTGGGCATTGGCCTGAGCGATCGTGGCGACGGCATCCGCATTGGCCTCGCTCTCGATACCCGCTGCCGTGGCCTGGGCCACCGCCATGATATTTTTCCCGGTTTGCGTCCTTTCCGCGATCATGCGTTGCGCGATGAAGGAATGGGTGCTCTTTCCGTAGCCCGTCTTTTTGAATCCGAAAGCCAATACTTCCATTCCGAAGCCTTTAATCTGCTCGTTGGCGGCTTTGAGAATCATCGCTTCCAGTGCCTTTCTTCCATGTTTGACCGGTTCAAGATCGGCGAGGTCTTTGGCGTCCGCCGCATTTGGTCCTGCGGCCGGTGTCTTACTCAAATCTGTCTCGCTCCGGACACACTCCGTAAGCGGATAGGTCGCAACGGTGGAGCGGAGGACACTGGAGAGAACAGCAGTGAGGCGGTTCTGCCCCGTCTCGACATCATGCAGGGCAGGGTAGTAGGTCGCGATATCGTGGATCCGCCAGCGGGCAAAGGGACTGATTTCCAAGGAAAGGCGGTCACCCGTGGGAATTTCTGCGGGGTCGCCATTCCACTCGAGTTGCGCCTTTGGCAGGGTATGGAAATGAGTGACGAATGGCAGCTTCCAGTGAACGCCAGCATCCTGGGTATAGCTGATCGGTTGGCCAAATTTAAGGAGGACTCCCTGTTCGCCTTCCGGTACGGTATAGGTGCAGGAGAGCAATCCCAGGAGGAAGAGGATGACGGCGACAATGATGAGCTTTTTCATCTTACTTGGATTCCTGGATTTGAGTGGTGGAAGGGGCTTGCAAGGTCGGGATCGTCAGCGGCGTGATGGGAAGCGGGGATTCCTTTCCAGTTAGTACGACGAGGCTCCTGGCATCTCGCGCCGCCGCGGTCCACGCTTCGTAAGTGAGCCGTTGGGTATAGATTTCCGGATTCTGTTTATACTCTTTGAAGAGCGCGAGAAACCGGCCGGTTTCGCCCTCGGCGTCCGCGATGGTTTTCGCCGCTTCGCCCTTGGCGGTATTGATGGCCCGGTTTGCTTCGCCTTTTGCACCTTCCCGTGTGCTTTTTGCCTGGCCGTTCGTTACGTTCAATAGGGTCTGGGCCTGTTGCTGGGCCTGACTGACCGCTTTGAAGGCCTCCTGAACATCGTTTGGAACAGTGATGGAGATGATTTGGACCGATGTCGGTTGCAGGCCGATATCTCCATTTTCATGTTGCGTGGCCGTGACGCTGATCTCTTCCTGGATCCTGGCCAGGACCAGCGCCTCGATGGTTTGTCTGCCGGAGGAAAGCGCCCAGCTTGCCGGGCTATCGCCAAGCACTTCGTGAATAGCAGTGTCGCCCATGTCTCGAAGCGTACCTTCGGGATTGGCGGAATTGAACAGATAAGCTTTCGGATTGCTGATCTTGTAAAAGAGGCTCCACTCCAGCAGGACGAGGTTCTTGTCGCCTGTAATCGCATCCTGAAATTCCGGGTGCGGATCGGCCTGAGCGATGGCTTCGTCGGTCACGTTTCCGACGGTATTGCCTTCATTGATTTCCTGACGGGAATGGGTGCCGATGCCAAAATCAAGCTGGCGCTGACGCCGGACCGGAACCGCCGTGATTTTTTCCACGTAAGGAATCAGCACATGGAACCCGGGTTCAACCGTCCCGGAGTATTTTCCAAAATAGGTAACGACTCCTACCGAGTTTGCCGGGACGGATTGTCCTCCTTCGACAAGCGTGGCGAGGACAAAAATCCCGGCGATAATGAGGAATCCCCATTTAAGGCCGTTGGCCATGGAGTTTTTGGTTTCTTGGGTTTTCATGGGCTAATTTTAACAAAGCCGTGCATGCGGCTCGCTCCCGTTCCTCTTCCCTGCCGTTTGAATGAAAGAGACTGGAACAGGGGCGCACTGTCCATGAAATGCTTTTCCGCGCTCGATTGCAATGTCTTCGTCAATACCTGTCGTTAGGGGGAGAAAGAAGCAGCAACTTGTCTATGAACTGCGCCTCGTAGGCCGGTAGCTCCGTTTCAGGCATATTTTGATATGTAGTCAGCTTTTGGACGGAGCAATGACTCATTGAAATACAGAAATGCTAAGCGGCCCGGCGTTGAACACCGGACCGCTTGGCGCTGTGGCTGCCCTTGGTGGCCGCTATCTTGAGCAGCGGCCGGTCGCGGAAAGTTAAGTTTTTGTCTTTGCGGGGTCCGCCGGCTTCGCTTCGACGACCACCGGATCGCCGTCGGAAAGCGAATCCGATGGATCGATGATGACGTCGTCTTTTGCAGTGAGTCCGGCGACAACCTCCACGCTATTGCCATAGTCGTGGCCGATCCGGACGGGGATGAGATGCGCCTTTCCGTTTTGGACCACCGCCGCGCGCGGACCTTCAGCGCGGAAGAGCAGGGTATTGGCTGGAATCGTGACGCTGCCGGCCGTCGCGGGCAGCCTGAAGTGAACGGTGGAATAGCCTCCGGAGAAAAGAGAGCCTTGGGGATTCTCAACATCCACCTCGACATTGAGCGTGCGGGAGTGTGAATCGATCGACCCTGCATCGCGAACGACTTTCCCTTGGTATTCCTTGCCGGGAAATGCGGCGAAACTGACCTGAACCAAGTCATCCGGTTTGACCGACGCCGCATGGATTTCCGGCACGGAAACATAGATGCGGAGGACCTGTGCGGACACGATGTGGAAGAGTTCCTTGGGCGCGGTGTTATCACCGGCCTGGATGAGCGCGCCGACATCGGTATTGCGGGCCGTGATGACTCCATCGAAAGGCGCACGAACTTTCTCAAAGGCTTGCAGGTTCTTTAGCCGGCGCACGTTCGCTTCACTGGAATTCACTAGCGCCTGCTTGGCGGACAGGTCGCTGGCCGCCTGATCGCGTTCCTGTTGCGAGACCGTGTCTTTCTTGAAGAGTCTCTCCCAACGGCCGGCGGTGAGTTGCGCAATCTCGAGGTTTGCCTGGGCATTCTTCAACTCCGCCTCGGCCTGGTCGAGTTGCTGATCGAGTTCAGGGGTTTCGATTTCAGCGAGTACGTCGTTTTCTTTGACGTGCGCTCCGATATCGACCTTCCAGCTTCTGAGATAGCCGCTGGTCCGCGCGTAGACCGGTGTGTCGCGATAAGCCTGGGCATCGCCGGGAAGCGAAAGCTCATCGGAGGCCGATACCGCGGCGGGATGAATGATATTCACCGGAGCGGCGATGGAATCGAGCGCGGCGCGCTGCCAGGTGGCTTCATTGGCCACACGTGATCGAATGCTTACACTAACGGCAGCGGAAAGGGCGGCGAAACCGGCAATCGTTCCGATGATTACTTTCCTCCGCATCCCACGGTTAGCGACGGCCGATTGGCTGTCGCTCGACCGCGAGCGTTCCGGCGCCGGGCGGACTTCTCTTTCGGATTCTATGATGGTATTAGACATGTGCGCTCTCCAATTGATAAGTGGAATCTTGGTCTGGTCCGGGAGTCTCCTGCGGCTTGCGATTACGATGCAGAAGGCTGAAGACGGCGGGAACAAAGACGAGGGTGGCGATGGTGGCGCAGAGCAGCCCGCCGATGACGGCACGGCCCAGCGGAGCGTTCTGCTCGCCGCCGTCGCCAAAGCCCAGAGCCATCGGAATCATGCCAATGATCATGGCCATCGCGGTCATCAACACGGGACGGAACCGCGTGGCGCCCGCCTCCACCGCTGCGACCGCGGCATTGCCATGTCGCTGCAGCCGTTCCTTGGCGAAGGAGACGACAAGAATGCTATTGGCCGTCGACACACCCATGCACATGATCGCGCCCATGAGCGCCGGAACGCTCAGCGTGGTGTGCGTGAACAGGAGGGCGAAGACGATGCCCGCCAGTGCCGCGGGTAATGCGGTGATGATGATGAAGGGATCCAGCCACGACTGGAAGTTGATCACGATCAGCATGTACAGCAGCAGGATGGCGAACCCCAGGCCGGTGAGGAGCCCGTAGTAAGAGTCGTGCATCGTTTGCACCTGACCGCGCAGGGAGATAAAGGTGCCGCGCGGCAGATGAGTGCGATAATTGTCAACGATGCGCTGCACATCGCGGCTCACTGCTCCGAGATCGCGATCCTGCACCGAGCCATAGATATCGACCACGCGCCGGATGTTATAGTGCGAGGCACTCGACATTTCCCGCGAGCGGCTGATCGATGCGAAATCACTCAGGATCTCCGGCCGGTTTGTGCCCGGCGCGGTGATCGGGATGTTTTGCAGATCGGTGATCGACTGCATGCGATACTGCGGTGTCTGCGCGACGAGGTTGTAATTCACGCCGTTCTGTTGATTCAGGAAGAACATGGGTGTGACCTGAAAACTTCCGCTCAAAGTATTGAGCACATCCGTCGCGACATCATGCTCGGTGTAGCCGGCCTGCAAGGCCTTGGTCCGATCGACCGCAATATCGAGCGTCGGATAGTCCAGCGGCTGCTGGATGTGCAGGTCGGTCAGGCCCGCAACGTGATGCAGATCGGCGAGTATCTTCGTCGCGATTTCATGACTGGTGGCGACATCGGCGCCTTCCAACTGTACATCGATGGGGGAGGGGATGCCGAAGTTCAGAATCTGGGTCACGATATCGGCTGGCAGGAAATAGAATGTGACTCCCGGAAACTCATGGCCCAACCGCTGGCGCAACTCGCGCACATAGTCCGCAGTCGGATGATGATTCTCCTTCAGCGAGACCATCACATCCGCGTCATTCGCGCCGAGCGCGCCGGATGTCATGTGCATGGTATTCATCGGACTATAGGGAAGGCCGATGTTGTCCAGGACGCTCGCGATCTCATTCGGCGGGATCTGCTTGCGGATGAATGCCTCCACCAGGTCGCATAACTTGGCCGTTTCTTCGATGCGCATCCCCGACTTGCCGCGGACGTGCAGAATAAATTCACCGCTATCGGTATTGGGAAAGAAATCCTGTCCCAACCATGGCACGAGCAGAAATGGCGCGGCACACAGCGCGATAAAGGAGGGCACGAAAACCTTTCGCAAACCGACGAGACGCTGCAGAAATGCGAGATAGATAGTGCGGAGGCGATCGATACCGCTTTCGACGGCTTCGGTCACCCGGCCAAAGAAGCCGCTTCCCGCTTCATCATGCTCGTGGCTCTTGAGCAGATACATCGCCAGTGTCGGCACGAGTGTCCGCGAGAGCACATACGAGGCAAGCATGGCAAAGATCACCGCCTCGGCCAGCGGTACGAAAAGATGCCGCGCGACGCCGCCCAGGAGAAACATCGGCAGAAAAACGATGCAGATACAGAGGGTCGAAACCAAGGCCGGCGTGGCAATCTGCTGAGCACCATCGAGAATGGCCTGGCGCAGTTCCTTCCCCATGGCGAGGTTGCGGTGGATGTTTTCGATTTCCACCGTGGCATCATCGACAAGGATGCCTACGGCGAGAGCCAGCCCGCCCAATGTCATGATATTGATCGTCTCGTGCAGCAGCCCGAGCACGATGACGGAAGTCAGAATGGAGAGCGGAATGGAAAGAGCGATGATGACCGTGCTCCGCCAGCTTCCGAGGAAGAGCAGAATCATCAGACCGGTCAGCGCGGCGGCGATGATGGCTTCACGTACCACGCCACTGACGGCGCTGCGGACAAAGATCGATTGATCTGCCAGCGGCGTGATTTTCAATTCCGGCGGAACGATTGCGGCGGCGCGCGGAAGGACGTCACGGATTCCTTTTACCACATTGAGCGTCGAGGCCGTTCCGGCCTTGATGATGCTGATCAGCACGCCGCGATGCCCGTCCTGGCGGACGACGTTTGTCTGCACCTGAAAGCCATCACTGACCGTCGCGACATCGCGCAGATAGATGGTCGTATTGCCTATCTGCTTGATCGGCAGGTCCCGAAGCTCGGCCAGTGTTCGCGCGGAAGCATTGGTCCGCACATCGTATTCCGTCCCGCCAATCTTCGCCGTGCCCGAGGGCAGCACGAGATTTTGGGCGTTTACCGCGGTGAGGACATCGGCGGGCGAGAGGCCCTTCGACTGGAGAAGCGCCTGATCCATGTTGATCATCACCTGGCGTTGCTTGCCGCCGTAAGGGAGCGGCACGACCGCGCCGGGCACGGTGATCAATTGCGGGCGAATGAAATTCTGCCCCGCATCATTCAATTGCTGCTCTGACATGCCTTTCCCCGAAAGTCCCAGTTGGAGAATCGGCACGCTCGAGGCGCTGAAATTGATAATTTCCGGAGGCAGAGTGCCCGGCGGCAGATAGCGTAGCATGAACTGCGAGGCTGCTGTGACCTGGGCATTTGCCGTATCCACACTGCTGCCGGGCTGGAGAAAGATCTTCACCACGGCTGCACCGCTGTAAGTCGTCGATTCGATGTGCTCGATGTTATCAACCAGCGAGGTGAGTGCTTTTTCGTACGCGGTGGTGAGCCGTCCCTCCAGTTCCTCGGCGTTCAGGCCGGTGTAACTCCAGGCCACGGAAATGACCGGAATATCAATGCTCGGGAAAATATCCGTCGCCGTCCGGGAGATCATCACCGGGCTGAGAATCAGGATGAGCAGAGCCAGTACGATGAACGTGTACGGGCGATTGAGCGCTAGTTTAACGATCCACATAATTTGAAACCCTCAGGATTTTCCGAAAAATTGCGTTCAGAGCCGCGCCGATGCCGGGACCGGGACGGAACCGCCGTTGGCGATTGAGGTTCTGATGGGATGTCCCGGGCGATGAATATTGCGGGACTGTGCTTCGGTAAGATCGGTCGGACCCGGAAGGCGAAAGAACCGTCTCCGGCGCAGGGCCTCAGGATTCGGTGCAAAAAGTTGCATGAAGAGCAGTTTAAGTTAAGCTCCTTGAAAGAATATTTGAATGTTTTGAATAGACTGTTGAGTTTTTCTTCATAATGAGCCTCACGAACCTCAATCTCGACACCCTCCGGACCTTGGTAACGGCGTATGATCTCGGCGGCTATGGGCAGGCCGCGAAAAGGCTGGGCCGCACGCCGTCAGCCGTGAGCCTGCAGATGAAGAAGCTGCAGGAAGACGTGGGAGCCACGCTTTTCCGCAAGGACGGCAGAAATCTCGGTCTGACGGAGATCGGCGAAATCGTTGTCCGCTATGGGCGGCGGATGCTCGATCTCAACGATGAAGTGCTCGACACGGCCCGTGGGGCATCGGTGGCGGGAAGTGTGCGGTTGGGGGTGTCGCAGGATTTTACCGAGACGATCCTCCCGCAAATCCTGAGCCGGTTCACCAAGCACTACCCGCTGGTGCAAATCGAAGTGCATATCGACCGAAGCTCGGCGCTCTTTCGTGCCATCGAAAATGATCAGCTCGATCTGGCGTTGTGCGCCGGCTTTTCGACGCGGCCGAGTACCCGGCGGCTTGGCGAGTTGCCATTGGTCTGGATTGCCGGCCCGGAATTCAATCCGCACCGCGAGGCGGTTCTGCCACTCGTCACGTTTGAAGGACCGTGCATTGTGCGTCAGCGGATGCTCGAGCTCCTCGACAAAGCCGGAATCGCCTGGCGCATTGCGATGATCAGCCCGAGCCTGGCGGGCCTGTGGGCTGGCGCGCGCGCTGGCTTGGGCGTGACCGCACGGGCGAATTACTTTCTACCACAGAATCTCCTCGTGGGTTCCACGCTCTTCAATCTCCCCGACCAGGGAAATCTTCCCGTGGTGCTTCATCGGCGAAACAATGATCTGTCTCCGGTGGCGGAGCGTCTGGCGGAGATCATCTCTGATCTTGTGACAAAGACATTGCCAACCGGGCCGACGGAAATGGTGAATCCGCTAGCGGCGGCTGTGTCAAAGCCGCGAAAGACCAATCATGGTAGAAGCGGTGTCCCGAAGCTTGAGCGCGTCGGATAGGGGAGTTAGCCTCGATCTCAGTTCAACTTTCGCCTCTCACTCACAGCAACATACCTTGCTGAAGGGCTCCCGATGGCGGTGGCGCTGAAGGAATCTCCATCTTTACTAACTTCAAGCTTTTTCCCTCGGCGCTGATTCGTCGGCCTAGTTGTTCACGTGCAGCGGTAAATTCCGCCAGCGTGCAGCCGATTTCATTGCGTAAGGCGCGAGACGAGACCAGCGGCTTACTTGCAATATCTTCGCGGCGAAGAATCGAGAGAATTTGTTCGGCGATCGCTTCGATAGCTGCGGGTGGTGGTTGGTGAGCCTCAGTTTCCAGCAGCAATGATTTAGCATCGGCATCTGACGCAGGCTCGCCACCTGGGACGACAAGATATGACGCGCCTCCTCGGCCTTTGACGACGCGGATCTGCACGGGAATGGCATCTGCCAGTTCCGGAACATGAGAGATGATTCCCACTTTGCGGCCCTGTGCTTCGAGATGCATCAGCGCGGTCATGGCCGTATTGAGTGTTTCTGAATCCAAACTGCCGAAACCTTCATCGATAAAGAGCGACTCGATACGCAGGCGATTGGAAGTAAGTGAAGCGAGACCAAGAGCCAGGCCGAGAGAAATGAGAAAAGATTCACCGCCGGATAGCGAATGCACGGAGCGCCGCTCGTCACTCATTTCCCGGTCCACGACGAGCAGGTTCAACGACTCCGGGATACGATCCACATGATACCGTGGCGCGAGCTGCTCGAGGTGCGAATTCGCATAACCCAGGAGAATGTCGAGTGTGCGCCGTTGCGCGATGCTGCGAAACTTCGCGCCGTCCGAAGAGCCAATGAGTTCGCTGAGCTGTTGCCATGGGCGGGCGGCGAGTCGAAGCGCCTCGACTTCTTCGGCTAGCTTTGAAGAAGTCGAACGCCGCTGATTGTCAGCGAGCAGCGTCGCCTGCGTTTCGTTTCGGTTTTTCTCCGCAGCGGCGAGAGATTCCCGCAGTCCGGCCAGATCGGCTGTGACTGTCGCCTCGTTATCGTTCGTGGGCCGTTTTGCGAGATGATCTTCGAGCGCTTTCTGGTGCACGCCCCGTGCACCTTCGGCGGTGCGTACGTCTCGCTCGAAGGATTCGAGAGCTGCTTGTTCCGCGCGAAACCATGCGTCGTTTCGGGCCAGTACGAGGTCGAGTGTCGCGCGATCGAGTGCGCGGCTGGAGCGTTGAACAAAGGCTGTGAGCCACAGATCGAGCGCGGCGGTTTCGGTGCTTTGCCGGCGAGCTTTTTCCTCCTGCAGCTTTTGCGCGGAGCGCAGGGCTTCGGCAGCCGTGGCGATTCGCTTTTCCGCTTCGACGAGTTCTCCCGTGGCCACGTCGAATTTTTCCACCGATCGTTTCGACGCCTCTCGAAGGGTTGTTTCGACTTCGTCAGAAGCCTTTCCATTGAAGATCGCGAGGCGCTGTGTCTGTAGATTCTCCTGCTCGGTGCGAACCGTAGCCTCTGCGGTCTTCTTTGCCTGGAGGTCTGCCGCCGCCCTGCGCCGGGACTCCTCCACTGGTCCCTGCGCGGCAGCCATTTTTTCGATGGCTTGAGAAAGCTTGATCGATTCCTGGCCGAGAGAACTAAACTCGCTGGTCCCGCTCTGAAAACTCGCGCGAAACGCTTCAGGATCTCGCTGCCAGTTTTCGAGTCCACCGGCGATAGTGGGAAATAAAGTCTCAACCAACAGAATCGCAGCGGCGAAGCCGCCCTCTTCTTTCCGCCGCTGCGCCTCTGCAGCTTTGGCAGCGGATTGTGCGGCGGCCAAGCCGGCCTCAAGATTGGCGAGTTCTTTTTCCAATGCCGCCAGCGAGGCGATCGCTTTGTCGCGAGCGACGCGGCATTGGTCGCGCTGCTTTTCGGCATTTCTCCGCGAGAGTTCGGACTCTTCCGCAGCCTTTATTTTCGCACGCTCCAGAGTGATTTGTTTCTCAATCGCAGATTCGCGTTCTGATTCCGGAAGGTCGATTATAGTGACGGCTGCTGGATGTTGGTGCCGGACCTCGCGCAGCCGGGCAAGTTGCTGCGAACGTTCCTCCAGCGTGGAGGCCTTTTCCGCGATCCGCGAGGCACGGGCCTCGCGTTGCGCGCCAAGTAAGGAGACGGTGTGCCGAAGGTCTGCCAGTCGATTCTCACGAAGGCTGATGTCTGCTTTCAGCGCGCGCAACGCGGCGCCCTCGACCGATGGAGGATGCTGAGAATATGGGTGCTCCGTTGCGCCACACACCGGACAGGCTTCACCGGCTGAAAGCTTTTCGCGGAGTGCCACGGTGGCATTTGTGACCGCAGCTTCTGCGAGTTCGAAGGATCGGCGTGCTGATTCCAACGCGGTCGTCGCTTCCGGGATCTGCCTGCCGGTAAGCTCGTTTAGCGTTACTTCCTCCTTCGCTTGATCCTGTCTTAATTGGGTCAGCTCATCGGTAAGTGCGGCAGCTTCTTTTGCTCTTGCTGCGACGTCCTGAGAGTGTGTCCGGAGATAGTCCAGCGCCACGGTGGCTTCTGTCGCAGACTTGCGGTCTGCCGCAATCTTTTCGCCGTCGTATGTTTTCGCGGCAAGTTCTGCTTTCTCCAACTCATTTGCGGCGTTTTGCGCGTTGGTCCGAAGTGTGATGGCTTTGTCTCGTTTTTCGGTGACGACGAGATTCTTTTCCGATTCGCCCTTCTTGGCATTCTTCAGTTCCGTCTCCGCTGTCTTGAGAGACTCGCGCGCTTGCTGCACGTGATCGAGACGTCCCAGCCACATTCCCGCTTCGGGTGCAAATGGCGCGAACGCGGCGAGCGTGTCGCGTTTTGCCGCCACGGCCGTCAGTTCCTGCTGCGCTTTATCGCTGTCCGATCGTAGCTCCGTATGCTGCTTTTCGCGTTCCGCCAGAAATGCTTCCGCCTCCCCTCGTTCGTGCGAGGCGTCCGCAAGCCGGCGAGCCAGCGGAGGAAGCAACGCATCGAGTTCGCGGGCGCGACGCAGTTGTGGCTCTGCTAATACGCAAGCATTGTTTGCTTCGCGCACTGTTTCTTTTGCCCGGTCGTGGGCGAGCTTCTTTGTCGTCAGAGCGAGACGGGATTCCGCGTCGGTTTTCTCTGCATTGGTGCAGTTCCGTATCGCTTCCGCCGCTTCGCATCCGGCAAGCTTTTCGGCGTCGCGGAGCGATCTTGCCTCACGCGAGATTTCCACGGTATGATCGAGTTCCAGCCGGCGAGGCGCCGCCAGATCGTATTTCTCGCGTGCATCACGAAGCTTTTCTTCGCTTGCCGCAGCGTCGCGAACGAGGCCTGCATGTTGCTCGAACCAATTGGCATGCTGCTGACGGATATGGGTTTTCGCCGCTGCAACCTCGTATGCTGACACGGCTTCAGTGCATGCAATTTCGACCCGCGCTCTGGCTTCCGCATCGAGTGGCGCGCTTCCGGCGAGACGTTGCGCCGCGTCATCCGCCGCCCGGACTTTTTCTCCACATCGTTCATAGACTCGGCGCGAGATAGCTTCAAAACGCTCCGTGCCGGTCAGCGCCTGGAGGATTTCCGCCCGCTCGCGATCGTCGGCTTTCAGAAACGCGGCGAATTCATTCTGCGCCAGCAGCACTGCGCGGGTGAATTGTTCAAACGAGAGCCCGACTTTCGTCGCAATCGCCGGCAGCACTTCGGTCTTGCGGCCGCTTTGTTCTTTCGGCCCATCGCCGCCGGGCGGAATGTTTCCGCGGAAGAGGACCATGTCTCCGCCTCGCAAAGTCCCGTCCGCCCGGTTGTGCGCGCGACGGATGGACCAGCGCGCCGTGTAGATGGCTTGATCCACGCCTACGAAAGCTACTTCGGCAAAGCCGGAAGCCGTGCCGCGCCGGAGAAGATTGCCGGGATCTTTTTGTGAAATGCTTTCGACGCTCGTCGTCAGTTTGGTGGTGCTGCTCGCCGCGCCCAGCCTTGGCGTTTTTTCATACAAAGCGAGACAGAGCGCATCGAGCAGCGTGCTTTTCCCGGAGCCGGTCGGCCCGCTGATGGAGAGCAGCCCGGCGCTATGCAGCGGCTCCCGGGTGAAATCCACGGTTTGCGTGCCGGCGAGTGACGCGATGTTGCAGAGGGTGATGCGGAGGATTTTCATCGCGCCTCGTGGCTCTCCAGCGAGAGGACCTCGCGAAATGCCGCCAAGACGAGGGCATCTGGCTCTGTTCCAAATTTCTCCAAATGCGCTCCGCGGAGAATAACTTCGGGATCCAGCGTGGTCAGATCCTCGACTGTATGGACGCCAGATTTGCCCGTGGTCTCACCCGATTCAGCCGGCGCTGTCTGCTCGAATTTAATCGAAGCAAGCCGAACGGCTTTCCCTTCGAGCGCGGCTTCGATGCGGCGGCGGCGCGTGGGATCAGGCCCATCATCGAGCAGGCGGATTTCCAGGAAGGGATGGGCTTCAGCGGGCAGCGTGGAGTCGAACTCTGTGTCGGCCAGCAACTGCAGGAGTTCGTCGATCTTTGCGGATTGGCTCTCGGGTAACCGGACCAAGGACGCTGACTTGGGAATCGGCAGCGAGGTGAACGAGACAATCGTGGAGCGGTCGATTGCCAATTCGATCACGCGATGCTCGTAATCTTTTTCCGAGAAAGAGAGGGGAATGGGGCTGCCGCAATAGCAGATCCGGCCGTCAAATTCCTGGGGTTTGTGTAAGTGGCCAAGTGCCACATAGGCGAGATCGATGGGAAATGTCTCGGCTTTCAGCGCCTCTGCTCCGCCAACCACGAGGCGCCGCTCCGAGTCGCGCGATTCGATGGCGCCCTGAATATGGCAATGACCAAGCGCCACCAAAGCTGCTCCGGAATACTCGCGCTCACGCAGAGCCCGAGCCGCTTCCGTGACACGCAGATACAGATCCCGCATGCCATCGAGATAAGGGTCGGTGGATTCGGCAACGATCGGAACATCCGCCGGCCGCAGGAACGGCACGGCGAGAGCGATTGCCTCGACTTGCCCGTCGACGCCTTTCAGAGGCACGAGGAATTTCGTAAAATCGATCTCGCCATCAAGGCCGCGATCGACCGTGCCGACCACGGAAATATTGAGCCGTTCGAACAGTCCGGCTGGCGCCTCGAGGCGGGCGGCTGCGTCATGATTGCCTGCGATGGCGATGATCTGCAGCCTCGGAGCCACGGTATGTGCGCGTGCCAAAAAATCGTAGAATCGCCGTTGCGCTCCGGCGGAGGGATTGACCGAATCAAAGACGTCGCCCGCAATAAGTAAAGCATCCGGCTGGCGTTCTTCGACCGTGCCCAGAAGCCATTCGAGAAAGAGCTGGTGTTCGTAATCTCGATCAAAGCCATGGAACGACTGGCCGAGGTGCCAATCGGCCGTATGTAAAATCCGGAGCATCGCGCAGTTTCCGCCGATGCCGTGAGGCCCGCGAGAATCTTTTTGCGGAATTGGCACGTGGATGGGCTGTTTCTTCGCGCTCGCTTTCGAACACCATTTCGATTCTGCTAAAACCAATGAGCGACGAGCACCGCCCCCATCCGGAACCGTCTCCTCCTGGACCGAAATTCGATCCGGTCTATGTCAACGCCATGTCCCACTTTTACCGTGGGGAACTTGGGCGGATCATGGCCTGGCGGGCGCGCCTTGATAACACGACCAACTGGGCGATTACGGTCACTTCCTCGATTTTTACGGTGGCGTTCTCACTGCCACAGGTCCCGCATATCATCTTCTTTTTCAATATCGCCATCGTCGCCGTGCTGCTCTGGATCGAATCCCGCCGCTACCGTTTTTACGATGCCTTTCGCGCCCGGGTGCGGATGCTCGAGGCGCATTTTCTCGTGCCGATCGTTTCGCAAAATACCGCTCTTCTCCAGGGCGACTGGCAAAAGCTGGTGTGCGAGGATTTGCTGTTGCCGTCGTTCAAGATCGGCACGTTCGAAGCCGTGGGACGGCGCCTCAAGCGAAACTACGGTTTTATCTTTCTCATCATCCTTTGCGCCTGGGTGATGAAGATCTTCCTTCACGCGCGTCCGAATCCGAGTGATCCGGCGTCCCGGATTGATTCGCCGATGGCCTTCTATCATGCGCTCGGGATCGGGCATTCCCTGCCAAGCTGGATGGTGGCCATTCTTTTCCTTGGCACGTTTGTGGTCGTGATCGGGGTTGTCCTCTACGTGAGCCGCTTCTCAGCCGGTGAGATTTCCGAGTTCGGCGCGCATCGCACGCTGTGGCGAATTTGAGTTGAGTCTTTCCCTCAAACGAGGGAGGAAGCACGGATGGAAGAAACCACGCGCCATGCCCGTCCGACTCCGCCTGATCCGAGTCTCCCGCCGCTTGAGCAACTCCGCGACATTGTGGCCAAGCTTCGCGGGCCGGGTGGTTGCCCGTGGGACCGTGAACAAACCCATGCGAGTTTGCGTGGGGCACTGCTGGAAGAAGCGTACGAAGTCGTAGCCGCGATCGACGCCGGAGACGACGCAAACTTGCGAGAGGAACTCGGTGATTTGCTCCTGCAGTCCGTCTTTCACAGCCAGATCGCGAGTGAGGAAGGGCGCTTCAATCTTGACGACGCGGCACGCGATATTTCGGAGAAACTCCTCCGGCGGCATCCGCACGTATTTGGAGCCGAGTCGGCTGCTGATTCCGCGGAAGTGCTGAAGCGGTGGGAAGAAATTAAGAAGGCCGAAAAGGCCGCCGCGAAGAAACCGGACCGGCCTCATTCTGCTCTCGATGGTGTATCTGCCGGAATGCCGGCCTTGATTCATGCCGAGAAGATCCAGAAGAAAGCGGCAAAGGTCGGCTTTGATTGGGATGCCGCGAGTCAGGTGATCGCGAAAGTGCGCGAGGAGATTGCCGAGGTCGAAAATGCCATCGAATCCGAGTGTCCGGGTGAATTGGAAGAAGAGATCGGCGACCTGCTTTTCTCCATCGTCAATCTCTCGCGGAAGCTGCACCTCGACGCGGAAGTCGCCCTGCGGAAAGCGACGGAAAAGTTCGTATGGCGTTTCCAGGAGTTGGAGCGAATCGTGCGCGAACGCGGGCTGACTTTGGAACGGATGACTCTCGTCGAAATGGACGAAGTGTGGGATGAGGTGAAACGGAGCAGAGGAAAAGCAGGCCCAGATGGAAAATAACCGGATGTTTTGAAGGGTCGCGGATTGACTGTGAAAGCCTCCCATGAGCCTTCGCTATATCCTTTCGCTATCTGTCCTCTGGATTGGTTTGTTGAGTAACTGTTTTGCCGAAGACCCCGCTGTGATCCAGTCCGAGTATATCTTTGAGTCGGCCCCGTTTCCTCAATGCCACGCTTCCACGATCGTGGAAGCAAAGGAGGGCCTCATCGCCGCATGGTTTGGCGGGCCGTGTGAAGGCAGCCCAAGCGTCGGCATCTGGCTTTCGCGAATGCAGGATGGACATTGGACGGAACCCGTCGAAGTGGCGAATGGATTTCAGACTCCAAAACTGCGCTTTGCGTGCTGGAACCCGGTGCTCTTTCAGGCGAAGGACGGACCGCTCTTGCTTTTCTACAAAGTGGGTGAAGAGCCTGACGAATGGTGGGGCGAATTGAAGACTTCAGTGGACGGCGGCCGGACCTGGAGCGATGCGCGCAAGTTGCCGAAGGACATTTTTGGGCCGATCAAAAACAAGCCGGTCCAACTACCCGGAGGCGATTTGCTCTGTCCGTCGAGTACGGAAACGATCGGCCATCTGGGTAATTGGCGGATTCATTTCGAAAGAACGCCGGACCTTGGGGCAACCTGGACGAAAGCAGAGCCTCCTCCCGCCGCGAGCGGACCGGAGATCGACGCGATCCAGCCGAGCATCCTTTTTCATAAGGATGGACGGCTTCAGGCCATCGGCCGGACCCGCGGCCACCATCTCTTTGAAACTTGGTCCAGTGACGACGGCCACACCTGGACGGCGCTGAAATACCTCTCTCTGCCCAATCCAAACTCCGGCACCGATGCCGTGACGCTCGCCGATGGACGTCATTTGCTTGTCTACAATCACACCGCATCCGGACGATCGCCGCTGAATGTGGCCGTTTCTGAAAATGGTGAAGATTGGCAGGCCGCACTTGTTCTGGAGGACGAGCCGAAGAAGGAGTTTTCCTACCCAGCCGTGATCCAATCGCGGGATGGCCTTGTCCACATCACATACACTTGGAAGCGCCAACGGATTAAACACGTTGTCCTCGATCCAGCGAAGCTGGCGCTTCGGCCTATTGTAGACGGCAAATGGCCATAGCGCTTTTGACGGGTCCACGGAGCTCAATCTGTCCGCCCTGTCCATTCTCCGGCTAATCATTCGGCGCCTTCGGGGATTACAAGGCAATCCCCCTCATGAAAATCGGCGTCCTCCTCCGATCACTCCCCTTGCTATGCAGCCTTGCCCTTGCCGGCTCGGTTGCCGCCGCACCGCCCAAGCAGGAGGTCGACGATCCGAACGCTCCGGTGAGCTATTTCAAGAAGGTGCGGCCCATTTTGCAGGCGGAATGCCAGGGGTGCCATCAGCCGGCGAAGGCAAAAGGTGGCTACGTGATGACCGATTTCGCCAAGCTCCTCGAAGGCGGAAAGGAATGTGCCAAGGATGGAACACACGCGGTTGTTCCGAAAGATCCGGAAAAATCGTTCCTCCTTGACCAGATCACGCCGGTGAACGGCGAGGCCGAGATGCCGCCGAAGAAGGCGCCCCTGCCGGAGGCGCAGATCCAGCTCATTCGCCGCTGGGTGGCTGAAGGCGCGATCGACGATACGCCGGCCAATGCGCGCCAGCGTTTCGACGCAGATCATCCTCCCATTTACCAACGGCCTCCCGTTGTCACCTCGATGGAGTATTCGCCTGATGGAAGTTTGCTCGCGGTGGCGGGATTCCATGAAGTGCTGCTTTGGAAGAGTGATGGCTCTGAACTTGTTGCCCGGCTCATCGGCATGAGCGAGCGGATCCAGACGCTGCGCTTTTCCCCGGATGGCACGATGTTGGCGGCCTGTGGAGGCCGTCCGGCGCAGATGGGCGAAGTGCAAATCTGGGATATTAGGAAGGCGAAGCTTCTGCTGAGTGTGCCGGTCGGTTTCGATACGGTGTATGGCGTGAATTGGTCTCCTGACGGAAAGCTCATTTCTTTCGGCTGCCCGGATAACTCGCTGAGGGCAATCGATGCCACGACGGGCGCGCAGGTCCTTCAGCAGAATTCGCACAGTGACTGGGTGCTGGATACCTGCTTCTCGCACAAGGGCGACCAGATCGTGAGCGTTGGCCGCGATATGAGCGCGAAACTCACGGAGGTAGCGACGCAGCGCTTCATCGATAACATCTCGAGCATTACGCCGGGCGCTCTGCGTGGCGGGTTGCAGGCGATTTCGCGGCATCCGCAGCGCGACGAATTCCTGGTGGGTGGCGCGGACGGCGTGCCGCAGGCTTACCGGATCGTGCGCAAAGTGCAGCGCCGCATTGGTGACAATGCGCTCTGCATCCGTAAATGGCCGGCCATGGATGGCCGTGTTTACTCGGTGGCTTTCTCGCCGGATGGCCAGCGCTTTGCCGCGGCCAGTTCGCTCGATGGAAAAGGGCAGGTGAATTTCTATAACTATGATTTCGATACGGAGATGCCGCCGGATATCCTGGCCATCGAGGCGAAAGACACTGGATCCCGTACGGACGATGAGAAGAAAAAGGTCGAGGCGCACTACATGGCAGATGCGAAGCTCCTGGCCAGCGTGCCCATCGATGCGGGCATGTACGCGCTGAGTTACAAGCCGGATGGCGCCACGGTAGCCTGTGCAGGTGAGGATGGCATTGTTCGTCTCATTTCCACCGCTGAGGCTAAAGTGGTGAAGGAATTCATTCCGGTCCCGTCTGCCCGCATCACTCAAACCGCTGAAATCGAACGCAAATGAGATCGTCCTTCGGAAAAGCTCCGCTGCCTGCCGCCGCCGCGATGCTCATGCTCGCGGGCGCCGTATGTCCTGTGTCCGCACTCGATGCGGTGATGTCCAAACCGGTGGCTGAAGAGAAGTTGTCTGCCGGACAGATTGTCGGCCTCGACATTCAGCCCGCGAAGATCGCGTTGACCGGCAAATACGAAGCGGAACAGATCCTGATCACGGCGAAGTTGGCTACGGGAGAAACGGCTGACGTGACGCGGCTCGGGTCTTATCACGTGAATGGGGACGCCGCGATCATCGACGTGAGTGCCACCGGGCAGGTGAAGCCCTTGCGGAATGGCGTGGGCATTCTGGAATTCTCGGTTGCCGGTCAGCAGGCAAGTGTGCCCGTGGAAGTGAACGGGTTTTCCGATCAACAGCCGGTCGATTTCATTCGGGACGTCAACCCGGTGATTACCCGGCTCGGTTGCAATGCGGGTACCTGCCACGGAGCGAAGGAAGGCAAGTTTGGCTTCAAGCTTTCGCTCAGAGGTTATGACCCGCTCTTTGATGTGCGGTCACTGAAGGACGATCTGGCCGGCCGCCGGTTGAACGTGGCGTCTCCGGATGATTCGCTGATGCTTCTCAAGGCTACCGCGGGTGTCCCGCACGAGGGCGGGCTGCGGACGAAGATCGGCGAGAAATATTACGAAATCCTGCGCAACTGGATCGCGGGCGGCGCAAAGCTCGACCTGAATGCGTCGCGCGTTTCGAAGATCGATGTGTTTCCGCACGATCCCGTTGTGCAGCAGATCGGTGCCCGCCAGCAGGTGCGGATCGTTGCTACTTACAGCGATGGGCGTACTCGCGACGTCACTGCCGAGGCTTTTGTCGAAAGCGGAAATACCGATGTAGCGAAGACCGGCGGGGCTGGTTTGATCGAAACGTTGCGTCGCGGCGAAGCGCCGCTCCTCGCACGCTATGAAGGCAACTATGCGGCGACGACTCTAACGGTGATGGGGGATCGCACGGGATTTGTCTGGCAGCAGCCGGAGACATGGAGCCGGATCGATGAACTCGTTGCGTCAAAATGGCAACGGATGAAGATCCAGCCGTCGGATGTGTGCAGCGACGCCGATTTTCTCCGGCGTGTCTATCTCGATCTCACCGGGCTTCCGCCCTCTTCTGAGGAAGTGCGAGGCTTTCTGGCGGATACGCGTCCACTTCGTCAGAAGCGCGATGAAGTCGTCGACCGGCTGATTGGTTCGCCGGAATTTGTGGAGCACTGGACAAACCGCTGGGCCACGCTGCTCGAAGTGAATTCCAAGTTCCTCGGTGGCGAAGGCGCGAAGCTCTATCGAGAATGGATCCGCAAGGAAATCGCCGCCAATACTCCTTACGATCAGTTTGTCCGGAAGATCCTGACCGCGTCTGGATCGAACAAGGATAACCCGGCGGCGAGTTACTGGAAGATCCTGCGGGAGCCGGCGGAAACGATGGAAAATACGACGCACCTTTTCCTCGCGACGCGCTTCAATTGCAATAAGTGCCACGATCACCCCTTCGAGCGCTGGACGCAGGATCAGTACTATCACCTCGGCGCGTACTTCGCGCAGGTGGCTTTTGATGCCGATCCGCAAAGCGGCGGGGCGAAGATCGACGGGACCGCCGTGGAAAAAGCGCACCCGCTCTACGAGATCGTTCACGACAAGAAGGATGGAGAAATGACCCACTTGCGGACAAACAAAGTGGCGGATCCGTCGTTCCCATTTCCGGCCGGGACGGAAACCAAAGGCAGCCGGCGGGAGGAATTGGCGGCATGGATCACCAGCCCGGACAATCGCTTCTTTGCTTCGAGTTATGCCAACCGTCTGTGGGGCTATCTCACCGGTGTTGGTGTGATCGAGCCGCTCGACGACGTCCGCGCCGGGAACCCAGCGACTAATCCGGAATTGCTCGAATATCTCACCGGCGAATTTGTCGGACACGGCTTCGACATGCGCCATGTGTTGACCCTCATTTGCAAGTCGCGCACTTATCAACTCGCGCTTGCCACCAATCACTGGAACGAAGACGACAAGATTAACTACTCGCATGCGACGGCTCGGCGTCTGCCCGCCGAAGTGCTCTATGATTCCGTCTTGAAAGCCGTGGGCTCGAACCCGCATCTGCCCGGCGGGATGCGGGCGCAGCAGCTTTCTGATTCCACGACGGATCTGCCAAGCGGCTTCCTGGCCAACCTCGGACGTCCCGCACGCGAGAGCGCCTGCGAATGTGAGCGGAATAACGATTTGCGGCTTGGTAGCGTGATGGCGTTGCTTAGCGGACCGGCAGTGGCCGATGCGATCGGCGATTCGAGTAATGGCCTGGCAAAACTTGTTGCCTCGCAGCCGGATGACCGGAAGCTTGTCGATGAAGTCGTGCATCGCGTTCTCAATCGTCCGGCCTCCGATCAGGAAATCACGAAAGTGCTGGAGAACTGGAACGCCATCGATGGCGACAACTCCAAGCTCCTGGCCGACCATGAGGCGAAAGAAAAAGAGCAGGCGCCCATCATTGCCCAGGCAGAGGCGGATCGGTTGACCGCAATCGATGCCGCAAAAAAGGAATTGGCCCGGTACGAAGCGGAGATCGCTCCACGAGTCGCCGAAGCGGAGAAGAAACGCGTCGCTGATCTCGCTGCAGCGGAAGCGGCGGTGAAAGAATATGAAGCCAGTAAGCTCGCCGCCGCGCAGGTCGCTTTCGAGGCGACAGTACCTGCTGCTCGCACTTACACCGGATGGCTGCCACTTGAGTTCACTGAGCTCCGTGCCTCGAACGGCACCGAACTCAAGAAGCTCGAGGATGGATCGATCAAAGCTTCTGGAGTCCGGCCAAAGAATACGGACTACACGTTGGAGGCGGATACGAAGATCGCAGGCATTACCGGCGTGCTGCTGGAAGTGTTGCCCGCGGCCGACGAAGCGAACTTCGGTCCAGGGCGTTTCACGGACGGCAATTTTGTGCTTGGCGAGATTACCGCCAAAACCGGGGAGTTTGGCGGAAAGCCGGCGGCGGGTATGGAGGCGAAATTCACCGAAGCGGTGGCCGACTATAGCCAACCGAATTTTGAGGTCGCCAAGGCGATCGATGGCAAGCGTGGAGATGGTAACAATGGCTGGGCGGTGAGCAGCCAATTTGGAGTGCCCCACTATGCGGCGTTTAAATTTGCCAAGCCGATTGGCGATGCGACGAAGGGCATCCGCCTTCGTCTCGATCTCAATCAGCCGCGCCAAAGCGGATTTGCCATTGCCCGTTTCCGGATCTGGATGACGACAAGCACTACGCAGGTCGGCATTGGTCTGCCGCAGCCTGTCGCCGAGGCCCTGAAAAAGCCCACCAGTTCGCGGAGTCAGGAGGAACAAGCCGCTGTGGCCGCTTACTGGAAGGAATATGACCCCGATCTATCCAAGAAACGGCTGACCGCTGGGAAACTTACTATCCCGCTCCCGACCGATCCCGGAGTGCTCGATCGCCAGGCTGCCCTGGCCAAGGCCGAGGAGCCGATCAAATTGGATTCGGTCCTTGTCCAATTGCGTCAGGATTCGGAGCAATCCAAGGCGCAGGTAGCGAATAAACGACTTACTGCTGCACAAGACCTGGCGTGGGCTTTGATCAACACACCGGCCTTCCTTTTCAACCACTAGTGATCACTATCTAATCGCCGACTTCCTATGCTGCGCATCCCTGGACAACCCGGCCGCGATCTTTGCGACTCTCATCTCGGTGTTACCCGGCGCGATTTGTTGCGCGTGGGCGGCTCCGCAATTCTCGGCATGACGCTGGGCCCATTGCTTTCCCTGCGAGCCCGTGCGGCTGCGGAAGGCACAACAAGCAAAGGCGGACCGGGGTGGGGGAAGGCAAAGAGCGTCATCATGGTCTACCTGCAGGGTGGGCCGAGTCATCTCGATCTCTGGGATCCAAAAGAGAATGTGCCGGATAAGATCCGGAGTTCCTTCAAGAATATCCGGACCAAAATCCCCGGCATTAACTTCACTGAGATCCTGCCGAAGCTCGCCCAGGTGAATGACAAGCTGACGATGATTCGTTCGATGAGCTATGTGCCGAACGGCCTCTTCAATCACACGGCGGCGATCTATCAGATCATGACCGGCTATACGACGGACAAGGTCTCCCCGTCCGGCCAGCTCGAGCCGCCAAATGCGAAGGATTACCCAAACTTTGGTTCGCAGATCATCCGGCTGCAGCCGCCCACGGAGCCAATGCTGCCTTTCGTGGTGCTGCCGCGTCCGCTGCAGGAGTCGAATGTCGTCGGCAAGGGTGGCGGCGCCGGATTCCTCGGTAAGGCGTTTGATCCCTACACACTCTTTCCGGATGGTGACGATCTCGACATGACCAAGATGAATCGCATCAAGGTCGACGATTTGAATCTCCGCCCCGATGTTTTCTCGATGCGTTTGAAGCGTCGGGCGCATCTGCGCGAAGCGATGGAAGAGACGATGCCGGATATCGACAAAGCGGTGGAGAACTTTCATCTCGACGAATACTACGGTAAGGCGCTCGATCTCATCACGAGCGGAAAGGCGCGAGATGCCTTCGCCATCGATCGTGAGCCTGAGAAGATGCGTGAGCGTTACGGGATGAATACCTTTGGCCAAAGCCTGCTCCTGGCGAGGCGCCTCGTGGAAGCCGGCACGCGGGTCGTCGAGGTGATCTGGCCCAAGGTGGCGAACTCAGACAATCATTCCTGGGACATGCACGCCGGTCTGACCGATCGGATGAAAAACCAGGCTGGACCGATGTTCGATACTGGTTTCAGCGCCTTCATGGAAGATCTCGATCAGCGCGGGCTGCTGGACGAAACACTGGTCGTCGCACTCGGCGAATTTGGCCGCACCCCGGAGCGCGGCGTCAGCACGAGCGGGAACGTGAACAGCGCCGATGGCCGCGATCACTGGCCTTATTGTTATACGGCGTGCATTGCGGGCGCCGGTGTCAAACGCGGATATGTCCACGGCGAAAGCGATGCCACCGGCTCCAGTCCGAAATCCGACGCAGTGCACCCGACCGAATTGCTCGCGGCTGTTTATCACGCATTTGGCATCGATCCGGAGACAATCGTCTACAATCACCTGAATCAGCCGAGAGAATTGGTGAAGGCGAAGCCGGTGACAGCCGTGTTTGCTTAACCAAGCGCGGAGAGCGGATGGGATTTTGGGGACACATGAGACCGATGAGTCGTCTCAGCGTCCCATTCGCCTCGGGGTGTATTTTCGATAGGTGGCGGTGTGGTTTCCGTTATGGCAGGAAAGATGCCGTCGCGGGATGCTGTGACGGATCCATTTCTCCCTCTCATGTGCCATTTCAAGCAGTGGACGCTCCATCCTGTGAAGTTCCTTCTCGCCATTTTCCTTTGTGCATTTTCCGCGGAGGCTGCCGCTCCGAAACGCCCAAATATTCTCCTTATCGTCGCGGACGATGTCGGTTTCAGTGACATCGGCTGTTACGGGGGCGAGGTTCACACGCCGACTTTGGATGCCCTCGCCAAGGACGGACTTCGCTTCACCCAATTTTACAATGGTTCCCGCTGTTGCCCCTCCCGGGCTGCACTCCTGACCGGCTTGTATGCCCATCAAACAGGCTTGGGGGATATGACGGCGGACGAACATTTGCCGGGTTATCGCGGGCGGATTGGAGCAAACTGTGTGACGTTGGCCGAAGTGCTCAAAAGCGCTGGTTACCAGACTTACATCTCGGGTAAGTGGCACGTCGGCAACATGGTGCCGACGACACGCGGCTTTGACCGATTCTACGGTTTCTATACCGGTTATACGACGAACTCATGGAATCCGAACCAGATGGGCCTGTTTCCGCCTGGTCCCATGCATTCTTATCCACCCGGCAAGTTCTACGCGACCGACGCCATCACTGATTACGCGCTCGATTTCATCCAACAGGGACGTCAGGACCCGGCGCACCCGTGGTTTACCTATCTCGCTTACCAAGCCGCCCATTTTCCGCTCATGGCGCCGAAGGAAGATATCGCGCCGTACGTTGCGGCTTATGAACAAGGCTGGGATAAAATCCGGGAGGCCCGCATCGCTCGTATCAAGGAGCTTGGCATCGTTTCGCAAGCCGCGACGCTTCCGCCGCGCAGCCTGATCCCGCAACCAAAGCTCGCGGCGCAAGATGGGCTGGAGGCCACAGACAATCCCGCCTGGGATTCCCTCGCCGCAGATCGTCGTGCCGACCTGGCGCACCGCATGGCGATTTATGCGGCGATGATCGATCATATGGATCGGGGCATCGGCCGCATTGTCGACGATCTGCGGGCGCATCAGGAGTTCGATAACACGCTCATCATTTTCCTGAGCGACAATGGCGCGTGCGCCGAATGGGCGCCCTATGGCTTTGATCTCAAGATGCACTATCCGGCGGGAGACGGCACGAAAGGCGACGGACACGGCTTCGATGGAGACACGCACATTCCGTCGGTGCTCCACACCGACGCGGCATTAGAAGAAATGGGCCAACCGGGTAGTTCAGGAATCGGATACGGAAGCGGCTGGGCCAATGCCTGCAATACGCCGTTCCGGATGTATAAACACTACGATCACGAAGGCGGCATTTCCGCTCCTTTTATCGTCCATTGGCCGGCGGGTATCGCTGACAAAGGCGTGTTCCGGGCGCAGGTCGGCCACGTGATCGATCTCATGCCGACGCTGGCCGAGATCGGCGGAGCGACTTACCCGACTGAGTTCAACGGCAATCACATCCTGCCGATGGAAGGAAAGAGCCTCACTCCGGCGTTTGCGAATCAGCCGGTTCCGCGGGAGGCACTCTACTGGGAGCATGAGGGCAACAAAGCCGTGCGGATCGGAGACCTGAAACTCGTGGCCCTGAGTGGCCACCCTTGGGAGCTCTACGACATGGCGCAGGATCGCGTGGAGCTGAATGACCTGGCTGCCTCAAGGCCCGATGACGTTAAGAAGATGGCTGCTCTGTGGGATACCTGGGCGGAACGCTGCAATGTGCTTCGCCCGAGAGATCGCAAAGCACCACATCCGGGCAAAGACGGCGCGGATTAACGGCGCACCAGCGCCGGCGTTCGTTGCGCGGGAACTTGCTATCTCCCGCCGACAAACGGGTTGGTATTCCGCTCGATGCCGATCGTTGTCGCCGGACCGTGCCCGGGAAGGACTTTGACGTCGTCCCCAAGGGGAAAGAGTTTTGTACAGATTCCGGAAAAGAGCAGTTCACCGTCGCCGCCTGGGAGATCCCATCGGCCCACGCCGCCGGCAAAGAGGACATCACCCCCGAAAAGAATGCGCGCGTCTTTGGCGAGGAAACAAAGCGAGCCGGGGCAGTGACCGGGCACGAGCAGAACTTTGCAGTCGAGCCCGCCGACGGAAAAGGATTCTGTCTCGTCCAATTCCTGAAGCGATTCCAGGGGCAGGGGATCGACGTCCCACCCAAGACCGAACTTCCGGAAGAAATCGCGCTCGGTCACCATTGGAACCGTCTCCGGATGACAAATCACGGAGCATGCATGCCGCTGATGGATTTGTGCTGCATCCCACGTGTGATCGATGTGGCCGTGTGTGAGCAGGAGATGCCGCACCGGATAGTTGTGCGCGGCCAGCCAATCGGCGGCATCCTGCGGGGCATCGATGAGGATTCCGCAGGCGGGAAGGTAGAAGCAATTGGTGTCGAAAATACCACCGGTAAAGGTCTCAATCTGCATGTGGGCTCCGTTTTCGGGCTTTCCCGTGATAAAAAAAGCAAGATCTTCTAGCTTCCGATGGCTTTTTGGGTGGTATTGTTCAATGTGAAGACATCCGAAATGCGGATTCCTCAGCGTAACCCCCGAAGCGTGAACCACCCTCCAGATCCGATCCGTCTGAAAGCTGATTTGCGCTTTAATTGATTTCTGTCACCTTCTTTCCTCGTCTCCTAAGAAAGGACGTATCCATCCAGATGAAGTTGCTTCGCTCTCTCCGGCTTCCCTTAGCCTCCCTTTTCATTTTCTCGATTGTAGGTATCGCGGCGGAGGAGCCGGACCCGGGACAGGTCGAGATCTCTGTAGGAAAACTCCTCGAGACCGGACACTACAGCCGCCGGAAGCTCGATGACAATCTGTCGCGGCAACTCCTGAAAAATTACCTGGAGGAACTGGACTACAATCACCTCTTCTTCACTCAGAAAGACGTCGATTCCTTTACGGCGAAGTACGCCACGACGCTGGATGACGATATCCTTTTGGGCAATCCCGAGGCTGCCTATCGGATTTTCGATGTTTACAAGAAACGGGTTGAGGATCGCATGGCGAAGGTGAAGGACATCGTCAGCAAGGAGAAGTTTACTTTCACAAGCGATCGCACACTCGACATCAACCGCCAGAAAGCGGCATGGCCGAAGGATGAGGCGGCGGCGGACCAGCTCTGGCACGACCGTGTAGAAGGTGAGATGCTCCAGGAAGACCTCGCAAAGCATAAGATCGATCCGGCGGAGAAGGTTCTGACCCGGCGCTATGATCAGGTGCTGAGGAACTTGCACGAGCAGACCAAGGAAGACGAGATGAAGATCTTTCTCACGACGCTGGCCCAGACGTACGACCCGCACTCGGAGTACATGAGCCGGTCGGAGCTGGAAAACTTTTCGATCAATATGAAGCTGTCGCTGGTGGGAATCGGCGCAGTGCTTCGTTCCGATGAAGGGTACGCGAAGATCATGGAACTCGTTCCCGGCGGCCCTGCTTCGAAGGGCGGAAAGATCAAGGTGGGGGATCGCGTTACCGCAGTGGCCCAGGGCGACAAGGACTTCGTCGATACAATCGACATGAAGCTCGACAAGGTGGTGGAAATGATCCGCGGCAAGAAGGACTCGATTGTCCGGCTCCAGGTCATTCCGCGCAGCGCAACCGATCCTTCGGTTCGCAAGATCATCGAAATCAAGCGCGATGAGATCAAGTTGAAGGAGCAGGAAGCCAAGGCTGACATTATCGAGCATCCAATGCCGGACGGTAGCGTCCAGCGTTTGGGCTGGATCACGCTCCCCTCATTCTATGCCGATATGGAGCATAGCGGAGCCGCTGGAGCCAAGAGCACGACGAAGGATGTCCTCGCACTGTTGAATCGCCTGAAGCAGGAAGGCATCACCGGTCTTGTCATGGATCTGCGCCGGAATGGCGGCGGATCGCTGGAGGAAGCCGTCAATCTGACGGGGTTGTTTATCAAGAAAGGTCCGGTCGTTCAGGCGAAGGATAGCAATGGCTCGATGCACGTTTCCAAGGACCGCGACCCCAGCATTGCGTGGGATGGCCCGATGATCGTGCTGACCAATCGGCTCAGTGCCTCAGCCAGCGAGATTTTCGCTGCCGCGCTGCAGGATTACGGTCGTGCCGTCATCGTCGGAGATCAGAACACCTTCGGAAAAGGCACTGTCCAGACTATGGTGGAGATCGGACATTACATGCCATTCCTTGGTGGGAATGAAGCTGGCGCCCTGAAGCTGACCATCCAGAAATTCTACCGCATCGCCGGTGGTTCCACGCAGCTCCACGGTGTGGAATCAGACGTGAAGCTGCCGTCGCTGTTTGATCAGGCGGAGATTGGTGAGAGCTCCCTGAAGGGACCGTTGCCGTACGATACGGTGGATCCGGTGCCATTCGATAAGTGGGACAAACCGCTCTTCAAATCCGAGCTGGCCAAGCGCTCCGCTGTGCGCATCGCGGTCGATCCGGAGTTCCGTTATATCATGGAAGATCTTGCGCGGATGAGACAGCGGATCACCGAGAACAAGATTTCGTTGAACGAAAAAGCCCGCCGTGCCGAGATCGACGAGGATAAGGGACGGAAAGAGAAGCGGACCGCGGAGCGCGCCAAGGCGTCGGTTCCGGAGCAGAAGGATTATGTCGTAACTCTCGATACCGTCGCGAAGCCGGAATTGACCCTCGCGAAGACGGACAAGGATAAGAAAGACGACGCTGATAAGGCCGATGCTGCGGACGACTCGGACGATGCCGCGGATGCGGATGATGGCGAGACGACAAACAAGGCCGTCGCGATCGACCCGGTTCGCAACGAGACGCTGAATATCCTGGGCGATTTCGTGGATCTCTCCCGCTCACCGAAGACGGCGAGCACAGTGGATTCAGCTCCGCGGGCGCCCCGGTAACCGCAAAAACATTACACTGACGAAGCGGGAGTCTGCCCATGCGGACTCCCGCTTTTCTTTTTTGGCCGCCGCCACCGCTGAATGGGAGCCAATGGGACGGATAGGACGCATGGGACTTATGGGAGAAATCTCGCGCGGCCGTCGCGTCTTTCTACGCTCCCCGTCGCACGCCAGTCCCCATGCTAAATCTAAATTCCTAAATCCTGCTTGCCTAAGCGCTTCCAAATTTGGCCTGCAAACGCAGCGACTCTCCCGCTGCGACTTCCACGTCGCGCAATTTAATCTCACCCAGCTCGAGGACGGCGAATGGGATTGGTTTGCTCTGCAGCTTGTCGAATTGCGGCTTGAGAAAGCTGCTGGCGAGATTGGCGCCCACGCCGCTTCCCGCCGTGGCGAGATTGGAGAGGTGGAGATTCAGATCGTCATCGATTGCGGCATCACCCGTAAAGGTGACTGGCGCTTTTACGAAGAATACTTTTGCGACGATCTCCGCCTGAAACGAAAGGGCGCGCGGACCGCGGGAAGTAAACTGGATATGAGTTTCCCGGATCTCGACTCCGTGACTCGCCGCCGCCGTGGTTGCAATCGTGTGCAACAGCTTCTCCAGGTCCGCCCGGCTGATTTCGATTTCGATCGATCCATCCGAGGCGCGTACCGGGGAGAGAAGGGAATCATTGCCCGCTTCTGAATGCTGCAGTTCGACATTGCGGGCGGCCAGATGGAGCCGGATGGGGGTGCCTTCAAAGAGCAGGGGAGAGGCCTGGATTTCGAGTGCGCCGGCTTTCAAGGCCGCACCGGTCAGTTTGCCGGGCTTCGGGATCTTCTGCGATCGGGTGGCTTCGGCACCGGTCAGATCGAGATTCAGACTGTCCACTTCCGGATACTGTCCGCCCTCAACCCGGACGGTTTTCACTTTGAGGCCGTAGTGTTCGAACCCAGCCTCGATGGCGGCGCTGAGTGCGGTGGGTGAGTCGGGAAATCCGGAACCGGCAAGTGGTAGCATGCGGGAGCATCCTGCACGCAGTGGGACAAGGTCAAGCGGACGCACGGAAGTTTCGAATGTGAGATCGGGAGCATTCTTCGCCTTAATCTGAACAAATGGTCCATTTTGGCAGTCTCTGAATCAGCGCATTAACAAAAAAATACGGCTCGAAACCCAGCCGGTTCCTGTTGCGATTCGCGATTCAAGCCGGATAGGTTCCAAGGCCTGCGATGCCAAGTTGCACCACCCATCGTTTCATGAATTTTAAGTCCGCCGTCATTACTATCTCTTCGATGGTGTGCATGCTTGTGCACTCGCTGCACGCGGCTGATCCTGTTCCGCAGAACACGAAGGTATTGCGCGATGTGGAATACGTTCCGGGAGGTGGACACACCCGCTCATTTGATCTGTACGTCCCCGAAGCGAAGCCAGGCGTCAAAATCCCGCTCGTCATTTGGGTTCACGGGGGAGCGTGGAGAGGGGGAAGCAAAGACGGAAATCAGGCGTTATGGCTTTTGAAGGAAGGCTTTGCCGTGGCGAGCGTCAATTACCGGCTGAGTGGTGAAGCACACTTTCCGGCGCAGATCGAGGACTGCAAGGCCGCCGTACGTTTTCTTCGCGCGCACGCGCAGGAGTACGGCATTGATGGCGACCATTTTGGCGTTTGGGGAAGCTCTGCCGGTGGTCACCTCGTAGCGCTGCTTGGCGTTACTGGTGGAGTACGCAGCCTCGATGGAAATAACGATACGCCAAACATTTCGAGCAAGGTCCAGGCGGTCTGTGATTTCTTTGGCCCCAGCGATTTGCTGACCATGTCATCGCAGGATGCGTTCAGCCAAGTGCAGCACGATGATCCTTCCTCGCCGGAATCTCAACTGGTCGGTGGCCCGATTCAGCAGAATGTCGACAAGGCGCTTTCGGCGAGCCCGGTGAACTATATCACTCCGGACGATCCACCCTTTTTGATTGTCCACGGCGACAACGATCCGCTTGTTCCGATCGGTCAGAGCTGGGAGCTGTACGGCACGCTGCAGAAGGCGGGGGTGAAAGCCACGATGCACCTCGTGCCCAATGGCGGGCACGGCGATCACTTTGATCCCAAGGAGATCGGACCGCTTGTGCGGGATTTCTTCGCGCAGAGCCTGAAGGAAAAGAAGTAGTTTTCTACATTGGTAGAGACTGCCATGGCCGAACTGGTGCATGCTCGCTCCGGCATTGAGCGATTCGCGCGCTGACCTCCATATAGGTCTCCGTGTTCCGAAGCCGGTCCAGGAACAGATGCCGGGCTACTACGGCCCGCAGCTCAAATGCCCAATACAAGGACATCAGCGGATTGATGAAAAGCTCGCTGCCATCGGTTCGGGGTGTGGAGTGATGATCTCCGAAATGTCCGTCCACGGCTGATAAGATCGAACTTGTGACAATGCTCCGATGCCGCGGCATGCGCTCAAAGACAAACTCACAAGCCGCCCGGTAGGATTCATATTCCGGCATTTCACGGCAAAAACTCCAGGCGCCGAGATAGCCGCCCTGTTGGACGAGAGCGGCGACGGATTCCAAAAAGTGTGCATGGCACACACCGTGGAAGCTATCGATGCCAAACCCGATGCAGGCGAGCAACTTGATGGGAACGGCCGTGGCATCGACCGCCGCAATGCTGGCCAGATCTTCCTGGGGCGTTCCGAGCCCAAATTCATCGCCGCGCATCAGGCTATCCGTGCCGCCGTCGACGAGGACGATTGCCTCCGGATTCAGCTCCTCAACGAGCCTGGCGTACCCTTCCGTGATCGGCGCAATTCCAGCCCGGTCAAAGCAGTAGATCGGAACATCTTCGTCGCGCTGGCGAAACCACCGGCAGAGATGGAGTTCGGGAAAATAGGAAGCTCTCGATTGCGTATCCCATCTGACCTCGAGAAGAGCGGGGGTGAGGAACCGTCCTTCGGCCGAATGGATGTCAGAGAACGACAGATTGGCGAGGTGTACCGTTTTGCCTGCCGCACGAAGATGGAAGTATAAGGGAAGACCCGAAAAGATATCGAAGCCGCCACCCGCCCCCGCGATCAGGACCGATTTGGCGCTTTCGAGCCGGCTGAAGAAGCGCTGTTGCATGTTCGCCTGCACGATGCCTGCGGGCCGGCGCATGGACAAAGTTTTATTGTGAAAATGCGGTGACGCCCCTCCCATTACCCGCCTGAATTTCGAGCGAGATTCGATTTGAAGATAAGGAGGAACGTTATGCTGTGTCCCCTCTGTGATATCGAACTCCCGGATAACGCAACCGAATGCACTCGTTGTGATTGGGTCCGGCCCAAAGAAACGGTTGCTTCGCGAAAGGGCGATCCTCGCGACTGGGCCGCCCTCTGGCTAAGTCTCGTACCGGGACTTGGACACTTATACAAAGGTCACGTGCTATCCGGTGCCTTGGTCTTTTTCGTGATTGGCCCGGGTATCCTCGCCTTGGCGGCGGCGGTGTTACCCGCGACGCTGGGATTAAGTATCGCTCTGCCCCTGGTGTTTCTCGGGCTGGTTATGTTGCACGCATTCCGGACTGATGATCGCCGGGCCCATGTGATCCAGCGCGCTCGTGAACTCGATCATCTGCAAGAAGCTCACGGCAGCGAGTAAGGAGGGAAATTACGGAAGCAAATCCTTTAAAGCGTCTTTTAGCTCTGGAAACCGAAAGCGGAAGCCATGCTCGGCCGCAGCGGCGGGAACGACTCGTTTGCTATCGAGGAGTTCATGCGAGAACTCACCCAACGCCCGCAGGGCAAAGGCCGGCACATGAAAGAAGGCGGGACGGTGGACGGCCTTAGCAAGGGCCTCGGTAAATTCGGCGTTTCGGACCGGCCAGGGTGCAGCGGCGTTGAGCGGGCCGCGCAGGTCGAGATTTTCGATGGCAAAGAGGGCCAGCATCGCTTCGTCTTCGACGTGAATCCAGGGCATCCACTGGCGCCCGTTCCCGAGCCGGCCACCGAGCGCCGTGCGAAAGAGCCGGGTTAGGGGTGGGAGTGCGCCTCCGCGTTTGCCGAGCACAATGGAGGTTCGCAGCAGGACAACCCGGGTGTTGTGCACTTGCCTGGCTTCAGCTTCCCAGTCCTGGACCACCTCACAAAGAAAACCGCTTCCCGAGGGCGATTGTTCAGAGATTTCTGTATCGCCCAGATCGCCGTAAATGCCAATGGCCGAACCGCACAGGAATACTTCCGGTGGCTGTTTTGCGGCATTGATTGCTTCGACTACCCGGCGGGTTCCAAGAACGCGGCTTTCACGAATCCTGCGTTTTTTTTCCGCAGTCCATAGACCGGCAATCGGTTCACCCGCCAGATGGATAAAGGCTTCGCATCCCGAGATGTCCGGCGGTGTTTCCAGGGAGAAAGATCTAACAGTGCATCCCGAAATGGAGCGCGCGGGATTGCGGCTGAAGGCAATGACTTCGTGTCCGCGGCGGAGGGCAAGGTCGATGATCTTTTCGCCGATGAGGCCGGTCGCACCGGTAATGCCGATATTCATCTCCCCGTGAATACGCACCCCAGCGAAGCTGCGAGCGCCATTACTGGTCGAATTGGCGATGCAGCCACTGATATGGGAAATGGTCTCCTGGACAATCCGTCGGCCATCGTGGTGGATTGATTTCACGATGCGCTTTCACGATGGCCCATTGGCGGTCGATCTTTCCGACGCGTTGCCGGAGATAGCGGATGAGTTCATCCAGGGCGGCGAGCTGGTGACCGGTCGGGGTATCGTGATTGAAATCGCCCACCAGACAGATCCCGAGCGCGATGTTATTCAGATAGTCGCTGTGCACATGGCCGCCATTGATCTGGCGTTTCCAGCGGTTGCCGATTTCCACTTCGCCATCGCCGGAGGAACTGCCATTGCCGATGACGAAATGATAGGCGAGCCCATTCACCATATGGCGGACATGAAGATGATAGTAATCGAAGGCGCGGGCGTTCCCCTGGCGGGTGCCAGAATTGTGTACCACGATATAACGCCAGCGATGTTGTTGGACGGGTGCCTTGTCGATTTCCGCGCGGACGGACTTTGAAAGATACTTCCAGCGTGTGAACCAGGAGAATCCTGTCGCCGGTTGCAAGCCGTGCGATTCTTCATAACCGGATTTCTCGACTGTCACTGGCGCCGGTGTGACGGGAGAAGCTGGCTGGGGCGTGGGAGTGATTGGGGGTGGAGTGACGCGAGGCGGAGCGGGTTTCGGTGTGGCCGGTTCCGGTTTCGGCGTTTCCTTTTCCCGCTCGTGAGGCCGCGGCTCCGGCGTGGGCTTTGGCGTTGTCGGAGGAGGAGCGGAAGTGATGTGGGGTTTGGGAGTCGCCTCCGGTGTCGAGGTGGCGCGCGGCTTTGGTTTCGGACCCGGAGTGGCGCTCGCCGGTGTGGACGGCGGAAGCGTCCGCATTTCCTCGCGCGCTTTCAGGAACTGGCGTTTCTTTTCGTCCTCAGCCTGGTTGGGCGAAGAGGTGCCGGACTGCTGGGCGCGGAGAACGACTCCCTTGGGAATCGCGAGAAGGAGGACCAGCAAAATAAGCAGCAAACGGGCGCGCACGGCGCGGGATGCTAACAGACGACGTCAGCCGTTCAAGAAGGGCGTGTTAATTAAGTGCAATCTACGTCTCCAGTATCCTGTTCCGGACGAGCCAATTCCAAACTGCCGGCATGATTCTATATCCGAAGTGGCCTTGCGGAAGGCGCAGGGTCTCGACGGCACGCCAGACTTCACCCAGCCTGGCGATTTCACGAAGCCGCGCCACGTGATCATATTCGCCCGCGGCCAGGATCACACGGTTCCCTCCACAAAGCGGTGGTGCGTGCATGGGGGAGGCGAGATGGAAATGGCGCTCGACCAAGGCTTGGCCGATTCCCCAACTACGCAACTCGCGGCGAAGAGCGGCGCCTGCGGGCGAAGTCCAGATGGCATGCTCGATATCCACGATTGGCTCCATGAGTGCCACGAACCGAAAGTCGGCCTCCACCGAGGCAAGCAGCGCGCCGATCCACCCGCCGTAACTGGAAGCCCACAATCCGAATTCCTGGCATCCCCAGCCTCGCAGCAGCGTCATGAGTTGCCGCAGTTCGCTCACCCCCTGGCGTAACCCTTCGGCGGTGCGGACGAGATCGGCCGTAATGGCCAGTTCGCCGTTGAATCGCCGCGCGGGAGTCCGTGAATAGTGATAGGGCAGATGGATGAAACATGCGTTCCAGCCGCGCTCATTGAAATCGGCCGCCCACTGGCGATAGCCAGTATCGCTTGTGGACATGAGGGCGTGAAGGAGCAGCACCGTGGGCGCGCTCCATCCTTTCTCGCAGGGATAGAGATCGACATAGCATCGATTGTTTTCCGGTGAATCGGTGCGGATTGGGCTCTGCCAGTGAAGCCGCCGAGGTTTTTCGGTAGTCCCTGAATCAAGCTCTGCAGGAGCCGGCGCCAGATAGTAGGCATCCCTCGTTAGCGAAGCGCACTCGTCGATATAGCTTTCGAGTTCGTCGCGGCTCGATGCATGCAGGCGATGGCGGCGCTGAATGGCGAACATCATCGCACACATGATCCCATCGAGAGCCCAGGCCGATGTGCGGGCGCGGATGTTGAATCGGGACGCGCGAGGTTTCGGCGACGCCTCAGAGTTAACGCGTGGGGCTGGCGCTTCATCCTTGCTCTGGTTGGGGGCAAGAGTCGCCATCGCTAGAAGTTCCCCTTTCGCCGTGAGGGCGGTTGTGGAAGATCGGTTTCCGTCAGGCCAAATCGTTGCTGCATCTGGGCAAGCAAAGCGCGTAACTCTTCGCCAAGCTGTGTTTCGACCGCTGCCCGCGCATGTTTTCCACCCTTGGGTGCGGGAAGAGGATCTCCGAAAGCGACCCAGACCGTGACGCGGCGAAAGGGGAGCCACGCGCGCTTCGCATAGAGCCGATCGCTGCCCAGAATGACGCACGGCACGATCGGAGCATGGCTCAAATGCGAGATGGCGCCGATTCCTCCGCGCAAGGGTGCGCCGCCGAGTGCCGAGGCGGTGCCGTCGCGAATGCCGCCTTCCGGAAAAATCCCGACGACCCGTTTGGCGGAAAGGCTGTTCAATGCGGTTCGTACCGCCTTGCGGTCGGGCCGCCCGCGATCGACCGGAAACGAATCGATGGTCCGCAGCCACCCGGCGACGACGGGATTCGAGAAAAGCTCGGCCATGGCCATCCAATCGATTTTGCGCCGCGCCACCACGGACAGGATGGGGGGATCGAAATGGCTGATGTGATTCGCGGCGAGAATGTACGCGCCGGAACGCGCTGTCTGCTCCGTACCGAAGACCCGGAGTTTGACAACGAAGGAAAGGAGGATTCTCGCGAGCAAGCGCGAGGTCATGTAAGCCAGCCAACCCACAGGCGCGGGACGCTATGGCATTGGCTCAGGCGGTGAAAGCAGAAACCCGCGCTTCTCCCATGGTCGCCGCCGCGATTGTCTCCCGATACGCAGTGGTGAGCCGGTCGCACAGATCGTGCGAGGGGATCTTTCGGTCACCGATCCAGCCGATGGAATGAAGCCCCAGCCAGCTATTGGTGAGGAAGACTTCGTCGGCCGTCTGCAGATCTTCCACAAAGAGCGAACCCTGCTTCACGTGGAGCTGGTTCAGAACCCACTCGCGGATCACGCCATTTCGTGCTCCGCAGGCCAGGGCCGGTGTACGGATGGTGGAACGGTGCACCACGAAAACATTGGCCATGCACCCGGAAATCAATTCGGCCTGTTCATTGAAAAGCAGCGCATCGTCCTTGCCTTCACGCATGGCCCGCTGCAGGGCATCGATATTCGCCCAATAGTTCGCCGTCTTCAGTCCGCCGAAGAGGGGACGATAGGCTTCGTGGGGAATGGCTACCGAACAGGGCTCGAGATTGGGTGCTTCGCGCTCCTCCAGCGTTACATAGACGCGGCAATGAGTGGCCGATGCCGCTACCGAGCCGTCGCCCGCCGTTACGTAAATCCTGGCAAAACCGTCTCTTCCGGCGGCGCGAAGCACGTCACCTACCGCGAAAAGCGCATGCTCATCCACACGGAATTCCCGCTCTCCACAAGCGAACAGGAGCCGCTGGAGATGTTCCTTGAGAAAAAGCGGCGTCGACCGCGATACCGGCAGGCTCTCGAAAAGCGCCATGCCGTAACGAAATCCCCGATCCTCCACCGGGATGGAGTTTTGCGGCTCAAACGCTTCTCCATTCCAGTGCCAGGCTTTCATGAGATGGTTAATTCTTTGGTGATGCCGAAGATCTCGATGCGTTTTCGCAACGTAGCTCGGGTAATACCTAGCAGTTTTGCTGCCCGCACCTGGTTGCCCTGAGTGATTTTGAGGGCGTGCATGGTAAATTCCCGTTCAAGCCAGGGCAGAAGTTGCACATTCGGATCGGCTTGCGCGGCTTTGAGCAGCGCGTCGATAGCCATTTCCGTGGTAATCGCGACCGGCCCGGAAACGGATGGCGCGATCGTGCCAAGTTCCACTGCCGAGGTGCCGGCGCCGATGGGAAGATCCTTCGGAAGTAGAACGTCGGAAGTCGCCAGAACGCAGGCTCGCTGGATGGTGTTTTCCAGTTCGCGGACGTTTCCGGGCCAATTGTGGGTCTCCATGACCCGAGCCGCCTCTTCCGAAAGCTTGAGCTGCGGAAGCGCCTTCTGCACCGCAACTTTCCGGAGGAAATACTCGGCCAGGATCCTGATATCTTCCACGCGCTGGCGGAGTGGAGGCAGTTGAATCCGCACGACGTTTAGCCGGTAGAAAAGGTCTTCGCGGAACCCTTTCTTCGCCACCTCTTCCTCGAGGTTTTTGTTCGTCGCCGCGATGATCCGGACATTCGCCTTGAGAGTGGCATTGCCGCCGACCCTCGAAAATTCGCCATCCTGCAGGACGCGCAGGATCTTGCTCTGGAGCTGGATCGGCATGTCGCCGATTTCATCCAGGAAAAGCGTGCCGCCATCACACTGTTCGAAACGGCCGGTGCGTTGCCCGGCAGCACCTGTGAAGGCACCTTTTTCGTGCCCAAAAAGCTCGCTTTCCAGCAACTGCTCCGGGATGGCCGCGCAGTTAATGGCAACGAAACTCTTTCCGTTCCGCGACGAGTAGTGGTGGATGGCGCGCGCCACCAGTTCCTTGCCCGAGCCGCTCTCGCCGGTGATCATCACTGGCGCATCCGAATGCGACACGCGGCCGACCATCTTGAAGACCTGCTGCATGGCCGCCGACTTCCCGACGATGGAGTCCTGATACTCCTCGACCGTGAGCTGGGGCTTGAAAGTCGTGGCCGACTTCATTTCCGCCTGCGCCTTGAGCGCGGCATCGACCACCACCTTGAGATTGAAGGGTAGCGTCTCTTTCCGGATGAAATCGAAGGCCCCGAGCTTCATCGACTCGATCACCTGCTGCGTTGTACCGAAGGCGCTCGTAACGACGACGATCGCGTTCGGGTCACGCTGGCGGGCTTTGACGAGCAGTTCCGTTCCCGAGAATGGCGAGAGGTGTGCCTCGACGATTAAAAGATCGGGATCTTCCCGGCAAAACAGTTTGTAACCTTCATCCGCCGTGGTCGCGGTGACGACTCGCGTATTGGGCGTTTGCAGTTGGTTTTGCGCCCATTCGAGGAAATCACTCTCCGGATCGACGATGAGAATGGTTTGAGCTTTATCCATCAAAGATCAGACTCCGCCATAACGGCGTTGACGTTTACTGTACTCCGCAACCGCCGCCCGCAAGTCTTCCTTGCCAAAGTCGGGCCAAAGTTTTGCCGTAACGTGGATTTCTGTATAGGAGAGCTGCCAAAGGAGGAAATTCGACAGCCGCATCTCACCCGAGGTCCGGACCAGGAGATCGGGATCGGGATAGTTGCGGGTATAAAGATGCCGGCTGATGGCGTCCGTATCTACTTCTTCGGGAGTGATTTCTCCGGCCACGGACGCTTCGCAGAGTTCTTTTACGGCATCCACCAATTCCGCCCGCGCGCTGTAGTTCAGGGCAAGAATCAGGGTGATTGCCGTATTTCCGGCGGTTTGTTCAATGGCCCCGCGAAGGGCACATTGGCAACTCTCCGGCAATTCGTGCAGCCGGCCGATCGCCTGGAGCCGCACATTGTTTTTCATCAGCGCAGGCGTTTCCTGGGCGATAAACTGCTCCAGGAGCACGAACAGTGCGCGGATCTCCTCCGGCGGCCGCTTCCAGTTTTCCGTGGAAAATGCGTATACCGTCAGGAATTCGACCCCCAGTTCCACCCCGGCTTCGGTGATGGCACGGACTGATTTTGCTCCTTCTTCGTGCCCCTTGATCCGTGGCAAGCCGCGTTCCCGCGCCCATCGGCCATTGCCATCCATGATGATGGCAATGTGCCGCGGTACGGCGCAATCGGGCGCGCAAACAGCAGGGGCAGTGTGACGAGAGAGGTCGGTGCTCATCGCAATGGCACTGTCACACCTCGGTTGAATCTCGTCACTCGTTACTTTCAAAGGACGATGGTTTGTTCGCGATTGGGACCCACGCTGACAATCGCCAGGCGCGCATCGGTCAATTCCGCGAGACGCTCGAGATAGGAGCGTGCATTGGCCGGAAGGTCCTTCCAGTTCCGGGCTTCGTGCGTAGGTGTCTGCCATCCGGGCATTTCTTCATAGACCGGTTCGCAGCGGGTGAGCTGGCCGAGGTCGGAGGGCGGAACGTCCAGGAGATTTCCGTCGAGACGGTAGTGCGTACAAATCCTGATCGTCGCCAGCGTATCGAGGCCATCCATGTTGGTGATGGCCAGTTCATCGATGCCGTTCACCATGCCAGCGTAGCGCGTTGCCACGGCGTCGAACCATCCGCAGCGCCGGGCGCGTCCCGTCGTGGCGCCGAACTCGCGGCCCATGTCGTGCAACATGTTGCTGATCTCGTCGTTTTCCGTCGGGAATGGGCCTTCACCCACGCGGGTCGTGTACGCTTTCATCACTCCCAGCACGCGGTCCATGCGGTGCGGAGGAACGCCGCTGCCGGTGCAGGCTCCGCCCGCGGTGGTGTTGGAGGAGGTGACGTACGGGTACGTGCCGTGATCGATGTCCAGAAATGTGCCTTGTGCACCCTCGAAAAGAATCTCGCGTCCCGCCTTCAGCGCCTCGTGGAGATAAACCACGGTATTCTCAATGAAAGGAGCCAGCTTCTTGCCTGCAGCCAGATAGGCGTCGCGGACTTCTTCAAACTTCAGCGGTTCCGCTCCGAAGGCAGAGAGGACTACGTTGTTCTCTTCGATGCGCGCGGCGAGTTTTTCGGTAAAAAGCTCCGGCTGTGCGAGATCGCTCATGCGCAGGCCGACGCGGGCCGCCTTGTCGCCATAGGCCGGGCCGATGCCGCGCTTCGTCGTACCGATCTTGTTCTTGCCCTTCTTCAGTTCCCGCTGCTCGTCGATGACCCGGTGATACGGGAGCACGAGGTGGGCGCAGTCGGAAATGATCAGATTCTGGCGCGAGACCGCGATTCCTTGCTTTTCCAGTCCATCAATCTCAGCGGCCACCGCGACGGGGTCCACCACGACACCATTGCCGATGACGCAGACCTTGCCGGGACGGAGAATGCCCGAAGGAATGAGATGCAGCACGTACTTTGTCCCGCCAACAATGACGGTATGGCCGGCATTATTGCCGCCCTGGCTGCGGACGACGACGTCCGCCTGTTCCGTGAGAAAATCGATAATCTTGCCTTTGCCTTCGTCGCCCCATTGGGCGCCGACGAGGATGGTGTTCGCCATTGTTCTTTAAAGTAGGTGATGTGTGGAAACGCGAAACGTCCCGGAGCGCGCCAAGGGCCGCTCGGGACGTGGAGCGAGAGTAGCGAGCGGGAGAGGGGGTGCAAGTGCGGAAAATGGGGCGGGATGAAGTCTCACGCAGAGCCGCGGAGATCGCGGAGGAGGCATAGAAAGAAGCGTTCTTTCAAGGTTGGATGAACCCAAAACCGAGTTTGACTGTGAGCCCCATAGTGGAAGCGTCCCGCCGCTTGGAGAATGCTGGTGAGGAGTTGCGTTGATCTTTGTCGTTAGCGTTGAAAAATACTCACCAACGCAAAACAACGGCTCACGCTTGAAGGGTTGCCGGAAACTGACACCATTCGAAACAGGTGTAACTAAAATGCCGCCAAAAAAGAAGATCACTGCTGCTGACGTTGCTTATGAGGAAAAGGTGGCGCGGGCGCGTGAAGCATTGGCCAAAGCGGAACAGACCTATGGATCGGAGCATCTTGTCGTAGCGAACGCCCTCAATAATCTCGCGGCCCGTCTAAGGATGATGAATTGGGATGCGCCATGTGAGGAGAGACGGGATCTCGCGAGCGAGACGAAATGGAATGAGGAGGCGGAGCAACTTTACCGGCGAGCGCTGGCGATAGACGAAAAGCTCTATGGTCCTGAGGATTTTCACGTCGCCGTGCGCCTCAGCAATCTTGCGTTGATTTTGAGGGAGATGAGGCGATTTGAGGAGGCGGAAGAAATGTGTCGACGAGCCTTGGCCGTGGACGAGAAAGCTTTTGGGCTGGCGCATCCGAGCGTATGGGCGAAAACGGTCGATTTTGCGGAACTCTTGACGGAGATGAATCGGAAGGATGAAGCCGAGTCATTATACCGACGGACGATCGCCGCGCATGAGAAGATCCGCGGGACTGACAGCCTTGGCATTGTCTCAATCATTACCAATCTTGCCATGCTTCTGGAGGATATGAACCGGAAAGAGGAAGCGGAGTCGGCGTACCGACACGCTTTGTGCATCTACGAGAAAAGTGATGAGGCGAAACAACCGCGCTTCGCAACGATGCTCACGAATTTTGCCGGGCTATTGCGGGGTATGAATCGGATGGAAGAAGCGGAATCGATGTATTGGCGTGTCCTGTTGCTCTATGAAAAGAGCGAGGACGAGTTGGCCATCGGGGCGACGCTCCATAACCTATCTAACTTGCTGTCCGCTACGGAGCATTTTTTGGAGGCGGAACCGATTTGCCGGAGAGCACTATTCATTTTGGAAAAACATTTCGGTTCAGCACATCCGGGCGTAAAGGCGGCTCGCGAACAGCTCGTATTTCTGGAGGAGCAAAACTCAAATCTGCCGAGTCCGAATGACAATTCTGTGGATCGCGGCCTATCCTAACTTTCAGAAGATTGCGGTCGCCACGATTTCCCGCAAATCTTCTGGCTGCCATGACTGAACCTTCTCTGCTTTCCGGGAAATCGATTCCGGCCAAGGATCGACTCATTTTCGCTCTCGACGTTTCTACGCGCGAAGAGGCTTTGCAGTGGATCGAACGGTTGGACGACGCGGTGACTTTCTACAAGGTCGGTTTGGAATTCTGCATGAGCGGAAGTTATTTCGAGGTCCTCGCGGAGCTGGCCAAACGCGGGAAGAAGGTGTTTGCCGACCTGAAGTTTTCCGATGTACCGGCGACGGTGCGCGGAGCGGTGTCGAATCTCGCCAGGCAAGGGGTGCGATATTGCACGTTGCATGGGACGAGCAATGTCTATCGCGAGGTGGTGCCGGTGAAGGGCGATATGAAGCTGCTCGCGGTCACGGTGCTGACCAGCGTCGATGCCGCCGAGGTCCAGGAAATGGGTTGGAGCGGACTGGTGGAAGATCTCGTCTCCTTGCGTGCTCGCAAGGCGGTGGAGGCGGGGATCGATGGTCTCATCTGTTCCGGTCTCGAAGCGGCGCGGCTAAGGCGTGAGCTAGGAGCGGCTCCCGTGATCATTACTCCGGGAATTCGCTCGGCCGAGGAAAAGGGGGGCGATGACCAAAAGCGCACGATGACGGTGAAAGAAGCTTTCCTGGCCGGGGCCGATCACATCGTTGTCGGACGTCCTATTCGCAAAGCTTCCGATCCGAAGGCAAAAGCCTTGGAGATGCAGGCAGAGATTGCCGAGCTTTTTGCCGGAAGATTTTGAAATGAACGAATCGAAGGATGGGTTACTCGGACGGATTCGCTGGGTCGTCGCCGTTTTCATTGTCGGCCTCATCCTGAGTGGCGTGACGGCGTACCCGCTGCTTTACGAACTCGGCATCCTCGGACGCCTGCTCGGGATTGATCCGGCGGTCGATCCCGGGAGCTATACCGGGCTGCAGCATTGGATCGCCTTTGTCTGGCAGGCGTTGCGTGATGAGCAGGTCCGCTATCCGTTTCTCGCTTACGGCACGGACTGGCTGGCGTTTGGCCATATCGTGATCGCGCTTTTCTTCATTCCGGCCTGGAGGGACCCCGTCCGTTATCGGGCGGTTTTTGTCTGCGGATTGGTCGCTTGCGTCGGTGTCTTTCTCAATGCGCTGATCTGTGGGCCGATCCGCGGAATTCCGTTCTACTGGCGGCTGATCGACTGTTCATTCGGCGTCTTTGCCGGGATTCTCTTGTTCTACGTGCTGCGCCTTACCGACCGGCTTGAAAAGGCCGGGTGAACTCACAGCTTGAGGCGGTTCGGACATTCGCTTTTAGTATCCAGCTCTATGAGTCAGCCCATTTCCCAATATGCGCATCCGGAAGTGCTTGTGAGCACTGCGTGGCTTGCGGAGCACTTGAATGAGCCGAATACGCGCATCGTCGAGAGCAACGAGGACGTTCTGCTCTACGATACGGGCCATATCCCGGGAGCAGTGCATATCGACTGGCGTGAAGATCTTCAGGATCAGCTCGTGCGTGATTACATCAGCCCGGAAGCTTTTGCCGCGCTGTGCGGACGCAATGGGATCGGTCCCGAGACGACGGTCATCTTTTACGGCGATAAGTCCAACTGGTGGGCCTGCTACGCGCTTTGGGCCTTCCGGCTCTTCGGCCACAAAAACGTCAAGATCGTCGATGGCGGCCGCGATAAGTGGGTCAAGGAAGGCCGTCCGTTGACCAAGGAAAAGCAGAAGCCGGCTTCCGTGACTTACCCCGTGCCGGCAAAACGGTACGACGATGAAATCCGCGCCTTTTACGACGACACGCTCGCCCACAGCAAAGCGAAGCTGCCTTTGATCGACGTCCGTTCCCCGGGCGAATTCCGCGGTGAAGTGACCCACATGCCGGAGTATCCGCAGGAAGGTGTGTTGCGCGGCGGTCACATCCCCGGCGCGAAGAGTGTGCCGTGGAAAACGGCGGTGAATGATGACGCGACCTTCAAGTCACCGGCAGACCTGCACAAGATCTACGCCGAGAACTGCAATCTCGGAAAGAGCGACGATATCATTGCTTACTGCCGCATCGGCGAACGTTCCAGCCACACCTGGTTCGTCCTGAATTATCTCCTCGGCTATGAGAAGGTCCGGAACTACGACGGTTCCTGGACCGAGTGGGGAAACAAGGTGCGCGCTCCTATCGAACGCAGTTAGATTTTCCGACCGTCATCGTGTCTTCGTATCCCAAAAAACTCGACGCCATCATCGGCCTCTTCGAGGCCCTTCCCGAGGAGGAGAAGCGCGAAAACCTCATCGCCTATTCCGAGCAGGCCCGCAAACACGAACCCAAGGAGGGAGAAACGTTTGACCTGGAGGATGTCCGCAAAGATGAGGAATGCACTGACACGGTTGGCGTTTTCATGAAAGTCGATCCGGAGATGCACTCACATTTCCGGATCACGCTGGGCCCGCACGTGCAGACGCTGACCAAGGCGATGACCTCGATCCTTTGCAAGGGCCTTGATGGGTGCACACCGCAGGAAATCCTTGATCTGCCGGCCGATTTCGTTCCCCGGATCGTTGGAGGGCAACTGGTGCGGATTCGGTCGCAAACCGTGTACTACATCCTCACGCGGATGAAGAGCGCCTGCCGGGTGTTTCTCAATCGGCTGCGGATTGGAGCCGAATAATCGGTCCCGCACACGACTTACGCGTTGTCTTCTTTCCGATACCGCTCCATCCGATCGCGGTTTGCGGGCTCGATATGGACGAGGACGTCGACGACCGATGGGTCCGCGTTGCGGATGGCGTCTTTCACCGCATGGGCGATCTCGTGTCCTTCCCTCACGGTGAGGTCTCCGTCCACTTCCACGTGGAGATCGATGTAGAAATCGAGGCCCATCTTGCGCACCCGGCATTCGTCGAGTGCGGCAACGCCAGGCACTTTTGAGGCGACCTGCCGGACCGATGCAGCCACTTCCGGTGGCGGTGCGATGTCCATGATTTCATCCAGCGCGGGACGAAGGAGCCGCCAGCCATTGAAGCCGATGAGAAAACAGGCGAAAAGCGCGGCCCAGTCATCAGCGGGTTCGTAACCGCGCCCGCCAAGCAAGGCGACGGAGATGCCGATAAAGGCAGCGATGGAGGTGACCGCGTCCGCCCGGTGATGCCAGGCATCGGCTTTTACCGCAGTGCTCCCGATACGCTCGCTGGCATGCGCGACGCGGCGGAAAAGCCATTCCTTAATGACAACGACAAAGACCAGCACAGCGAGTGTGAACGACGCCGGGGCATGATGCGGCGTGACGATTTCGCGGATGCTTTCCGCAGCCAGACCGAGCGCTGCCGTGATGATGAGCAGCGAGACAACCACTGCCGCGAGCGGTTCGGCCTTGCCATGTCCGTAGGGGTGCGTGGCGTCCGGAGGACGCGCCGCGAGCATGAGCCCCGCCCAAATCACGAGCGACGAAAAGATATCGAGCGTGGATTCAATGCCATCCGCGATCAGCGCGTAGCTGTGGCCGGCCATACCCGCGCCGATCTTGATGCATGCGAGGACGCAATTGATGAGCACGCCGAGCAGTGCGAGGCGTGCGCCGGAGAAAAGCTTGTGGCGAGTCGCGCCCGAAGGCTGGGCCTTGGGCGGAGTTGATTGGGAATGATTGGGAATGGTGGGCTCCATGCCGCGCGCGCAGCCTCGTATCGGCGATTTCCATTCAGGTATCAACTCAGCAACCATGACAAAATCGTCTGCCTTGTTATTTCATCGTCACGGTCTCCCTTCCGAGGTGATCGAATTGGGGGAAGTGGAAATCCCGGCGCTGCGAGTTGGAGACGTGCGGGTGCGCATGATTCTGGCGCCGATCAATCCTGCCGATCTCAATGTCATCGAGGGCACTTATCCCCTTCGCCCTTCCTTGCCCGGCGTGCCGGGAGGTGAAGGTGTTGCGGTGATCGAGGAAATCGGCGCCGAAGTAGAAGGCTTGAGTGAGGGCGATCGCGTCCTGCTCCCGCATGGAGTGGGAACGTGGCGGCAGATGGCGATCGTTCCGGCGGAGCAACTCATTCGCGTTCCGTCTGAGATCGCCGATGAGCAGGCGGCCATGTTGAGAATCAATCCAGCGACCGCCTTCCGGATGTTGGCGGATTTCGTCGACCTGAAACCCGGAGATTGGGTCGTGCAGAACGTGGCCAATTCTGGTGTGGGCCGGGCTGTCATCGAAATCGCGCACCAGCGTGGGATCCGGACGGTCAATGTAGTGCGGCGTGCGGAATTAATTGAGGAACTGAAGCAGCACGGCGCAGACATCGTGCTCGTCGATTCGGAACAACTCGTTGATGAAATCGCCGAGGCCACGGAGGAAGGCGCACCGCGCCTTGGCTTGAACGCCGTCGGTGGTGAGAGTGCCTTGCGCATCGCCAATGTACTCGCCAGTGGCGGTATACACGTGACCTACGGCGCGATGGGGCGGAAACCGGTGCGGATTCCCAACGGGCTGCTGATTTTCAAAGACGTCTCTTTCCGCGGCTTTTGGGTGACCCGCTGGTATCAACAAGCGACCATCGCCGAAAGGGATGAAATGTTTGCGGAGCTATTCGCTCTAGCCGGCGAAGGGCTGTTCAGGACGCCGGTGCAGCAATGTTTCAGGCTCGGCGATTTCAAAGAGGCGCTGGCACTCGCGGCTGAAGGAGGCAGAAACGGGAAGGTGGTATTTGCACCGCAGGCGAAGTAAGTGTGCTTTAGAAGGTGTCCTGATATACAAACCGCACCTCCGTCTAAATGAATCCCGATCCCTCCGCCGAAACTGGACAGTCTACGGAACCGCAGGCCCCGAGCCCGTCGGTCGAGTATTCGCCGAAGCCGATCCGCCTCAAACTGCGCCGCTGGATTATCGCCGGGGTTGTGATCGGTATCCTCGTTGGAACCTCGCTGTGCGGCGTTCATTTCTGGAATCGATGGCATCAGTTGGGTCCGATCGAAGCGAGCGGCGGCTTGTATTTTCCAAAGCGGTTGGAGCTGGCGGTGCCTATCTTCCGGCAGAACGATCAGCGCTGGGGCAAGGATCTGATCGGTTCAACTGATGACACGCTTGGCGGTGCGGGATGCGCAATTTCCTCTGCTGCGATGATCATGTCTTTTTACGGCATCGATACCGATCCGCAGAGGCTGAATCAGTTTTTGAATCAACACGAAGGCTATACACCGCAAGGCTGGATCTACTGGGAAAAGGCGGCGGATCTTCAGCCGGATCATGTGCGGAAGGCTTATGAGGATCTTCCTTCCAACTACCTCATCGATTCGAATCTCATGCACGGCAACCCGGTCATCGTGCATCTTCACCTGCCCGGTGGCAGTTCACACTTTGTCGTGATTGCCGGAAAGGATGGCTACGACTACCTGATTCGGGATCCGGGAGCAGGTGCGAGCCGTGGGCTGTACCCACTGAAGGAGTTGGGTAGCAAGATATACGCGCTGCGGTTTTACGAGCGGTTTTGAGTGGACTGCATGGACGGTCCATCCAGTCCACTAAGTCCATTTAGTCTGCCCTCACAAAAAGCCTCTCCCCACACTCCCGCGCCGCTTCCACCATCCCCGGCCATTCCTGGAGCAGCAGTGCATAGCTCCCGATCAGTTTTTGCATCAGCGCTCGGGTTTCATCTAGTGGCGGCCCTTTCATATCCAGCGGGATGCCTGCGTCCTCATCTGTTAGCGCGTCGCGCAGGTGCTCGATGAGCGCCTCCACGTCTTCCCGCCAAAAATCCGGTGCTTCATGATCTTCATCGAGTTCCCTGGCCAGATACTCACACCGTCCACTCGCGTGCATGAGGGCCTGATCGCGCAGAAACTCCGCGAAATCTTCGGGAGGTAGCGTCGCGTGTTCGGCGAGTTGCCGGCTCAGCAGCCTCATCCGGCCAGCGGCATCGAGATGTTCCGGCATCTCGATCGACAGGATTAGTCCACGCAGAAGGTGAGCGAACTCAAAAATCACGGCCCGCTTCTCTCTTCCAAGGTCTCCGGGTAGCAGAATCGGTTTGCCGGTGCCGGGTTCGTGGTAGAGCGCGACCGGCAGATGGCCGATCCAACTCCCCGGACAACATTGCCAAAGGGCCGCTCCATGCGAAAAATCTTCGGCGTGCAGGACGGGAAAGAATGGCGGGATGAGCTCGCGTTGATCGAAGGCCATGGCCATTCCAGGGCTGACACTGGCATCTCCGATGCCGCGCATCGAAACCACGGAAAGCACGCTGCGGCTGCCAAATACGGAGCGATAGTGTGCTTCGGATTCCACGAGCCGGCGACGATTGTCTTCGTCGTAGTAGAGATAGTAAGTGGACGTGGGGATCCCCGGATCACCAATATGGCCAGTGTAAGTGGCGCGCACCGTGCCGGTGACGGAGTGGATACGGCGCAGGAACTCGTCTCCGGCCATGGTAAAGTCGATGGATGGGCCGTCCTGGAAAAAGGCGCTTGCGTCGCGACCTAGCATCTCCTCATGGAGTCCCAGAAAATCGCGATCGACCCACTTGGCTTCGCTTAGCGTCGCCTCGCGATCCGGGTAGAGCCAGCGGGCATAGGGATCGCGGTCGGAGAAACAGAAGAGATTCGCTGCACCGGGCTCGGGGCAAACCGCCATGCGACAGATCACATCGTCGTCGATGCTGCAGATCATGCGCCCGGCGGAGGCGAGCAGAAGTGCGTTGCGATTTGCCCCGCAGGAAAAGCCCGTCTTCAAAGGATCGAATAGCGCAAATTCAACTGCTTCCGGATCGATCTGGCCGCCACGAATCAGCGCCGCGGCAAACCGTCTCTTTTCTTCTTCTCCGGCGAAGAGAATCGGTGAGCCCGTTTCCTTGGTGAGGCCGGCAGCCAACGCGCGAAACCGGCCGCTCTGCTCGGTAGTGGGGGAATTATCCGAGATCAGGAAGTCCGGCTGCCGTCCGTATGCGCGTGCATTTTCCGCAAAACCACGAACCGCTCGTTCGAGGAAGGCGGTCCGGTTGCCGCCGGTGGGAAAGCCGATCGTTTCGATCCGCGGCGGATTGGTATTCGGCTGACCCAGCGAAGCGCCGCGGCGCGTGATTCCGGAAGCCGAGACAAGCAGTCCATACTCGATCAATTCGGGAAGGCAGCGTTCGAGCGCTTCCATCTGCAGGCTATCCCAGCCGTTCTTTTCTGCATGCTCCGTCAAATGCTGGTCGAGCCGGCGGAACTTTTCGCAGCTCAGCGCGAATTCGATGGCGAAGGTTGGCAGATTCCGTGGATGCGCCCCGCGAATCTGTGCGGCATGCACCTGCGGCCCGAGCGGATGCACCCGGAAATCGGACTTTCTCCACAGGTCATTGCGATCCGCTTTGCCCTGCTGAGGCGAGCGCGCTGAGCGCGATGTTTCCGCCGGCCGCGAACGCTGGAAAAGTGAAGAGAGGCGCATCGATTGCCCGCACGTTGTAGAGGCTTCGAGCGAAAGCTTCGAGCGCAACCTTGAAAATGGAGCAGGGCTTTGCCGCGAGCGAACGGTTGCAATTGGAACCCATTTGCCCTTGGATTCGCGCGGGCCGCCGCTGCATGACCACTGCGAACAAGATTACCATTACGCGCATTTTGCTCATCCCGGTTTTCGTGATGATGGCGATCTACTATGGCGGTAGCGTGGAGCGCGGCGCGCCGGTGGCCTGGCAAAGATGGTGCGCGATCGCGGTCTTCGTCATCGCCGCAGCAAGCGATGGCATCGATGGCTATATCGCCCGCCGGTACAACCAGCGAAGCCGCCTCGGGGTGACGCTCGATCCCATTGCCGATAAAGGGCTCCTGCTCTCCGGGATCATCACGTTGAGCATCACGAAATGGGCGTACAAGTTTCCGCTCTGGTTTCCGGTGCTCGTCATCACGCGCGATTCGATCATTGTCATCGGCGCCATGGTGCTGCACGTCCTCAATGGCGCGGTGCAGGTCAAGCCGAGCTGGACGGGGAAATGTGCAACTGCTTTCCAGATGGTTGCCCTCGCCCTGGTCATGCTGCAGGTGGATCTGTTCAGGCGGACATTCTCCGCTTTTGGATCGACCTTCGAGGTGCATTTTCTCGATCTGCCCGTCTGGATCGCCGGATTTTTCACCGCCATCTCCGGAGTCGGATACGTCGTGGTCGGCATCGGCCAGCTCCATGATCACGGCCAGCCGGAAGCCGCGAAGAAAGAGGAATAAGGCCTAGTAGCCTTTGTAGTGCACGCTCAGCGTGCGAAAGACATTCGGCGGATTCTGCGCGGAGAAATAGAATAACTCGATGGCGGTGTTATTCAGATTCCACTTATAGCCGACCAGAGTTTGTGTCACATCGCCTTCGGGCTCCGTCTTGCGCACGATCTGCTGGCCGGCGCCGTACCGCTTTTCAATGACCCGGCGAAGCTGGCCCATATAATCGTTGTACTTGTTCTCGTCCCAGTCGTCCTTCTGGTATTGTAACTCAACCTCGATGAGTTCACCGCGTCGGAAATAGAAGACGGTCTTCTTCACACCGCTTTGAGCGACGAGACCTGAAACGTCCCAGGCTTCGCGATCTCCTTCGATCCGGCGGCGCTGCACGATGCTCGCCTTCGCGCCCTTGAGGAGCCGTTCGAGGGTTTCGGCCGGAGTTCCCCAGGTCAGATTGAAGGGCGGCTTGATTTCGGTGGTGGTTTCCTGAGCGAATGCGCCCAGGGCAAACCACAAAACGCCCGCGGCCAGAATCAGTTGTCTCAGCGGCGGAAGCATCGGGAAAAATCCACGGAGTTCGTGAGGTGGAAAAGGAAGGCCTTTAGTCCCACTGCCGCTCGGAAAAGTCAAATCTCAGAGCCTTCTCCGAGCGGTAAGTTGGGAAATGGTTGTGCACGAAAGACACGGCGGAATCTTTTCGTGTCTTTCGTGTGTTTTCGTGGACCGATCAGGCCTTCTTCGCCGTGCTCTGAATGTAGAGCTCGCGAAGCTGCTTGAAGTCCACTTCTACCGGCGAGTGAGTCATGAGATCCACGCCGCGGTTGTTTTTCGGGAAGGCGATGACTTCGCGAATGCTTTCCGCTCCGGCGATGAGCATGACCAGGCGATCGAGGCCGATGGCCAAGCCGCCGTGGGGTGGGGCGCCGAACGAGAAGGCGCGGAGCAGATGCCCGAACTTATGCTGCTGCTCTTCGGGGCTGACGCCGAGCACTTCGAAAAGCCTCGCCTGCAGAGCGCGTTCGTGAATTCGGATGGAGCCGCCGCCGAGTTCGACGCCATTCAAGACCACGTCGTAAGCCACGGCGCGCACTTTCGCGTATTCGCCTGCTTCGAGCAGCGCAACGTCTTCCGCTTTCGGCCGGGTGAATGGATGGTGCACCGCGACCCACTTGTTGTCTTCCGGAGAAAAGGCGAGAAGCGGGAAATCGACGACCCACAGGAAGTTCAGTGCGTCGCTGTTTTCGGTGAGCTTAAGCAGGTCCGCACAGCGCAGCCGAACGCGCCCGAGGACTTCGCAGGCGTTTTCCCACTTGTCAGCGCCGAAGAAGAGCACATCGCCTTCGGCGAAGCCCATGCGCTCGGCGAGCGCGGCTTTTTCCGTTTCGGAGAAGAATTTCACGATGGGCGATTCCCATTCGCCGCCGACACTCCACTTGATGTAAGCGAGGCCTTTGGCGCCGAATTCGGTTTTGACCCATTCTTCCCATTTCTTGAGCTGCTCCTTGGACAGAGCGGCGGCGGCGCCCTTGGCGTTCAGCGCCTTGATCACCCCACCGGAATCGGCGATGGAGCGGAAGACCTTGAATTGCGTGTCGCGGAAGATGTCGAGGAGATCGACCATCTCCATGCCGAAGCGCGTGTCGGGCTTGTCCGACCCGAAGCGGTTCATTGCCTCCTGGTAAGGCATCCGCGGGAAAGGAGTCGGGATATCGATTCCCTTGGCTTCTTTGAAGATGCGAACGAGCAGACCTTCAATGAGGGTCTGGATTTCCTCGTCGGTAATGAACGACGCCTCGACGTCGATCTGTGTGAATTCCGGCTGGCGGTCAGCGCGCAGATCTTCGTCGCGGAAGCAGCGGGCGATCTGGAAATACTTCTCGAGCCCGGCGACCTGCAGAAGCTGCTTGTACTGCTGCGGCGCTTGCGGGAGCGCGTAGAACGAGCCGGGGTTCAGCCGGGATGGGACGAGAAAATCGCGCGCCCCTTCCGGAGTCGGGTTGGAAAGGACTGGGGTTTCGATTTCGAGATAGCCGCGTTCGTCGAGGTAATCGCGGGTCGCTTTCACCACACGATGCCGCAGCATCAGGTTCCGCTGCATGTGCCCGGTCCGAAGATCGAGATAGCGGTACTCGAGGCGTAGATCTTCGCTCACTTTCGGGTCATCGAGCGGGAACGGCGGCACTTCCGCCTTGTTGAGCACCTTCAGTTCGCTGGCGATCACTTCGATGTCGCCGGTTCCGAGCTTGGCGTTTTCCGTTCCGGGCAGGCGGGCGGCCACGGTGCCGACGACCTGGATGACGTCTTCGCTCCGCAAGCCGTGCGAGGCTTCGGAAACCTGCGGATGCTCCTCCGGACGAAAGACCACCTGCGTCAGCCCTTCTCGGTCGCGCAGATCGATGAAAATGACTCCGCCGTGGTCACGGCGCGAATTCACCCAGCCGGCGAGCGTTACGGTCTGGCCGACATGTTCCTTGCGCAGGCTGTTACAGGTGGTGGTGCGATACATAGATAAGGGGCGGGGAGAATAGGCAACACGCGCGGGATTTCCAGTGCGGAAAACGGTTTCGTGCCGGGACATTCGTTAGACGAGGCATAGCGCTGCGGTGGGGCGGGTTTGACAGGGTGGGGTAATTCTGCTGATCTGCGCCCGGTTCCTGCTCCCTCCAACCAGATCATATTATGGATTCTGTTCCTCCTCCTCCCGCGCCCAAAAAAGGTCTCCCCGGCATCGCCATTGCCGCGTTAGGCTGCCTTGGCGTCATCATTCTGGTGGTCGTTGTTGGTGGTGGTTTGGCCTATTTCGGGTTCCGCAAGGCCACGAAGGATCTGGATTTCAAGAATAACCCGGAAAAATCCGCTGCCCTCCTCGCGTTGAAGTTCAATCCCGATCTGGAGGTGCAAAACACGAACGACACCACTCACGAAATCACCGTGAAGAACAAGAAGACCGGTGAAATTGTCACGCTGTCGTTTGATGACATTAAGAACGGCAAGTTCTCCATGAAGGATTCGAAAGGCCAGGAGGTCAGCTTTGATGGCTCGCAAGGAGCAAATAGCAAGGTTGTGGTGAAGAGCGCCGATGGCGAAACGGTGATCGGTGGAACGAGCGCCGCGACCAAGCCCCCAGGCTGGGTGCCTGCCTATCCGGCGGTTAAAACCGAAGTCGGAGGAATGCGCTCCGACAAAAAGGATGGCGTGTCTGGCACTTACACCTTTGAAACGGGCGACGCCGCCGAACAGGTGAAGGGATTTTTCGAAGGCAAGCTGAAGGACGCCGGTTTTGAAGTGGAGACCAATGCGGGCAGCAGCGCCGACGGTGAATTCCATGTGGTGAAAGGCACGAAAGACGCCACACACCAGACTTTAAATGTGATGATCACCGGAGAAAAGGGTAAGACCGGTGTCGTGCTGACCTACGAGGGCGCGAAGTAGCGCTTTGCTCTACACAGCGGGTCCAAAATATGGACCCGAGGGACATTGCGGACCTGATGGGCCGAAGCGACTTCGCGTCGCATAGGTCCCATGAATCCTATAAGTCCCATTCGTGGAACATCGCGCCAGCGGCTTCCTTACAGAAAACCTGTGTCATTTGTCCTTTGCAGGTTGAAATGGGTCCGCGGACTCCCTAGCATCCGCGGCTTTTTAACCAGAACCAAAGCCATGCGGAATCCTCCATCTCTTTGTCTTACGTTTGTTCTTTGCGCACTCGGGCTAACCGCCTTTGCCCAGGATGAGATTCCCGTTGGCGAATTTGCTTCGCTGACTGGAGGCAGCGCCAGCTTCGGCCAGTCCTCGCATAAAGGAACGGCGCTGGCCATTGACGAGATCAATGCCGCTGGCGGTGTGCTCGGCAAGAAACTCAAGTTGATCACGGAAGACGATCAGTCGATGGCGGGCCAGCCGGCGACCATCGTTCGCAAATTGATTTCCCAGGACAAAGTGGTGGCGGTGCTCGGCGAGGTGGCTTCTTCGAAGTCGCTGGAGGCCGCGCCGATCTGCCAGGAAAATAAGGTGCCGATGATCTCGCCTGCTTCGACCAATCCAAAGGTGACCGAAGTCGGCGACTATATTTCCCGCGTCTGCTTCATCGATCCGTTCCAGGGGACGGTCATGGCGAAGTTCGCGTTGTCGAAGGGATGGAAGAAAGTCGCGGTCCTGACCGATGTGAAGCAGGACTACGCCGTGGGCCTCGGCGAATTCTTCATCAAGGGCTTTACGGCCAATGGCGGTGAAATCGTGAAGGAGCAAAAGTATTCGACGGGTGACAAGGATTTCAAAGCGCAGCTCACTTCCATCAAGGCCGCTCATCCCGAAGCCATCTTTGTTCCGGGTTATTACGCGGAGGTTTCCCTCATTGCCCGCCAGGCACGCCAGCTCGGCATCAAGGTTCCGCTACTCGGCGGTGATGGCTGGGTGGGGGATTCGCTGCTGAAGGTTGCGGGCAATGCACTCGATGGCTCTTTCTTCTCCTGCCATTTCTCCGCGGAAGACAAGGCGCCTGCGGTGCAGAACTTCGTGTCGAAGTACAAGGCCAAATACGGCAATGAACCCGACGACATGGCGGCGCTCGGCTACGACAGCGCCGAGATTCTGGTGGCAGCGATCAAAGCGGCTGGAGCGACCGAAGGCGCGAAACTCCGCGATGCGATTGCCGCGACCAAGGATTACGATGGCGTGACTGGAAAAATCACGCTCGACGAACACCGCAACGCCCAGAAGCCGGCCGTGATTCTCACGATTGGCAATGGCGGATATAAATTCGTCGAGACTGTTGCTCCGTAAGGCAGGGCTGCATCTGATGCCACCCATGAATCGATCCAACCGTTTTATTCTCTCTTACCAGGCGCCTGCCGCAGGTTGCTTGATGTCCGTGACTCTTCCGCACGGTTGGCGGGTGGCATGATCGAGTTTCTCCAACAGATCATTAACGGACTGTCGCTGGGCGCGATCTATGCCTTGATCGCGTTGGGCTACACGATGGTCTTCGGCGTCCTGCGCTTTATCAACTTCGCGCATGGCGACGTCTTCATGCTCGGGGCCTTTGGAGGACTCTTCATTGCCCCCAAGGTCCTGGGATGGTTTGGCGGGGAGCCTTCTTACACGGCGGTTGCGATTGTCCTTGTCGTCGCAATGTTGCTCTGCGCGGTCATCGGCATCGTCATTGAGAAGCTCTGCTATCGGCCGCTGCGTAACCAGCCGAAGCTCACCGTTCTGATTACCGCGATCGGCGTTTCGCTCTTCCTGGAAAACGCGGGCCAATTCGTTTTCGGAGCGAATCCTCAATCGTTTCCGACACTGATCAATGACATGGCGATTGAGATTCCGCAAAGCTGGGGGCGGATCTCCGATATCGTCATCGTGCCCAGCCAGATCCTGGTCTTTGCCGTGACGGCAGTGTTGCTGGTGGCCCTGCGGCAGATCGTCATGCACACCAAGCTCGGGATGGCGATGCGTGCCCTGTCTTTCAATCCCGTGGCGGCTTCGCTCATGGGCATCAATACCGACTTTGTGATCTCGTTCACGTTCGGTCTCGGGTCCGCCCTGGCCGGAGCGGCCGGCATCCTGACTTCCATCCAGCAGCCTTCCATCGATCCGCTCATGGGCATCCTGCTGGGTTTGAAAGCATTTGTGGCTGCGGTGCTTGGCGGGATCGGAAATCTCGGCGGCGCTGTTCTGGGCGGCTTGCTCATCGGAGTCATCGAAACTCTCGAAGTCGGCTATGGTTCGTCGACTTACCGCGACGCCATTTCTTTCGGCGTGCTCATTCTCATCCTCATTTTCAAACCCACCGGCTTGCTGGGACGAAGCGAGCGCGAGAAAGTCTGATGCGATCGAAGCTTCTTCTCATCGGCTCGCTCATCTGCTGCGCGCTCGCCTCCTGGTTGCTAAAGGGGTTCAACCCCTACTACTACGACATCCTGATCTCGGTCGGAATCGGCATCATTCTCGCGACTGGCTTAAACCTGGTGAACGGCTATACCGGCCAATTCTCGCTCGGCCATGCCGGATTCATGGCGGTGGGGGCTTACCTCGGAAGCGCACTCAGTTTGGAGATCCAGTTTGGATATCCGGATTGGCCGAATTGGGCCGGAGACGCTTTTTATTGGTGGCCTTGGGACGGTTTCCTGACGGTGGTGGAAGCCGTGCTGCGGATCGCCGTGTGGCTGCACAATGAGTTTGTAACGGTGACCCATTCGCTGCCGGATACGGCCCGCTTTGTCATTGCGCTCTTCTACGGCGGCGCAATTGCCTCGATTGCCGGTCTTGGCATTGGCGTTCCGTCCTTGCGTCTCAAGGGAGACTATCTCGCCATCGTCACGTTGGGCTTCAACGAAATCATCAAGGTCGTCATCCAGAACGCGGAACCACTCGGAGCCCAGCGCGGACTGGGTGGAATGATCCGGCAGACCAATCTCTTTTGGACCTTCGGATTTGCCGCGATCACGATTTACGCCGTTCTATCGCTGGTGAATTCGACGTATGGCCGCGGCTTCCTCGCCGTGCGCGATGACGAAGTGGCCGCCGAAGCGATGGGTATCAACACGACCAAATACAAAGTCCTGGCCTTCGTCATTGCCGCTTTCTTCGCGGGCATTGCCGGTGGCCTGTATGCCCATTTCAAGCAGTTCATCACTCCGGAGGGATTCAATTTCCTTCGCTCGGTCGACATTGTGGTGATGGTGATTCTCGGCGGAATGGGGAATACCGTCGGCGTTTGTTTTGCGGCGGTGCTGCTCACGATTCTTCCCGAGGTGTTGCGTGTCTTTGCCAAGTCGGAAGTGCTCGATCGCATCATCCATTTCATCTATCAGGGGCTTTCTACCGAGCATTTCGCCACGGCTTCGGCGAAGACGCGCGAGTTGTTCGAGAATCGCATGATTCTCTACTCGCTCCTGCTCATCATTCTCATGCTCACCCGGCCGCAGGGGCTCTTTGGCGGCTTGGGGCTGCCGCGGCGGCGCGAACAGGTCGAAAAGAAGTAACTCCCGATGTCCGCGCTGCTTCAACTCGACAATGTAACGGTCCAATTCGGCGGCTTGAAGGCGGTGAGCGATCTTTCGTTTCGCATCGGCGAAGGGGAATTGGTCGGGCTCATCGGCCCAAACGGCGCGGGGAAGACGACGGTGTTTAATCTCATTACCGGCGTCTATCGTCCGACATCCGGCCGGATCACTTTCCGGGAGAAATCGGTCGTGGGACGCCGTCCTTACAAGATCACCGCGGGTGGAATCGCGCGGACGTTTCAAAACATCCGCCTCTTTGGTTCGCTCTCGGTTTTCGACAATGTGCGTTGTGCCTGCAACATGCACCTCTCGCACGGCATCTCGCACGCCCTCTGGCGCGGCGGAGGATTCGATCGCGAAGAAGGGGAGGTTGAGCGAAGCGTGATGGAGTTGCTCGAGATCTTCGGCCTGGCAGCGGAGCGGGACCTGTCATGTCGCGCGCTGCCGTACGGCGATCAGCGCCGCCTGGAGATCGTCCGCGCATTGGCCACGCGCCCGAAGCTATTGCTCCTCGACGAACCGGCGGCTGGGATGAATCCGACCGAGAAGCAGGAGTTGATGAAGCTCATTCGCTTTACCCAGGAGAAGTTTGGCTTGGCGGTGCTCCTTGTGGAGCACGATATGAAAGTCGTGATGGGCATTTGCGAACGCATCGCCGTTTTGGATTACGGACAGAAAATCGCCGAAGGCACACCAGCCGAGATCCGGTGTGATCCGAAGGTAGTTGCCGCCTATCTGGGAAAAGATGCCGAATAGGAGACTACCCACCGTATGCTGACGATCCGCGACCTCCACGTTTCCTATGGCTCGATTACCGCGCTGCACGGCATTTCGCTGACCATCGAGCAGGGGAGCATTGTGACGCTGGTCGGTGCAAACGGCGCGGGGAAAACCACGACTTTGCGGGCGATCTCAGGGATCGTTCCGGCAGCTTCCGGCTCCATCCAGTTCGAGGGACGGGAGATTCGCGGAATGAAGCCGCACGAAATCGTCGGTCTTGGCCTGGCGCAGTCACCGGAAGGCCGCATGGTATTTGCCAACCTCACTGTCCGGGAAAACCTCACCATGGGGGCGTACCTCCGCAAAGATAAGCGGGAGATCGCGAAGGACGAGGAATACATCTTCGGCATCTTTCCGCGCTTGAAGGAACGCCAGAAACAGACTGCCGGGACTCTCTCGGGCGGTGAGCAGCAAATGCTGGCCATTGGCCGGGCGCTCATGAGCAAACCCAAATGCCTCATGCTCGACGAGCCCTCCCTGGGCATTGCTCCCATCCTCGTGCGCACAATTTTCGAGAAGATCGTTGAGATCAACAAGCAGCTCGGATTGACCATCCTCCTGGTGGAGCAGAACGCAAATCTCGCCCTTGAGGTTTCGCACCACGGCTACGTGCTCGAAACGGGAAAGATCATTCTCGAAGACAGCTCCAGCGCCTTGCGCCAGAATGCGCAGGTAAAGGCCGCTTATCTGGGTGGTTGTTGAGATCCTTTATTTCAGGCTCGACGGCAAAGCGGAGAGGCCGCATCTTGCGCAATACTCACCCTACTATGAACAAATTCCCTGCTGTCGTTTGCGGAATCCTTCTAATTTGCGCACTGGGCGCCGCTTCTGCGTCTGAAACACTCGAAACGATCTCGGGCGATAGCCTCCGGGGAAATCGAGTCGTACTTGGGCAGGCGCGCCCGATCCGCTCCAGAACGGTAGGATATTATCCGACGCTGCGGTATTATGGGAAGGACTACACGGTGCGTTACGGTTTTGTTCCGGTTTCGGTTCAGGTATTGCGGCGCATTACCGAGCCGAATCCTCTGCTCATTTCTCCGAGTCATCCGGTGCGCTCCACCGATTCCACGCGCATGGTTGTAGGTCATCGTGCGTCGACCGGCCCGGTTTTCCGCGCGACCACGAAGACGATCTCCGTTTCGTCGGAGTCGGCTCCGGGTTCCACGCCAGCCGCTGCGGCTCCTGTCGATAGCACGACGGTCACGACTACCACGACGACCGTAGGAAAGGCTCCGCTGCAGCCCGCTCTTCCCGCTCCTGCTGAGACCAGCGTCCAGCCACCGGCGGAAAAGTAAGCGGTTTAAAGCGCTTTCGAATTCCAGACGGGACCCATGCATCTCATGGGTCCCTTTTTCTTTGCCACACTCCCGTCCGGGAACTGGATGCGAAGCCCGTACCCGCCCGCCAACCTACATCATCTCATGCGCGTTCTCGAAACGCTGGAGCGTCGGGTCATGCCGCACCGGTTGGAGAAACTCGATCGCGATTTTGAAGAACGGGTTGATCCACGATGAGGAATGCCGGGCGTAAAGATCCTGCGGGGCAAGACTGAGCCGGAGGTGCAGCTTCGGATCGTAGTTGAGCGGACCCGTGTGGTACATCTTCACTCCGTTTTTCAGGCACCAGGAGATGATGTCGCGCCAGCTCACGAAATAGAGGTGCAGATCGAGCGCGACCGAATAGTCCATGCCCACATCGAGATCGTAGAGAATCCCGTCGTGAACCATGCAGAGGTTGAAGGCCACGATCTTGCCACCCTGACGCCAGATGAAGTACCGCGTCCGTTCGGGCATGTCCCGGCCGATCGAGCAGAAGTACTCCTTGGTCAGTTCCTCGAACTTGAATTCCGAACGCTGGAACGTCTGGTAATACAGAGGAAAGATCTCGTCGACGTAGGGCGTCACATCGTCCGTGACTTCCATTTCCAGCGGCTCGGCATCCTGCAGCGCCTTGAATTTGCGGCGCAGGTTCTTGCGGAAAACTTTGCTCAACCGCTTCGCCATGAATTCTTCGAAATCGGCGAAATCGAGGTTCAAGGTCGCGGCCGGCATGCTCGGCACGCGGCGATAGCCATTCTTTGAGAAAGCCCGCAGCGAATCGCGGTACTCCCGGGGAAAATCCTTGAGCATGACGATCGACGCGTCGCCGCGCTTCCGGAAAAGCTCGAGGGAATCGTGGAGCGCTTCGACGTACCAAGGTTCGTCGTGATCCAGCTGGCCTTCGCCGGCCGCGCAGCCGACCATGAGCATCCGCAGAACGAGGAATTGCGGCCAGCGTTTGCGCATTTTCAGGACCCAGTTCCGGAATTTGCCCGGGAGCCCTGCCGTCAGATCCTGATCGACAAAGAAGAACGGCTGGACCCCGATCTGCCCCGTGCGCTCATTTTCCAGGACGAGATAACGCTGCTGGAATTGCGCGCCAAGTGTCCGCTCGATGATCTGGAAATAGCGCAGGTCTTTGCAATGCCGTTCCATGGCCTTGCCGCGCAGGGTCTCTTCGATGGCCGCTGCCGACATGACGATACGTGCGGGTCCTTGCGAAGTGCGGAAGACGTTTCCATCCACCTTTGAATCGCTTCGGTTGTCAACTGGCTGGGTCATGGCGAATCGCGAACACTATGAAGGAGTTGGCACGAGGCAATTCCAGATTGATTACCTTTGTGTCATGCAATGTCAGGGGCGGGAGGGCAACCGGATCAGCTTTGGGTGCGCCGGAGCAGGAGCGCTGCAGCCGTAAAAGTAGCCAATGCGCCCAGGGAAAGGTAGGCAATATCGCCGAGAAGAAAGCGAAACTCGGCATTGGCCAGATTCACGAGCCGGAAAGCCCGGCAGAAGTGGGTGAGCGGGAAAACCTCCGCCAGAGCGCGGATGGCATCCGGCAACTGATCGAGCGGGGCAAAGGCTCCGCACAGCGGAATGATGGGCAGGAGGAAAAAGACCGTGATCTGCACGGCCTGCGCCTGCGTATCGCAAAACGCCGAGATGAGCAGCCCCAAGCCCAGTGAACAGAGGAGAAACAGGAAACAAAGGAGCACCAGCGGCCAGGGACGGGGGAAATTGACTTCAAAGTGCCAGTGGGTGAGCCCCATGACGACTGCGATGACGATCGCGGACAGGCCGAGATAGGGCAGAACTTTGCCGACGACGATCTCCCAATGCCGGAGCGAAGTGAGCAGCAATTGCGAGAGCGTGCCGTTCTCCCGTTCACGTGTAATGGTCACGGCCATGAGCGGGACGGTAAGGAGCTGCAGCATGAGCCCGACGATGCCCGGAGTGACGAAATCGATGAACTTCTGCTTTGGGTTGTATACGATCTCCGTCTTCACCGTCCACTGCGCCATGGTTGAGACGATCTTGTTCCGAAAATCCTCGGGGATTTTCTTTCCGAGCTCGATCATTTCGTCCGGCATGTTGTCGACCATTTCGTCACGCAGCTTGATCTGGAACGCGCCCAACGCCTGATCGAGTACGCCCTCGACTTCCGCTGAAGTAGTCGTGTCAGTACCATCGAGGACTGCCTGAATCGGAATAGGTTCTCCGCTGTTCAATCCTTTACCCCAGCCGGAGGGAATCACCACCACACCTTGCACACCGGCATGGAGGAGATCCGGGATCGGTCCCTTGCCGGTTTCCTCCTTCCAGGCGAAGGCTTTATTCGTCTTGAGGAAATCGACGAATTGGCGGCTCTCCGCACTGTCATCCTCATTGCGCAGGATGGTGGGTACATCGGACAGATCGCCATGCTCAAAGGCGTGCCCCATGATAAGCGTGAAAGCGGGTGGCAGAGTGAAGAGCAGGAGCAGGATTCTCCAGTCGCGGATGATGTGGATGAATTCCTTGTAAGCGATGCTGAGCAGGGCACCCGGGAGGCGAAGAGTCACGGTTGGACCTCCTCTTCCCGGAGCACGCCGTCGAAGCCCTGCGAATAAGCGCGGAATACATCTTCCATGTCCGGGGTGGCCCAGCGATGGCCGGTCCACTGCAGCGCCGGGAATGGCCACTGACGCTGCCATTCCTGGAGAAACTTTTCCGGATGGGACGCGTAAAGCCGAATCCATCCGCTCCGCAGCGAGGCGCCGAGGATGCCAGGCGTCTGATTTAGCGCGAGGAGCGCTGGCATCTGCGGCTCGACCTGCAGTTCCAGCAGTTTGCTGCGGTAGTGGTCCTTGATGAGATCCGGACGATCCTTCGCGAGAAGCTTTCCGCGATGGAGGAATCCGACCTCGGTGCAGCGTTCGGCTTCATCCATGTAGTGTGTGGTAACGAGCAAAGTCTTTCCTTCGTGGCTGAGGTTGTAGAGGAGGGTCCAGAGTTCCTGGCGATGGACCGGGTCGAGACCGGAGGTCGGTTCATCGAGAAAAAGCACTTCCGGATCGTGAATCAATGCACAAGCCAGGCTCAGGCGCTGCTTCATGCCGCCGGAAAGGCTGCCTGCCATGGCATCCTTCTTCGCGGTGAGATCGGTTTGTTCCAGGAGTTGGCACACCCGGCTGGTGATCTGGGTGCGCTCGACGCCGCAAGCCCCGCCGAAAAAGCGAAGATTTTCCGTCACGGTGAGATCCGGATAGAGGCTGAATTTTTGCGCCATGTACCCGAAATGCCGGCGCACTTTGTAACGGTTCTTCCAGATGTCCATGCCGCCGATTGTGCCGTGTCCGGAACTGGGTCGGGTCAGCCCGCAGAGCATGCGGATCGTGGTCGTCTTCCCGGCGCCGTTTGGTCCCAGCAAACCGAAGATGCTTCCCTTTTCAACGGAGAGACAAAGTTCATCCACTACGGCCATCCCGTCGTAAATCTTGCTCAAATGATTCAGTACGATCATACGTTGCGCGACCGGCGGGACTTCGCAATGATGCCTGCCATTCTAGTCATGAAAAATTGCCTTTTTTCGATGAAGCACACTCGTGGAGCAGTTCCCTCGGACAATGTGAAGGTTGGGATGAATTGGCGGCTGATGGTAGCGGTATGCGCCGCCGTGGTGCTGGCGCCGGCACTGTCGCATGCGGATCCATACGATGAGTTGGCCGCGCTTTCTTCCATCTCGAAGGATAAGATCGACCGGTCGAAACTTGAGAAGGGTGGCATCATATCGGCACGCAGCCCCGGAGTGAACCTGCAGAGAGGCCAGTGTGTCGAAGCGATCTTTGTGGTCGAGGCTCCCGTGGAGAAAACCTTGGAATCATTGAAGGAATGGAACGTTACGGCGCATCCCGACCTCAAGGTTTATTTGCATGGCGATCTGCCCGCTTCCTTTGGTCCCGGCGATTTCTCGAAACTCGCCAGCGCACCGGGCAACGGAGCGGTGAAATCATTCATTACTGCAAGTCAGAAGCTCGGCTCGGGATCCACGGATCTGCAGCTCAACACTGCGGAAGCCGAACAAGCCCCGAAAAAGGTGGAAGGGCGCTTGATGTCGCCGGAACTCGTGTCCTTCTGGTCAGGCGTGCTCGATAAGCGGGCCAAGGCGTTCGCCAGCGGCGGCACGCCCGCGCAGCCGCCCTACAATCTTTCCGGCCAGAAGGTCTCCGCTTCGGAAGATCTGTCGTCGCTGTTGAAGAGCCAGCCAAAGGCGCACAATCAGTTTCGCTCCCTCATCGAGAGCGCCGGCGTTTCCGGAAAGCCGTCCAAGCCGAACATGTATTGGGAACTCTTCGATGCTGAAGGTGACGCGCATTTGAGTCTTGGCGCCTCGTTTTTCCTGAGCTCTGGCAAAACGGCCCAGGCGGCCGAAATCGGTTACTTTGCCACTGGGGGCGACTATGCGACGCTGACCCTGTATCAGATGTGGCCGATCGAAGCTGGTGGCAAACCGGCCACGCTCATCTGGCGGGTGGATTTCGTCTCCGCCGCAGGTCTTGCCAATCTCCACGGAATCGAACGTAATGCTTCCGGAAGTGCGATGGTCAAAGAATTCGAAAAATTCGACAGCGCTTTTCAAAAGGACGCCGCCCATTAAAACCCTGTGAAGCCCATGAAGAGAATCATTGCCCCCATTTCGTGCGCCGCCTTCGCGGCCTTGTGCTGTCTCGCTCTCCCTTTGGCAAAGGCCGGAGACGGCAAGGGAACCATTGAGGCTGTCCCAACCCCGGAAACGGGTTCCTGGCATTTCTCGAGCGACCTTCAGCTCGACTATTCATATGCAGGCGGTGGACGTACCGACGGCAAATCAGTTTCTGCCCAGGACGCCCATGCCCAGTACGTGCTGACCTCGCAGTACAAGGAAGGCGCGCCGTTGCGTTTCGGATTTGATTGGCAGCACTTCTCCTTTGGTTCGACCGCCGGCACGCAGATTCCCAATACGCTCCATTCGGAAGCGATCATCGCCGGGGTCGATCTCGAAGTGTTCAATTCGATCTTCATCCGCATCGAGGCGCAGCCCGGTTTTTACAGCGCATCTTCGGACTTCTCGGGACGGTCATTTAACGTGCCCGTCATCGTCGGAGGTTCCTATGTGTACAGCAAGGACCTGCAACTGATCCTTGGCGTATCGATCGATCCTGCCCGGGATATTCCGGTGCTGCCCGGCGGTGGCATTCGCTGGCAGGTTAGTGATCATTGGCTGCTCGATGCCGTCCTTCCCAAACCGCGCCTAGAGTACGAATACTCCAAGCAGGTGACGCTCTACGGTGGGGCGGACGTCCTGGATAACAGTTTCCGGACGGATCACCGCTTCGGAACGGCCACGGGGAATAAAGATCTAAACTCTGCCTGGCTCGATTACACCGAAGTGCGTGTCGGCACTGGCGCCACGGTAAAGGTGAACGACAAGGTCAATCTGGATCTGGAAGTCGGTTACACCGTGTACCGCGATTTCGACTATCACCGCGCGGGAGTGGACCTGCACTCAAATGAGGGCGGTGTGTATGGCGGGGTGAGTCTGAGTGCGAAGTTTTAGAGGGTGGTCGTGTCCATTTCTTAATCGCAATCTTAATCCCTCTGCAGCAGTACGTTATGCAGACACTGCGGCTTCGATTAAGATTAAGAAGCCACCGCCTCACCGCCGCCGATCCCGCCAGCATCCACCGAGACAAACTCGTGTTGGATCTTTCCTCCGCTGACATGGCAGAGGTTGTATCCCTTCAGTGGCGAGCCATCGTGATTGGTCCGCCACCAGGAGCAGCAGCGCCCCGTGGAAAGATGGGCGCCACGCTCATCCCGTTCGGTAATTCCATGCCAGTGTCCCCCGAGCGCAGCTTGGAAGTTGTAGCCTTTCAGCCGATCGAGAACCACGTGGGCGTTTAGCGGTCTGAGCCAGTTGCGTCCGAGTGGGAAGTGCGTGAGCACGACGAGCGGTTCGTCTCGGGAAACTGAGGGCAACGTGCGATCGAGCCACGAAAGCGTGTCGGTCGAAATATGGGTGCGATAGACGCTGCGCCCTTGCGTGCTGTCGAAGGCGAGGAACTGCCACCCTCCATGATCAAAGCGGAAGTTGGACTTGGCTCCGCAAATCTGTTTGTACGTGGAAAAATTGCCGGTCTCGTCGCAGTCATGGTTGCCGGGAACAATGCGGACCGGCATGGGCAATGTATGGAAGATTTCCCTGACGGGGCCGATCTGTTCCATCTTCCCTTCGTCCGATAAATCACCGGCCAGCATCACAAACGCCGGGTGCGGCCGTTGCGCTCGAATGCTCGCGGCAACCCGCTCAAACCATGGCCCGCATCGCGCATCCCGGTAATGCAGATCGTTTACCACTGCGAAGCAGAAATCGGTGGATGCCTTTGACCCGGCGAACGCGAGCTGCGGGGCCAGCGATCCCAGCGCGGCGCTGGCGCCAAGGCGCAAAAACTCACGTCGAGAGGGCAGTTGGCCGGAAATCATGCCGGCGATTCTGGCGCATCGTTCCCGCGGATGCAACATGGGGAAGCTGCGCGACAGCGGTGTTGCCAGACGCTCGGCGAACGCAGTTTTGGCCTGCTGCTGACATGAAAAAGCGGGTTCATCCGCCGCTCGTGGCTTCACCGGACTTGCATGAACGTCTCGAACCCCGAAACTGTAGCCATGACCGATGCATCGAAGTTCGATCCCATTGAAGACGTCCTCAAGGACATTCGAGACGGGCGGATGGTCATCGTAACGGATGACGAAGACCGGGAAAACGAAGGGGATTTGGTAATGGCGGCGGAGAAAATCACGCCGGAAGCGATTAATTTCATGCTCACCCACGGGCGCGGTCTCATCTGTGTGCCGATCACCGCTGCCCGGGCCGAGGAACTCGGCCTGCAACGGATGGTGGTCGAGAATCGGGAAAGTTTGCGGACGGATTTCACGGTGGCGGTCGATGCGGCGAAGGGCATCACCACGGGGATCAGTGCGCACGATCGCGCGCGGACGGTCCAGGTGCTGGTCGATCCAAAATCCACTCCCGCCGACCTCGTGCAGCCGGGTCATTCGCACCCGCTCCGGGCCAAGCCAGGGGGCGTGCTGCAACGCGCCGGGCACACCGAGGCCAGTGTCGATCTCGCCCGGCTCGCCGGACTTCAGCCGGCGGGGGTGATCTGCGAAATCCTCAACAAAGACGGCACGATGGCGCGGCTGCCTGATCTGATGCAGATCCGCCAGGAGCATGGACTGAAGATCTGCTGCATCGCCGACCTCATCGCCTTCCGTCGTACCCGCGAAAAGCTCGTGGAACGCGAGGAAGTCGTGAAAATGCCGACCGAATACGGTGATTTCGACTTGCATCTTTATCGCTCGCTTGTCGATGGCACGCATCACGTTGCCTTGGTGAAAGGCACGATCTCCAAAACGGAGACCACGCTCGTCCGCGTGCACAGCGAATGTCTTACCGGGGATGTTTTCGGCTCCCACCGCTGCGATTGCGGCAACCAGCTCCAGACTGCCATGCAGCAGATCGAGGCCGCCGGCAGCGGAGTTCTGCTTTATATGCGCCAGCACGAAGGGCGGGGGATCGGGCTTTCGGCGAAGATTCACGCCTACAAACTGCAGGAGGAAGGGCTCGATACCGTGGAAGCGAACCTCAAGCTGGGGTATCCACCGGAGCTTCGCGATTATGGAGTCGGGGCTCAGATCCTGGTGGATCTTGGGGTGCGCAAGATGCGCTTTCTCACAAACAACCCGAAAAAAGTCATCGGACTGGAAGGCTATGGCCTCAAGATTGTGGAGGTCGTTCCCATCAAGTCCCCGCCGAACCCGCACAACGAGAAATACCTCGAAACGAAGCGCGTCAAGATGGGGCACCTCTTGTAGGCTGTTCGATCGTTTCCGATGCCCGATTCTGTCATCACTCAACTTTTCCTTTCGCGTCCGGCCCTCCGCCCTTAGGTTCCCGGCCCTCATGGCCAATATTCTTCCATCACGACCGCGTCAATTTACGAGCCGCCGCTCGTTTGCCGTGGTGGCCAGCCAGTACAATGGCGTCTATGTGGATGGCTTGGTCGAGCACTTCCGCAAGGAACTGGCCGAGATCGCGCCGGGTTCCACCGTGTCGGTGTATCGCGTTCCCGGATCGTTTGAGATTCCCCTAGCCGTTCAGGAAATCGCCACCCGGGGAGGCGTGGAATCGATCACCGCTTTCGGGCTCATCATCGAAGGCGAAACGGCCCATGCTTCGCTCATTGGCAGCGCGGTCACGCAAAGTCTCATGCAGATCTCGCTCACGAACCGCATCCCGGTGATCCACGAAGTGCTATTGGTGAAAAATGAGGAGCAGGCCCGCGCCCGTTGTCTGGGCGAGGATCTCAACCGTGGCACCGAAGCCGCGCGGGTCGCTATACAAATGGCGCAAGCCATGAGTGAGATCCGACGCTAGACTCTTTTACGCACATGGGTACACGCCGTGAAGGCCGCGAGGCCGCCATTCAGTATCTTTATCAGCTCGATCTGAACGAACGGGAGCTCAATGCTTCCCAGGACGACTTTTGGGGGCTCCGGACTTCATCCACCAACAACAAGCCGTCCGCAAAGCTTCGCGTCTTTGCCGAACAGATCGTTGCCGGTGTCGCCGCGCACATCGAGGACATCGATGGGCGTATCAAGCAATACGCCGCGAACTACGAGCTTCATCGCATTGCGGCGGTGGATCGCAATATTCTCCGGGTGGCCATTTACGAGATGCTCTTCTGTCCGGATGTGCCGCCGGTGGTGTCGATCAATGAAGCGATCGAAATCGCCAAACGGTTCGGGAGCGAAGAGTCGGGCCGGTTTGTGAATGGGATTCTCGATCGCGTGCGCGCGGAGTTGCCGCGCCCGGCAAGAGAGCCGGTGAAACCGGGAAAGGGCGAGTGAGGATTTTAGAAACGTTCAACCTGAAAACGGATTTTGGGTTGAGCGATCAGTCTGAAGCGCCAACGGCGCGACGCAATACCAGCCTAGGGCGACAGCCCTAGGAATGGAGCCCAAAACAGCTTCAGGGCTGAAAGCCCGCAGCATTTCCCAACGCACGCAATTGTTCAATGTATTCATGGGACGGGCCTTCAGCCCTCGAACTCATTTATGTGCTCACCTAGGGCTGTCGCCCTAGGCTTGTGTGTTGATTGACGTGCTAAATTAGCCC